>Ga0116151_10000534_pt1 | contig 34834 bp, 29 predicted proteins | sample AD_UKC117_MetaG_FD_89893 | JGI IMG/M metagenome (GOLD analysis project Ga0116151, IMG submission 89893) | Active sludge microbial communities of municipal wastewater-treating anaerobic digesters from Hong Kong - AD_UKC117_MetaG | ecosystem: Engineered > Bioreactor > Anaerobic > Digestate... | reverse complement strand
GGGATGACGGCCAACGGCTCATAACTTGCATTGAGAAGTAGAACAGCATTCATATTGACACCAACACGCGTATCTTCTGCTTACAGAACACAGGGTAAGAAATTGCGCCGGTTTTTCGCATTATACATCATCTATATTTATTCTGCATAGTATGATGAGGCAATTTGGATGAAATTTCCAAGGTTTGCACATGAAACGAGCATAGTACCCAAAGGTTACCATAAGGTTAACGGCACATCAATGGTTGATAAAGAGTAGCGCCATCGCCGCAAGCATCCAATCAAACAGCATAAAACATGCAGCGGCGCGCCCAAAGAGCTCCCGCGGCTACGGCATGTTTCTTAGAAGTGGCGCCATCGCCACAAGTGGCAAATCAAGCTGCAAAAAACAAAGCACTGTGGCGCTGTGCTGCTACGGTATGTTTCTTGAGAGAACGGCAATAGGCACAGCAGTGGGTCAGTTGGTCACTGTCACGTACCGGGGGAAGGCACACGACAGCGACCAACGAAGGGGCAAGGAAACGAAGTAGCCCGTGCTAGCCGAGAACCTTGTGGACAGTGACTGTCACCTGCGCAAATGTCAACAGGCCCTAGCTTACTCCTGACCGACGATAAAGTCAGCCATCAGTTGCGGCGTCGCTGCATCAAAGCCGACAACATCGAGCATTCCGCCATCATTGGGATCCGCAATGCTGAACCCATTGGAGACCATGCCAACGACAATCAGCTTGGCTGCGATGCCGGTGCGGCGACGGTACTCCTGTAGCGCTTGCGCCGGATGGATCTGGCCACACCAGGTTTCGCTGTCAGTATAGACAATGAAAGCATCGGCCTCAACCCCATTTCCCTGCGCCCAGATCATCGGTAGCGCACAGTCCGTCCGCCCAAAGGGGATGCGGTCTGTCTGCTTGATGATGTCGTCCAACCGCTGGCGTGGCGATAGATTCACCCGCACCATCTCGTGGCCAAAGGCGACTGTCGTCACTTGCGATTCGACGGCAGCTGTCACCATGGCCATCGCCGCCGAAGCTACCCGTGGGGTCAGCCCCGGCACACCAGCAATCTCACCACCGGCCATTGACCCGGAAACATCTAGCGCCAGCACAATACGCTTCCCCGTCGCCTCCACATTGCCGAAGGAGAGGTAAAAGGCCTGATCCAGGGCATCGATAATCGACGTCAGCGGCTCCCAACTCAGCTTGCCCCGCACGCCATGGCCGCGACCATAGGTGTGCAGCGCCGAAAGCACAGCAATCGGATGGATACGCGCTTGCGTCAACTGCCGCTGGTCGGTCAGACGCTGCAACAGCTCCGGCAACATGGCATCCGCCGCCAGCGAGCGATCGTTATTACGCAACCACCGTTCCAGCTTTTGCCCCATTGTCGTGCTGCCAACACTCAGGGCGCCATTGGCCGTCATGCGCGCTAGGTTGCGTAGCAGCGCCGTCAACGGCAACTTGGGCAGCAACGACCGCCAGACCGCCGGGCTCCCTAGCCATTGCGTGGGAATCGTTTCCCAGGGGAGATCATAGCGCTGGATCAGCTCAATGATCTCCCCTTCGGTCGTTGCCAGCTTGGCCCGTTCAAAGGCCCAAAGCTTGCGCAACACCTCATCCTCGTGCGGCTCGGCGCCAACACTTGACCAGCCTTGGGTGATCCAGTGGTAGATGGCATTACGCTGGGCATCGACCGTACGCGGGTGGGCCAGACGCAACGCGTCGCGGTGACTCCAGCCATCTCGCTGCTGATACTTGATCACCTGGTAGGCCAGGCGCTCGGTCGGCATGACATTGTACCAATCGGCAACGGCACGGCGCATGGCCCGTCCCCAGCCACGAAAAAGCTCGACGTAGGCCAGGAAGTGGAAGAGGTGGGTTCCAATGCGCGCAACCTGTGGCAATGCGGCCAACGCAGCCTTACGGGTTGCTTCGTCGCCAAGGCCCGCACACATAGCCAGGGCAAAGAGCGCCGGATCGTTCTTTGGTGCACGGCCCGCCACACTGATCTCCACGATCCGCGCCACAACGCGCTGTCCATCGGCAGCAATACACTGCTGGATCACCTGGGCATTTTCCAGCGTTAACTTTTGCTCTCCGATGTAATAGGTGCCACCTTCGGTACCAAGGACCAGAAAGCGATCCAGCCGTGCCCAGTCGTCGACTGACCACGCATAGCCTCCCGCGGAATTCATCACTTGGGTGGTGCCGGGAATGGCCATGCTTTGGGGTGTACGCTGCGTGGAGAAATAGGTTGTGAAGTTCATGATTCACCTCCACTCTGCCGCTGTTTATTTTGTGACAGAGAGATTGACTGTCCAACGGGCAAGGGTACTACGGGAATGCCAATATGGACCGATCGTTGTATTCTTGTAAAAAGCAGGCAAGGGATCCAGTTGCGTAGACGGAGAACCGTCTCCTGATTCGCAGTCAGGTTTGGATAGGTGCGGTAACGCAACCGGTTCGGCCCGCTTATTCTTCTTTACAGATCGTCTAACGACCAGCGCACCGTGCGTTGCACGGTAATTGGTTCGTTAACCTGACGGCTCGTCTCTTCAATTAATTCTTGAACGCTCTGCCGTGGATTGCGAATGTAGGGCTGTGCCAGGAGATCGTCTCCCTCAAGTCCAGCCGTAACTTGAAGCGCCAGTTCTTTACAGAGTTCCTGGAATTGCGCAGTCCGTGCTACAAAATCGGTTGTACAACGCACGTCGATCATGACGCCAACCCGCCCTTGGTGAACGTAGCTGTACAGCAAGCCGGCTACCCCATCCACTTGCCTCGGTTGGGGCGCCTGCCACAGTTCATCGAGATGGCGTTGCGCCTGTGCGAGATCACCTTGCGCCCGTTCTGCAGTTTCACGGCAGAGTGCAATCGGGGCATTCGTTGTTTTACGGAGCGTCTTGGTCACTTCCAGAAACATGATCTTCCTTCTTTCACATAACTTACGCATCGAGACCAAACTACCAGCGAGAATCAGGGAACAGCAAAAGGTATATTCCCGAGTGGCTACGTAAGTCTTATTTCAATAAGAAGCTATCCGTAAATTGTCTGTTCCTGCTGGGCCACAACCGAAATTACGGATAGAGACTAAAGGCAAAAATAAGTGCAGCGGGCAAGTGATACTCATGGGAAGAAACTATTGAAATATAGGTAACCCATGAATGCCGGCCCGCTGCACCGGCTTTGCTTCTGGGCAAAGTGATCCGTGGGACGTTGGTTAGACGTATGTGGTATGATAATCCACAGAAGCCGGCCCATTGTGCGTTCTAAAACACAGACAGCGCTGACGGCTGCAACCCTTTGTTTTGCCCGGCGATCGGCACCTGCGTCCGATCTGCGTAAATTGAGCGGGTCGAGCAATCGTAGCTGTCTGCCAGTGGAGCGGACGGGATTTGAACCCGTTAAGTCCGATAACCGTCAACCGCCGGCCCGCAACAACCCAATGCAGCGGGCGAGAGGTGGCGACGAGTTCCGCCCCAAGTAATTAGGGTCTGTTGACATTTGGATAAAGCGACCAATGAATTGGGCTTCTAACAGTGAAAAGCGGTCTCAACCGCTGAATTTTGAGCCGCGGCGGCTGCTTTTCCTGGTCAGAAGCGGGTTTTAACCCTGCTAAAATGAAATGTCAACGGCTCCTAGTGTAGACCACCCCAGCTTGCCCTGTTCTAAGTATCTATCCAAATATCCTCTGTTCCCGCAGGAACACAACCGATTTTCGGATAGGTTTTAAGAACATCGTGTCAAGTCGGTTTGACACAATCCAAGGAACAAGCCAGGGTGGGCAGTGGGCCGAGTAGGACTCGAACCTACGAAGCGCGGTGCGCAACAGATTTACAATCTGTCCCCTTTGCCGCTCGGGACACCGACCCACAACGTTCAGCGACCTTCTTTATCGCAACACCTGATATGCCGTTGTTGCCGCCATGCCGATAAAGATCCACATCGGCAAATTGGACAAGATCCACAGATTGGCAACAAAGAGCGCGATGATCACACTCAGCATAAGCCCAAGCACAAGACCACCCAGGACAAAGTAACGCATATGCCGACTGCGCCGTCGCCCGGTCAGCCTGCGCACAGACTGAACGAGTAGCGCCCCCGCGCCCGGACCCACAATCAAGGCCAGATAAAAGGCTCCCAAGTAAAAGCCATCCGCAACCACTGCGGCGAACGGGATCACCAGTGCCGTCAGCACAAAGGTCAGCAACAGCGCCACCAAATTATCATGTGGTCTAGCATTAAAGTAGACCTGTTGCTGCTGATAGACACAAGCATTACAGCGATAACCGACGGGTGTCTGCACGGCACACTTTAAGCAGATGAATTTGCCGCACTTGTTGCAGCGCATTTGCGTGGCAACAGTTGGGTGCTGTGGACAGTAGATTGTATCAGCAAAGGATGCTGCGTCGACGGCCGCCCCTTCCAGATTTGTCATGTTCATGATGACACCTCGCCTCATTTGTACTGTCTATCCTGAAATTCTCTGTGGCGATCTGCGCGACTGGCATAGTCCTAGCGGCCACAACCGATTTTTAGGATAGGCTTTTAATGATTTCAAGGCCAACGATCGTGCGCGTTTGGCCTGCATAGCTTGTGGGGATGACGGGACTTGAACCCGCAACCACTCGATTAATAGTCGATAACCAACAACCGACGGCCCATGCACCCAGCAACGGGAAATGGTCAAGGGATGGTATTGGACAGTGCTCTACCGTTGAGCTACATCCCCAAAGGCAGATGGGATAGGAGTTGAACCTACAACCGCTGGTTTTGGAGACCAGTGCTCTACCATTGCGCTACCCATCTTTATTCTGCCCGAGACAAGGCGTCAACAAAAATTGTCAATTTTTATTGCATAGCAAAGCTTACCTCTCGGACGCAGCGAGAAGTAGAAAGACGAAACAACGTTGGTCGGGAAGAAAAGTTGGAAAATAAAAACCGCAGGCATGGTGCCTGCGGTTTGTAATCAATCGGACGAAGGGTTACTCAGTGGAGGAGTCGAGAAAGTTGTACCTTTCTAAATTGACTCAATGCTGAGAACCGTTGCCTTACAAACGCAGACACTATAGGAGCGGGTGAAGTATCCCCCACCAAACGTTCACCGCTGCGATCAACACCGTGATCAACAGCAGTAACCGCAACCAAATCTTCCGTTATACCACAATCAGAGAGCTGTTTTACAGGAATACAACCTGCAATACTATGTGTACCAAAGAATGGAGCTCTCGTCATAAAGGATTTCATCAAATTTGGATTGGTTTGGGCAAACAATGGCGTTAACGATGGGGCGAGACCCGATGGAGAAACGAAAGCAGCACCGATCACGTCCGTCTGCCAACCACTATTTAGTTGTGACTTCAAATAATCAGATCTGCCGGTCATTGCTTTGCTCTACTTAATCTTAGCTTACTCTGTTTTAGAGTGTCGCTTGTCTGCTTGAGATGGATATAGAGATAGGGGACGCACTTGGTTGGAATGGTCTAAAATCAATGGGCTTGTCCCAACACAAAACGTCACATAAAGTTGCAGAGATAAAAATATCACAACTTTTTTGCATTGTCAACCCCCAATTTTGACAAACTTTTCTGAATATTAACTGAGGCGCATGGCGCGGAATGATTCAAAGTAGCGCATGGCGCCATCGAGCTGCTTTTCGCCCCAGCGTTCGCGCCAACGGGCAGGCGCATTCTCCGGATCGGCGATTTGAGTCTTATGACACAAAATTGCCGCAATTTTTGTCTCGATTACCGCTGTAATATCGACTTTGACCTTGGCATCGGCGGGGCCATGGACATAGAGCTGACTAATCTTGTGCGGAGCATAGCCTTCATCAGCCATTTCGGGGTAGAACATGGGATTGTCGGCGGCCGGAAAGATCGCTTCCAGAGCTACCAGCCCAGCGTTACGATGGTCTGGATGATTAATATAACTATCTCCCACGAGATAGCGATCCGGATCTTGACAGATTACCAATTGGGGTTTGAGGCGGCGAATTTCCCGGGTCACCCGTTCACGAATTTCTCGGGTGGGGCGCAGAAAACCATCCTCTTCACCCATGAAGAGAACATCTTTGACACCACAAACCGCGGCAGCAGCACGCTGTTCAATTTTGCGAAAAGCGATCAGTTGATTGCGCGTGATCTCGGGATTGTGGTTGCCCTTATCGCCATTGGTGAGGATCATATAGGTTACTTCGATCCCTTGTGTGGCCATCAGTGCGATGGTGCCACCACAGATAAAGTCGGGATCATCGGGATGTGCCATAATAACCAATACGCGCTTGACATCGTTCCAATCGGGTTCAAGATAGGTCTGTTCTTGCGTCATGATTTGTGCTTTCTATTCACACAGGTTGCCAATAGCAAAAGACCCCTGCATGGGCAGAGGTCTCATTCATCGCTTCGTAGCTATCCGTAAATTCTCTGTTCCCGCTGGGCCACAACCGAATTTATGGATAGCTCCTCACTTGTTATCACTTTTTTGGGAGGAGCGCCACACCAACGGTTCGGCCACACCCAATTACATATTCAGTGCCGCGTAGCCGGGGCCTTCTTGGAAGAAGAGTGCATTCAATTCAGTGGTGTAAGCCTGATCTTCCGGCAGATCTTCGGCAGGCAAAATCGCCTCGACGGGGCATTCCGGCACACATGCACCGCAATCAATACAAGTATCTGGATCGATGTAGTACCAGGGCCATTCGTCTTCGGGCTGACCAGGAATAATGCATTCAACTGGGCAGACCTCTACACATGCACCATCGCGGATGCACAAGTCAAAAATTACGTGAGTCATTGGAACACTACCTCCTAGTTTTTCCGGTGAAGATATTACCGGCATTGCTGTCTTGATGTGACGCTGAATTTTTCCCTGGTTTCGAGGGGTAAACACCTATCCACCACTTGGGATTATCGTTTGATTGTTACTGTAAGGCTGTTTTCATATGAATGTCAACGCATTCCTTCGATAAAAGAATGGAGGCCTTGAGCTCCATTCTGAACTTCGGTTCTCCTCCATTGCGCTGACCCATAATGGCACAAGCACGCAACAAATAACAGTGTAGAATTTCAGAATAGAATACTTGATGGAGCCTTGGATTTTCGCACTCTGTACCGTTTGTTCAGCGTTGCACAAAGTCCCTGTATAGGAGGGATTGTACTGTTGTTTTTGGCAATTGTCAAGGTAGCTGATGGATTTGGGTGCGTACGACATAGTGGGAATTGTACCGGACACGTTATCTGGTCATTGTCTATAATTTCCAACAAATAGCGGTATGCTAACACTTGTATTAACCGCCAATGCACTCTCTGCGCCCATTGTGATTTATACAAGTCGTGCGCTGTCACCAACAAATCGAACGCCCCCGATGGAGCTTATGGACAACCCCTTAAAAGTCGCACTAAGGCCATTGCAACAAAATAAATCCTCCGTAGGGGCGGTTGCCTTCTAGGCGCCTACAGGATGGGGTGTTTTATTATTTGCAGCAGCCTAAGAGGAGGTGCTTTTACACGAGAGTGAATGTGCGACTTTTAAGGGGTTGTCTATTAGTTCTCGGCAACAGCTTCCAAACCTTCTCGATCAAGAATTTCGATCTTTTTGCGGCCGATGTCAATGTAACCTTCCGACTTAAGGTCATTTAAGACTTGTGTCGCCGTCTCCCGATAGGTGCCGACACTCTCAGCCAAATCTTGATGGGTAAGGCCTATGATCGTATCGCTTTCTTGTTCTTCGGCAAGACGCAGCAACAAGCTTGCCAGCCGTGCCGGAATTCCTTTGAAAGCCATATTTTCCAAACGTTCCTCAGCTTCGCGCAGACGCTTGCCCGTTACGTCGAGGATCCGCAACGCCACTTGGGGCTTTCCCAGAATTAAGCGCTCTAAATCGTTGCGGCTCATGACACAGATCAAACAATCCTCAATAGCCTCGGCAAAGGTGTTGTGAAGCTTTGTTCCCAACAAAGCCATCTCACCAAACAGGGTATGGGGCCCCAAAGTAGTGATAACAAGCTTTTTGCCTTCCGGGCTAATGCGATAGAGCTGAACACGCCCTTCTTTCAAAATAAACAGAACTTCGCCCGGCTCCTCAGGGCGATAAAAGACACGCCCCCGTGGCACCGTGCTCATGGTTGTAATACGATTGAGTTCATCCATCTCACGCGGTGAAAGATCTTGAAAGACCGTCAACTCGGAGAGATAGCGCATCTTCTCAGCTGGATGCAGTAGGGTTCGCTCATCTGTTTTCACGTGCGTTTCTCTTTCTGCGACACTCAGTAGTTCACGATTGTGCAGGAACGACAGTAGCAGATTTACCATCGATATTTGGGGGGAATTCACAAAAAGCTTGTTGGCTGTCGCTACAAAACGTTACGATAGGCATAAGTGCGCCGGTATCCATAGTCGGTGCTAAAACTGCCAAAGAGCTTTTTGCCCGCTTTCGCAACGGGATAGCGCCCTAGGGATCGCAGACCGCGGCGGGCGATTTGGGTGGGGCTATAGACTTTACGGCAGAGCCAATCGTAAGCGCCCCGCAACTCATCAACCGTGAAATTGTTGGGAACAAAGGTGACATGGGCTGTGTCATAGTGGCTCCACGGCACATCCAACAGACGATCTTCTGCCTCGACTTGGGCCCGGAAGGGTGTACCGGGATAGGGCGTCAGCATGGTGACGCTGGCGCTGTCCAACGCACTGGTACGAATGAAATCCCACATGGCCTCAAAGGTAGCGGAGGTATCTTCGTCAAAACCCATGACAAATAGCCCAACAACACCAACGCCAGTTTCACGAATTGTCCGGATTGCCTCCGTAGCCTGCAAGGCTACCCCTTTGGACTTGCCGCCAAGCTCGCCGCGATTGTCCGGGTTGACACTTTCAAAGCCAATGAAATGTTTATCCAAATGGGCGGCGATGCTCATTTCCATCAACTCAGGATATTTGGCAATGCTCATCTCCGATTGGCACGTCCACCCTTGCAGATCTAGCCTGGCCAATGCTTCAAAAAGTTCGGCACAATAATCCGGATCCGTCGTAAAGTTCAGACCGAAATTATCGTCGGTGAGAAAGAAACGTTTAATTCCGCGGCGCTGGATTTCATCCACAACCTCTTCCACCGGACGCAGACGCATTTTGCGGCCGCTCACCCGAATCGCCGTGCAGAACGAACAGTTGCGAGGACAGCCACGGGTAATTTCCAGGTAAGGCGTCCAATAATTGTTATGTTCATCGACCATCCGGATCACGCGATCACTAATAGAGGCAATGCCGGTCAGATCAGCCCAAGTCTCATCTTCATAGAAGGGCTTCATACCCTTGATACCTTCAGCCGCAAAATCCTGTAACAACTGCTGCCAGGTGAAATATCCTTCCCCCACCATCACGCTGTGGGCAAAGGTCTTTGTATGATCACGCATGAGGGTTGCATGAACACCGCCAACCGCCACGCCGGCACCCCGCTTCATCGCCAAGCGCGCAATCTGCTCTGCGCGCTCAATTGTCACAGTCATGGAGGTGATGCCAACCAGATCTCCTTCGCGTAAAGTATCCAGCGGCAACGTGCGTATATTTTCATCCCAGATCTCCACGGGAATCTCTTCGGGTACCATCGAAGCCAACCGCATCATCGTATATGGCGAGCCCGGCGCCTTGCCGAAGACACGACCATCACGGATAGGTTGGATAAGCACAACACGTCGCATAATTCCTCCACAGGCTTTGCACGGGAGAGGTCATGGAGCTCCCATCTCTCGTGCCACAGATAGCGATGCCACAGATAGCATATCAAACAATCTCTGCAATAATACCACAGCGGATGGAGGATAAACAAGAAATTAATCTAAAGGATTTCATAAAAATTCAGACCCCATTACGCTGATAACGGTCAGGCATTCTGCAACAGAAACATTACACTAGAGGCATAAACAATGCCCAACAGTGCGCCGACCAACACTTCCACACTGGTGTGACCGAGCAACTCTTTCAACTCTTCCTCGCTGATCGGTTGGCCGGAAAACAGCTCGCGCAGAATCTGATTGAGCACGCGAGCATGTTTGCCGCTCTGCTGACGGACCCCCGTCGCATCGTACATCACAATCACAGCCAGCACGACACCAATGGCAAAGAAGGACGAATCCAGCCCATACTCAATCCCCAGCACAGTCGCCAAACTCACAACCAGCGCGGTGTGGCTGCTGGGCATACCGCCGGATCGACTCAGAATGCGAAGATCCGGCCTGCCGGTGCGTGTCCACTCCCAGAGAAATTTAAAGAGCTGTACAAAAAAAGCAATACTGACAGGTATCCACAGAGTACTGTTTGACAACAGGGGAGTCATGTCCGTTACCCTTCCTGCCACCCGTCGAAATCGGTTACGCTATCATCGCCCTGCCATTGACGAACGCGCAGTTCGGCCCGATCCAGCAATGTCGAACAGTGGTTGGTTAGAGCAATCCCTTTCTCATAAAGTAACAACGACTCTTCCAAGGGAAGATCATCGCGCTCCAGTTGGGTCAACACATGCTCCAATTGTGCAAATGCCTTTTCATAGCTCAATTCTGTTAAGGCTTCTTCCTGTCCTACATCCGCGGCCACTGGCATACCCCTTTACAGTTCGTAGCCCGCAATACCACTGATCAGCAAGCCGAATCTGCTCAAACATCCGGCTTGTCATTGCGGGTACTGACGATTTTATATAGATTTGGTTTATATAGATATTGGCGCATATAGGTTTCCGGGTGAAATTGCAAAATCCTCGGAGAGAATCGCGCCCATTTCACCTCTTCGCCCATATGAGCCTAGCTATCGCATTGCTTGTAGACGTATCACATGTCGGCAAACGCTAGTATACCCGCCAAGCTGTGCTATCGTAAATTTCGGCCATCTCTAACCTCACTCAGCTTGGGTATAGCGCGACAGGACAAATAGTGTAAATGGCACTTGGTCCAGAGAACAACAGGCAATTTACACAGTTTTCCGCAGGGTGCGTCCCATTCTTTTGGAATTACAATAAAGGACCACCTAAAGCGTCCGGCGTAATTCCAAAAATGTGGTACGCACCCTTTTCCGCATACCGCCTTGGGAATTCGACCACTTTGGGCGTATACTTGATCTGTTTTTTTGCATAGACTGATTCACGAATCCATGCATCTTTGGCAGGTAGACATGAGCTGACTGTGCTTAGTAAACAGCTCGGTTCCAGCGCAGAAAGCAGCAACACTCGACGGTTATCCTTAGTGTCTATCCGTAAATTCTTTGTTCCCGCTGGGCTACAACCGCATTTACGGGTAGGTTCTTCGCTCTGAATGAGAACCGTCGTGTACGAGCAGCAAACTTTCACGAAGATTATACAAAAGGAAATAAAGATGTTACGCAGTTATATTGATCCAACGGAGCGAATTGAGGCCGATGCCAAACTACCGCGGCTTTTGGTCGAAGGGCTGTTGTTGGGAGGTACAGGGCTGGGTGTTCTCGCGCTCATCTTCGAAATCGCTGCCGACGCATTCAGTGTTGCGGCCTACCAAACCTTACTTGCGATCCATGGTGCAGCCGGTTACCACACCATTGCGATTTGGGCCTTTATCGTCCTCTCCGCGCTGCTTTTTTTTGGCATTGTGCCGGCTTACAAAGCCGGTGCCTATCTACGCCCCAATGCCGGCGGCAGTGGTCCACTGGTCGAAGCAATTGGGCCACCGCAACTGCGCTGGCTTTCGTGGGCGGGGACAAGTCTCTTTTTTCTCGATGCCATTCTCACGATCATTATCAGCTCCATTTCTGCTGCCGACGTTTTGATGTTGCTCTATCCCGAGTTTGCGCCCTACCGCATTGCACTGGCCGAATTTTTTGCCTTCTTTATCATGGGGGTTCTCGTGGCCATGGGCCCCAAACGCGCCGTGCCCCTCTTCCTGATTGGTGGCGGTGCCTTTACAATCTTTACCGTCGGGGCACTGGCTACCGTGGGCTTTGCAGCCGCCGCCAACCCCCAGTGGTCCTTCTTGACGGAAGGCATTGTCAACCGGCTGACCATTAGTGGGGTTGTCGAGCATGTGGTGCGCGCCCAGCAGGATGTAACAGCCATTGGCATGGTCGTGGTCTTTCAGTTATTTCTGCGCTCCATGTCAAGCGCCATGCTCGGCTTCTCCGGCTATGAAGTGATACCGGCCAGCGGTAAGCACGCGGCTCGTCCCAAATGGAAGGTGATTAATACCTCCTTGACGTTGGCTGCCGTCTTTTTGATTAGCACAGGCGTCTTCCAACTCTATGCAGCCCAGCGTTGGAATATCCCTGCAACAGAGGGGTACAGTACGCTGCTGATTGAATATGAAATCATTGCCGCCCAGTCGCTGGGCAATGGCGTCCTACCAGAAAATATCGTTGTAACCGAAGCGGATCGTGCCGATGCTGCCGCGTTGTATGATGCATCGGCGGTGGAACGAGCCACACAGGAGTTGCGCGGGGTAGCCAGTGGAGCTACCGGGGAAAACGAACTGCTTCAACTACCCCGCGACCAGTATATTGATGAAGTTGCACATGACATTGCGCTGGCCCATGCACTAGAAAATGCGATAACCAACACACCGGGATCCAGTTTTCTTGTAATTGCCGGTGTTCTCCTCGCAATTATTTTGTTGCTGGCACAGGGTGGTGGCTATGTGGGCGGTGCGGCAGTGGCGGCCAATGCGGCACGATTGGGACGATTGCCCGGCTTTTTTGCCGATGATCGGATTGGGATCAGCGTTATTTGGGGCATTTCTGCCGTGCTGATTCCAATTATCCGCGAAGTCGTTGTGGTTGAATCCTATTATGCATTTGGCTTTGTGAGCGCCTTTGTAATTACTAGTACAACCGTCTTCTTTGTACGCGATGATGCCATGATCGCCCGTGGTATCGATCCCCGTTCGGCTGAAGCGCGATCACTGCGTTTTGCGGGGTTGCGCGGCATGGTGGCCAGCTATATCATGGCCATCGTGCTCGTCACACAGAAGACCGATGCCCTGCTGGTAATTGCCGCCGCCGGTGCCGCCATTACCCTCTTTCAATTCTACACAGCCTACGGATCGCTCCGTCGCCAGAAAGAAGAGGTAACTGTCCCCACTTTCCCCCCAGGCACGACAAAGGTCGATCATGAGATGGGTGAAGTGCGTGCGCACGATGAGGCACGCCAACGCGGTGTTGTCGACGCGATTGAAGAGTTGATTGAAAATGGGAGCATGGCCAAATTCAATGTCGACTCATTCCGCATCCGTCGTCTTGCAGCTTATCTTTATAATATCGAGTGGCAAAATTTCGTGGAAGCGCAGCAACAACATGATCACGAACGCATTGAAGAGCCAAACCTAGCACTGGAGGCAACCTACCAAGAAGCCTACGGCAAACGTAATGCCATTGCCCGCCACATTGAGCACTATTCCCACGTGGGTATCTTTACCTTCATCCACAACTACCATCTCAACTGGGTGGCATTGGAGCATGGACGCGATGCCGCAACGGTTAAACAGGCAATGCTCGATATCCTCTTTCCGCAAACGGGCCACGAAGAGATCTGGCAGGAATATTGCGCCTTTCAGCCCGAGCGCTTGCCGGAGCCTATCTGGCAATTCAGCCGTCAACGGTACTTGTGGGCCAAGGATCAATGGCCCAATCTCAGTGGCCGGATTACCACAATTTGGACGCTGCAAGATTTCGGCTTGATCCCACAGGAACTCGACATCAAGACCGTAATTTCTGTCGCCGATGGTCGCCACTATAAGCTGGTCAAGATTCATACCGGCGCCACGGGAGAAGAACTGGAGGTTGAAAAAGAGACGCTCGACGCAGAGATGAATGTCGAGAATGAGGTCGCCGAAGTTAAGCGGGACTACGAAACTGGCACCAAGGGCGTGTAGCGCGTCGCCGCAACACTTGCGCAAGAAACGGGTGGCGTTTGGAAATAGCTTCCGTTATCCTATGTAGAGAACGACAAGCAGTGGCCAAATACGCAAGATTGACAGCACGTACACAGGGGAGAAAGTGTGATGACGACAGCAGAACGGGACTATGCATTGGTAGCAGAAGCGATTCACTATCTGGAAAGCAACTATCAAAATCAGCCTTCACTCAATGAGTTGGCAACTCATCTTCACCTGAGTCCCTTTCACCTCCAACGGCTATTTACCCGTTGGGCCGGTGTTAGCCCCAAGCGCTTTGTCCAATACCTAACCGTTAACCATGCCAAGGCCCTGTTGAACAACGCGCACAGCGTATTGGATGCGACCTATGCAAGCGGCCTATCAAGTCCTGGTCGCTTGCATGATCTGATGATCGCCACCGAAGCAATGACCCCGGGCGAATATAAAGAGCAGGGCGCCGCAATGACGATTGCCTATGGCCGCCACACCACGCCTTTTGGCGATGCACTCATCGCGGTGACCAACCGGGGCATCTGTGCGCTCTCCTTTATCGACGAGGAAACCCCTGATCGCGACTGGCAAAGTGCCGTGGCCAATCTACAGCAGCAATGGCAGGCCGCCACCTTGCACGAAGATGACAGCCGCTCCGCCCCCTATGCGGCGGCCATCTTTGCCCAGAGAGCGCCCCATGGTTCTGCACCGCTTCAGCTCCTGCTGAAAGGAACCAATTTTCAGATCAAGGTTTGGGAGGCGCTGCTACGCATCCCCGCCGGTGCGACCTGGTCCTATGCCGATTTGGCAAACGCCATCGGGCAGCCCAATGCAGCCCGCGCCGTCGGCAACGCGGTTGGCGCTAATCCTATTGGCTATCTCATTCCCTGTCATCGGGTGATCCACAAAAGCGGGATTGTCGATGGCTACCATTGGGGTGCAACACGCAAAAAGGCGCTATTGGCCTGGGAAGCCGCCAAGCGCGAGCGGATGGAGCAGGCAGCGTGACTGGAGTTTCTCAGAAAAAGATTCGTGGTGCTACAGATCTGGTTGACTCGCGATCATGCCATGAACCTTTTTCTGGATGTCTATCAAGGTCTAGATCCCCAGAAGTGCCCGTATCCAAGGCAACGCTTCTGGATAATAGGTTGTATCCAAAACGAATTCTTGTCCACGGGCTGCGCTCAGCAGATAGGCATGATCCCCATCCACACGCCAACGAGTTGGATCCGTGTGGTAAGTGAGTGGCGGCCGCCCCGCTTCCGGATAAAACCAGCGAGGCAAACGCCACTGCGTGCGCAGCGCGGCGGGTGCGGTCAGGATCTGTCGCTCGTGACAGTTGGGGAAGATGCCTGCACCGGGCTGCGTAATCTCCGCCTGCGCGGTCGGCAAGCGTAGCGCCGGGGCGGCGATATACAGCGTGTTGCGTTCGCTACGCCCCCCCAAACAGTGGGGATGATCGAGCGCCCAAGCCGGCGCGATCTCTTGCAGTTGCTCTCCCTGGAGAATTTGCCCCACCTGTAACCAGCCATACATAATGTGATAATCCGGCGCATTGGGCACAAACCGGTAGCCTCTGCCTTGTTTCTCCACGGCGCGAAACCAGCCAAAAAAGAGGAAAAGATCCCCGACACCGACCCCTTGGTTGGCAAGATGGCTTTGGGCCGCGCCATCTTGGCCAAAGAGCGGTCGCCAGTCAGGTTGGCGCGAAACCACCGCATGATAGAGGTCTGGGTCCAGGTGAGCAGTGGTGTACCGTTTGATGCGCCCACGCGTCAAGGACTCGACGAGCGAGCCAAGATTCAGATTTTGCCAATGGAGGTCGCCATAGCGGACCTTGGTACGCTGCTCTGGGATCGGCAGCGAAAGCAGAGAACCATCGGGAAAGAGGGGACTGGCGACGCCGCCGGCACTGGAGTCGAAGCCTTTGCGACTGAGGATGATCTTCATGTCGGCGGCATCAGGTGAATTGCGCCATTGATATCACAGAGCCCCAGAGCAGCACCGCGAATTTGTGCAGAGCGGATCAACGTGGCCAATGTATCGGTGCCAAAGATTGCAGTGCCAACCCCCAAAACGACGAGCTTAGGGACGCGCCGCAAGGTTTTCTGCACCATTACCGTCCCCCAAAGCCACTCAGGGTAACACCTTCCACAAAGTACCGTTGCGCCACAAAGAAGATAACCACCATGGGCGCCAACATAAACGTGCCGGTGGCAAAGACCAATTCCCAGCTCGTGGCATAGGCCGAATCGTTGATCGCACGAATGCCGACCGCCAGCGTCCACGTCGCCGGTTTGAGATAGACCAGCGGCTCCAGAAAGTCGTTGTAAAATTGCATAAAGGAGAGGATGATCACGGTAATCATCACCGGTTTGCTCAAGGGCACAAAGATCTGCCACAGGATACGCAGACTGCTGGCGCCGTCAATGCGGGCGGCGTCATCCAATTCAACGGGTATGCCCAGAAAGAACTGTCGGATCAAAAAGACAAAGAGACCGTGGGTAGCGAAGTAGGCCGGGACGATCAAGGGTAAAAAGGTGCCGATCCAGCGGCCCGGCCACTGAAAGACGTAGCTAAACATGAGAAACCGAGGCACAATCAAAATGATGCCCGGCAACATCATCGTCGCCAATAACAGACCAAAAAAGAAGTTGCGGCCCGGCCACTGCAACCGGCTAAAGCTAAAAGCCACCAGCGACGATGAGATCAACACCCCCAGCACCGAAAAGCCACAGACGATCATGGTGTTCCAAAAATAGAGCATGATCGGTGCACGGTTGAAGGCTTCGGTGTAGTTCCCCCAACGGGGCGTACGCGGCAGCCATTCAATCGGTGTCACAAAGATCTCCGTCGATGCCTTGAGTGATGAGGAGATCATCCAAAGCACCGGTACAAGTGCCATTACCGAAAGCAACAGTAGAATCAGGTGAATCCCCATGCGGCTCACCCACGACTGCCGCTGGCGCAGCCGTTTTTGGCGGGCAGCCCGCTGTGTATCAAGCGCAATGGAAGTGGAGGGCGTTGTCGTGGTCATAGGCAAAAGCGTCCTTGGAAAGAGCAATCCGGGGATCGGTTAGTCTAGTTCTTGTCGCGAAATGCAGAAACGTTTCACGAAAAGCCGCAAAGATCTCGCTGGTGTTTCTGTACCCCGAATGATTATCTGACTTTTTATAGTCTACGGGGAGCAAAGTTGCTCAGGTGTACGCAACAACCGATATCCCGGTGTAAAGGATAGCGCATCAGGCATTCTCGTAATAGACCCAGCGCCCAGAAAAACGGAACTGGAGGATTGTCAGCAGAATAATGACGGTAAAAAGCACCCACGAAACGGACGCCGCGTAGCCCAGTTTGCTATACTCAAAGGCATTGCGATAGATATAGAGCACCATGAAGAGTGTGGCATCTTGCGGTCCCCCCTGAGTCATGATCAATGCCGGGGCAAAGACCTGGAAGTTGCCGATGACGCCGACAATCAGGTTAAAAAAGATCACCGGGGTCATGATCGGCACAGTGACATGGAGAAATTTGCGCCAGGCACCGGCACCGTCAAGCGAGGCAGCCTCCAACAAAGTTATTGGAACATTTTGCAACCCCGCCAGGAAAATGACCATCTGCGTGCCCATCACCCAAATGCGCATGAAGACAAAGGCGGGTTTCGCCAGGGAGGGTTCAAAGAGCCAGGCTTGCGGCGCAATCCCAAGCCAGCCCAACACTTCGTTAATGATGCCAAATTCGGGATGATAGGCCCGCTGCCAGATAAAGGCACTGACCACAATGGGCACGATCACCGGCATGTAGAGCGCTGTGCGATAGAAGCTACGGCCACGGATCGGCTGGTTGAGCAACACGGCACAGCCAAAGGCCAACCCCAATTGCAACGGCACGCTGGTAAAGGCATAAACTGCCGTATTCCAGAGCGACAGCCCAACCTTGGGATCTGCCCAGATCGTCTCAATGTTCTGCATGCCCACCCAACGGGGCGGTGCCAGCAGATTGTATTTTTGGAAATTCAGCAGGAGGGCCCACCCCATGGGAAAGGCAATAAAGACCAGAAACCCGAGAATAAAGGGGGCCGCAAAGAGATACCCCTCAAGGATTTCGCGCCGACGAAAAGGCGAGGTGTGGGACCGATTCAGTGATCTCATGCTCATAAACAACTCGCTGTCCAAGTGGCCAATAGTTCATTGGCTAGTGGTTAGTAGACAGTAAGTCAGTTTATTGGCCGGCGGCCACTGATTTACTGTCTACTGCATCCTGTTTCCCTACTTACTGGCCCAGTATTCGTCGAAAAGCTTCTGCACGCCTTCATCCACCAGCGGTAACACTTCGGCGGCAGTGGCAGAGCCGGCGATCAGCGGATCCCACCCGACCGGCTTCACAACTTCGTTCCAATACTGTGAGCGGGGGAGTCCGCTAATAATGTCTGCTTCGCCCTTGCTAAAGGCTTCGATAAAGGCGGCAGTGTTGGTCAGCCCATGGTTTTCCTGTACCTGGGGTGCCCAGAACGTTTCCACGAGATCATAGTTATTGGGAATGCGACCCGTGGCAGCGGAGAAGATCTTTTGGCCTTCCTCACCACAGCAATATTTGGAGAACTCCCAAGCCGCGTCAACCGGCGCATTGGTGAAGATCGAAAGACCCTCTGCCCAACCACGGTGCGGGCGATTGCCATCGGCCTGCTTCGGCATCAAGACGACATCAAATTCAACGGCAGCGCCTTGATCGCGCAATTCCGGTGTCACCATCTGGGGGAACCACCAGGCACCCTCATACTTCATCGCCGATTGACCGGCTTCAATGCCACCGGAACCGGTGCTCAGATCGGCCGGTTTGGGGCTGATACCCATCGAATAGTAAAAATCACTGGCGATCATCTGCACAATTTCGACAAGCTCGGGTTGATTGAATTGGGAGACTTTGGGATCGACCAGGGTGTCGAATTCCTGTCCCCCCGTCCCGCGCATCCAGTGGATGTCACGGAACCAGTTACCGTTGGCCTGATAGCCCCACTGTTTCTTGTCGCCGTCGGTCTTGGTCAGTTGCGTCGCAATATCGACAAATTCCTCGAAGGTCCACTCATCAGTCGGATAAGGAATGCCGGCCTCATCAAACGGTGCCTTCGCATAGAACATGAGCATTGTTGCCAACTGCGTGGGGATAAGATAGGTATCGCCATTGCGTTCGGTATATTGGCGAATGGCTTCGCTGTCGGCCCAGGCATAGTTGAAGTCGTCCCGTTCACGCAGTGCATTGAGACCCACGATCACTTCGTTGTCAGCAAAGAGTTGGTAGGCCCACCCCTGCATCGAAGCGAGATGGGGGTTGCTGCCACCCGCGTATTGGGTTTGCAATGTGGCATAATAACTCTCATCATTGGGCAGGAAATTGGTTTCAATGGTGAGATCTGGGTTTTGCTCCATATAGGCATCGGCGACCGCGGCAAAGGCATTCTTGTCCGCTTCACCAAAGGCCGTCACGGTAACCACTGCCCCCTCGGTCGACGGTGCGGCGCCCCCGCTACTTTCGCCACCGACTTGTGGGGCAGGGGCCGGACAGGCGGCAAGAACGAGAGCAGCCGTGGCACTGGTACCGGCAATTTGTAGAAACTGCCGGCGGGATAACTTGCGGTTCGTTGGTTGTTGCATAGTACCTCCAGATTGGTATGGTAAAAAGGTTCAGACCGAAACAAGTTGGCTCATCTGTGAAAAATGTGAGTTCGGTACAGGACACTGGCGAATTCTTGTATCACAGAGTACTAATCGGTCGTCCGTCATCGGTCGTCACTCGTGTGTTGACGGGAAAACGCCAGTGTCCAGTTCGTTAGTATGCCCAACTGTCCTAGTGCCATATAACAGAGATCTTTGGCAAGCTTTGCTGGAAGGTCCAATGCAAAACGTCTCTGTTCATTCTGCACTAGGTAAGTGCCAAGAGCGGTAAACCGACCTGCTGCGCGAAGATGCCCAACTCACGCCGGTAGTCTCCATAGGTGATCGAGAAGTGGTGTTCCAGGCCATGACGCATCACCGTATCCAGCACAGCAGTCGCCGGCTGATCAAAGCGGATGACACCACTGGTACCGCCAAAACTTTTTGGGGCACGCACCATTTCGCCGCCCCCAATTACCAGCTGATACGTTTCCTCGCCCGGTGTAGTAATCGAACGATGAAGACGCGCAATCGTCACGCGCCCCGGTTTAAGGGGGAACTCAAAGAGCAACGGCAGCTTGCGATTGCTGTGTACAGTGCCGAGAATTGCTGTTTCGGGATCGGCCATTTGGAAGGGTGCCAGTCCACAGTGCCAGAGCACGCCACTGTCACTGTCGGCATCCAGCGAGACAAGATCAGTGATGAAGGCCGGCGCACCACTGAGTGCCTGCAACAACAGCGATGTTACCGTACCGTTGATATCCGCTTCGCAACTGGCAGGGCACTGTTCATCGTTGAGCAGACTCATGGCGCCACAAGCAGCACACTGGAGTTCCGTAAAAAATTCCGGCCAGCACCGCACAGCGACACCGGCCAACTGCTTGCGGTCGACCAGAGTGCGCAACGCCGTGTAGACACCGGCGGTTCCTCGTACCGCGGTCGGCTCAAGGTCGGTAAGATTATGGGCATGTTTTCCCACGCGCGCGACATACGCCTCGCGTGCCGCAGGCACAATGTTGGCAGCATCCTGCAGCAGTTCAGCGAGCGGGGTAGGGACCACGGCAACGCCAAAGCGCTGTTGCAGTTGCTCGGCATCATAGGCGCAGGTGTCAAAACCGGCCGGGTGCTCACCGACGAGACCAATCCGCGCCCCCTGCAATGTCCGCAAAGCACGACCGGCCCGGGCCATCGTCGCAACTTTTTCAACGGCGTCGGGATCTGTGGGTCGACTGAGCAAGTAATCATAGGGCAATGAGCGCAAGTGCAGGGCATGGCCGGCCAGATTGATACCACAGAAACTGTTGAGGCGCAGCCGTCCCCCATCCCGGGCATCGGGTACGGCCCACAACAAGAGGGGTAGACGGCGATCGCGGAAGCGTTCCGCGATCGTCACCGCCATTGAGCTGTCGGCAAAACTGGCTTGCAAAAAGAGAAGCAGATCAAACGATTCGCTAGACAGGGTAGCAATCGCTCGTTGCGCAGCATCGCTGTCCATCAACAGTTCACTGCGGCTTCCCAGCACCTGCATACCGGCGGTCTCCAGAGCGGACACGACCGCATCGGCAACGGATTGGGCCAAAGGCACATCAAATGTTGGCCGCGCAATTGCCACAAGTGCGATGCGTAGGGGAGAACTCTGCTGCTGCATCAACTGCTCCTTTGCCGTTGTTTGCTTATTACGCTCAGTGGGCGTGCGCACCTTCTCAGGCCATTGCAAGAAAATCAATCCTCCGTAGGTGCCTTCTAGGCGCCTACAGGATGGGGTGTTTTATTATTTGCAGAAGCCTCAGAGAAACTCGTTATTCCCAGGTAAAGCGCCGTACCGTACTGGCGGGGCTGGCCGCTTCAATCACAAGTTGCCCATCGGCGTTGGTTTTCACCCGGGCCAGCGACACTTGCCAAGAGTAGGTGGCACTTTGCCCAGTTGTCGGTGCCAACTCCGGGCCGAGACGGTAGCTTGTCGCTTTCGTCCACACGGAGGGCAGCGCTTGGGTCACGCCACTTTCCGGGTAGATCAATAGGACATACCACTCATTCGGCTGCAAGACATCCACGCTGATCCAGCGAAAGAGAACTTCGTCGGTACGCGCAATGCGACTGCCATCGGCGGGGCCGATGAGCCGCGGCTCCAGGTAAATGGTTGTCGTATCTTCGGCAACAGTACCGATACTGGTGCTGGGTGCTTCGGCCACCGCGGTGGCGGCACTCTCCAATACTTCGGAGGGTGTTTGGCGCAGCGGAATGGTGAGTTGATCACCGGGCCGGATAATATCACGCTCAGTCAGATTGTTAATACGCAGGATCTCCTCCACCGTGCTCCCAAAGTTCACGGCAATCGAGATAATCGTATCACCTGTACGTACTGTGTACTGAAACCGCGATGTCGTTCCTTCGGTGAGTGCCGGCGGGGCACCCCCTTCCTGCAACACCGGGATAATCAGAATATCACCGGCACGAATGAGCTCATTCTGAAGATTGTTGACCGCCTGAATCTCCTCGACCGTCACATCATATTCGGCGGCAATGGAGAGAAGCGTCTCTCCGGTTAACACCTGATGGCGCAGATAGGTCGTTGTGGGGGGCAAAGGGGTGGGTGTGACGGTGGGCACTGGTGTCTCCGTGGGGGGGGCGGTACCGGTCAAGAGGGGAACATTGCCGGGTGCGATGGCGGCATTGACCGTGTCACCAGTTTGATTGGGGCGACTGCCAACCTGCCACCAAAGTGCAAGTACAGCGATCACTGCCAGCACCAACAGGGTATCGACCAACGAAACACGCTGGGCGCGCCGGGGTGTGACCCGCAGATCGTGGCCACACATAAAACAGCTTTCGGCATCGCGCGCCACGCGCGTGCCACAGTTGGGGCAGCGCCGTTCGACCCCATTTGAAGAAGTGCGTTCTATTGCCATACAGCAATTATAGCATTACTGCCCACACAGATTGAAAATGGCAAAGAACAAAAAACCTATCAGCGTTTCTTTGCCGCTGTAGTGCCGGCATTCAATGAGCGCTGATAGGTTTCCCCATGCGATAAGTTTGCTTTATAGAAGCTACCTACTGACCATTCTGCTGCAACAGATAGGCCACCATGGTGGCAATCTGCTCAGGCGACATGGTTTCGGTAAAGTTGGCCGGCATCACATTGCTGGGGTAGCCAGGCACCACAAAGGCATTCGGCGCCGTGATGCTCTGATAGAGATATTCGGCAGGGCTTTCACCGGGTACACGAATGACCGCGGTATCGCCGACATTGTGCCAGGTGGGGCCAGTCTTCACTTCATTTGGATCCAGCGCATGGCAACCGACACAACCAAAGGTAAGCGCAATCGTCTCGCCATTGGCCGGATCAGCACTCATGATCGCCTGCTGCACATCCGGGTCAACGCCGGCGTAGATCTCTTCGTCAGAAAGTTCTGCTAGTTTCGGGGGGATGGGGGTTGGCTCCAGTTCCACGGCGCCTTCCGACTGCGCCAAGACCAATTTGGGCCCCAAATCCGGCGCAAGCAACTCACTATCGGCATTGGGTGCACAGCCGGCCACGGCGAAGACAAGAGCAACAACGAACAGTGTAATCACAATGGCAACACGTGGGAAACGTGCAAGGGAATTCATCCATACCTCCACAGGCACTAAGAACCCATCTGTAAATTCAGCCATGACAGCGATAGATGGCGCATATCCCGGCGACTTGGGAAACCGAAACCACCTGGCTCACCCGAGAATTTACAGCTAGACTCTAAACAATGTAATTTGTCTCTTTTGATTTTGTATATTAAATTCTTAGGCAACAAGCCAATCATCGCGATAACGAGATGGCGCAAAGTCCAAATCAGGCGAATGAGGAACCCCTATACCACCATGTCCTGTTTGCACATGTCAACAGTGTAACATAGGGCACACATCTGGGCCAATTTCCCCAACCGTCTGCGCAATAATTCACAAGCACCGGGAATGACCACCAACGTATCCGTCGCCATCATCAATTTTAATACGGCACCGCTCCTCATTCGCTGTCTGCAAAATCTACAGCGGTTGGGCGAAGCCACTGAAATTATCGTCGTCGATAATGCCTCAACTGACGGTTCCGCAGCGCGCGTGCAACAGGAATTCCCCGAGGTGACGTTAATCGCGCTACCAGAAAATCGCGGGTTGCCCGCGGGATCCAATCTTGCCCTGGCCAAAGCAACGGGTACCTATGTACTCTACTTGGGGACTGATGCCTACCCCGAAGCGGGTGTCATTCATGGACTTGCCACCTATTTGGATGCCCATCCCACGGTGGCAGTTGCCACTGCAGAACTGCGGCTGCGCGATGGCACGTTGGATCGCGATGCGCATCGCGGTTTTCCAACCCCTTGGGCATCCTTCACCCATTTCAGTGGCCTCAACCGTCTCTTTCCCCACGCTGCGTGGTTCAATCAGTATTTTCTGGGCCAAAAAGATCTAGCGGTGCCCCACGAGATCGATCTTTGCATCTCGCACTTTATGTTCTGTCGCCGCCAGGTGCTCACGGCTCTGGGAGGCTGGGATGAAGATTTTTTTCTTTACGGCGAAGATGTCGACCTCTGTTATCGTGTCAAAGCAGCCGGCCACAAGATTATGTACCTGCCCCAATTTCGCGTCCTGCACTATAAGGGCGCAAGCGTTGGGATCCGCAAACAGAGTAGCGACATTTCCACAGCATCGGAAGAGACCAAGTTGCGGGCCACGTTGCTCTCAACTGAGGCCATGGCCCGCTTCTACCGGAAGCATCTCTATGCGCGCTATCCACTTCCAGTGAGTGCCGCCGTCATGCAAGGAATTCGCTTGCTGGGTATCCTGCGTCGCTGGCGAGCGCGGCAACGCCACAACCGCAACATTCGTGAAGCGGGAAATCGACCAGGACCGAATAGGGGATCCAACTGATCTTCGGTATAATTCGATAGAGTCATCATCTGATGAAGGCATAATGTGATGGAGCCTGGATGTGATGGAGCCTGGATGTGGTGGAGTCTGGGGAAGGCACTCATCCTGTTCGTCCAAAATAGTTCCTACATGTACTCCTGGCGGAGTTCCTAGAAGCAGGCAAATCCTATGGCAGAGCGTGTATATGTCGCGCTCGATCTTGAGACAACTGGTCTGGATGCCAAACGTGATGCCATTATCGAGATCGGTGCTGTACGCTTTCAGGGGAATCGCATCCTCGACCGATTTGTCACCTTTGTCAACCCGCACCGCGCAATCCCCCTGCGGATTCAACAGATCACCAACATTCGCAACAGCGATGTTGTGGACGCGCCCACAATCGATGACGTTTTACCGGAGTTACTGGCATTTGTACGCCAAGACACGGCGGCTTTGGTGGCGCACAACGCAGCCTTTGATCTGGGCTTTCTTAGTGCTGCCGGTATCGCCTTTCAACGCCCGGTGTTGGACACCTTCGAGTTGGCAACGATTCTACTCCCCGGCCTAGGCAGCTACAGCCTCGGTGAACTTTGCCACGCATTGACAATCGAGCTCACCGATGCGCATCGTGCGCTGGATGATGCGACAGCCACGGCACTGCTCTTCATGCAACTGCAGGAACGCGCAAGACGGACAACGCCGGCCACACTTCAGCTGATTGTGGAGAGCGCGCAACAGAGTGACTGGGCACTGAGTCAACTCTTTGCCGACGCGCTGGCTCTTATCGAGGGTACGCCAGCCCCGGTTCTTCCCCACATTACAGCACTCACCAAAGCGACCGCTGACGAACAAACAGAGACTGGTGTCGCTTATACCGCCGACGCAATGACATCCCCATTACCGTCCACAGGTGCCCCAGCCATGCACCAACGACTGCCGGCAGAAGAGAATCCCATTGAGCATGTCGTTGCGGCGCAGTTGGTTGATCAATTTTTTGCCGTCGATGGACCACTTGCCCAACGATTGGGGAAAATCTTTGAAGTGCGTCGTGGGCAGATTGATATGGCGCGCCAGATCCTCCGTGCCTTTAATGAAGGCGACCACATGTTGTTGGAAGCCGGCACGGGCATAGGAAAAAGCATGGCATATCTTGTCCCGGCGGCCTTATGGAGTGTACACAATGGGCGTCGTGTGGTGATTGCCACAAACACCATCACCCTCCAAGAACAGTTGCTGGAGAAAGAGCTACCACTACTATGCGAATTACTCGATGCTGGTGGTCACCAACCTCCTCAAGTGACTCTACTCAAGGGCCGACGTCACTATCTTTGCCTCCGGCGCTTTCATGTCTGGCGCCAAAGCCACCGCCTCTCCGCCGCTGAGTTGACCTTCCTGGCCAAAGTACTGATCTGGCTACCGACAACCGTGGAGGGGGAGATGGAAGAGATCTTTCTGGCAACGGCCAATGAGCGGGCTTATTGGGAACAGATTTGCTCCCATCCCACAACTTGCACGCCCGATTTGTGTGACACTGTTGTCGGCGACCACGGCTGGGCAATGGCACAGAGAGGACGGAATCCGCAGGAGATAGCTGCCATCCCTTCGCTCGACTTTTTCTTTCTAGCACGTCGCCGGGCCGAGGAGGCGCACCTGCTGATCGTCAACCATGCGCTGCTGATCGCGGACTTGGTGACGGGTGGCCATCTGCTACCGAGCTACAGCCACCTGATCGTGGATGAGGCACACCATCTCGATCAAGTGGCGACGGAACAACTCACTTATCGTGCCGATTGGCAGTGGATCTTTCCCCTCCTGCGTCGCTTGGGCAGCGATGGCGATCTTGTCGGTGCAATTGAGGCCCAAGCAACCACCAGGGGACAATTTGAAGTAATTCGCAGCACCCGCGAGGTCGTTCTCGACGCCGAATCTTTAAGCTATCAACTGCATGAGTTCTGTGATCGCTTGCGCCACTTTGCCGAAACGCAGCGTGACATACGGTTAGATGCAGGCTATGCACAGCAAATTCATCTCGACCACAGTCGCCGCAGTCAACCTCAATGGTCGCAGATCGAGATTGAATGGGAACAGACACGCGGTTGGCTGAGTGGTCTCGTGCGTCAACTTGCTGCACTGCTCAACCAGTTGGAACGGGCGCAGTGGCGGCAGGATACCCAAAGCAGTGCGCTCTTACATACGACCCGTGAACAACACGAACGCCTGGCTGAGTTGGCCACGCAACTCAATGCCATTATCCTCCAAGAGGGTAGCGTCGATGTGCGCCACACCATTACCTGGGCGGAGGTTGGCGATAGCGGCCAAGGGTCCAGCCGCAAACAGAGCGATTCCCGCAACGTTGTGCTGGCCGCGGCCCCACTCTACATCAATGAAATACTAGAAAAGGATCTCACGCTGCACCAGCGCACCGCAATCTTCACCGGTGCGACATTGCGCACCGGCTCCGGCTTCACCTTTATCCGTGACCGGCTGGGGCTTTGGCACGCATCGGCGCTGACCGTCGATAGTCCCTTTGACTATGAATGGAGTTCCCTGCTCTGTATGCCCACCGATATGCCGGCACCCGATCATACGTACTATCAGGCCGCGGTCGAACTCGCCATCATCGATGCCGCCATTGCCACCGGTGGGAAAACCCTTGCCCTCTTTACCAGCTATGCCCAGTTACGCGCCACAGCCGACGCCATTCGTGCCGAGCTCGACCGGGCGGACATCACCGTCTTGGAACATGGTACAAGTAGCCGTCGCCGCATTTTACGCGAATATCGGCGCCTTGATCGAGCTGTTCTGCTCGGGACCCGCAGCTTTTGGGAGGGTGTTGACCTGCCCGGCGACGAGTTACGGTGTCTGTTGATTGCCAAATTGCCTTTTGCTGTTCCCAGCGATCCACTGGTGGCGGCCCGCTGTGCCGATCTGGAAAATCCCTTTGGCGACTATATGCTACCCGATGCGATCTTGCGCTTCCGCCAGGGCTTTGGTCGTCTTATCCGCCGTGAGAGTGATCGGGGCGCGGTTGTTTTGCTCGATAGCCGCCTTTGGCGAAAAGATTATGGGCAGGCTTTTTTGGAATCCTTGCCACGCTGTACAATCAGTCGAGCACCGTTATCGAATCTACAGGAAGAAATTCAACATTGGTTGAACGAGTATGTCTGAGGCTGAAACAATCACTCCCGAGTTGAACACCGCTGCCGCCAAGGCGAGAGAAGGCATGGAGAGCAACGACCCAGCAGCAGTTCCCCTTGATCGACGCGCCGAATTGGTGCAACGCATCTGGGAAACCCTGGATCGCAACTGGTTTTTGAGTGCGGTCGGCTCTGCCCTTTGTCTGCTTTACTTGTTTACGCTCCTCTTGCCGCAGATGCCTGGACAGTTGCAGAACGATCCGACAGGAGCGCGGCGCTGGATTTTGCAGGTCAGCGAAAATTATGGACCACTGGGCAATGCATATCGGGCATTGGGGCTTTTTAATGTGCTAAATAGTCCCCTGTTACAACTGCTGGTGATTGCATTGGGCTTGATTCTGTTGATCCGGCTTGGTAATCAAATCGCACGCGCCTGGCGCCTCTACCAACTACCCCGCCATTTTCGAACGCCCACACCCGTCGTCGGTGTCCCCGTACCCATCTCCACCGTCCAACCGGTCTATCGACTGCGCCAGCTTGTGGAGGACGAAACCGCTCCTTGCACACAGTCCATTGAGAAGATGTTGCAACGGCGCTTTGACGCGATTCAACGCACGACCGTAGCGGTACAGTCCGGTGGAGCGGATGTCAAACAAGCCGCGACAAGCCGCACGAAACCAACGGATAAGGCGAATGTCGTCGCAAAGACCGAAGAGACCGAGTCGTCGGCACAGAACGTCACGGAAGAACGTTTACTTGTGCTCGCCAATGTGCGTTTCGAGCTGCTCCGCCCGGTGCTTTATAGCGGCCTATTTCTGCTCCTGTTAACGGTATGGATCAATATTCTTTGGGGCTGGAAGGTAAACCCCGATCCGCTGGCGCCCGGAACAGATTACCGCTCCGCATCACAAGGCTTGGTGTTGCACTATGAAGTGCTTGACGCAACAGGGGCTTTGCTTTCTGAGGCACCGCCCCGTGTGAAACAATTGCAGACCGAGACAAGTGATACAAGCGCACAGAATGTTGTCAGCGACACACAACGTACCGAAAGTCCTATTACAGCACCGGCGACTAGGCTGTCGACCGCCACAGTGTCATCGGCCACAGTGTCATCGGCCACAGTGTCATCGGCCACAGTGTCATCGGCCACAGTGTCATCGGCCTATCATCCCACGCTCTTTGCGCTGGTTGGGGAGACACAACATCAGGTACCGATCGGCACAACATTGCGCTTGAACTGGGGCCAAACGGTTATTGCCAGCGAGGCGGGTCCACCGGCGCTCTTTTTGCGGACCGTCTCGAATGAACCCCAGCTCTCGCGTTTGGGCCAAAGTCAGACAGTGCCGTCGATGGGTCTGCTCTTTCCCAGCCCCGGCAGTGAGGAAGCCATCGTCGTTGCACAGACCATGGGCCTGCGCATCATCCGTCTACCGTCCCAGGGAGATGAAGAGGGCACGGAGCAATTTCTGGCGGAGGTGTATGATCGCAACAATGAGCTGATCGAGCGCATTCCCATTGAATCGACGCTAACCGCCAAGTTAACAGCCGAAGAGCAGAGCACTGCCGTTGAGTTTATCGTTCTACCGGGTATAGAGGTAGCGGTGGCCTACCGACCGGCCATGTGGCTCTTCTGGTTGGCACTGCTTCTCGTGCTGGTGGGCGTGGTCGGCTATGTCCGCCGGCCCACGTTTGTGCTGTGGCAACTGGCACCTTGGCCGGTTGACCGCACGGTCGCCATTGTACAGAGCGATGAGGAGGAAGAATTCAAACTGATGGCCAAATGGCTGGAAGAAGCAAGATCATGAGTGGCACAGGGCGACCATACATCATCGGTGTGGCAGGCGGCACGGGAAGCGGCAAAACCACCGTGAGTCAACGAATTCAGACCATGGTTGGCGGGGAACGCATGGCATACCTACAACATGACAGGTACTACCATGATCAGAGCCATCTCGCCCCCCGTGAGCGAACCAAGGTCAACTATGATCACCCCAACAGCCTGGACACCAATCTGCTTATCGCACACATCGAACTGCTGTGTCAAGGCCAACCCATCGGTGTGCCGGTCTACGACTTTGCCACCCACACGCGCAGCCAGGATACCGAGACAGTTAGTCCGGCCCCGGTTATTTTGGTTGAGGGAATTCTAATTTTTGTGGAGAAGCGCTTGCGCGAGCTCATGGATATGCGAATCTTTGTCGACACCGATGCCGACATCCGCTTTATTCGACGTCTGCGTCGCGATGTGGAAGAGCGTGGTCGCACCCCCGCATCGGTGATTGAGCAGTATCTCGCCACCGTGCGCCCCATGCACCTTGAATTTGTGGACGCCAGCCGCCGCCACGCCGATGTGATTGTCCCCGAAGGGGGCGAGAATCGAGTTGCAATGGAGATGATCGTGAGTCGCATTCAAGCCGTTTTGGAACAGCCGTGACGGATCGTTTCGCTATCTTATGAGCCTAAATCAACCACTGCAAGTGACGTTCGATGCCGGCCCGGCGGTTCACCAGCGCGCCGGGCTCAGCCGCTACACGCAACAGCTTGCCCACCAACTCGTGACCCATCATGCTGATGAACTGGATCTCACGCTCTTCTACAATGCCCATAGCGGCCATCAGTTGCCGCCGGCGTTGCAACAGGCACAAGTACAGACCTTGGCACTTGGGCAGTACGCCTGGCGGCTCAGTGTTCTTGCTGGCCAACTTTTACGGGTGGCTAACTATGAACGTCACCTGCCGGCGGGCCAACTCTACCATGCGACGGAGCACCTGCTCCCCTATTTGCATCGGCCCACTGTGCTCACCGTCCATGATCTGATCTTTGAACGCTACCCCGAACATCACAAGTTGACCAACCGTCTCTTCCTGGCCGTGGGCATGCGCCTCTTTGTCCGTCGCGCCACACGGATTATTGCTGTCAGCCAGCAGACCAAGCGTGACTTGATCGATCTCTATGGTACCCCGGCTGCGAAGATCCAGGTGATCTACCAGGGCATCGATTCGAGCTTTGCACCGGCAACACCCGCAGAGCTCCAGCGTATCCGCGAAACCTATGCTCCCCGGGCGCTGGATGGTTCGCCCCGACCTTATCTGTTGATGTTGGGTACATTGGAGCCACGCAAAAATCATCTCACGGCCATGAACGCGTTGGTCCGACTCAAGGCTGCCGGTCTGCCCCACGCGTTGTTGATCGCCGGCGGGGAAGGGTGGCTTTTCGAGCCGATCCGCCAGCAAGTGATGGCGTTGGGATTGCACAACGATGTCCACTTCACCGGCTATGTGCCCGCCGAGGATCTGGCCGCTCTCTACGGCGGTGCGGCCTGTGTGCTGCAGCCCAGCCGCTATGAAGGTTTTGGCTTTCCCGTGCTCGAGGCAATGGCCTGTGGCGCACCGGTGGTCTGTAGCAACGTGAGCAGCTTGCCCGAAGCCGTCGGCGACGCCGCGCTCATGGTCGATCCGCTAGATGACGAAGCGTTGGCCGCCGCCGTGCAACGGGTTGTGAGCGATAAGCAATTGGCCACGGCCATGCGCAACAGAGGGAACGTACACGCTGCGAACTTTCGCTGGGAGCGCTGCGCGGCAGAAACAGCAGCCATCTATCGGGAGGTTGTCCTACGGTGCGACAGTAGGATGTAGTATAATGTGAATCAACGTTGAATAGGTCTATTGCATTTTTCAAAATCAGCCAAGGCTAGAATTCAAATTTCCATGACACACAACCTTACCACCCAAATCGGACGCTACGCCGAACTTCTCATCCGCACTGGTGTCAACCTCCAACCGGGACAGTCCTTGCGCATTGGAGCGGAGCTGGAGCACGCGCCCTTTGTTCGCATGGCAACGGCTGCTGCCTATAAAGCCGGCGCCCGCTACGTCCATGTAGACTGGGATGACCAGCCGGTGAAGAAGCAACGCTATCTGCACAGCAAAACGGAGTACCTCGACTTTTTTCCCGACTATGAAGTTGCGCGCCATCGGGAGATGGTCGACGATACGTGGGCGCGGCTGGCTATTGTCGGCGACGCCCACCCCGATCTCTTTGATGATGTGGACCCCGCCCGCATGATGACGGTCACCCGAACGCGTGCACAAAAGATCAAGTTTTACAGCCAGGCGCAAATGGCCAATCACCTCCAGTGGTGTGTTGCAGCGGTACCGACGGTGGCTTGGGCCCAAAAGGTCTTTCCTGATCATGCGGCCGATGCCGCCGTTGAGGAGCTTTGGCAATTGATCTTCCGTACCTGCCGCGTCAACGAACCCGATCCGCCGGCCGCATGGATGGCGCACAATCGGATCCTGAACCGCGTGGTCGACTACCTGCACCACAATGATATCCGCACCGTGCGCTTCCTCGACAGCGAACCTGGCCCCGACGGCAAACCGCGCACCGACCTCACCGTCGGCATGACCGATGCACCACGGTGGATCAGTGCCGGCTCCAGCCGCCCCGATGGTCTTTTCTTCTTTCCCAACATGCCGACCGAGGAGATCTTCAGTACGCCACACAACGCGCGCACCGAGGGCTGGGTACGTACCTCCAAACCGACCTTCCCCCTCGAGCGGCGTGTGGAGGACGCCTGGTTCCGCTTTGAGCGAGGCGAAGTCGTCGAGTTCAGTGCGACAGTGGGCCAGGATGTGCTGGAGCAATTCTTTGCGATCCGGGGGGCAAAACGGCTGGGCGAAGTGGCGCTCGTCGATGTGCGCTCACCGATCAATCAGGCCGGCATCACGTTTTATGAGATCCTATTTGATGAAAATGCCACCTGTCACATCGCCTTTGGCGAAGCTTACCCCGAAGGATTGCGCGGCAGCGAGAGCATGAGTGAGCAAGAGTTGGCGGCCCATGGCGTCAATGACTCCGATACGCATGTGGACTTCATGATTGGCACGCCAACCATGAAGTTGATTGGCACGTGTGCCGATGGGCGAGAGCTTGTGCTCATGGAAAATGGCCAGTTTGCCACCGAAGTGTTGCAAGGCATCTAAGATAGTTCAGCGCGCTATAGCGTAGCTTGTCAACGAAGAAGGCCGAGGCATATGCCTCGGCCTTCTTCGTTGACAGCACCCCCTGTAGGATTCGAACCTACGACCTACGGATTAGAAGTCCGTTGCTCTATCCATCTGAGCTAAGGGGGCGAACGTAAGCAGCTAGATTATACGCTAGATTTTATAGCAAAGTCAAGCTATTTGCGTAGAGACTGACGGCGCGCTATACTCCCTGTACTATCTGTGTTACGGAATAGCCGGCCGACCAGACCGCCTGTTTTTCGGTCGGCCCTGTGTGTCTATAATAAGCGAGACAGGCTCACGACCAGCGGTACGTACCCGTAACACACAAGACGGAGCAACGCTATGCAAAAAACACCGCTCTACGACACCCACGTCGCCCTGGATGGCCGCATTGTCGATTTTGCCGGCTGGGCGCTGCCGGTACAGTACCCCTCCGGACCGACCGTTGAGCACCATGCCGTGCGCCATGACGCCGGCTTATTCGATATTAGCCACATGGGGCAATTCGCGCTAACGGGCCTTGATGCGGATGTCTTTCTTCAGTACATTCAAGTCTGGGATATCGCAACCATGCAGGAGTATGAAGCACACTACAGCCTTCTCCTCTACGGCGACGGTACAATTGTAGATGATATTTTTCTCTATCGCCTGCCTGACCGCTGGCTTATTGTCGTCAATGCCGCCAATCGGGAAAAAGACTTTGCCTGGCTACAAGCCAATGCGCTGGGGTTTGACATTGATCTCGTCGACGTCTCCGGTGAGACCTGCATGCTGGCCTTGCAGGGGCCCAAAGCCGAAACGATCCTCCAGCGCCTGTCCTCAGTTCCCCTCGGGCCAATGGCTGCCCGCACGGCGCTGGAAACGACAGTGGCCGGGGTTAAGACGTTGATCGGGCGGACCGGCTATACGGGGGAAGACGGTTTTGAACTGTATCTACCGGCAGCGGAGGCAACAACGCTTTGGGATGCCTTGCTAGCAGCCGGCAAAGAAGATGGCCTGTTACCATGTGGCTTGGCGGCACGTGATAGTTTACGCTTTGAGGCCTGTATGCCCCTCTATGGGCACGAAATTGATGCGACCACCAATCCGCTGGAAGCACGCCTCGGTTGGACAATTAGCTGGGACACTGAATTCGTTGGCCGTGAAAGCTTGTTGAAGACGAAGCTGGAAAAGCCCAGCCGTCTGCTCATTGCGTTCGAGATGATCGACCGGGCGGTGCCGCGTGAGCACTACGCCATTGCCGACGGTGATACCATCATCGGCCACGTCACCACCGGCATGAAGAGCCCAACACTTGATCAGTTTGTGGGCATGGGGTATGTCCCCAGCAGCTACAGCAAGTTGGGGACGGAGATTGCCGTTGTGGTGCGGGGCCAGGCCAAAAAGGCCAAAATTGTGAAACGCCCCTTCTATCGCCCGCGCTACAAATAGCCGCGCGGACTATGCCCTGCGCATAGGGAAAAGAGCGTATTCCGATGTAATTTCTCCAGTGGAATAGAGCGCGCAGGGGGGGTGTCAACTCCCTCGCTACCGCGGGATTTGGTAATCCCGCGCGAGCAAATCGGAATAAAATCGTAAACACCAACGATGCCCTTGTAAAGAGTTCGCGTTTGCAAAGCGCGACGGAGTCAGCTCGCTACAAAAACAAACTTTCATCGATAGTTTATTTGAGGGAAATCATGACGAATTACAAACTTGATGACAAAGCGAAATACGCCGAGAGTCACGAATGGGTGCGCATTGAAGATGGCGTTGCCGTCGTGGGGATCAGTGATGCAGCACAGGATCAGCTGAGTGACGTGGTCTACGTCGATCTGCCCGAAGAGGGACGTGCGGTGCGTGCGGGTGAAGCGATTGCAGTCGTCGAATCGGTGAAAGCCGCCGAGGATATCTATGCACCGGTGACGGGGACAATTCTGGCCATCAACGAGGATCTCGTGGATCGACCGGAACTGGTCAATGAAGCCCCGTACGAATCGTGGTTCTTCAAAATTCAACCATCAGGCGACCTCGACGCCGAGTTGGGTGCGCTCATGGACGGTGCCGCCTATGATGCCTTTGTTGAAGAATCGCACTAGGCCCGGATCGTGAAGCAGGAGCGTGCAGCAGTCAGAGCCTTTGTTTCTGGCTGCTGTGGCCGGCAACGCATCGTGCTGTTGTGGCTTTTCCTATGGGGAATAGTTGGCTGTTCGCAGCCGGCTGTTCCGCACTGGCTGGGTGGTCCTTCCGCCACGCCAACAGCAACACCCGTTCGCATTACAACGGAATTGTCCGTCTGGCATTGGTTGGGC
>Ga0116151_10000532_pt1 | contig 34941 bp, 30 predicted proteins | sample AD_UKC117_MetaG_FD_89893 | JGI IMG/M metagenome (GOLD analysis project Ga0116151, IMG submission 89893) | Active sludge microbial communities of municipal wastewater-treating anaerobic digesters from Hong Kong - AD_UKC117_MetaG | ecosystem: Engineered > Bioreactor > Anaerobic > Digestate... | reverse complement strand
GTCCACGCGCGGCTTCTTATAAAAGCCGTCGATGAAGCCGGCGGAGACCAGCTTGATCAGATTTTTGTAGCCCTCGTTGTTCTCACAGAGCAGGACGAGATGGTTGCTCCAATCCTGTAAATTGACCTTGTCGAAGCGGGAACGGTTGGCGACATAGACTTCGCAGCCGATGATCGGCTTGAGGCCGCACTTCTCCGCCTCCCGGTAGAAGTCGATCACGCCGTACATGGCGCCGTGATCGGTGATCGCCACGGCGTTCTGCCCCAGTTCCTTGATCTTCGGCATCAGTTGGGTGATGCGGCAGGCGCCGTCCAGCAGGCTGTATTCCGTATGAAGATGGAGATGGACAAAGCTCATGGTTCCACCGCCTCGATCTGAGATTGCGGGATAGTCAGGCCGTGATGCAGCCAGTTTCCTTTCAGATAGCGAATCAGCAGCAGGATGCCCTTTACGAGATCCTCACTGCACATGACGAAATAGACGATCAACACCGGCAGACGCAGCACCAATCCGAGGAAGGCCCCGATTCCGCACTTCATAATCAGGGTGACATAGGTGTCGACTTTTGCGCAGAAGGCCGTATCTCCGCCCGCGCGCAGCACGCCGGCCGAAAGGTTCCAGCTTGAACCGTAGCAGAAGACGACATACGCCACAATCAGCATCATAATGCGAATATATTCTTTGGTCTTTTCGGTGGAAACGATAAAATCCGGGGCGAACGGGCGCAGGGCAAGCACAATGCCCGCCATGACCGCGCCGAGCGCCAGCCCGATATAGGTGAACGAACGCGCCAGCTTCTTCACTTCCTCATCCCGGCCTGCACCCAGCATGTTGCCGAGGATCACCATATCCGCGTTCGCAAAGCCGCACATAAAGACAGTGGAAAGGTCGCCGACCACGAGCACGAGGCTGTACGCCGCCAGAAACTCCGCATCATACTGGCCGAGCACGGCGGACTGCACCGTCATGCCGATGCCCCAGATAAATTCGCTGAAAAACACCGGGATGCCGAACTTAACAAATGAAGGAAGATACGGCTTCGTATTGACAAAAATACTCTTGAGCGTGAAGCCGACGTCTTTCTCTTTGAAATACATATAGGCAAGCACGACAAGAAGTTCAAAGGCCTTGGAGATCGCCGTAGCGATCGCGGCGCCGCGCACTTCGAGTCTCGGCGCGCCCAGTTTTCCGTAAATCAGAATCCAGTTGAGGAAACCGTTGATGAAGCAGGAGGCCAGCGAGACCATGAGGGAAACCTTGACGTTGCCGACTGCGCGAAGATTGGAGAGATAGGTCAGCGTAAACGCGGGGAAAATATAGGCCCAGCCGATCACTTTGAGGTACTCCACGCCGTAGCGGATGACCTCCGGGTCGCTTGCGAAAATGCGCATGACAAAGTGAGGGAAGATCAGAATCACGGCGGAGAGCAGAACGCCCACCGTCGCGGAGATCTGCACCGTCAGCCCGATCAGGTCGCGGATGGGCTTGGTCTCTCCTTTTCCCCAATATCTTGCGGAGAGCGTCGCCGCACCCATGCAGATGCCCCAGATAAACATCGTATAAAACAGGTAGAGCTGGTTGCACTGGTTGACCGCCGCAAGCTGCAATCCGCCGAGCCGGCCGACCATGATGGTATCCAGCATGTTGACGGCCACATTCACAAAGTTGTGCAGCGCGACCGGAATCCCAAAGGCGAGCACCTGCCTGGCAATTTCTTTTTTATCGTACATGGAGTTCCTCCGACTTTCCTTTTTCTTCGGCAAACCGAGTTCTGCGCGAATTGTCGGCGCAAAGCGGGCAGTTCCGGTGCCGTATGCAGAGGATTCGGAAAGCCGGCCGGGAAGTCTGCCTGTTTCGGCATATCTCCCCGCTTTTTGGTGGTTTCCCTGCAATCCCTTTTCTGCGGTTTATTTTTTTCTTCTCAGATCCTCCGCAAGCGCGTGAAGGCGCTGCAGACGGTGGTTGACGCCGGAGCGGGAGAGATTCGGCTCCAGCAGTTTGCCGATCTCGCGGAGTGTCAGATCCGGGTTTTCGAGCCGGATGTCCGCGACCGCGCGCAGTTCGTCCGAAAGCCACATCCTGCCCTTTTCTTTATAGATCAGCCGGATGTCCGCGGCCTGCTGAATGCCGGCGTCCAGCGCTTTATCCTGATTCGCGTTCTCACAGTTGAGCTGCCGGTTAACCTTGTTGCGAACCTCCTTGACGATCTTGACATTCATCATGTTCATGGAGGAGACATAGGCGCCCATATAAGTGAGCATATCCTCAATATTTTCGCTTTCTTTATAATAAATCACATGAACGCCGCGCCGTATGGAGATTTTCGGCTCCTCGAGCACCTCGCCGATCAGTGTGGCAAGATCCCGGCAGAGATTCATGCGGGCAATATCGAATTCCAGATGGTAATCTTTCTGCGGATCGGAGATGCTGCCGCAGACCAGATACGCGCCGCGCAAAAAATACGGAAAGCTCTCCTCGTTTTCCAGATTCGCACGGTTGATGCGCAGATGCGGCTCCTTCTCCGAATGATAGAACGTCGCAAGCAGGCGCTTCCGGTCGGCGGCGCTGTCGATGCTCACATGATAAAGCGTGCCGCGGACGCGTTCATAAAAGCTGATTTTGGCGGAAATCCCGCAGTGAACGGCCAGACATTCCGCAAAGAGGTGTGCCGTCGGCTCGTGCGCGACGGAAAAGCAGATCTCCTCCGCGGAAAACTTCCGCGAAAAAAGCAAAAAACCATAAAGCAGCGCGTGGAGAAAGGGTTCCTCCTCCGGCGCGCGGCGGCAAAGCTCGTCTTTCAGTTCGCTTGCGAAGGACATGGCGGTTCCTCCTTAAAATCCGAGAAATTTCACTTCAGGCTCCAGAAGGAACCCCGTCTGCTCCCGGACGGTCTTTTTTACATAATCGATCAGCTCGAGAACCTCCCGGCAGGTTGCGCCGCCCCGGTTGACGACGAAGCCGGCATGCTTCTCGCTGACCTCGGCCCCGCCGATCCGGAAGCCTTTGAGCCCGCACCGGTCGATCAGCTCCGCCGCAAAGGCGCCCTCCGGTCGTTTGAACGTGCTGCCGGCGCTTGGAAGATCCATCGGCTGCCTGTCGAAGCGCCTCCGGATCAGTTCCTCCATCCTCGCTCCGATTTCGGCCGGATCGCCCTTTTGCAGCCGAAAATAGGCACCCGTGATGATTCTGCCGCTGTCCGTATAGGCGCTGCGGCGGTAGGACATCATCAGTTCCTGCGATTCAAAGCTTCCGGCGCTCCCGTCCGCGTTCAGATGCTCCGCGGCAATCAGAACGTCCTTCATTTCGCCGCCGTAGGCGCCCGCGTTCATATAGACGCCGCCGCCGACCGACCCCGGGATTCCGTAGGCGAATTCGAGGCCTGTAAAGCTATGTTCCTTTGCAAAGTTACAGAGCGACGCGAGGCTGACGCCGGCATCGGCATAGATGACGGACTCATCGGCCATGCGCAGCCCGGCAAACAGATTTCCCATATGGATGACCGCGCCGCGGATCCCCTCGTCGGAGACAAGAAGGTCGGAGCCTTTTCCGATCACCTCACGGGGGACGGAATGTTCTTCACAGTAGGTTAAAATTTCAGCGAGCTGTTCCCGGTTTGCCGGCTCCAGCAGAATATCCGCCGGGCCGCCGATCCGGAAGCTCGTATAGTCCGCCATCGGCGCATCCAAACTATATTTGATCGTGTTTTTTTCCGCAAAAGCGGCAAACTCCCTGACAGAATCCAATCCGGAACCTCCCCTGTCTCAGTTGTCGAGCGCGAAAAAGGTTTCCCATTCGCTCTCATCGAGCTCCTCTTCCTGAGGCGGCATGCCGAGCAGATCCAGCAGTTCCTGCGCGGCGTTGTGGCCCATCCGCTTCTGGCGGTTGTTCATGGCCGCAACCTCGATAATCACCGCGAGGTTGCGACCCGGTTTCACCGGAATCGTCACCAGCGGTAGCTTGACGTCGAGGATGGACGTAAAAATATCGGTGGCGCCCATCCGGTCGTAGGCTCTGGTGTCATCCCACTGCTCAAGCTGGATGACCATGTCGATCTTCTCCGTCGTCTTGACGGCGCCCATGCCGAAGAGGTTTCTCGCGTTGATGATCCCGACGCCGCGCAGTTCCATAAAGTGGCGGATATTTTCCGGCGCGGCTCCGACGACGGCGCGCGGCGATACGCGGCGGATCTCAACCGCATCATCGGCGATCAGTCGATGGCCGCGCTTAATCAGTTCCAGCGCGATCTCGCTCTTGCCGACGCCGCTTTCGCCAAAGAGCAGGATGCCCTCGCCGTAGACTTCCACAAGAACGCCGTGCCGAGTGATCCGTTTGGCCAGCGCGACGCTCAGGCTGACCGTCAGCGCGGCCATGAATTCGGAGGTGCCCTCCGAGGTGCGCAGGATCGGGACGGAGTATTTTTCTCCGAGGGCGACGAGCTCTTTTGTGATTGTCAGGTTCCATGTCGTGATAACGACTTTCGGCTGCTTGGAAAAATAGAGGTCGACCATCTCGAGCCTTTTTTCCCGGGAAAGTCCGCTGAGGTAGCCGAATTCGCTCTTGCCGATAATCTGAATCCGCTCCGGATCGAAATATTTATAAAAGCCGGCGAACTGAAGGCCAGGCCGGTTGAGCTCGGCCGTCTCGATCACGATCTCGTCAAGATTTTCCGGAACCCAGATCTGCTCAAGATGATATTCCTTGATTAACTTTGTCAGCTTGACGCTGTATCCCGCCATAAACTTCCCTCCCGGAAAAAAATTTCCGCGCATACTAATTTATATTATATAACTCAATTATGCCAATTTCAATCCACAGTTTCGACAGCGGATGTGCTTTCCTCCCGAAGACCTTTATCCGGCAGGAGAACGGTCGAAAAATATTTGATTTTTGGGGAAGTGCCCTATTCAAAATGGGAGAGATATGGTAAAATAAGCAGTACCAATCTTTTTTGAATGGAGGATCTGTATGGCAAGATTCAAGAAAACCATGGACGGAAATACAGCGGCGGCCCACGTATCCTATGCGTTCACCGACGTTGCCGCGATCTATCCGATCACCCCGTCTTCCATTATGGCCGAACTTGCGGACAAATGGTCCGCAAACGGCAGAACCAACATCTTCGGTAACCGCGTAAAGGTCATTGAGATGCAGTCCGAGGCCGGCGCCTCCGGTGCGGTGCACGGTTCCCTCGCAGCCGGCGCGCTGACCACCACGTTCACCGCTTCTCAGGGCCTGCTGCTGATGATTCCGAATATGTTTAAGATGGCAGGCGAGCAGCTCCCGGCCGTCATCAATGTCTCCGCCCGTGCCGTCGCCTCCCATGCGCTGAGCATCTTCGGCGACCACTCCGATATCTATGCGTGCAGACAGACCGGTTTTGCCATGCTCTGCTCCGGAAATCCGCAGGAAGTCATGGATCTCTGTGCCGTCGCCCACCTTTCAGCGATCAAGGGCAGAGTTCCGTTCCTTCATTTCTTCGACGGTTTCCGCACCTCCCACGAGATCCAGAAAATCGACGTCTGGGATTATGATCAGCTCAAGGCTCTGACCGATTTTGATGCGATCCGCGCCTTCCGTGAGCACGCGCTCAATCCGAACCATCCGGTCACACGCGGCACCGCCCAGAACCCGGATATTTTCTTCCAGGCCCGCGAGTCCTGCAATAAATTCTATGACGCCCTGCCCGAAGTGGTCGAAGAATATATGAACAAAGTCAACGCCATGATCGGCACCGACTACAAGCTCTTCAACTACTACGGCGCTCCGGACGCCGAGCATGTCATCGTCGCCATGGGCTCCGTCTGCGATACCATCGAGGAGACCATCGACTACCTGAATACCAAAGGCGGAAAATACGGCCTTATCAAGGTCCGTCTCTACCGTCCTTTCAGCCAGAAATACCTTCTTGCCGCTCTGCCGCAGACGGTAAAAACCATCTCCGTCCTCGACCGCACCAAGGAGCCCGGTTCCCTCGGCGAGCCGCTCTTCCTCGATATTGCCGCGGCAATCCGGGGTACGCCGTATGAAAACGCCCAACTTTTCGGCGGCAGATACGGCCTTGGCTCCAAAGATACCACACCGGCCCAGATCATCGCCGTCTATCGCAACGCGGAATCCGGCGGCAAGCAGGAATTCACGATCGGCATCGACGACGACGTCACCCACCTCTCCCTCGACACTTCGGAATGCCCGGACACCACGCCCGCCGGCAATACCAACTGCATGTTCTGGGGACTCGGCGCGGACGGCACGGTCGGCGCGAACAAGAACTCCATCAAGATCATCGGCGACCACACCAACCTCTATGCGCAGGGTTACTTCGCCTACGATTCCAAGAAATCCGGCGGCGTGACCGTCTCGCATCTGCGCTTCGGCCCCAACCCGATCAAATCCACTTATTATATTAATAGAGCGGATTTCGTCGCCTGCCATAACCCCTCCTATATCACAAAATACGACATGGTTTCCGCCCTCAAAAAAGGCGGCAAATTCCTGCTCAACTGCGGCTGGAACCTCGAAGAAATTGAGGAACATCTGCCCGGCTCCGTGAAGCGCTTCATCGCGGAGAACGAGATCGAATTCTATACCATCGACGGCATCGGCATCGCCCGTGAGCTCGGCCTCGGCGGCAGGATCAACACAATCCTGCAGTCCGCGTTCTTTAAGATCGCCAAGATCATCCCGGCCGAGGATGCCGTGACCTATATGAAAGCGGCGGCAAAAGCCTCCTACGGAGAAAAGGGCGACGCCGTCATCGCCATGAACTATGCGGCAATCGACCGCGGCATGGACAGTGTCGTGAAGGTTGATTATCCGGTTGAGGCGTGGAAACAGGCGGAGGGAGAGATTCCGGTTCCCGTCGCAAAGGGCGGTCGTAAGGATCTCGTCGACTTCGTCAACCGCGTGCTCTTCCCTGCCGTTGCACAAAAGGGCGATACGCTTCCGGTCTCCGTATTTAACGGAATTGAGGACGGCACGATGCCTTCCGGTACCGCTGCCTACGAGAAGCGCGGCATCGCCGTTGATGTGCCGGTCTGGAAGCCGGAAACCTGCATTCAGTGCAACATGTGCTCCTATGTCTGCCCGCACGCCTCGATCCGCCCGGCCGTCATGACCGACGCCGAGCTGGCCGCCGCTCCCGAAGGCACGAAATCCGTTCCGATGACCGGCATGCCCGGCCTGCATTTCGCTATGACGGTCGCCGCGCTCGACTGCACCGGCTGCGGCTCCTGCATCAACGTCTGCCCGGGCAGAAAGGGCGAAAAGGCCCTCGTTGCGGACAGCCTTGAGAACCAGCTTCACGAGCAGGAGATCTTCGACTACGGCGTCGCTCTTCCGGAAAAACCGGAGCTGCACGAGAAATTCAAGCCGGCCACGCTCAAAGGCAGCCAGTTTAAACAGCCGCTGCTGGAGTTCTCCGGCGCCTGCGCGGGCTGCGGCGAAACCCCGTACGCGAAACTCGCGACCCAGCTCTTCGGCGACCGGATGTATATCGCCAACGCCACCGGCTGCTCCTCCATCTGGGGCGGCTCCGCGCCTTCCACCCCTTACACCGTCAACAAGGACGGCAAAGGCCCCGCATGGGCAAACTCCCTCTTTGAAGATAACGCCGAATACGGCTACGGTATGCTGCTCGGCCAGGATGCGATTCGCGCAAGCTTGATCGAAAAGGTGAAGGTGCTCGCGGAGACCGGTAAAAACGAGGCCGTCGTCGCCGCCGCAAAGGAATTCCTCGACACCGTCGATAACGGCGCCGAAAATGCCGTCGCGGCCGAAAAACTCGTCGCCACGCTGAAAACCTGCGACTGCAGCGAAGCCGAAGAGATCCTCAAAGAAAAAGATTATCTCGCCAAGAAGTCCGTTTGGGCGTTCGGTGGAGACGGCTGGGCCTACGATATCGGCTTCGGCGGTCTCGACCACGTGATCGCCTCCGGCAGAAACATCAATATTCTCGTCTTCGATACCGAAGTCTATTCCAACACCGGCGGCCAGTCCTCCAAGGCCACCCCGACCGGCGCCGTCGCACAGTTTGCGGCCGCCGGCAAGGATGTTAAGAAAAAGGATCTTGCGGCGATCGCCATGAGTTACGGCTATGTCTATGTCGCACAGGTCGCGCAGGGCTCCGATATGTCCCAGTGCGTCAAGGCGATGGCGGAGGCCGAAAGCTACGACGGGCCTTCCCTGATCATCGCCTACGCGCCGTGCATCAACCATGGCATCAAGGGCGGCATGGGCAACTCCATGGGTGAGGAAAAGAGAGCGGTCGATGCCGGCTATTGGCACCTGTTCCGCTACGATCCGAGACTTGCCGCCGAAGGAAAGAATCCGTTCCAGCTCGACAGCAAGGCCCCGACCGCCAGCTACCGCGACTTCATCATGAACGAGGTCCGTTACAGCAGCCTGGTCCGCACGTTCCCGGACCGTGCCGAAGTTTTGTTCAAGAAAGCCGAAGAGAATGCCGAAGAAAAATTCGAGCATCTCGAACAGCTCACGAAGACCCCGATAGAATAAAGCGTTCGCATTATAAAAATAACGCCGCTCACAACAACGTGGGCGGCGTATTTTTATGAAAATTTTCCAGCGCAAAATGGCTTTCCCTCTATTCCAGAGGGTGGCGCCGACGGGAATCCCTTTGTTTGAAAAGCCAAGAACCCCATATACGGAAAACAGTCGTATGCAAAGAGAGCCAAAACAATTGTGCGTAAAACAATTTTTTCATTCCGGAGGGCGATGCCGACGAAGATTCCTTCGTCCGGAGAGACTGAGCCTCCACATGTGGGGCATAGCCGAGTACGAGGGGATCTCACCCGGCTGCATATAAAGCGGGGTTTCGTCCCGGAGGATGACATCTAAAAAGGCACGACGCATTCCATTATCGCATGAAAAAACGCGCATGAGCATCAACAGAAATTGCAAATCAGCGGCTTGTTATTTGCAGACCTCAATAAAGGCGGAGAACAGCTTCCGGCTGATTTCATCTTGCTCAAACATATGCTCCGGGTGCCACTGGATGCCCATCAAGAACGAATATCCCGGTGCAAAAGCGGCTTCCACGAGGCCATCCTCCGAAACCGCCATGACGGAAAGGCCCTCGCCCACTTCCTTCACGGCCTGATGGTGGCGGCTGTTCACCCGGAATTCCCCGGCTTCGGCGATCCGGAAAAGCGGGCTCTCCCCGGTGACGGAGACCGCATGGACCGGTTCGTCGTAGGGCTTCTCCTGATTATGTCTGATGCCGGTAGCGTATTGGGACGGAAGATCCTGATACAGCGTTCCTCCGAAAAAGACGTTCAGCAGTTGGAATCCCCGGCAGATACAGAAAGCCGGTTTATCCGCGGCGGCGGCCTCCTTCATCAATAGAAACTCGGAAACATCTCGTTCCGCGCTGATCTTACCGATCGAGGAATGCCTTTCCTCTCCGTAATAGCTTGGATCGATGTCGTGGCCGCCGGTAAACAGCAGCCCGTCGAGCGCGTCGACCGCCGAAGCCGCCCCGGATGCATCGGAAAGCGGCGGCAGGATCACGGGGACTCCCCCGCTCCTGGCCACGGCCTGCGTATATAAAGGAAGCATCCAATAGCTGTCCTGTTCTTCGTCAATCAAAGTGGTCAGCCCAATCAGCGGTTTTTTCATCCTGTAACCCCCTGAGAATCGTGAGATATTCGTATTATAACAAACCGCTCCCCTTTTCACAAGTTAAAATGACCGTTTTTTCAAAAGAATCCGTAAAGTCCCGATGTTTCTCCATTTTTATCGGAATTTTTGAAATTATTGCGGTACGGAAATTCATGATTTGGGAAAAGAAAGGCGCTCGTCAAGCGGCCGATTTTACCGATACGGGCAGCGCTTTCTGTTTTCCGCCGTATCTCCGGGGGGTCGGGATACAAAAAAGGCGGCCTCCACAGGGAAGGCCGCCCGGGGTATTGACGTTTTGTCTCAGTTGTTGCTGTAATCCGGGGTCAGCGTCAGCGTGCCGTCGATCAGGGACTGTTTGACGGTTTCGACCTGCTGCTGAATCTCCGCAGGAACTTCGGTGCTGTAAGGAGCGATGCCGATGACGCCCTCGGCGAGACCGGGCTGCTCAAGACCACCGAATTCGCCGGCGGCGATGATGTCGATCTGGGAGGTGATCATGGTCGGGATGCTGACCAGCAGAGAGGTGAGGCACAGGCCCTCGTCCACCAGACCGGACTGGTCGGAGGTGTAGCCGATGCAGTAGACGCCCTTTTCGTTGCAGGCTTCAAACGCGCCGAGGCCGGTCTCGTCGCAGGTCTGGAGGATGACGTCCACGCCCTGCTCGATCATCGCGATGGCGGTCTCTTTGCCGACGGAGGAATCGTTGAAGGTGCCGGTGATGACGGTCTTGACTTCGATGTCCGCGTTGGCCGCTTTGGCGCCCTGCACATAGGCGTTCTTATCGGAGCACTGGGTGGTGTTGTCTCCACCGCCGATGTAGCCAATGACGCCGCTCTCGCTCATAAGAGCCGCAAGATAACCGCAGACGTAAGCGCCTTCAAATTCTTTATAGTCATAGAAAGCGATGTTGCCGGGCAGATTCTCGCCTTCGGGCGGATTGCCGGTGATGAAGAAGTTGACATCGGGATAATCCGCAGCGACGCGCACGCAGGCATCGCCGTACTGCACGCCGTGGCCGATTACGAAATCATAGCCGTCTTCGCAGTAGGTGCGGAAGGTGGATTCCATGTCGGCGGCCTGAACGTCCTCGGTGTAGGCAATCTCATAGCCTTGACCTTCAAGTTCCAGCAGGCCTTCGTAGGCGCCCTGGTTCCAGGACTGGTCGGTGATGTAGCCGGGCAGCAGGATCGCGATCTTGGAAACGGCTTTTTCTTCTTCGGGGGCGGAGGAGGATTCGTCGGAAACGACAGCAGATTCGGAGGGCTCAGAGGAGGAGGCGTCCTCGGCAGTCTCGCCGCCGCATCCGGCAAGCAAGGTGAGGAGCATCACGGCGCTCATCAGCAGCGTCAGGATTCTTTTCAGGTTTTTCATGGTTTTCTCCTTCTTATTTCTCATAATTTTTATTACAGTTCCCCTCCGGGAACGGGGTTTTCCTTTCAGCGGCTCTCTTCGTTGTACGGCTGCCCGAGATCGCTCGGCGCATGGATGTTCCAGCCGAAAACGGCAAGGCTCACGAGCGTCACCACATACGGCAGCGCCACAAAAAATTGGTAAGGAAGCGTGGAGCCCAGCGCCTGCAGCCGGAGCTGAAGCGCCTGCACGGTGCCGAACAAGAGCGCCGCAACGACGGCAAAGGCCGGATTCCAGCGGGCCAGAATCGTTACGGCAAGGCAGATGAAGCCGCGCCCCGCGGACATATTCTCCGTAAAGGTACCGACGATGCCGCAGGAGAGAAACGCGCCGCCGATGCCCGCCATGAAGCCGCAGAAGAGGCTGCCCGAATACCGCACGCGCCGGACGCGGATGCCGGAGGCCTGCGCAGCCTTCGGATTCTCACCGGTCGCCTCGATCTGGAGGCCAAATTTCGTTCTACGCAGCAAAAACAGCACCAGAAACGCGGCGATCAGCGCGAGATAGACCAGCATATTCTGCCGAAACAGGATCTCGCCGAGCCACGGAATCCTGGAAAGGCCCGGAATCTCGATCGTCGGCAGGATCTCCACCTTGGCTTTATTGGTGCTCACGCCGAAGATCGCCCGATAGAGGAAGTTGGTGAAACCAATGGCGAAAATATTGAACATGATGCCCACCACGGACTGATCCTGCCTCCGGCTGACACACCAGAAGGCGATCAGCAGGGCGCCCAGCATGCCTGAAATTCCTCCAGCCAGAATCCCGAGGGTCAGGCTGCCGGTATAATAAGCCACGATGAAGGAGATCAGCGCGGCGGTCAGCATCTGCCCCTCGAGGCCGATGTTGAGGACGCCGGTCTTCTCCGAGACGACCTCGCCCACGGAGCCAAGGATCAGCGGAACGCTCATCCGGATTCCGGCGGTCAGCAGGGGGATCAGAAACGCAGCAGTCAGAATTTCGTTCATTTCGCACCCTCCTTTGCCCGCGGTTTTTTATCTTCGGAAGCATAGCTCATGCCCAGCAGAATGAAGAGGACAATCAGCGCCTCCAGCACGTTGACGAAAAGCGAGGAGACGCCCGTCTTGACCTGCATGGTCTCCGCGCCGGCGTTGAGCACGGCCAGCAGCACGGAGGCCGCCGCCACGCCCACCGGATGAAGCATTCCCAAAAGGGCCGCCACCACGCCGTCAAATCCATAGGAACCGGCAAGCCCTTCCAGCAGCCGGGTCTGGGTGCCGGCCACCTCGACGGCGCCGGCGATCCCGGAAAAAACGCCGCTGAGCATCATGGCGAGCAAGTAATACTTGCCGCGGCGGATGCCGCTGAATTCCGCGGCCGGAACGCTGCCGCCCAAGACCCGCAGCCGATAGCCAAAAGACGTACGGCGAATCACCACCGCATAAATCACAACGGCGGCAAGGGCGATCAGGATACCCGCGTTCATCCGGGAGCCGGAAAAGAGCTTCGGCAGAACGGCCGCCACTTTGGCGGACTGCGGAATATTCCCGCCGGGATCCCGCAGCGGATAGTAGACGCAGTAGCTCAGAAACTGCACCGCGATATAGTTGAGAAGAAGGGTCGTGATGATCTCGCTCGCATGAAAACAGGTCTTGACGAAACCGGCGATTCCGGCCCATACTGCCCCAAAGAGCGCCGCCGCCAGCATGCCGAGCGGGATGGACCACCCACCGAGCGAAGTACCCAGCGCCGAGGTGCCCACGATCGTCATGCCGATGGCGCCGAGGCACATCTGCCCCTCTCCGCCGAGATTGCTCAGCTTTGCGGAGAAAGTAAACGATACGCCCACGCCCACCAGCAGGATCGGAACCAATTTGATGCTCATTTCACCGATGCTGTTGAAGCTCCCGAACGGCCGGATCAGCAAATAATAATAGGCGGTCAGCGGATTCACCTTCAGCACCAGCAGGAAGGCCGCGCCGATCACCAGCGCCGCCAGCACGGAGAGAGAAAAAATCGCCGCCTTCCGGCCGACGGACTGCCTGACCATCCTGGAAGAAAAATTCCGGATCGTGTCGTCGATGCGGGCTCCAAAGGATTTCATGCTCCGGCCACCCCCATCATCATCATGCCGACCTGCCGCACCGTTGCCTCGGCGGGCCGCACCTCCCCGGCAATCCTGCCGCGGCAGAGCACGACAAGGCGGTCGGAGAGCGAAAACAGCTCCTCAAAATCGCCGGAGAGCAGCACGATGCCACAGCCCCGGTTCCGGGCCTCGAGGATCTTCTCCCGGATAAAACAGGTGGCTTTTATATCGAGACCCCGGGTCGGATACGAACAGATCAGAACCCGCGGCTTTTCTTTCAAACTTCTTGCCATGATGAATTTTTGCAGATTTCCGCCGGAAAGATCGGCGGTACGGTCCTCAATGCCGCGCGCCCGGACGTCGTAATCCGTCATGGTCTCGGCCGCTTCCTTCCGGATGGCCTGATAATTTAACAGAATGCCCCTTCTCGGCAGGTGGCTGCTGCGGAGGGCCCAGTTCTCATATAACGGGAAATCCGGCACGGAGCCCACATGGTTCCGGTCTGCCGGCACATAGGCGATTTTTTGCTCGATAAACGGCTTCGCACAGCGGGTGGAAACCTCCTGCCCGTCGATCAGAACCCGTCCTCCGGCCGCGCGGCGCACGCCCGAGAGCACCTCGGCCAACTCGATCTGACCGTTGCCCTCGACGCCGGCGACGCCTACAATCTCCCCGGCGCGGATTTCCATCGAAACGCCGTCCAGCGTCAGAACGCCACGGCTGTCCTTGGCGCGGAGATGCTCGGCCTGCATCAGCACCGGGCTCTGCGCGGAGGATTCCCCGCGTTCTGCCTCGGGAATCTCCACATCCTCCCCTACCATCATGCGGACAATCATCTCCTTGTCCGCATCGGCGGTATCCATCCGGCCCGTCACCTTTCCGCGCGTGAGCACGGTGATGCGGTCGCTGATACGCAGCACCTCGTCGAGCTTGTGGCTGATGAAAAGGACGCCCTTGCCTTCGGCGGTCAGGTTTGCGATAATCTCAAACAGGCTGTCGCACTCCTGCGGCGGCAGTACAGCGGTCGGCTCATCGAAAATCAGAATCTCCGCCCCGGTATAAAGGAGCTTCAGGATTTCCACCTTCTGCTGCATGCCGATGCTCAGTTGTTCCACCGGGCTGTGGATATCCACGTCGATTTTATATCGCTCCTGAATGCTCGTCAGGTGCTTTTCAATCTCTTTTTTCTTCCGGAGCGCCCAGGGTTTCTCATCGCCCATCAGAAAAATATTATCTATAGCGGAAAAGACATTCACCAGCATGAAATGCTGGTGAACCATACCGATTTTATGAGCCAAGGCATCCTTCGGAGAGGCAATCTGCACCTGCTCGCCGTTCACGCGGACGACGCCTTCGTCCGGGTGATACATGCCGTAGATGATGTTCATCAGCGTGCTCTTGCCGGCGCCGTTTTCACCCAGAACCGCGTGTACTTCTCCGGCGCGGACATCCAGATCAATATGGTCGTTGGCGACAAAAGTCCCAAACGTCTTCGTGATTCCGCGCAGTTCGAGCAGCGGCGTTTCCTTTTTCATAGGCCCTCTCCTTTTCTTTCATATTTAGATAAGGAAAAGAAATTTACTTGCAGTGGACGCGGCACCAGAGCTCCTGAACCGGCGGGATCTGTTCGCGCATGCCCGGAGCCAGACGGCACCAGATGATCCCCTTCTTGGGGCGCGGGAATTCGTGGCGGGTCTCGATGATCCGGGTGGGCGTGACGATATAGTCGATCGCCGTGTCATATTCTTCGACGGTGACATCCACGTCCGCCACCTGGCAGTCGTGCCCGGCGCCGACAATTACGGTGCTATCATCGGCGATTCCACAGGAGGAGAGCATCGCCCATTCCAGATCGAAATAGCCGTGCCCTTTGCCAAAGCGGATGCCGCTCGGCGTGATGGCGGAGGCGCCGGTGACCATCATATCCACATGACCGACCGATTCTTTGAGCTGCGCCAGCGTCTGAAATTTCCAGTAACGGGAGACGCCGTCCAGCAGAGAAGCAACCTCCTCCTTGCCCTCGGGGATCTGGCCCGGAGCGATCAGGAAAAAGCCGCGCGTGATGCCATAGTTCGTCATGACGACGGTCTTTTTATCCCGGAACGCCTGCTCACGCAGCGTCTCAAGGTTGTTATCCGGGGTGATGAAAATCACGTTCGCGCGGCGATACATCTCCGTCGCGGTCAGCAGGGCCGTTCCTTTTTCGCTGCCCTCGTAGTCGCAGATAAATTCGGAAAACTGCCAGCTGAATTTGGAATCCGGTCTGGCAACCTTCAGCAATTCCTCCCAGATTTGAACCCGTGCCGTCTTTGCGTCGATTTTTTCGTTCATTCCGCTTCCTCCGAACATGTTCCTATTTCCGCCGTCTGCGGGTTTTCTTAGGGACCCGCTATAAAGGCGGTTCCCTGAATACGATGAAACTATCATATTCGTCGGAATCTCCATTGTCAAGTTAGCAAAAAATATTCGGAGAATATGCCTGTTTTCTAATCATTTTGTTTTGAAATGTTGTAAAAACGCTGTTTTTTACCCCATGAAATATACATTGCACAAATATAACTTAAGAAAATATCGTTTTGTGTAGGATATTTACATAGATACAGCTGTATTCCCTATCTCAATTTGGAATAATTTCCTTGAACTGGAATTCTTCATAAAATTATCCTTGCGAGATTTAGCGGGAAAACATTGGTTTTCTCCTGAAAATGCAGGATTTTTCGTTTCTCCTTGCATTTCCGGTATTATGGGGCTTTCTCCTCTTTTATGTTTTCTTTAGCGTATAGGGCGGCCCTCACAGAAGCCGACATTGTTTAAAGGCTGTCAAAAGCGGCAGCCGTTCTGTGGGCAGCGCCTTTTTTGCGGCAACAAAAAAAAGACCGGTGCGGCTTCTGCCGCATCGGTCTTTTTAAACCAAATGATTTTCTTTGGAAAAAATCAGATAAATTTAACGGGGTTGATCTTGATGCCAGGGCCCATGGTCGCGGAGACGACGCAGGACTTGACATACTGGCCTTTCGCCGCGGCCGGGCGGGCCTTGACGATGGCGCCCATCAGGGTATCGAAGTTCTCCTGGAGCTTCTCAGCGCCGAAAGAGGCCTTGCCGATCGGGCAGTGGATGATGTTGGTCTTGTCGAGACGGTACTCGATCTTACCGGCTTTCGCTTCCTTGACGGCTCTTGCGACGTCGGGGGTAACGGTTCCGGCCTTGGGGTTCGGCATCAAGCCGCGCGGTCCAAGGATTTTACCGAGACGACCGACAATGCCCATCATCTCCGGAGAGGCGATAACGACATCGAAGTCCATCCAGCCTTCGGCCTGGATCTTCTGCATATAATCTTCCGCACCGGCATATTCCGCACCGGCATCCAGAGCGGCCTGAATCTTATCGCCTTTGGCGAAGACGAGGACGCGGATGTCTTTACCGGTTCCGTTCGGGAGAACGACGGCGCCGCGGACCTGCTGGTCGGCATGGCGGGAGTCGACGCCCAGACGGACATGAAGCTCGACGGTTTCATCGAATTTTGCGGTAGCGGTCTTGGTGACAAGCTCAAGAGCTTCGGGAGCCTCATAAAGCTTCGCATGCTCAAAGAGCTTGGTGCTCTCAACGTATTTTTTTCCGTGTTTCATAATTTCACTTCCCCCTTACTCTTCCACCGTGATGCCCATGCTGCGGGCAGTACCGGCAATCATGCGCATGGCGGCTTCGACGGAGCCGGCGTTCAGATCGCACATTTTGAGCTCTGCGATCTTGCGGACCTGCTCGGAAGTGACTTTGGCGACCTTCGTCTTATTCGGGACGCCGGAAGCTTTGGCGATGTTGGCAGCCTTCTTGAGCAGAACGGCCGCCGGCGGGGTCTTGGTAATAAAAGAGAACGATTTGTCGGCATACACGGTGATGACGACCGGGATGATCATGCCGATATCGTTTTTCGTACGTTCATTAAATTCCTTGGTGAACGCCATGATGTTGACGCCGTGCTGTCCCAGAGCAGGACCGACAGGCGGCGCCGGAGTGGCTTTTCCACCAGGGATCTGCAGCTTAATTAAGCCGGTTACCTTCTGTGCCATTTTTTTAACCTCCAACCATTACGTGGTCTGCGGAACCGATCGGATAAATTTCGATTCCTCCCACACGCGGAAAAAACGATCTTCCGCGTTTGCCGGCTTTCCGGCCGGCCGTTTCAAAAAGCCCATCATTCTCTCGGGGATGCCTGTTCCAGCTCGAGTTCCACCGGCGTGTTTCTTCCGAACATGGAAACGATGACGCGAACCTTGTTGTTCTCCATATCGATCGTTTCGACGGTTCCTTCAAAGCCCTCCAGCGGTCCCCCGACGATTGCCACAACGTCTCCGACTTTGTAGCGAAGTTCCACGGTCTTGGTGCCAATGCCCAGTTTGGCGACCTCTTCGTCGGTCAGCGGCACCGGTTTGGATGCCGGGCCGACAAATCCGGTCACGCCGCGGGTATTGCGGACCACATACCAGGATTCATCCGTCAGGATCATTTTCACGAGAACATATCCCGGGAAAATTTTACGTTCTACTTCGCGCTTGGCATTGTCAGTGACCTCGACAACCTTCTCGGTCGGAACACTCACGTCCACGATCAAGTCATGAAACCTGGGGTTATCGATAACTTTCTCAATGTTGCCGGCCACTTTATTTTCATAGCCGGAATACGTGTGAACGACATACCATTTGGGAGTTTCAGCCATAGACATAGTTCCTTTCGCGTTTTAAGAGCCGAAAAACAATTTTGTGACCAGACCGAAAAAGTAATCGATCAGGCTGATGAAAACCGAAGAAATTACCACCGCCACAACGACAACGCCGGTGTTGTTGATCACCTGTCTTCTATTGGGCCAGACGATCTTTTTGATCTCACCGTAAATGTCCTTGAAGAAGCGCTTCAGTCTCGCGATGAAAGACGGCTTTTTCGCGGTATTTTCATTTGCCACGGTAGTTCCTTCCTTTCATCATTTCGTCTCTCTGTGGAGCGTGTGCTTCCGGCAGAATTTGCAATATTTCTTCTCTTCGATTCTGTCCGGATCGTTCTTTTTGTTTTTCATGGTGTTGTAGTTGCGCTGCTTGCACTCCGTGCAGGCGAGCACGATCTTGACTCGCATTGCGGCACCTCCTGATTCTCGGAATTTTTTGCCTCCCTCTTTTGGTTGGGTTTTTTGCGCAAAAAAATAAACCCTTTTAGAGGTATCCTTACTATAACATATCGGACAGGCTCCGTCAAGCGTTTTTTTGATCTTAATCTTATTATTTTTTCCACAAATCTACTATAACACGCCGTCCCCTGACAATCAAGATAAAAATTGTCGGACATATTGCAGCCGCTTCCGAAAAAACTAAAAGCGTTAAGGAGGCGCAGCACCATGCATAAAATAAATTTTAATCGCATAAAATACGTAATTTGTTCTTTTATTGCCGCATCAATGGCCACAGTTTCTGTTTTCCACATTATCCTTCCCGATCATTACACCATTTATGAAAACAGCACCTTTTCTTTTTCGAGCCGCTATGGGAATCTGATCACGACCTCGGCAGGAAATGCCGGAACCGAAGAGGTCTTCGCCGGAAACCGCAGCCGTTTTCACGCAGATCTGCGTCTTTTAGGTTTTATAAATGTTAAAACCGTCAGCGTGGAAGTCAGCGAGGGAAACGAGGTCTGGGTCTGCGGAACGCCGCTTGGCATCAAACTGTTTACCGAAGGCGTGCTTGTGGTCGGCATGGAACGGCTTCAGGCGGCGGAAGGCACCATCTGCCCCGCCTCCTCCGCCGGTCTCCGAACAGGTGACGTGATCTATGCCGTCAACGGGCAGGCGGTCGCGACCAACGAGGATATCGCCAAAATCATCCAAAACTCCGGAGGAATTTCCCTGACTTTATCGATCCGGCGCGAAGAAGAAAAAATGGAGATTTCACTGACGCCGGCGGAAATGAACGACGGCTCCGGCTACAAGGGAGGATTCTGGGTGCGGGACAGCTCCGCAGGCATCGGCACGCTGACCTTTTATGATGAAGAAAACGGAACCTTTGCCGGGCTCGGGCACGCGGTCTGCGACGTGGATACCGGCGACGTCCTTCCCCTGCTCTCCGGCGAGATCGTCTCCGCCTCGGTCACGGGCGTCGTGCGCGGCATCTCGGGAAATCCCGGCGAGCTCAAGGGCATTTTTCTCGATGCCGCAGCCATCGGCATCCTGAAACAAAACTGCGAAGCCGGGATCTACGGCACGATGGAGGCCGTGCCGGAAGGGGCCGTATCCATGGTTATTGCGCCGAAACAGGAGGTTCGGGAAGGCCCTGCGGAAATTTTGGCGACGGTGGACGGCGCGGAGGCGGAGCGGTATACGATTGAAATTGAAAGGATCAATTACAGTGACGGCAACCCCACCAAAAACATGGTGATCCGCGTAACCGACCCCGCGCTGCTGGAAAAGACCGGCGGCATCGTACAGGGCATGAGCGGCAGCCCGATCCTTCAGGACGGCAGGCTCGTCGGAGCCGTGACGCACGTTTTCGTGAACGACGCCACCCGTGGCTATGCGATCTTTGCCGAAAACATGGCCGAGATCGCCGAGGAAATCGAATAGATACCTGTCTCCGCAGAAAACGGTCGGAGCCGGTCGAACTGATTTTGACAAAACATTTATGTAAATTCCTGTAAATCTATTGACAGTTTGGAAAAATATGGTATTCTTTTCTATAGGAACAGTAAGGCCTGAACAAAAACGCCGTCGTCTTCCGCACTATGACGTCGGCTTCCCGCAATAAATGATAGCGGTGCGGAGATAAGGCAGGATAAATGGAGAGAAAATCAAAAATCATCATTTGTGACGAAAACCAGGAATTCTGCGGACAGTGCGCGGAGATTATGCAGTCCTGCGGATTTGAAGCATATTGTGTCTGCCGGGACGGAAAAGAGCTCCTTCAGTCCATTTCCGAATATAAACCGGACGTCGTGCTCTGCGACGTATTCATGCCGCAGCTTGACGCCTTCGCCGTAATGGAGCAGACGAGGGCGCTCAATCTGGAGAAAAACCCGCTGTTTATGATCATGTCCTCCGTCGATAATTCGATGCTCGAACACGAGATCCTCTCTGCCGGCGCGGTCTATTTTTTCATTAAGCCGTTTGACATGGAGATTTTGGCCGAACGGGTCGTCCATATCCTCGGCGCACAGCGGAAATCCGAAATTCCGGTGGAAAGCCATGCCGAAGTCTCCGGCCCGGATATGGAGATGATCGTCACCGACATCATCCACCAGATCGGCGTCCCGGCTCACATCAAGGGCTACCACTATCTGCGCGAGGCGATCCTGATGGCGGTGGACGACATGGAGATCATCAATTCTGTGACAAAATGTCTCTATCCTTCCGTCGCCAAAAAGCACGGCACGACTCCATCCCGGGTGGAACGCGCCATCCGCCACGCGATTGAGGTCGCGTGGGACCGCGGCGACGTGGATACGCTGAACTCCTACTTCGGCTACACCATCCACAGCGGCCGTGGAAAGCCCACAAACAGCGAGTTTATCGCGCTGATCGCAGACAAACTGCGGCTCCGCATGAAAATGGCACAATGATTCTTCCGCAGGCGGCACAAAAGGCCGCCTGCTTTTTATTTTTGTGAAAGTTTCATATTGGAAAAACTCTGTTTACCAAGATAAAATTCATCGGAGACAAAATCATTTTTATGGGCGGCACATAGGCCGCCTGTTTTCGTTTTCTGGGGAATTCCTCGGCGAAAAAGTTCTTTTTCCAAAGGGCGAAAACCCCGTATTCCGAAGAAATCGGCTCCGGGAAAGGCGGAATTTCCGGCTCTGTTCTCGGATTCCCGCTTTTTTTGTTTTCTAAAAGAATCCGTGCTATAATGGGCCTATCAAGTTGCGGCGGAGGACGGCATGGACAGGGAACGTTTTTCGGAGATCTGCGGGAATACGGAACAGTGCCGGGTCTGCTCCGGCGGCATCGGCACGCTCTCGGAGAAGACGATGCATGCCGTGCTCAAATATTATCTGGAGCCCGACGTCTCCCGCCACGAGATCTGGGTCGGGACGAACGTCGTGGATATTCTGGAGGACGACAGGATCATCGAAATTCAGACGCGGAATTTTTTTGGCTTAAAAAAGAAATTTGACGCGCTTCTGGCGGAGTACCCTATCACGGTCGTCTACCCTGTCGCTCATGTAAAGTGGCTCTGCTGGATCAATCCGGAGAGCGGAGAAGTCACAAAGCGCCGGAAAAGCCCGAAAACCGGCTCCGCCTGCGACTGCTTCCTCGAGCTGCGGTGGATTCTCCCCTATTTGAAATCGGAGCACCTCCGTTTTAAGATTCTGCTGATCGACCTTGTGGAGTACCGGTATCTCGATGGTTGGAGCCAGGATAAAAAAAGCGGCTCAACCCGCTGCGAGCGTGTACCGGAGTCGCTTTACGACGAGATTTCGATTGAAGAATCGGAGGATTATCAGAAACTGATGCCGAAAAACCTGCCGGAGCCGTTCACTTCCGCCGAGTTTTCCAAGGCGGCGCATATCAGCATCTTCGCGGCGAGAACCGGGCTGCGGATTCTGTCCGCCGTCGGGGCCGTGGAGAAATGCGGAAAACAAAAGAACGCGGCCCTCTACCGGAAAACCGCGTTTGTGCAAAAGTCTGAGGCCGAGGCGGAAGTATCTTCTTCCGGCTGAAGGATCGTTTCGGCCGGGCGCCGGGCTTGCTAAAAGCAGAATGCAAAAGTGGATTGCACGGCGCTCAAAATATCTTTTTTAATTTAAAACGCCCCGGATGCCGAAAAAGACGGCTTCCGGGGCGTTTTATTTTTTTTGATTATGCGGTTTTGTGGATTTTTCGTTTAACCGCTTTTTCGATCTCCACGATCGGGATAATTGAGACGGCGAGCGCCATGGCGACCAGATATTCCGTGGCGGAGATGTGCTCAAATCCAAATGCATTGGAAAGGAACGGAATATAGATGACCGCCGTGGTGAGGATCAGGGAGCCGAGCATCGACAGCCAGAGAGCCTTATTCTGCGTCGGAAGAGAGAAGACGGAATGCAGGCTGGAGCGCATGTTGAAGGAGTGGAAAATCTCCACCATGGAAAGCGTCAGAAACGCCATGGTCATGCCGTCCGGGCTGTTGACATACTCCCATCTGCCGGCCTCCATGAAATGCCCGATCCGGTAAGCCGCAAACGTGATGGCCGCGACGACCGTCCCCTGGAAAAGGATATCGAACGCCATGCCGCCCGCGAAGATGCTTTCCTTCGGGTCGCGCGGCGGATTCTGCATGCTGTCCTTTTCGCTTTTCTCCATGCCGAGCGCAAGCGCCGGGAACGTATCCGTAATCAGGTTGATCCAGAGCAGATGCGACGGTTTGAGCACGGTGAAATTGATGAGCATGGCGGAAAAGATTGTGAGCACCTCGGAAAGGTTTGAGGAAAGCAAAAACTGAATCGCCTTGCGGATGTTGGCATAGATGCGTCTGCCCTCCTCCACGGCGGCGACGATCGTGGCAAAGTTGTCGTCCGTGAGAACAAGATCCGCAGCGTTTTTCGTGACGTCCGTACCGGTGATGCCCATGCCGATGCCGATATCCGCCGTCTTGATTGAAGGCGCGTCGTTGACGCCGTCCCCGGTCATCGCGACAATCTTTCCGCGTTTTTTCCATGTGGTGACGATGCGGACTTTCTGATCCGGCTGCACCCTCGCATAGACGTAATAGTTCCCAATTTCCTGCTCGAATTCCTCGTCGTCCATCTCCGCCAGCGCGGCGCCGGTGATGACCTGCGACGGTCCCTTGATAATGCCGAGCTCCATGGCGATGGCGGCGGCGGTATCCTTATGGTCGCCGGTAATCATGATCGGATGAATTCCGGCGCCAATGCATTCCTGAATGGCCGCTTTCACTTCCGGGCGGATCGGGTCGATCATGCCGGCAAGGCCGATGTAGCAGAGATCCTGTTCCAGATTCTCGGGCGTGCACGCCGGCATCTCGTCGAAAAACCGCTCCGCCGCACAGAGAACGCGCAGGGCCTTGTCCGCCATTGCCTTATTCGCGGCGGCGACCTTTTCAAGGAACGCGGCATCCACCGGATGCATGACCCCGCCTTCCAGATAATACTTGCAGCGCTCCAGAAGCATATCCGGCGCGCCTTTGGTATAAGCGACAAATTTTTCTCCATCCTTATGGACGGTTGTCATCATCTTACGGTCAGAGTCAAACGGCGCTTCGCCGACACGCGGATGCTCCGCAGTCAGTCCGTCCTTCGGCAGGCCCAGCGATTCGGCGTAATCCACGAGCGCGCATTCCGTCGGCTCGCCGATTGCCTTTCCGTTTTCTCCCGGAACCGCATCCGAGCAGAGCGACATCGCCGAGGCCATCAGATTTTTATCGTCGGAGACGGATTCCACGACGGTCATGCGGTTCTGCGTCAATGTGCCGGTCTTGTCCGAGCAGATGATCTGGACGCAGCCCAGCGTCTCGACCGCGGTCAGTTTCCGCACAACGGCGTTTCGGTGCGACATGTTCGTCACGCCGATGGAAAGAACGATCGTCACAACCGCGGCCAGCCCCTCCGGAATCGCCGCAACCGCCAAGCTGACGGCGATCATAAAGGTATCCAGCAGCGTTGTCATCGAAACATCCGGATAATCCCGGATGACGCCGATTGCGAAAATCGCCACGCAGATGCCCAGAACCAGAAAGCTGAGCCATTTGCTGAACTGACCGAGCTTCTTTTGCAGCGGCGTCTTCTCCTCGACCGCTCTGGAGAGGGCATCGGCGATTTTTCCCATTTCCGTCTGCATGCCCGTACGGCAGACAATCGCCGTGCCGCGGCCGTAAACCACCGTGCTGCCCATGTAGACCATGTTGCGTCGGTCGCCGAGCGTGACATCCTTTTCGCCCTCCGCAAGACCGAGCGCGCCGCAGATCTTCTCCGCCGGCACCGACTCTCCCGTCAGAGCCGATTCCTCAATCTTCAGGGAGGCGCTCTCAATCAGGCGGCCGTCCGCCGGTACAGAATCGCCGGCCTCCAGAATCACAATATCGCCGGGGACGACTTCCTCACTTTTGACCGTGAGCTGACGGCCGCCGCGCAAAACTTTGGAAGTGGAAGCGGTGATCTCCTTGAGCGCCTCAATGGCGGCCTCCGCCTTGCTCTCCTGCACGACACCGAGCACCGCGTTGAGGATGACCACGGTCATAATAATGATGACATCGGAAAAGGACTCGTTGGCATAAACGGCGGTAATCCCCGAGACGACCGCAGCAGCAATCAGCACCAGAATCATCGGATCGGCAAGCTCACCCAAAAGCCGCTGAAGCAGGGTCTTCTTCGGCGGCTGCGCGAGTTTGTTGGGCCCGAATTTTTTGAGGCGCGCTTCCGCCTCTTCGGCGCCGAGACCGGAACCGCCGCTTTTAAGCTCGCTGAGCACTTCCGGAGCTTCCATCAAATATTCTTTCAATCCGGTTTCCTCCTATAACATATGTAAGGTCATTTTACTTGACATCCTAAAACTCTGAAATCATGAGAAAAACAGGTGCTCGATCAAAATCTTGACACCTAAAAAGATCAATACGCATCCGCCGAAAAATTCCGCCTTGGATTTGTATTTGAGGCCGAATACGCTGCCGATTTGAATGCCGACGGCCGAAAAAGCGAAGGTTGTCAGCCCGATCAGGAGCACGGCGGGGATGATCTTCACCTGTAAAAAAGCAAACGTGATGCCGACGGCCAGCGCGTCGATGCTCGTCGCAACGGCAAGCAGGAACATCGTTTTAAAGGAAAAGGAGGCATCCAGTCCCTCCGTCTTGGCGCGGGCCTCTTTGATCATGTTGGCCCCGATGATGCACAGCAGCACGAAGGCGATCCAGTGATCGTATTTTGTTGTAATTCCCTCAAACTGCGAGCCTAAAAAATACCCCAGCAGCGGCATGCCGGCCTGAAATCCGCCAAACCAGAGGCCCACGCAGAGGATATGTTTCAGTCTTACTTTTCCGGCGCTTAAGCCCTTGCAGACGGATACCGCAAACGCATCCATCGAAAGGCCGACCGCGATTGCAAAAAGTTCCAAAAATCCCAATTTTCGTACTCCCTCCGTGATAAAAAAGAGACCTATCCGCCCTTGGCGGATAAGTCTCATCATTTGATACAAAGCCAGGACGGAAAATCCAGTATGTTGACTTTGCCGCGCCTATTGCGCCGATTACTCCCTTATTCCGGAGTATTATAGTATGAAAATCTTCCGTTGTCAATCCATCAAATTTCTTTTCCCGTTTCCGCGTCGAGCACTTCCCGGTAGACGCCGTAATATTTCGGCGGAATGCGCCGGTCGAGATGAAAGCATCCGAAAAACCACTTCGAGTATCGGCATTTCGAGCCGAGCTCATCCAGAAACGCATGAAGGTTGTTGAAGCAGTTGGTCTCCATTTTCAGAAAACTGCGCAGCCGGAATCCGGTATCGTAGGTGACGATATAATCCACCTCGCCGCCGGATGCCTCCAGATTCTCCAGCGTGCGGCGGGTATCCTCCCCGCTCGGCAGGCGCTGGAAATCCGGGCAGTCGTCAAGATCCATCAGGTCGGTCTCCTCGTCGTCGCCGCCGCCAAAGGCCAGGATCTTTTTTCCATCGATCTCAAAGATCTCCCCACGGATCAGCTGGTAGATGCGATCGGCGATCTTTCTCGCCTTTCCGCCGCAGAAATCCACGATTTCGTACTGATTGAGCAGCGTATAGTTTTCGTGGGCTCCCTCGATGAACGCAATCGTGTACCTGCGGCGCGAAAGCCACGCAAGATTTTTCTTCTCCCGCTCGGAACCATCCCAAACAAAGCCGAAATCGCCGCAGACGATCAGCGTATCGTGTTTTTTCAGTTTACGCAGCTTAGGAAGCCGGAACCTGTCCGGATCCCCGTGGGTATCGCCGGTGATATAGATCATTTTGTCTCCTCCAGCCTTAGCGCACCGCTTTTTCGATGGCCTGACCGAGGTCGCCGATGATGTCCTCAACGTCCTCAAGGCCGACGGAGATCCGGACCGTCTCCGGCCGAATTCCGCAGGCGGCGAGCTGCTCATCCGAGAGCTGGGAGTGCGTCGTCGTGGCGGGGTGCGTCACAATCGTGCGGACATCTCCGAGATTTGCGACATGGGAGATCATCTGGAGGGAATCGAGGAACTTCGCGCCGTTCTCTCTTCCGCCTTTGAGGCCGAATGTGAGCACGGCGCCGCAGCCTTTCGGCATCATGCGCTTCGCAAGTTCATAGTAAGGACTTTCCGGCAGGCCGGGATAATTGACAAAGCTGACCGACGGATTGGAGGCCAGATATTCCGCAACCTTCTGCGCGTTTTGGCAGAGGCGTTCCATGCGGATGGAGAGCGTCTCGATGCCCTGCTCAATCAGGAAAGAGTTAAACGGCGAGATGCAGCAGCCGATGTCGCGCAGGATCAGACAGCGGAAACGGCTGGTAAAGCATGCCTTCATATCCGCGAAGATAACGCCGTGATAGCTGACATCCGGCTCATTGTAGAGCGGAAAGCGCGGATTATTTTTATAAGGAAACTCACCGGATTCGACGAGCAGCCCCGCCATCGCGTTGCCGTGCCCGCCGAGGAATTTGGTGGCGGAATGGATGACGAGATCCGCGCCCCATTCAAAGGGCCGGAAGAGATAAGGCGTCGTGAACGTGGAGTCCGCGATCAGAGGAATCCCATATTTGTGCGCGATCTTTGCAATTTTTTCGATGTCGGAGACGTTTGCATTCGGGTTGCCGACCACTTCGGTGAAGAATGCCTTCGTGTGCTCGTTGACCGCGGCCTCCCACTGATCCATATCGTCCGGATCGACGAAACGGACGTTGATGCCGAGGCGTTTGAGCGTGACGCCGAGCATGTTGATGGCTCCGCCATAAATATAGGAAGAGGAAACGATCTCATCCCCTGCCGAGCAGAGATTGAGCACCGCGCCGAAGATCGCCGCGTGGCCGGAGGAAACCGAAATCGCCCCGACGCCGCCCTCCAGCGCCGTAATCCGGCGTTCCAATGCGTCGCTGGTCGGATTGGAGAGACGCGCATAGATGTTGCCCTCCTCTTCCAGCGAAAAAAGACGCCGCGCATACTCGGCGCTTTCAAAATCATAGGCGGTCGTCGCGTAAATCGGCAGCACGACCGAGTGATTTTCTTTATCCGGCTTCTTTCCGGCGCGAACCGCCAGCGTGTCGAAACGATAGTCCGTTTCCTTCATGGGATCCCCTCTTTTCATAAATTGCAAGATTCCCTATTCCATCCGGGCACAAATTTTGATATAATATCAGTATAACAGACAAAACTGGATATCCGCAACTATTATTTATCAATTTGGACCGTCGGGTCCCGTCGTTTTGGAGGTGTTTTCATGAAGAAAGCCGCTGCCCTCATTTCTGCGCTGATGGCGCTGGTCCTGCTGTTTTCCGGCAGCTTCAGCGTCTGTGCCTACGCTGCGCTCCAGTATGTCCCGCCCACGGAGGTAAACAGCGAAGCGGTTTACCTCGCCGATGCGGATGGAAATGTCCTGTACGAGAAAAATGCCACTCAGCGGATGTATCCTTCCGAGCTGACGCAGATCATGACCGCAATCGTCGTGATCGAAAATATTGAAAGCGTCGGCGGCTGGGAGGCACAGACCACCTTCACCACATCCATGCAGAACTACCTGTACGAAAACCGCGGCAGTACCATCCTGACCGGTCTCTCCGCCGGAGAGGTCATGACGGCCGACCAGATGTTCCATGCCATGGTTATCGCCTCCGGCTACGACTCCGCAATGGCGCTGGCAGAGCTGATCGCCGGCAGCCAGGAGGACTTTGTCGCGATGATGAACGCCAAGGCCAAGGATATCGGCGCGGTCAACACCAACTTCACGAACTGCCACGGCCTGCACGACACCGCCAACTACACGACGGCCTACGACATGTACCTGATCGCCAAATACGCGATGAGCCTCGACAAATTCGCGGAGACCGTTTCCCTGACCACCTACCGGAGCGGTGAGACGAACTATCACACCAACCTTACATGGAACTCCGACAACGGCCTGATCATCAGCGGAAACGTGCATTACTACTCCGCCGCGCAAGGCATTAAGGCCGGGTACAGCAAAGATACCGGCAGGAGCATCGTCTCCTATGCCTCCCAGGATGGGTACTCTTATTATCAAGTGGATCTGGGCGCGCCGTATGAGCTGGATGAGGATACCTATAATCTTGCGATGGTCGACGCCAAGAACCTGTATGTCTGGGCTTTTTCCGAGTTTCAAGTCAAATCCGTCATCAGCTACGGAGATCAGGTCGGCGAAGTGCCGCTTGAGCTCGCCTGGCAGAAGGATTACCTCCAGCTGATGGCCGGGGAAAACTACGTGGCGCTGCTGCCGGCCGATATCGACGTCGGCTCGATCACCTACGAGTACGAGCTGCCGGAATATGTCAATGCGCCGGTCAACAAGGGCGACCACATCGGCACGCTGCATTTCATCTCCTCCGGCGAGGAGATCGGCGAGATTCCGCTGGTCTCCGCCGAGGATGTAAAACAGAGCGAGCTGCTCAGCGGCCTTGAGTCCTTCTCTCAGATCACCCGCTCCTTCTGGTTTAAGTTTATCATCGTGATGGTCATCATGATCGTTTTGCTTTATGTCGCGCTGATGATCGTACGCAACTACAACCATAAGAAATACGGCACGATCCGGAAGAGAAAAAATCTCTGAGCAAAAGACGCAGTACCCCCGGAGCGGCAGGAATGGCTTTTCACAAAGCATTTTATCCCGTCTTGCTTCCCGCTCCGTTTGCTGCGGGGATCGGAACATGCGGCGAAGTGACCGAAAAAGTCCTTTTAACCGTCCATTCAATCATTTTTGCTGCGTTTTTCGCGAAAATTCCTTGACATAATGAAACTGATAAATTATAATATAAACGCTGTCCAAAGACAGCAGGTGCGCTTGCGCTTAAACGGGTAACCGGCCTGCCGAGGATGAGTGTTCATTATGATGATAACGCTCCTTCCACGGCTCGCGGAGGGAGTTTTTTTTACTCCCTATCTTTTCGCAGGAGGTGAAACTTATGTCCAGTGAAATTATTCTGCAGCAGAAGAAAGAAACAGTTGCGCAGCTCGTCGAAAAGCTGAAGAACGCTTCCTCCGGAGTATTGGTCAACTACAGCGGCATCAACGTCGCGAACGACACCGCTCTCCGCCGTGAACTTCGTCAGGCCGGCGTCCACTATGCCGTCGTCAAGAACACGATTCTCCGTCATGCGCTTGATGAGCTCGGTATGGAAGGACTCGACCACACCCTTTCCGGAAGCACCGCAGTCGCCCTCGGCGGCGAAGATGCGATGGCCCCTGCAAAGATCCTCGGTAAATTCGCCGCGGATTCCAAAGGCAAATTCACGATCAAGGCCGGATTTATGGAAGGCCAGATCATGGATGAAGCTCAGGTAATCGCGCTCTCCAAGCTGCCCGGCAGAGAGGGACTTCTCTCGATGCTCGTCAGCGCACTCAGCGGCCCGGTCAGAGGACTTGCCGTTGCGCTCAATGCCATCGCCGAAAAAGAAAACGGCGGCAATGAAGGCGAAGTTGCCTGATTGCCCCATCCAAACATCTTACTTTATAAAATTACAGGAGGTACGTTCCTATGGCTTCTGAAAAAACCCAGAAATTTATTGAAGACATCAAAGCCCTTACCGTTCTTGAACTGAACGAGCTTGTTCAGGCAATCTGCGAGGAGTTCGGCGCTTCCGCCGCTGCTCCGGTCGCTGCTGCCGGTGCCGGCGCTGCCGCTGAGGCCGCCCCGGCTGAGAAAGATTCTTGGGATGTCATCCTCACCGATGTCGGCGAGACCAAGATGAACGTCATCAAAGCCGTCAAAGAGATCACCGGCCTTGGCCTCAAAGAGTCCAAGGAAATCGTCGACGCTTGCCCGAAGGCCATCAAAGAGGGCGTCTCTGCCGCCGATGCCGACGAGATCAAGAAGAAACTGGAAGAGGCCGGCGCCACCGTCGAAGTCAAATAAGGTTTCCGTTTTTAAAAAGCCTTTCCGTCAACCGGCGGAAGGGCTTTTTTCTTTATTTGCGCTATACAATTCTTCGGCCCCGTGCTACTATAATACCAACGAATGGAGGGATGTCATGGAACCTCAAATTCAGGAGAAGAATAAGAAAAAGAAACGTTCTCCCTTTTCACTCTGGATGATCCGGTTTTTTCAGGGAATTCTCATCGGCGGCGGCGCGATTCTGCCCGGCGTCAGCGGCGGCGTACTCTGCGTCACCTTCGAGCTTTACCGGCCGATGATGGCGCTGCTCTCCCACCCAGCGCGGAATTTCTTGCTCTACTATAAGATGTTCATTCCGGTCGTGATCGGCTGGGGAATCGGCTTTCTCTCCTTTGCGCAGATCATTGCGGTCGTCTTTCAGGCCTCCTCCCTGCTGGCGGTCTGCCTCTTCATCGGGCTAATCGCAGGCACGTTTCCGCAGCTCTACCGGGATTCCGGCAAACAGGGCCGCAGCGCCGCCTCATGGATCGGATTTGCCTCCGGGTTTCTTTTTATGTTCGGCTCCCTGTTCATTTCGGGGATCACGTTCCGGGCCGACCTGCAGCCAAACGTCTGGTGGTTCCTGTTCTGCGGGATGCTCTGGGGCTTAAGCCTCGTCGTACCGGGAATGACCTCCTCCTCTACGCTGATTTCCCTCGGTCTCTACCAGCCGCTGGCGGAGGGAATCGCCTCGCTGGATCTCCACGTCCTGATCCCGATGGGAATCGGGATCGTCGTCGTGATTGCGCTGACCGCAAAACTGATCAACCATCTTTTTGAGACGCGGTATTCCATCTCCTATCATACGATCATGGGCATCGTGCTGGCGTCGACCCTTTACATTGTCCCACTGGAATACGGCAGCTTGGGCGAAATTCTGTTGGCTGCCCTCTGCTTTGGAATCGGAGCCGCCGCCTCCCTGCTGACGGATAAATATTTCGGCGCAAACGAACCGGAATAAAAAGCGAAAAATCCGCCGCGCTCACGGAGATCGGCCGCACCGGAAGACGGGATTCACCCGGACATCACGCCCGGAGACATATTTATAAAAGAGGTTCATCTTCCTCAATAAAAACAGCCGCACCTATCCGGATGCGGCTGTTTTTTATTTTAAAATTTTTTCCGTCGGGAAAAGACTTGGCGCTTTTCTTTCTAAGATCTGGCCCTTCCTTTGAAAAACAACATAAGATCAGGACTTCCCTTCGGGAAAGAACATAAGATTAAGACTTCCCTTCGGGAAGGGACCTAAGTTTAAGCCTTCCCTGCGGGAAGGGACATTAAGTTTAAGCCTTCCTTTCGGGAAGGGACATTAAGTTTAAGCCTTCCCGTTGCAGCCAAGCACGTCGACCAGCTTGTGGCGCACAAGCTCCTTGATATTTGCGCGGGCGGGTTTCAGATACGCGCGCGGATCGAAAGCTTCGGGATGCTCATCAAGATATTCCCGGATGCTCCCCGTCATGACAAGGCGAATATCGGAGTCGATGTTGATCTTGCAGACGGCCATTTTGGCGGCCTGACGGAGCAGATCCTCCGGCACGCCAATCGCATCCGGCATTTTGCCGCCGTGCTCATTGACAACCTTCACCCACTCCTGCGGGACGGAAGAAGCGCCGTGCAGGACGATCGGGAATCCGGGCAGACGTTTCGATACTTCTTCGAGAATATCGAAGCGGAGCAGCGGCTTGTGGCCGGGCTTGAATTTATAGGCGCCGTGGCTGGTTCCGATGGCGATCGCAAGGGAGTCGACGCCGGTTCTCTCCACGAACTCCTCAACCTGAGAGGGGCGCGTATAAGAGGCATACTCGTCGTCCACCTGCACGTCGTCCTCAACGCCCGCAAGAGTGCCAAGCTCGCCCTCGACGCAGATGTCGTGCTGATGCGCATACTCGACGACCTGTTTAGTCAGGGCGATATTATCATCAAAGCTGTATTTGGAGCCGTCGATCATCACCGAGGTAAATCCGCTCTCGATGCAGGATTTGCACAGCTCAAACGTGTCTCCGTGGTCGAGATGAAGGGCAATCGGCAAACCGGTATCCTCCACGGCCGCCTCAACCAGTTTTCTCAGATAGACCGGCTTCGCATACTTTCTGGCTCCGCTCGAAACCTGAAGGATCAGAGGGGCCTTTTCCTCGGCGGCGGCCTCCGTGATTCCCTGGATTATCTCCATGTTATTGACGTTGAATGCGCCTATGGCATACCCGCCGTCATAGGCCTTTGCGAACATTTCCTTTGTTCCAACCAGCGGCATTTCGATCATCCTCCAAAAATAATTTCCAATTCCATATTAGGCCGGAAACTTCACAAAAGCAAGTAAAAACCTGCCAAATAACCGGGGTTCACAAAAATTATTGCAACGCCCGAAATTTTTGCGGAAACTTTCTCGCGTAATAAAAAAGATATTGCTGGGCGATGCCGGCCTCCCCTGCCGCACAGCCGGGTATCTCCCCGCCGAGCGCCGTCAGCACGCGCTTCATCCAGACATCCTCCGGACAGCATTCCGTTTTTCCGAGCCCATAGAGCAGGATGCAGTCCGCAACCTTTGGGCCCACGCCGAAAACCTTCAGCAGCCGGCACCGCGCCTCGCAGACGGAGACATCCCGAAGGGCCTCCAGATCCAAATCCCCCCGCGCGACCTCCCGGGCCGCCGAAGAGAGATACTCCGCCCGGTAGCCGCATCCCATCTCCCGGAAGACTTCCGGTTCCAGCCCCGCGAGGACCTCGGCTTTCGGGAACGAATGCTCTCCCTCCGGAAGCTCTTCTCCATACGCCCCGCAAAGCCGCTCCAAGATGCCGCGGATCCGCGGGATATTATTGTTCTGGCTGACCAGAAACGTGATCAGCGCCTCCCATGGCTCCTGCCGGAGCACGCGGATTCCGGGTGCAAAGGCACAGGCCTCCCTGAGCAGCGGAGCGGCGGAGAAGCTCTCCCGCAGCCCGGCATAATCCCGTGAGATGTCAAAATATTCAAGCCAGATCCGCCGGACCTCCTCCTTATCCGCCCCGGCAACGAAGATACCTTCCGGCTCCTCATAGACCGTGCGGCAGACGCCGCGGACGACGCCCCTCCAGCCGCCGTCCGGCTGCTCCCTCCAGCGGAAGCATTGACCGCAGTCCAGCGTCTCTGAAAGCGAAATTCCGCCGAATCCCCGGACGGAAACGCCTCCCCCATGCACCATGATTTCCAAACAATCACCTCCGACATCCGAATTATACAGGATTTTTGCTCTCTCCGCAATCCGCCGAAAGAGAGTTTTCTTTTGGGAAACAGATGTCTTTTCCGCGCGCACTTTTCTTTCTAAAGAACCATTTTTTTCGTATTTTCGACGAAATTTTGATAAATTTTTCACAAAACGCCTGAGCACGTAAAGGCAAAACAACTTTATGTAGGATGTAAAAAAATGGATGTTATGTTGGGGAGATCTCCCGGAATTTCATGCTTCAGCCGTTTTTGGGACCACTTTTCAACTTTTTCAACCGGTTTTTCAACGGGATCGGTTTTTCATGTTATACGCTTCGTAATATCCGTTTTGGAGACGGAAAAAGCTGTTTTCCTGTGAATATTCGGCAGGCGGAAAAGCAAGATAATACCGTAAATTCCAAGGCGGGAGGCAAAATTATGGTACGAGGTGTGAATCGAAAAATCATTGAAATTAACAACGTGGAAGGCGGATATTTTGAAAAAGTGCTGTTTTTCGTCAAGGATGACAAGCGCTCTTCTCCGGACGACCTGCTGGAAGGCCAGGCCAGCAAATACATCGCAGAAGGATGCACTCTCAAGTACCGAACCCGGCTCAGCCTGACGGCCATTCTTTCCCTGTGTGTTAAGATTCTGACCGTGGCGGGGTTTGGGTTTTCCGCCGCCGTCCTGTTCCATTAGAAAATTATTTTAAATTGCTCTTGCATTTCCACGCTCCATCCGTTATAATAATAAAGCACCATTGAGGTGCACGAAATATCGCGGGGTGGAGCAGCTCGGTAGCTCGTTGGGCTCATAACCCAAAGGTCGTTGGTTCAAATCCTTCCCCCGCAACCATTCAAATGTACGCCCACATTTACGGTGATCGAGCCGTCGATGTTGGCGTATATTTTTGTTATATAAAGCTTTATGGTTTCGCGCATATCCTCTGTTCCAAATTTCTCGACCGACTCGCGGAAGAGCTCCACAATCTTTGCGGGATCAACTTTCTGGCCTCCGGTGCTCTCCGCATGAGCAATGATATCCTCCAGCTCGCTCTTCCGGATACGCAGACGGTCTATTTCGTCATCAAGTTCCGGTACCCGCATACCAGACAACACCGCGCGAATTCCATTCGTGATTTTCGTATCAATTTCAGACAGTTCTTTTTTCTCCGCTGACAAGTCCTGAGTCGCATTGTTAACCGAGTCGGCTATTGTCTGTGCCGTTTCTTCAAAATCCAGGCCGAGCAGGTATCCCTTTAACTGCTGCACGACGTATGTTTCCAGTTCATCTGCATTGATATTTTTGGATTTACAGGTATGAGTCCGGTATTTGTTTCCACAAACGTAATACCGGGTTTCATACCCTTTTTTATTTCTGCTGGTATGGCCGACATACGCCGCGCCGCATTCCGCGCATTCGATCAACCCAGAGAGCAAATATTCTCTCTTTGCTTTCGAAGTCGCATTTCTTTTATTATCGTTCATTCTTTCTTTCACCCTTTCCCATACGTCAATCGGCACGATCTGCGGCATGGAATCTTCTATGCGGATGCCGTTCGGATTTAGCCCGCCGCCGGCCCAACGCCGCATCAACTTTGTTTT
>Ga0116151_10000530_pt1 | contig 34957 bp, 29 predicted proteins | sample AD_UKC117_MetaG_FD_89893 | JGI IMG/M metagenome (GOLD analysis project Ga0116151, IMG submission 89893) | Active sludge microbial communities of municipal wastewater-treating anaerobic digesters from Hong Kong - AD_UKC117_MetaG | ecosystem: Engineered > Bioreactor > Anaerobic > Digestate... | reverse complement strand
GTCTTCGTCACAACGCCCGTGTTCGTGTTGACGATCGACGCCGTCGATCCACTGGCGCTGTTCCAGCGACCCAGCTGGAAGTCGATCGTCCCGTGATTCTCAAGATTGCCATCGCCCCCGAGCGCCGAGGCGCTGAACCCGAAGTTGCTGACGCCGGCGATGATTCCGTCGTTGGTCAGCGCCCCGCCGGCGTTGATCGTCAGCGTGCCCGTGCCGAACCGGAAGCCGGCGCCCGTGATATTGAACGTCGCGCCCTGTGAGCCGATCGTCATGTTGCCGTCGTTGGTGATTGTCCCCTCAATGTTCCCACTGATCGCGCCTCGGACCGTCGCGCCGGCGAGGCTGAGCGTTGAATCCGTGTCAATCGCATAACTGGCGGAAACGCCCGAATTGAGATCTCCGCTGAATGTCAGCGTCCCGCCCGCGACATGGATGGCGCCGCTGACCTGGGTCGGCATCAACACCCGAACGCCATTCACGGAGTCCACGAGGAGCAGACCGTTGATCCCAAACGGACCGGACACCTGCGCGCCGGCGAACAAGTCTCCGTCCGTCCATCGAAGCACCGCCGCTGAGGGCAGCAGAAGACTGTTCAATGTGATGTCTGAATCCAGTGTAACGAAGAAATCGCCGAGAATGACATCATCCAATGGACCGGGGAACGCCGGCTGGGAGCCAATGCCAAGAATCCCCCAATTGTTCGTATCGCATTGCTGTTCCGGCGGACACTCACCCGTATAAGCGCAGATCGAAAACCAGTTTCCGTCATCGCATGTATTTGAGAATATGAATGTGTCGCAGTACGCGGTCTCTGAAGCGCCGACCAGCAGAATTGCAGAGAGAACGAGAACTGTTGCCGATTTCATTGGGCGCCTCCGGGCCTGGCCTGCTGAACTGAAGTCGTGTCAGACGCGCTTCCGAGGCGTCCGCAGGAAACGGCCGATCAACTGGTGTAGATTCTCCGCCCATCATACAGACGCAGAACACAACCAGGCCATTTGGGCTCGAATACTAGCGGGACGCGAATAAACTTGCGAACAAAAAAGGCGGCGGCGTTTCCAGGCCCATTCAATGGCGCCGATATAAAGTCCCGCATTGCGCCCACTGTCAAACGAACAACTCAATGAACCACTGAATTGCTCCCAATGCGAATGAAGATCACGCCGGGCGATCGCCCAGGAACTGCGCCGTGCGGCCAATGCGGCGTCAGGGCTGGACGCCCTCGGCCTTCGCCTGGGCCTGCTCCACCTGTGGCGACAATTGGTACTTTCGCAGACCGTAGTAGCTTTCATTGATAATCAGCGTCGCCGGTTTACCGGGAATGATCGCCACCAGGTTTGCCTGCGAACCCAGATGACGCCGCAGTCGTGTCTCGCCGCGCATGTCGATGACGAGGAGATAGGACGAATGGTATTCCTGCGAATAGCTCATACCGCCCTCCTGCGACATCGTGAACAGCGACAGGGAGACGATCAGCTCGGGCCCCGGCGCGTCATCGAGGTCTGCGATTTCAAGCGTCGCCTGCGCCGTCGTTTTGGCGGGCGTCTCCAGATCGTGCAGCCAGAGGCTCTCGCCATCCGGCGAAAACGCCCCGATGCGAACCTTGTTCGCCATGCCATTCAGGTATTGATAGTCACTCAGCAGTGCGAGAATTCTCGCCTTGCCGTTAACCTCGACGATCCTGGCGGACTGGATGGCCTCCGTCGGTCGAATGCCCTTGACTTTGACCTTCTCGAAGTCCTCTCGGCCGCCGTAGAGAATGCGGAGGACGCGACCGCCGGTGTAGCTCGCGAAGGCGTAGTCCTCAACGCCATCGCCGTTGAGATCCCCTTTCGCAATCAACTGGCTGGCGCCTGACAGGAGATCCCCCTTCACCAACCGCTCGCCGTCAATGTCAGGCAGCGCGTCGGAGCGCGGCGCGGTTTCCTGCGTCTCGGCGCTCGCCTTCTGTCGCGCAATCTCCTCAGGATCGAAGAGCCGCTCGCCGGCCAGGAGTTTCTCGACCTTGGCGACAAGCTGATCCTCGCCTCCGGCGCCGAAGCCCACATCGAAAGACTGGACAACGCCGTCCTTTCCGATCAGCACCGTGCACGGAATGCTCGAGACGTGATAGTCGTTGGCGATGTCACCGTCGAAGTCCTTGACCTGGCGGAAGGTGATCTGCTTCTTTTCGATGAATTTCCTGACGTGTTTTTCACTGCCAGCTTGATCGCGGTTGATTCCGAGGAAAACGACGTCCTTGTCCTTCAGGCGTTCGCTGGCCTTCTGAACGTGCGGGATCGCCTGCACGCACGGACCACACCAGGTCGCCCAGAAATCGAGGACGACGACCTTGCCCCTGAAATCCTCGAGTTTGATGGGCTTGTCGTCGAAATCCTCGGACTCGAACGGCGGCGCCGCGTCGCTGATGATCGTCGGCCGTTCAACCCCTACGCCAAGGATGCCCATGTAGGAATCCACCTTCCGCCCGTCATCCGAAACCTTCAACGCGAAGTCGGCGTCCTCAAGCGCAGGATCCGTCGTGACTTCATCGATGGCGTAGGTTACGCAGGCCCGTTCCAGCTTGTAGTCGGCATAGGGATCCGACGCCGCCTGGTACTCGCCCATCTCCTCGCGCTGAGCGATCGCGCCCTTCGTGTAGTCGACCTCGATGCGTTTCAGCATCCGTGTGTTCGTGTCGATCCAGACGGAGACATCGGCGGGCGTGTCGCCGGCAAGCATCGGCGCTTCCATTGTCATGTTGATCCGCTCGCACGCCACACGATCGAGGTCGACATTCTGAATCGACGTCACGCCCGTCAGTGACGGGAACATCGACCAGACATCCTTTACGTCGCCATTCATCGCGGCCAGCGCCGGGCTGATGGAAAATGCGCCCTGCACCTCGGACAGTTCCTCCGGCAGTGACAGCCCCGATGCGGCGTCCACTTCCATGTAATTCGCGAATCCCTCCATCGCGCATCGGAAGAGTTTGCCGTCCGACGCCATGGAGAGCTGGTCCGAGACAACCTTGAAACGATTCGGTTTGGCGGCGATCGTCGTGAACTTCATTTCCTGGTTTTGACCGACATCCTCGCCGCTCTCATCGCGATAGGTCATCCTGTAGACGGCTGTCGCCTTTTCACGATAGCTGCGCAGGGCCTGATAGCGCTCCAGAGATCTGGCAAAGATCTCATCGGCGCGTTTCTTCAGCGCCGCCGCGTCCGGCTTTGTCGGCTCGTCCGCCCGGAGGACGCGCGGCGCGATCAGGATCATGCCTGCAAGCAGCGTGACGCACACGAGGACACTCCGCGTATTTCGATTCATCATCGTTGACCCTTTCTCAAAGACTGACCCGAGTACTCAGGTGATTCGAGGCGCGACGCCTCGATTCACAGATACCTGCATTATCCGTCGCAGCCATCGCCGTCTATTTCGCAGCGGCCGGCCGGCGTCTATCCAGCTCGACGCGCTGGCGAATCACTTCTTTTCCATCCACATCCCTGACGATCAGGTCGAGCGTCGGCCGGGAAACCGTCGTGTCCACCTTGATCACGCCGTAATTCACGCCGCCGACGTACCTGGCGACGCGTTCCCTGTTGCTGACCAGACCGCCCTGCTTGAAGTGCTCGTTGGCCAGCGGCGAACTCGTGAGTTCCCAGAGATCCGGCCCCACGCCCTTCGGATCCTTCTTGTGGATCAGCTCGGCGAAGTGACGATCGCCCGCAAGGAAGACGACGCCGTCAATCTTCTGATCCCACAGCCAGCGCAGGAACGCGTCACGCTCAGGCCTGAAATACGTGCCCCAGCTTTCATGCGGATGCAGATCGCTGAGCATCTGGTTGCCGTTGAAGATCAGCCTGAATTTGGCCTTCGACTCGGCAAGGCCCTTCTTCAGCCACGCGAGCTGCGCCGCGCCGAACATCGTTTTGTCGGGCGGCGGCGCGTCATTGGGATCGCGAAAGGTGCGATCGTCCAGCAGGAAGATATCCACATCGCCCCAGCTGAACGACTGAAAGCAGCCCGGCGCATCGGGAAGACCATAGGAGCCGGGAAAGTACTCCCTGAAGACCTGCAGGGCCGCGTCCTTCCATTGCCAGGTCCTGTCGGCGTTGTTGGGGCCGTAGTCGTGATCGTCCCAGATGCCGAAACAGTAGGTCGAGCGAAGCAGGGACTGAAGTTCGGGCGTACGCCGCTGATGGTTGTAGCGTTCACGATAAAGCTGAACGACGCCGTCGCGCGTCTTTGGAAACACCTCCGGATCGCTCGGCAGATAAATGTTGTCACCGATGAAGAAGAAACAGTCGGGTTCGTCCCTCACGATCGCGTTCCAGATCGGCTGGCGCTCACCGAAGCGTTCCTGATGAGAGCACGATCCGAACGCGAAGGTGAACTGTCCGGATTCGGACGGTTTTGGAATTCGTCTCAGCGTCAGCGCCGCCAGCGGCTTTGCGTCGAGACCGCCCCTGCCGTCCTCCGTCGTATGGCCGGTGAAGAAATCACATTGCAGGTCGCCGGCCTGCAGATCCGCGACCGGTATCCCCAGCGAGGCGCCAACGCCATACGAGTGGTCAATTCCGTCGCACAGGTATCGACAACCGAGAACATCGTCATCGTCCCGCGGTTCGCACTTGGGTCGGTACCAGAGATACTCCACATCGTGCCCCAAATCCGTACGGAACCATGGCATGACAAAGGGCTTGCCGGAGTCGATCGTGAAGAAGGGACCACTCACGATCTTCGTTCGATTGGCGTTCACGTCCCGCTGCAACGCAGGTCGTTCCGGCGGTTCGTCCGCCCTCGCGCGCAATCCGGCGCACAGCGCGATGGCGACAGTTGTGATTTTGAAAGCGTATCCGCACAGAAACCGAACGTCGCGTACCTTCATGGCGCCACTCTCCGTTAATTGCCCAGCCACACAACCGCGACCTATACTACGGAATTCTGCGGATGAAAGGACAGTGTTTGTCAGCAACTTCGGCGCAACGAAAAATCCGAAAGCTCGACGCGGCCCTCGTCAACAAGATCGCGGCGGGAGAAGTCATCGAACGCCCCGCTTCCGTGGTAAAGGAACTGGTCGAGAACAGCCTCGACGCCGGCGCCTCGCGCATCGATATCGCCCTTGAGGCGGGCGGCAGCCAGTTGATCCGCGTGACGGACGACGGCTGCGGCATGGATCGCGACAACCTGCCGCTGGCGATCGCATCGCACGCCACGAGCAAGCTGCAAACCTCTGACGACCTCTTTCATATCGCCACACTCGGCTTCCGCGGCGAGGCGCTGGCGAGCATCGGCAGCGTGAGCCACCTGACGATTCGATCCCGACCCGCCGATCAGCTGGAGGGAAACGAGATCGTCGTCGAAGGTGGCGACGTGACGCCGATCAAGCCCTGCGGGGCGCCGGTCGGCACAACGATCGAGATTCGCAACCTTTTCTTTAACGTCCCCGCGCGGCGGAAATTCCTCAGGCAGCCGCAGACGGAATGCGGCCACGTCACGGAACAGATCGCCCGGATCGCCCTGGCGCATCCGCACGTCGCCTTCACACTGACACACAACGGACGCACGCTGCGAAATCTGCCGTCGACCGTCAATCGACGGGAACGCATCGCCGACTTCTACGGCGCCGAACTCGGCGAGTGCCTCATCGAGCTGGCGCGCAATGAGCGCAACCTGCGCATCGAAGGCCTGATCGCGCCGCCCTCGCATTCGAAGGCGACGACGAAATGGCAGTATCTCTTCCTCAACGGCCGCTTCATCACGGACCGCCGAATCGGCTACGCCGTGCGCGAGGCCTTTCGCGGTCTCGTCGAACACGATCGCTTTCCTGTCACGTTTCTGTTCCTGACGACGGACCCGTCGGAGTTCGACGTCAACGTGCATCCGACAAAGATCGAAGTGCGCTGGCGAGACGCCGGCCTCGTGCAGTCGCAGGTGCTCAGCGTGCTGCGGGAAACCCTGCTCGCGCAGGATCTGACGCCGCGATTCAGAACGCCCGTTCATCTCCGCGACGACGGCATGGCGCCGTCACCGCTCGACACATCGGCGCAGGAGCGTGCGCGGCACGCGCTGGCGGATTACCTCAAGCGCGTCGACCCGACGCAGCCGCGCCTGACGTTTCGACCGCCGCCCTTTCCGACGGATCGACTGCGGCCCAGCATCGCGAACGTGCTGCCGCCGCCGCGCACGCCCGACGCGCCCCGGAACGAGGCCGCGGCGACTTCGCGCGCGGATACCCCAACAACGTTCGACGCGGCGCCGACCGCTGACGACGCCATCTTCGATGGCGAGGCGCGCGACGGAGATTTGTCAATCGAGTCAATGTCGGCCAATGCGCCGGGGGCGCTGAGCGACATCGGCTCGCTGCCGGCGGGTGGTGTGATTCAGATTCATAACACGTATCTCGTCGCGCAGACGGAGGCCGGCGTTGTCATCATCGATCAGCACGCCCTCCACGAACGCATCCTCTACGAGCGATTCCGCGAGCGAATCCTGCAGGGACCGCTGGAGTCGCAGGGCCTGCTGCTGCCCGAGACGCTGGACGTCTCCCCCGCGCAGCGCGAGGCGGCCGACGCCCACAGGGACCTGTTCGAGCGGATTGGCGTCGAACTCAGCGACTACGGTCCCCGATCGATCGCCGTGCAGAAGTTCCCTACGCTGCTGGCGAATGTTGACATGAAGAAGTTCGTGTCGGACCTGCTCGATCGGCTCGTGGAAACCCACGGCGACACATCGGACGAGACACTGATCCACGCCACGATCGATATGATGGCCTGCAAGGCGGCGATCAAGGCCGGGGATCCACTCTCGCAGGAAGAGATGTACGCCCTGCTGGAACAACGCCATCTCACACAACGATCGAGCAACTGCCCGCACGGCCGACCGACGACGCTCGAACTAACGACGAAGGACCTGGAGAAGCAGTTCAAGCGGATCTGACTCGCCACTGCGTCGGGCGCGGGCGGGCCAGTCGCGCTACCGAGCCGCTCGCGGGCGAGCCGCGTCATACGTGCGCGGGAGCGGACAGAACTGCGCCCGCCAGGAAGCAGGCCAGTGGCGACACGATGGCGCGCAAGGCTGGCGCCACGAATGATGCGCAACGATTCCGGCGACCGCGACGGGGATCGAAGTCACGCGCCATGTCCAGCTACGCCGGCCGGCTCCCTCGCGGTCGCAGTTCGGTTCGCTGACGCATTTTCCGCTTGCTTCCCTTGGGTCCCCGTGACACGATACAATACGTGAATGGCCGGAACTCCCAGTAAGTCACCGAAAAAAGCCCCCTCAGCGAAGCGGTCATTCCTCGGCTTCATGTTTCGAGGGGTCTGGCTGATGGGAACATTGGCCGTGACAGCGCTTTGGATCTTCGCAATCAGCCGCATCCCGACTCTTGACAATTACTATTTGTTTTCCGGCGTTTCCATCGGTGGTTATGCCGCCCGTCTGGAACTCGATTGGCACTTCCATCCGGAGATACATGAGGAAGTGCGGGTTATTGGGTGTATGCCATCAGACGGTTCTGCCGAAGCAAGTTTCACGTATGATCAGTGTCCGGACTGGAAGGTCAGTGTTTCTTTCCCATTCGTTCCCCCGTCTGATCGTTACGGCTTCGGGAAACCCACTTGCTATGACGGCCCATGTCTGCTCTATGCCGAATTGCCGTTGGGTTGGCCAGTCGCCGGCGCCTGGATCGTCTCAGGAATGATCATCTATCGACACATCCGCAGGCGTGACCGTCATCGTCGAGGCGGCTGCGCGCGTTGCGGCTACTCACTCATTGGTAACGTGTCAGGGATTTGTCCCGAGTGCGGCGCCGGCATTGGGTTGGCGTAGGCGGTCCGAACTGCGCCCGCCAGGAAGCAGGCCAGTGGCGACACGATGACGCGCAAGGCTGGCGCCACGAATGATGCGCAACGATTCCGGCGACCGCGACGGGGATCGAAGTCACGCGCCATGTCCAGCTACGCCGGCCGGCTCCCTTGCGGTCGCAGTTCGGTGCGACGGCGCGACTTCTCCATGCCGACGTTAAGTGTCGGCATGCCACCCACATTCGATTACTGAGCGAGAATCGTTGTGACAAAATCCGCGATATCGCCCAAATCGATGGCGCCGTTGCCGTTGAAATCCGCATGGGCAATGCGCGTGGTGTTGGCCGACTCGGGGCCGCCCGTCGCCATGCTGACGAACAGCTCGATGTCGGCGCCATCGACAAGTCCGTCCAGCGTGACATCACCATCGAGCGACGGCGCCATTTCGAATCGCAGGTCCACGACGATGGGGTAGTGATCGAAGAGACCGACGCCGGCGTCAAGGGCGACATCGTCGGCCTGAAGACCGGCGACGCTGAGTTGCAGCGCCGTCATCGTCGTCGTGTCCAGGACGAAGCGATTGCCGATGGACATCGCGCTGTCGGAATAAATGACTCGATCGAGGGCGCCGGGATTGAAGCCACCTGTGTCGTCGCGCCAGGTATACGTTGCGGATCCCGCGCCGTTGTGAATCGGCAGCGCGTCCGTCATCGACGTGTTGTCCCAGTCAGGCGGCAGGTCGGCGCCGTAGGTCGATTCATCCACGATGTCGCCCGTCACCAGTGTCGTCACGTGGTAGGCGGGATCCGTGTCATAGGCGTTCAGATCGCCGAGGACCATCACGGGCGTCCCCGCCGCCAGCGTGATGAGACCACCGGGCGCACGGATGTCGCGAATCCAGTTGACGATCGCGTCGGCGTGCTGCTGGCGGCGCTGGATGTTGGAATTGCCGCCGCTCGCCTTGAAGTGAGCGTTCATCAGGTAGAGGTCCGTCGCATACACATCGTCGGGCAGATCGATGAGCGCCATCGCCTGGCCGCGATTCGTCGTCGGAACCGTATCCGTTCGCAACAGCGAGAGCGGGTATTTCGACGCGATGACGTTGTCCGAGCCCTTGTGCGCCTTCCAGACCTGGCCGCCGCCGATGGGAACGATCTGATCGAGCAGCGATGCGATCTGCTGCGGGTTTCGGGCGTCGTTGATCTCCTGAAGGCAGACAATGTCCGGCGCCATTGCAGTCACGATACGAATGAACTCCGCGCGCTTGTTGTATTCGCGGAATGGGTGGTTCTGTGGATCGTTGTCGGGAAAGATCGAATCCCAGTTCACGTTGAAATCGAGGAGGCGAACATCCGTCGGCGCCTGTCTCTCGATGAACGGAACGCTGCTTTGGGCGTTGGCGTGTACCGCCAGCGCCAACACGACGAACGAAAGGACGGGTATATTCCTGATCATCAGCGTTTCCCCTTGGGCCATCGGCTTCCGAGTATTGTAATGGCGACGGCGGATGTGACCGCGCATCGATTCGGAAGATCGTGTTAAGGCTGTGGTGTAACTGGATTTCCTGACGCGAACCCTCGGCGGTCTCAATGACGCATTCAAACCCAGTGACTGAATCCGGACCGGCGGCGGCGGGTACGCCAAACGGTCCCGCCCCGCTCGGCGCCATCACGCTGCTCGGATTTCTCGTTGGGCGGCGCGACGCCATCCTCGCCATCGCGTCGGATCGGCGATGGCTGTGGACGGGGCTGATGTTCACGCTGGCCGCCGGCATGGCGCGGGAGTATGACGCGGAGTACCTGCCGGCGCGCCCCTATGTCGTGTTCATCCCCATCGCCGCCTCGCTGGTGGCGTCGTTCCTCCTCTACTGCGTCAGCTTTGGCTTCTTCTTTAACCGTCGCGAATCGGCGCAACGATTCTGGCCGGGCTATCGATCGTTCCTTTCGCTGTTCTGGGCGACGGCGCCGCTGGCCCTGCTCTACGCGATTCCCTTCGAACGCTTCCTGGGCGAGTACGACGCGGCGCTCGCGAACATGCGAACGCTCGGCCTCGTGGCGGTGTGGCGCGTCATCCTGTTCGTTCGCGTCGTCTCAATCCTGGGCGGAGTGTCGTTCCTGCGCGCGTTGTGGCCCGTGATGCTCTTCGGCGATTTGACGGTCCTCGCCGCTCTGATCCTGACGCCGCAACCGATCGTTCACTTCATGGGCGGTGTTCGACTGTCGCCGACAATCTCGTTGATCTCGATGACCAACAGTATCCTTGCCGCATGGACGATCCTGCTGGCGCCCGTCTGGATCATCGGATCGATTGTGGTTCACCTGACGCGCAAACGGGTCATCTTCCTGGAGCCATACCCATTGCGCCGAAAAGCGCGTCCGCCGTGGGTCCTGGCGGGGGCGAGTCTCGCGATGTGGATCGTGATCGCGCCGGCGGCGCAGCGCGAGCAGCGGCTGGGGCATGACGCGGACGCACTGCTGGCGACGAACCGGATCGACGAGGCGCTGGCCATGATGTCGGCGCACACGCTGGCAGAGTTCCCGCCCAACTACGACCCGCGTCCCCGTGTTTACTATGGCGATTCGACGCCGGAAGTCATGCCCGTCATGCGGGCGATCGTCGCACATCCACCCGCCGAATGGGTGCGAAGAAAGTACGCCGACAAGTTCGAATTCGACATCATGAGCCGATACCGGGAGTACCCGCCTCTGGATGACGTGCTTGCAATACTCCGCGAACTGCCGGAGGGCCCCGAGATTGCACAGCGGCTCCTCGCCCCGCCATGGACGACCTACCAGGAGAGCGACAACGACACGCCGGCGCGGACGGCCCTGCTGGCCGAGCTTCAGGCGATGGCGGATCGGGCCGGCACGCCGTGACGAGGGACTTCGTGTTCGAGCGCCGCGACCGCGCACTGGCGCATTGTGATGTCGTGGCTCGCTCACTTTGCAACCGCCGCATGACTGCGGCGGCTCGGATCGGCGCCCACCGACTCGATTGGGCGCCCCGCGAATCGGATTGGCGCCCGCCGGCTCGATTGGGCGCCTTCCTCGACGCCGACTGCGTAGCGCACAATTCCACGCCAACGGCGTGGCACAAGTCAGCCCAGGGTCAGCGCCGGACGCGCACGCGGCCGACGCGCAACCCTGGGTTGTGCAGGATTTGCCCCGTTTGACCCTGAAGGGGTCTCACAACTCGACTCGCGCCATTCGAGCCGACTCGTCCACGCCAGCGCCCGCTCACGTTCAAACCGCCGCATGACTGCGGCGGCTCGGATTGGCGCCCGGCGAATCGGATTGGCGCCCGGCGGCTCGGATCGGGCGACGCATCGGCGCCCGCTCACATCGCGCGACCCGCAATCTGAAAGACGACAGCGCCATACACGCCAACGAGCGTAATAAAGGCGAACGTCAGCGCGTGATAGGCCACACGCATCAGCCGCGTCGTCAGGATCGGTCCGGCGTCGAAGATGACGAACTGCGTGAACAGACGGAGCCCCCAGAAAATCAGGACGAACGCGGCAAACGCGCGGCCGAGGCCGGGGCTTGTCGCAATCTCCTCCGCGAACGCGATCGAGATGACGCCCATCCCGATGATCGTCAGGACGATGAATGCGCCATACACATAGAAGAGCTGACGCAGGAAGGGCTTCAGACCCGCGAGTTCCGTCTTCCAGTTCAGGCGTCGCGGAACCTGTACGCTGGCGACGAGGATCGCCAGTTGAACGATCCCCCCGACCTTCAGCAGCATCGCCATCGTTATCATCAGATCGCTCCTGTGAATCGAAAGAACGGAATCACAACGTTGTCCGCGAATGGTCGATGGACCAGCAGCGGCAGCGGCGCGATCACCACGAGCGCCGTCCAAAGGCGCCGGCGCCAGCGGTTGTCATCGGCGTCGCCCTTCGCGGAAAGCCCGAGCCGGCGCCCCACGCGGCCGCGTTCGAAGAACACGCCCAGCCCCTGCAGCATGAAATACGCCGTCGGCGCCCCCCAGCCACCACGGGCCGGCCACGACATCAGCAGTTCGTGAACCAGGCCCGACGCAATGAACACGAGCCCCACGGCGCCGGCCGGCCCGAGCAACCGGCGCGTGGGACGCACGACCAGCGAATGACTGACATCGCGAAACGCGCGATTCCAGCGACGCGACCAGAAATCGGCCAGCGATGTCGAGCGCGCAGGGCGCTGCATGATCGCTTCGACGTTGTATCCCGCGTGTCGCCATGCGGCGCCAATCAGGTGCAGGATCCCGAAGTGCAGGATGAGGCAGTACGCGCTCACACAGATCCACATGGCGGCGTACGCGCCGACATGCGGCGCGACCGCCCGCGACACGATGAGCAGCGCCACGCCAAGCAGGAGCTTCATCCAACCTTCTCGACGGGAGATTGGATCGAGCGGCGCGACAGCCCGATCGCGCGCGGGTTCGGCGAAGGGCGCCGGATCCATCCCCGCCCACAGAAAGACGAACCGCCCGACGCCCGCCCTGGTGATTCGGGCCCCGTGCGCCCTCGCGACGAGGAGAACCCAGCCTTTGCAGGCGAAGTAAAGACCAAATGCGGTCGCCCACATCTGAGGCCAGCCACCACGATTCTGCGTCATCGCAATTGCGGCCCCGAGAATCGCCGCGGGCGCAACCCACAATAGCCAGGACGATTCCGCGCGAAGCCGATCGACTCGCACGCCACGTTCCGGCGCCACTATCGTCGCCGTTTTCATGACAATCCCTCCCTTCGTTTGTCGAAAAGACCGCGGCGCAGTCGTCGCGGCCGGCCCATCCAGACATTCGTCACACCGCTGGAGTAGTTGGCGGAACAGATCGTCGCGCCGCGAGTCCAGGCGCCCGTCGCATGGAGCAGTCGGTCGTCGAACACATCGGCGTCCACACGCGTTTGCAGCCACGCCTCGTGCCAGATGCGAAATCGCCGTTCGACACCGGCCCATGTCGTCAGCGCCGTGTAGCGTTCCATCAGGAATTCGCACAGGGATCCGGCCACGGCCGGTCTCAGTTCCGGCGCCTCGGGAATCGTCGCCTGGAACATCAGCGACGCCGCATCGGCGGACGACGCGTGCGGATCGCCAAGAACGCCGATCAGTTGCGAGGCGGTGCGCCGATAGGTCGTGCGGACAAAGCGATAGGGAAGGCCGTAGATCGGCGGTCCGAGCAGCGCGCTGAGTCGATTGGGAACGAACTCAGCGAGGAAGTAGATACCCGTCTCGCTTCCCGCTCGCACGTAGGTGCGCACGTTGAGGAACGTGTGCGTGCCGATCGGATGAAAGAGTCGTCGCCCGAGGCGGGGCCAGCGACGCGTCCGCAGACCGGACATCGTGAAGGCGACGAGCGAGACAAATGCGCGGCCCTCGAAGAGGTCGAGTTCAAACGGAACGTCCTGTCGCAGGGCCGAGGGCGCCACTTCGTAGTGGATCATCAGCGTCTCGCGCCAGTCACTCAGAAGCGGCGGCGCTGATTCGCAGCGAACGAATCGCTCGCGAGCCTCCTCGCTCAGTCGGCTCGCTTCTGTGACGCGCTGTGCAGGCTGCATGCTGAATCGCCTCCTTCGCATGATTTGCATCCGACCATGTGGCGATGGGCCGCGAGCCAGCGATACCCGGCGGCCGCGAACGAACGCAGGATCGGCAGACGGGCCAGCCCGCAGAAAGGTCGCAGCCACGGATTCAGCGCCGCGACATGGAGCGCGGCGTCGGCGGCAAAGCGAAGGCGACCTTCCGGCGTGATGACGTACATGCCCTCGGTGGACGCGTCGGGATGATCCTCGCGCCAGACGCGCATCGAACGAAACGTGTAGCCGGCGCGCATCGCCCGCCCTTCCACGAGTCGCTTGAACCGATTGCAGACGGCGCACGTGTCGTCCCAGACGATGACAGACCGCTCACCGCCCGCCGCCTCTGTGTTGGTTTTGTCAGTTATTTCTGTATTCACAGAAATCCACTTTCAAAAAAAAGGCGCCCGTCAGGCCACGCCCAGGAACTTCCGCAGTTTGCCGCCCATCTTCACGAACCTGACGACGGCGCCCGTCGGCAGGCGACGCAGATCGCCATACCAGCGCGATGTCGTCTCGAAGAAGTCCTTCATCGCCTCGATGCGCCGGACGGCGTGGGATTCATCGCGCCGCGAGGTCTTCGCCTCGGCGAGGCAGTCGTCCAGCAGGGCGAGCGTCGGGTCGATTTCGCGGCGCTTTCGCTCATCCAGAACCAACTGGAACATCTCCCAGACGTCCGTCAGCGATTCGAAGTGATCCCGCCGGTCCCCCATCTTGTGCGTGATCTTCACGATCCCCCAGCTCTGGAGCTCCTTGAGGCTGTTGCTGACATTGGAACGGGCGACGCCAAGGGTTTCCGTGATCTCCTCCGCGTTCAGGGGGCGTTCTGACAGGTAGAGCAGGGCGTGGATCTGGGCGACCGTCCGATTGATCCCCCAGCGCGTTCCCATCTCCCCCCAGTGGAGGACGAATTTTCCGGCGACAGGCGAGAGTTCAGACACGGTCGTTTCTCCTATTTCTGTCTATACAGAAATTACAATACTTTCTGGGCGGAGTCAAGCGGCGGCGAGCGATTTTCTTCATGATTCGAGCCGTTGTGCCACGGCGCCACGAAGCCGACGCGCGGGCCCATCACCGAGCCGGGCCAGTCATGGCCCGGTTGTGACGCCAATTGCGCAGTTCGACGCGAACGCAACGCCCATCGATCGTCGGCGCTTACTTGGCGCGTGATGGCGCCGTTCGCCGCCCACGGACACTCACATTCCGACCGCCGCATGACTGCGACGGCTCGGCGGGGGAGGGTTGTCGAAACCTACCCGCCCCGCCGATGGAATCGGACGGGGGCGCCGCGCGGCGGCGCCCGGGTTCGGACACATCGCAACCGGCGGATCGATTCCCGATATCATCATGGGAGGAATTTCACGCCATGCCGACTGAATCGGGCGCGCTCGACGACGCCATGCATCGGTCAAACGCGACAACGCCGAGGGCGAAGGCCAGTCGCGCCGGCCGCAGGATCGCGTTGACCGTCGGCTGCGCCGGACTCGCGCTGGCCGCGGGCCTTATATTGATCGACCTGACGACACCAACAGACTGCGGGCCTGTCGGTCAGACGCGCGGAGAAATCAATCCGAACGGGTCGCTGGCCCAGGGCATCGACCTTTTCCATTTGAACATGGGGCGACTGCCCCGCTCGCTTGACGAGCTCCTTCGGATCAACGACGACGATCCGGCGCGGGCGGCATGGACCGGTCCCTACGTGAAGGACGCCGCCATGCTGCTCGATCCGTGGCGCCGGCCCTATCGGTACAGGATCGTCGGCCCGCTGACCCGACGCGACTATCTCCTCTGGAGCGCCGGTCCCAACGGAATCGATGAATCGTCAGATGGGGACCACGATTTCGGAGACGATCTGCGAAACTGGAAATAAGAAACGACGCGCCCGCCGTGGGTGGAGGACGCGTCGATTGGGTTGTCCTGCGGATCAGCCTGACGTCGCAGGGTATCGCGATCACCCGTTGACTGACCATTTCCGAGCCGGGCCAGTCATGGCCCGCTTGTGACGCCGCAAATCGCTCGCGACTACTTCTTGTCGGGATAATACGTCGCCAGCTTCGTGATGGCGGCGTTCAGGGCGTCGACCGAGCTGTGGTCCGGAACCTGCTTGCACTTCATGGCGGCGACCATGACGGCGTGATGATCGGCCAGCGTTTCGAGGTACTTCGCGCGATCGGCGCCCGGCTTGACCTTCTGCGTCAGGAAGTACTCGCTGACAACAGTAATGATGTGCGACGCGTGATCTTCCTTCGTCATGATCCAGCGCGTCGCCTGATTCACTGACGTTGCGTCGCTCTTGCCCGAAAGCTCAGTGATCGCGTGAATCGCCTTCTCGATCGTCATCGAATCTTCACGTAGCTGCTGGATTCGCGCCGGATCATCGTAGATACCACAAGGCACCTGGCAGTGCGCCTTCACTTCGGCGGGCGAATGCGTCCACAGCAGAACTGTGGCGAGGGCGGCCAGCATCACGATCGACACGACAACGGGAGTCACTTTCTTCACGGCGAAGCCTCCTTGATCTTCTTAGGGTATGCGTTTTCAGTCAGACGATACGTTCGAAACCCGAACGCCAGATCAACATCCTGGAGTCCGGCCGGCCGGATATCAAGACGCGACAGGGCGCCGGCGCATGAACGGATTATTGGTGAATCATGATTCGAATTCCGCGAGCCCGCGGGAAAATCGCCGTCACTGGCCGCCGCTCCAGTCCTTTACATGCTTTGCCAGAACCTCGACGCTGCGTTTCTGGAGGATGTGCGCGGCCACCCCCTCCTTGATCTTGAGATTCTTCATCGCTGTCTCGACCCGCTTCCAGAGGCGATCGCGCTTGGCGTCGCTGTCGGCGAGATACAATTCCGTGACAAGCTCGGACAGCTGGTTGACCATGATGCCGTCACGATTGTCGTAATATCGATCGATGATTTTCCGCTGGTGCGGCGTGTAGTCAGCCATATATCCCTTCAGGGGCGCATGCGTCACGCCGATGCGGCGCGATCGCGGTCTCCAGTCACAAACAGAATAATCGTATCGTCCGAACTCTAGCGCTGCGGCGGTCGCCGACGCCCTCCACGGGCCGCCGATCCCCCGCCACCGTCCGCCCCGTCAATGCGGCCGAAGATCATCCGGCCGGCCGACGTCTGCAGCATGCTCGTGACGGCGATGTCCTTGACCTGGCCGATGTAGTCCCGGCCGTTGTCGACAACGACCATCGTGCCGTCATCCAGATAGCCGACACCCTGCCCCCCCTCTTCGCCGGGCTTGATGATCTTCACGCTCAGCGACTCGCCCGGCAGCGCGACAGGCTTCAGGGCGTTGGCGAGGTCATTGATGTTGATGATATCGATGCCGCGAACCTTCCCCAGCTTGTTCAGGTTGTAATCGTTCGTGGCGACGCGACCGTTGAGCTTCTGCGCGAGCGACAGCAGGCGCGAATCAACCGGCTCCCCCGCGTCCTCCTTCGACGGCTCGGGATCATGGATCTGCACCTCGACGCGCGGGTTGGCCTGGAGGCCATTGAGAATGTCGAGGCCCCGACGCCCCCGGACACGCTTCAGCTTGTCGCTCGAATCGGCGACGGTCTGAAGCTCCTGGAGAACGAATCTCGGCACGATCAGCGGCTGATCGATGATCCCCGTGTCACAGATTTCGTTGATGCGACCGTCAATGATGACGGACGTGTCGAGCAGAATGGGGCGCTCGCCCTTGATCTGCTTTGAGAATTCGACGTAGGGAATCACGAAGCGTATATCGTCCTTCGTCTGGAGAACGAAACTGACGCAGTAATAACAACTCACGATACCAAGCATGAATTTCGTTGCGGCGATCGCGGCGGGGGAATTCTCCACAAAGGGAATTCCCGCTGAGAAGAACGCGGAGACAAGCAGATCGACGACGAGATTCAGGACATAGGCGACGAGGATACCGACGGCCAGGCCGAAGAAGACGCCGGCCAGCGCCTGGAGGCTCTTCCGCGGAATCAGGATTTCGACGACGACGACGATGATGGCGAGAAAGAAGGTGCCGGCGACAAGGTAGGGTCGATAGTTGGCCAGCAGCTCGCCCTTTTCGACGAGACTCATGCCCGCCGCGAGCATCGCCAGTATCAGGAATAACCTTAAGAAATGTTGAAGCATCGGAATGATCTCCTGAATATGAATGTATAACGCGGCCGAACACGCGAACGGTCGACTTGGCGTCGCCCCGCCGCATATAATGAAATCAGTATCTCGTTCGCCGCTCGCATAGGGCTCGATCGTCGTGTCTGAAACGACCCGTCGATTCCGCCGCCGAGAGTATATCGGCAACACGGCCGGTTGCATCGGCCGAGGAGCGTCTCCGTGCCAACCCCTGAACCTCGCCCGCGTCTTCGACGCTCCCGCCGTATTGCGCTGTCAGCGCTGATCGCCCTGCTTTGCGTTGCGGTCCTCCCGCACCCCACCTCCGCCGCGCCCCCGAAGCGGAAAAGTCATGCCGCCGACACCGAGGAATCTGCGGTCAGACGCCTGCGATCGCGCGTTCGGCGACTCCTGAAGGAGAAGCGATTCGAAGACGCCGTCCGCGCCGCCCAGATTGCGCTCCGCGACGCCCCCGACAGCCCCGCCGTTCGTCGCGAGTTCGTCGACCTCCATCTGTCCATCGCGCGAAGCTGGCTGGCCGAGGAACGCTTTGACGACGCGGCCACGGCGCTGGACGCCGCCCTCAGGGCCCAGCCGAACGAGACCGACGCCCTGCGGCTGCGACAGTCGATCGAGGCGGCGCGACGCGCCGCCCCGACGCGCGTCGCCCGCGCGCGGGAATGGATCGATCTCGAATGGTATGAACCCGCGTTCAACACGTTTCGACAGGCGATCGCTCTGCGCCCCGAGCGACGCGGCGAATGGCTCAGAGACTATCGAGCCTCCGCCGTCGGGGCGGGTGACGATGATTACGTGACAAAGAACTTCCACCAGGCGTTTTACTATTACGACGCCGCCATCCAGATCGGTCTCGACGCGGAAATCCCGGCGGAACCGGGCCTCGTGTCGCGATGGATGCAGAGCCTCGTCCACGCCCTCGACGACGACGGCCGCATCCGCTATCCCCAGGCCTACTGGAAAGTGATCTTTCAGCGCATCGCGGAAACGCGCTACGACGGCCCCGACGCGCCGGCCCTGCGCGCAACCCTGGAGGGCCTCGCCTTCGAACACGCGGGCGATCGCGCCCGCGCCGCCCAGGCCTACGGCCAGGCGATCGGGAAGCGCCTTCGCGGCTACGCCACCAACGTTTCCGCGATTCGGCGAACGGCGATCGAGTCGCTTCGGCGTCTGTACGATGTCGAGGCCATCGGCCGACGCTCGGGCGAATGGGCGCGGAACGACACGGACGAGATGCAGTTATACGAGTCGCCGCGATTTCGAATTCACCATCGGAACGCCGTGATCGCTCAGCGCGTCGGCCGAGCGCTGGATTTTCACTTCGCGCGCATCGCGGACGACTGGGCCCTGGACCTCGATGAGATTCCGTGGGAGGAGAAGGCGGATATTTACCTGCATACGGATCGGCGGGCCTTTTTCGAGGCGACGGGGCAGTCAGCGCCGGTCACGGCCGTCAGCCAGATCCGCCTGCAGGGCGGCGCCGTTCGACGCAAGATCATCCACGCCCATCTGTCCGATCCGATGCTGCTGTCCTCCTCGCTCGCGCATGAGCTCGCGCACCTGATAACAGCCGAGATCCGACGCGATCGACCGCTTCCGGCGATCATTGCGGAGGGACTCGCCCTGCACGTCGAGCCGCAGTGCCGACATCGACAGTTTGCAAGACTGTTCGAGGATCTGAAACGGCCGGCCGGCGTGAAGCGCCTGCTGGCGTTCAGCGACGTGCATCCCACGGACGCCGCCTTCTACGCCGAGGCGCATCGGCTGATGACGGTTCTGCGATCGCGCGCCCATCCGGCCGACCTGATGGGCCTGTCGGGCGAGAACATCGACGCGAGTGTCCTCGCGCGCAGGTGCGACTTCGGCGACGCGCGTCAGCTTCAGTCGTTGTATTCTCAGATGGCGCCGCAGCGCGCCGATCGGCGCGCGACGCGTCGTCAGGGCTCGACGAACTGATAGTCGATCCGGAATCCGCCCGGGGCGCCGGCGTCTTCCTCAAATGTGAAGATTAACAGGCCCGATCCCGTGATCTGCGACGGGCTCGTGCGCGAACAGGTGAAATCCACGCCGAGCAGCACTTCGCGCCCCAGCGACGTCCCTTCCGTGGGCTCCGCCTCGAGCGGATCCCCCAGGGGCGCCGTCGAGAAATTGACGCCCTGCACGAGGGCGCGCGGGTCACTGACGACAATGGACGGATTGTTCTCGTTCTCGTTGATCAGGCGAATCAGCTCGGCGCCGCCGACGGAAAAGGTCCGCCGACATGGCTGCGCGATCTGCGCGCTCGACGAGTTCGCCTCCAGCCGAAGCTGGCTGAAGTTCGTCGGGAGCGTCGCCTGATCGAGCTGGTCGTACGCGCCGAAGGTGAAGATCGCCCGGGCGTTCGTGTTGTTGACGAATCCGACCTGGATCGCTCGTGGTATGAGCTGACCGCTGACGCCGAAGTCCGTGCTCGGCGCCGTCAGGTTGTTCAGCGCCTGTATGTTGCACGACATCGACAGCGCCGCGACGGCGCAGCCCACGAGAACCCAAACACTGCTTCTGACGAATCGGGAGACTTTCATGGCGGACCCTGCGGCTGGACGCGAGGACTAATGCGGGTCCCGAGATCATCGCTCCGGACGCGCACACGATAACGTTCGCGCTAGTGCATCGGCTCCCGGACCCGGGGACGTTCAATAATCGCGTGGATTCCCGGCGCGGACAGTCGCCCGGCGCCGCGTCAGACGCCCGCCGCACAGACTGTTATGAGACGCGCAAGTGTCGCGCCGCCGCAATCGCCGACGGTTCAGCCGCCGTTTTTGGCGAGCTCGCAGTCGATGACGTCGAACAGGCCGGATGCGTTCGTCAGAATGCCGTTGACGAAGAAGCTCGGCGTTCCCGACACGCCGAGGGCGTTGCCGGAGTTCACATCCTGGTCCACTCGGGGGCCCTTGGCGTCGGCCGCGATGCAGGCGTCGTAGGTCGTCAGGTCGAGTCCGACCTCGTCGGCGATTTCGCGCAGGACGGCCGCCGAGAGATTCTGCTGTCGCGTCGCATCCGCAAAGACTTCGCCGATGAACTCGAAGAACATGCCCTGATCCGCCGCACACTCCGAGGCCAGCGCCGCGCGTTCGGCGTCGGCGTGGATGCTCGTCAGCGGGAAGTGACGATAGACGAACCGGACTTTGCCCGTGTCGATGTAGTCCGACTTCAGTGTCGGGAACTGGTTTCGATCAAATGCGCCGCAGAACGGGCACTGCAGATCGGAGTATTCGACCACAAGCACAGTGGCGCTGGTTTCGCCGAGCACGTGATCGCTGGCAATCACGCTGGGCGGGTTGCTCACGGGCGTCCCGCAATTTCCGCCGACGGGCGTCGTCGTCGTGGGGCAGGAGGCGCTGTCCATCCCGCCGAGCATGAAAACGGCCGCCATGAGTGAAAGTCCCGCGCCGATTCGTCGCGAACCCATTCCGAAGTGATTCTGCTTCTGCATAAAGAGCGTTCTCCCTGGATGATGGAGGGGCGAGGCCATGCGCCGACGCGATGCGGCGACGACGACTGACAGCATATTATTTGCCCGGCGATTCCGAAAGGCGACATCACTGACAATTCCTGACGTGATTCGGGCCGCGCCGATCACGCCGCGCGCTAGGTGCGAGATTCGAGGCGCCTCGCCGTGTTATCGGCCACTGTCGCGGCCCAATTCGGCGGTCGGGCGGTCTCAGGCCGCGGGGTTCACGGGAATCTCGGCAATCGCTCATTGAGCCGACGCGATCCGCGGCCGATGAATATCGGGTTCTCGATTGACCGAGAATGCGTCGCGCGCGAAGAATGGACTGTCCTCGCGGATCGCGGCGCTTTCACACGTCCATCGAGTCAACGCGGCGGGCGACGCCGAATGAACACGGCGGCGCATGCCGGAGTACGGTCTGAAACGCCTGGATGCTGTTCCGATGAATCAACCGACAATGCGCAAACACCGAAGTCGTACCTGCCAGAAAATCGCGATGCAAGCGGCGTCCATCGTCGTCGGCCTGGCGATGGCCGGCTGCACGATCTTCGACGCCATCTTCGGTCCCCTGCCGAACAACTCGAATTCCAACACCGATCTGAGCCTCGGCATCGCGATCGTCCAGCCCGCGGAGGCGGTCTCCGCCACGCCCGGCGTCGCCACGATCATCCAGTGGGCCGACATCGCGACGATCGACGGAACCGTCGTCCGCATCACGGCCCAGCGGCGCAACAACCTGGATGAGGACAACGCCGATCCGATCGAACTCGTGGGTGACGGCACGACAGGCTCGGGGCGCGACGCCGTCGCTGACGGCGACAACGATTTCTTCGAATGGGACATCACAGGGGTGCGCGTCGGCTCCTACGTCATCATCGCCACGATCGAAACGCCCGAAGGGGAGACACTCCAGGTCATGTCGACGGATGAGGACCGCGGTACGACCGGCGCGATCAACGTCACGACCGCGCTGCCTGTGCCGACGTTCACCTTCACGGCGCCCGGCGCCGCGGACGCAAGCGTCACGACAGGGAACACTTTCGACATTACGTGGACGGACAACGGCGCCACGAACGCCGACGCGCTCGTCAGACTCGGCCTCGATACCGACAGCGACCACGAAAGCGGCAACGAGATCATCCTCGTCAGCAACCAGCCGCTCAGCGAAAACGGAAACAACGGCCAGTTCACGTTCTTCTTCCAGGATGAGAATGGCGAGACGGTTCCCGACGGCGACTACACGGTTTTCGCAATCGTCGATGACAACGCCAACGACATCGTCACGGCCGAGTCCACGGGCCTGCTCCAGGTCAATCCGTAAGAGATAAATGCGCCGGTCAGAGCCGCCGTGTCCCCACGGCGGTGAATGACGCGCCCACGCCGGATGAATCGCCACGCTGAGGCCAGCGAGGCACGGATCGGCGCGCCGGGTTCACGTCGTCACACCGCCGGAACGCGATCGACTCCGGCGTCGGCGCTGCGGAATCCGCGGCGACTCACTGACATGCGTGATAAGAAAAAGAGCGGGCGAAATCGCCCGCTCCTGAGAATATTCTGCCGGGTTGTCGTCCCGCCGGAAATCAGGCGGCGCCGTCGTCGCCCTCGGGCGCGTCCGGCGTCATACCGGATTTCGGATCTTCCGCGATCGGTCGTTTGTCAACGTACTGACATCGCTCTTCGATGTCCTTCGTGTCGTACCAGAGACGCAGCGTGGGACGCGTGCTCGCAATCTCTCGATAACCCTGGAATCGCAGCGTCGTCTCGTACTCGTTCCGATCGACCGGATCCAGCTTGACGAATTCGACGACGACGCGCTTCAGTTCCTTCGGCAGGTTCACGATCTGAACCTTCGGCGCCGGCGTGGCCGGAGGCATCGAACGGGCCTTGGCAAGCTTCTGGGACGAGAGCGGTCCCTGGATCAACGGCGGACGCCAGCCTTCCGACGCCATCTCGAAGCAGGCGTCGATAAACGCCTCGGATTCGCCGACACCGGCGACCCTCGCGGGCGCCGTGACAGAGAAATCGTCCGACTCCAGCTCTTCGATGCTGTTCGGAACGCGGCGCTGCTTCCGCGCGAATGGCGGCGGCAGGGAAATCGTCTTGATGTTGCGGCGCTCGCGCAGTTCGTCGAACAGCGACAGCGCCGTCTCGGCGCCAAGCTGCTGAGCCGCGACACCGAACTCGCGACTGACGACATCCATCGCCTCGTAGGCGCGACGTTCCCTGACGTCACGGATCACCAGGTCTCGCACTTCATCGAGGGAGGCCGGCGACTCGGCGTCACGCGCTTCGAGCACGCGGAACAAGACGAGCTTTTCATCGCCGAAGATGCGGCCGCGGGCGCCCATCATCGCCGCAAACGGGTTCTCAACGCGAAGCGGGGCGGGCGGCGTCTGGAAATACTGAAGGTGGATATCGCCGGTCTCAGCGCCGTTCGCCTTGTAGAAAGCGGGAACGCGGAACGCGAGCTCCGAAATGTCGATCGGCGCCGCCGCGTCGTTGGCGCCCTGAAGCTGGGCGCTTCGCAGATCCGGGGTTCCCGCGATCTCCGATTCCGTCGCCAGCGGGAGTTCCGCATAGTTGAGCTGAATCCCGAAATCGGCCTGGACCTCATCGACGACCCGCCGCATGAACGCCGAATCGCGAACATCATCGTTCGGAATGTCGAGGTAGCCCGTTCCGCTGTCACGCTTTGACTCGGCCCAGGGCTTCGCCATCGCGTCGACGATTTTGTTCATCGCCTGACGGGCGATTCGCATGGCCTTCTCTCGCTTCAGAAGCGACTCGACCTCGAGCTTCGCCTCGCTGAAGAGCTTGGGCTCCTGCTTAGAGATCATTTTCGGTTCGGCCGGCTGCGTCGCTGTCGGATCAACAGGCTCCGGCGCCTGAACCGTCTTCATGAACTTTTCCTTGTGCGACTTCCAGTAGTCCTTGATCTCGTCCATCGAGACGTTCATCTGGCCACGGATCGCCGACGGATCGACGACGACGTACTGCAGCGACACACGCCGCGGATACCGATAGCCAAAGCCGTCCTCGCTGTCGGCGGGCATCACGTCTCGATGGGCGTCGAACTGCGCCTGGAGTTCGTCCTCCGAAATCTCGGCGGTCTCGTCAACGAAGTTCGTCGCGTCAAAGACGGCCAGCTTCACGGAGATCTTCTCGTTCGTGTCGCGAATGTACTGGCGAACCTGCGGCTCGGACGGCAGCGCCGCCTCACCCACGCGCGACGCGTTCTCCGCGATCGCGAAGTTGCGACGCAGCGCCTGGCGAATCTGCGGCAGGCCGATGTTCTGATTCTGTCGCAGGGAGTCGATGCCGCCCGCGGGGGCGAGGGCCGAGTCAACGGAGCGAATGTAGGCCTCAATCCTCGCCTCAGACACCTCGACACCGGCCCGATCCGCCTCTTCGGCGAGCATGAACCAATGGCGAAGGTTGAAGTCCTGCGACGCGCCCTGGGGCTTCCAGCTGGAAAACACCCGAGTGAGCACGTTCGTATAGAAATCCGCTTCCGACAATTCGCCGGCCTTCACATCCCGGCCGAAGCAGCTCATCGCCGTCTCGTTGGCCGGGTTCGGCGCGAGGATCGCCTGGAGACCCTGGGCGCCGACGAAGGAAAACATCGCCAGCAATACGACGACGACCATTATCTGTTTGGTGTGATCACGTAACCACTTCATCATGACAGGAGGCTCCCTGGCCACGCCGCCGGCGCAGCCCGCATTGATCCCTGATTTCGGGTAGCATCTCGCGCCCAGCGGCGCCCTGATCCGACACTCGATCGCTCTGATCGAACGGCGAGTGGCGGGCATGGACGCCCTGTCGTTGCGCGAAGCCCCGTAGCATACCGCGCGACCTTCGTGAGGCAACCAAAGCCGATGCCCGTCAACGACCGAAAACTCGGCCATTTCTCGCGCTGTCCGCCGGAAGCCGCCGCCGCCCGACACGACTCGGGTCCAATGGCGCCGCGCCCCTCCGAAATCGCTTCCTCCATCCCATCGGACGATCCCCCGGCCAACACCCCTTCGAATCCACGCATTCCGGCCGACTGGCGCCGCGAACTCGCGGCCCACGCGGCCGAAGCGGCCCCGGCCGAATGCTGTGGTCTCATCCTGCGGGACGCCGTCCGCCGATGCCGAAACGCCCTGCCGTCGGACCGCTCGGGCGGCGCCTACGAACTCGCGCCCGCGGATGCGATCTACGTCGCGGAGCACGCCAGTGACGGCCGGATCCTCGCGATCTACCACTCGCACCCGGAGGGGCCCGCCAATTGGTCCGCCGACGACGAGCGCGCCGCCTGGTTCGCGGGCGCCCCGCTCTACCCGCAGATCGATCGCTGGATCATTGGTCGCGGAACTGGCGCGTCTCTGGAGGTCGCCTGCTATCAGTTCCAGGGGCGTCGCTGGCGCCGCGCGTGGCGCGCAGCGATTCAGGCCGGCTGAGCTCGCCGGCGCCCCGCCGCCCCGCGGGCCAGCCACTCCCCGACGAGGATCGCCGCCAGCGCGATCATCATGGCCACCAGCGTCAGCGGCCAGATGGCGCCGGGCTCGGGCGATTGAAGTTTGCTGTAAATCGCCATCGGAATCGTCTGCGTCCGCCCGGGGGTATTGCCCGCGACGACCATGACGGCGCCGAACTCGCCGAGGGCGCGGGCCGCAAACAGGACGCCTCCGCCAACAACGCCCTTCCAGCTGAGCGGCAGCGTGATGGTCCGGAATCGACGCCATCGCGAGGCGCCCAGGGACTCCGCGGCAATCGACAACCGCGGATCGATCGACTCGACCGATGCGCGGACCGTCCGGATCCACAAGGGCGCCGCAACCACGCCCGCGGCGAAGACGGCGCCGATCCAGGTAAACGCGATCGGTAGCCCGATCCACTGGAATACCCGCATCAACAGGAGGCCCGACACAACGGGCGGCAACACCAGGGGCGTCATCAACACGCCCTGAACCAGACCGCGAGCGGCGCGGCGTGTGCGCCCGAGCCACACGCCGGCGAGAACGCAGAACGGCAGGAAGACCAGCGTGGCGACGATGGCGACGCGAAACGAGAGAGAGACTGCGAACCAATCGTTGGCGTTCATATCTGACTCCCGCGCTGGACGCCGTCGTGATGATGGCGCGGCGCACTGGCGGTCCCTACTGACGCGACGACGTTGTTACGGGGGCCGCCGCAAAGCCATGCTCGCGCCAGATCGGCGCCGCCGCCTCGGATGCGAGATACGCGATAAACGCCGCGGCTTCGTCGGAGTCTCCCACGACACACGCTTCGTACACAATCGGCGAGTGCAGTCCCGGCGGAATGGCGATCACGCTCCCGATCCGATCCGCAAACGCCTGCGCGTCCGACTGATAGACGAACCCGCAGTCCACAACGCCCTCGGCGACATACTGCGCCGTCATCCGGACATCATCGCCGTAAACCAGCTTCTCACCGAGCCCCGCGATCGGTCCCACGGCGTCGAGGACCCGCCTCGCGTATCGCCCGGCCGGCGCGTGATCCACGTTGGCGATCGCCACGCGATTCGCCTGAGTGAGAATTCGCACGATGCGCGATCCCGGATCGCCGGTTCCCTCTGGCCCGACCGTGTCGGGCTCCATCCATCCCCTTCGCGTGATCAACGCGAGACGATTCCCCGCAATGGCGCATGGTCGCCCGATCGACACCCGCGTTGACCGCCCGAGTCGTTCGATATACGCGGGATGCGCCGGAAGGAAGACATCGCACGCGGCGCCGTTTTCGATCTGCCGACACAACACGCCACTCGCGCCGCGCGATATGCGAATTGTCACACCGCGCTCCGACTGATAGCGAACACCGATCGCCTCGACGAGATCCGCGACGCTCGCGGCGGCCAGAACGTTCAAAGTCGCCGATTCGTCCGGAGCCGTGCAGCCGGGCGCCGCGAGCCCCGTCACGATCCATACGATCGAAATCGCGCCGACGCCCGCGAGCCGAGACCGAACGATCGGCCCGACGCGACGCTGTGAAATTCGAGTTTTCCACCGGGACCAACGCATCATTCCGGCCGGGCCCCGCAACGCCCGCCACGATCTCCGATAAATCTTGTTATAACAGTCATTTATGGTAAATTACCGGCAATGCGCCGACCATGGTGGGCCGGCGGGTTTTCTTCCTATCCTCGTGTTAGAGCGAGACTTGCGAGAAAAAGTCCCCTCACGCCCCGCGAAAAATTGGCTTGCGGAACGCAAAGTGTTTAGGCTAGTATGGGTTACATCAATTTCAGGCGCTCGCAACGGCCTGTTTTCACAACGTCGATCGCCGACGCATGAATGATCGTATGCGATCCCCGTGGCGCTTGGGTCAGGGAGCAAGCCAGTCATATGGGCTGGTGGTTGGGTTCGTCGAGGTGCGACCATGAAGACGATTACGAAGAAAGAACTCATTGATCGTATCGCGGATCGAACGGGCAATAAGCGCGTCGAGGTCAAGCGAATCATCCAGCATTTCCTCGATGAAATCATCGATGAGCTGGGCAATGGTAACCGCTTGGAATTCAGAGACTTCGGCGTCTTTGAAAGCAAAGTCCGCGCCGCTCGCGTCGCACAGAACCCGAAAACGCTGGAGCGCGTCGAGGTCCCGGAGAAGCGCACCGTGAAATTCAAGGTCGGTCGTGTCATGAAACAGAAGCTTAGCGGCGAATCAAACGATGCGCCGCCCGCGTCCACCCAGGCGCCCGGTGGCGCCGTGCAGCCTCAGCCGCAACCCCAGCGCGCCGTCCCAGATCGATAGCCCCGACCCGTCGCCATTCTCGACATACCCCACCGCCAGAAGCTGCGCTAAGCGCCTCATCGACAATACCTTCGGTCGCCTCGGCTCACACGACCCCGGGCGAGGCGCGTTTTGTCGCCAGCTTCTCGTTGACAACGCCTTCTTTGAACCGTAATCTCCTGATAGACGCTAAATGAGACTCAGTCTCAACTACAGGGCGTCTCGATGACAATCAGGAGCCCATCCCATGCCCCTTACGCTTGCACAACTCCTTCCGGGTCAGGCCGGTTGCGTTTGCGATGTCCAGGGTGAAAAGAGCATTCGTCATCGACTCCTCGAAATGGGGCTCACGCGCGGCACGGCCGTGCAGCTCGTCCGCGTCGCTCCGCTGGGCGATCCGATCGAAGTCGAGCTTCGGGGTTATCGCCTCAGCGTCCGCAAGTCCGAAGCCAGCCGCGTCACGCTTGAGGGCGAATAAGCCGTGACGATCGCCCCGCCTTGCACGCGCATTCGACGCGTCGCCGTTGCGGGCAATCCCAATTCGGGCAAGACCTCCCTCTTCAATCAACTGACAGGCCTGCGCGCAAAGGTCGCCAATTATCACGGCGTGACCGTGGAAAAGCGCGAGGGGCGTCTCGCCGATCACGACATCACGCTCGTTGACCTTCCCGGCGCCTACAGCCTGTCGGCGCGCTCGCCCGAAGAAGTCATCGCGCGCAACGTCCTGCTGGGCCTTGTCAAAGGCGAACCGCGGCCCGACGCCGTCGTCATCGTCATCGACGCCAGCAACCTCGAACGCAATCTCTACCTCGCCTCGCAGATCATTGAACTCGGCCTGCCGACGATCGTCGCCTGCAACATGATGGATGTCGCCCAGCGTCGCGGCCGCGCGATCGATCTTCGACGCCTCAGCGAAGGACTCGGTGTCGAGGTCCTGCCGACAGTCGCGCGTACCGGCGAGGGCGCCGCCGAACTGCGCCGCGCCATCGCCGCCCTCTGCGAAGCGACCGTCCCGGCGACGCCACGCCGACGCGACTTCAGACTTCCCGACGTGATCGAGTCGGCCGTCGATCGAATCGCCGAGCGCCTGGTCGCCGACGACGTGGCGACGGAAGACTCGGCGCGCGGCGCGGCCCTTCTCTGGCTGATGGATCGCACCTCCGATGTCGACCCCGCCGTTCGCAACGCCAGCCTGCTCTGCCATCTTTCGGACGCCTCCACTGACATCGCCGAACAGATCGCTTCCGACGTATCCGCCGCCTTCGAAGACCCGACCCGCGTCATCATCGAGGCCCGCTACGACTGGATCGGCGGCGTCGTCCGCAGCGCCTCGCCGCCGACGGAGCCGTCGCGACGCACGCGGACCGATCGCATCGACGCGATCCTGACACATCGCCTGTGGGGCATGCTCGTCTTTGCCGGTGTCATGTTCTCACTCTTCCTGGGCATCTTCACAGTGGCCGATCCGCTGATGGGACTGATCGAAACGGCGCAGACCGCCACGGCCGAGGCCCTGAAGACCTGGATGCCCGAAGGCCCCCTGCAGTCGCTGCTCGCCGACGGTGTCGTCGCCGGCGTCGGCTCCGTTGTGATCTTCTTTCCGCAGATCTGCATCCTCTTCCTTCTGCTTACGCTGCTGGAAGACACGGGCTACATCGCCCGAGCCGCGTTCCTGATGGATCGCGTGATGAATCGCGTCGGACTGCACGGTCGCAGCTTCATCCCGCTGCTCTCCAGCTACGCCTGCGCCATCCCCGGCATCCTCGCGACGCGCACGATCGAACACCCGCGCGATCGACTCACGACGATCCTCGTCGCGCCGCTGATGAGCTGCTCGGCCCGCCTGCCCGTCTACCTGATCGTCATCGGCGCCCTCTTTGGCCACAGCGTCTGGATGCGGACGGGCGTCCTCTTCGGCATGTACGCCCTCGGGACAATCGCCGCCTTCGTCATCGCCATGATCCTGAAGCGATCGCTCCTGAAGGGACCGCCGCCGGCGTTCATCATGGAACTGCCGCCCTATCACTTCCCGCAACTCCGCACAGTCCTTCGCACGACGTGGGATCGCAGCAAGCTCTTTCTGACCGGCGCCGGGACGACGATCTTCGCCGTGTGCGTTGTCATCTGGGCGCTGAGCTATTTCCCGCGGCTGGATATGAACAATCTGTCTGCGGAAGAGGCCGCCCAGCTGGCGAGCGTTGCCGGCGATGAAGCCGCCGTCGAGCACGTCAAGCAGAGCCTGCAGCTGCGCAATTCCGCCATCGGTCACGTCGGCCACTGGATCGAGCCCATCATCGAACCCCTGGGCTACGACTGGCGCATGGGCATCGGAATCCTCTCCAGCTTCGCGGCGCGCGAAGTGTTCGTCGGCACGATGGGAATCACATTCGCCCTTGGCGAGGCGGACGAAACGTCCGACGCGTTGCGCGAGAAACTGCAGTCGGCCCAATGGCCGGACGGACGCAAACTCGTCACGCCCCTCAGTGGCCTGTCATTGCTGATCTTCTACGTCTTCGCCTGCCAGTGCGCCAGTACGCTCGCCGTCGTGAAAAAGGAAACAGGCGGCTGGCGATGGCCCGCCTTCATGTTCACATACATGACGATCATCGCCTACGTCGGCGCCCTCGCCGTCTTCCAGATCGGTCGCGCCATGGGCTACGCCTAGCCCGGATGCAGGGTGGGCCACGCCCAACAGTCCAACACGCCATCCTCGTTCAGTTGTAGGGTCGGCTATGCCCACCATGACGCCGCCATTTCCGCGGACACTCACGTTTGATTGGTGACGCTGTCCGGGAATTCGAGTGAGGATTTCCGATTTGCAGAACCGTCGTAAACGCCGGTGTTTCCAAGGCCAACACAGCTCCGAAGTAGCGTCAGTTTTTAGCCACGGGTGGAGCGGAGACCGCATGGTGGTCGGAGCGCAACCCGTGGTTGGCGTTTTTTTCCTCGGGTTTAGCCCTGAAAGGGCGACACAATTCCCGGACAGTCTCGTTTGACTGGTGGGCATGACCCACCCTACGCCGCGCTCCGAAGGAGCGCCGGATCGTAGCCACGGGTGGAGCGCAGACCGCGAAGCGGCCGAAGCGCAACCCGTGGTAGAAGTTCCATCTCCTGATTTCGCCCCGAAAGGGGCGACGGAACGCAAGGCACATCGATTGAATTGATGGGCGTCGCCCCCAACAGGGTACGACGCGCTACGTGAGTGATTCGCGTTCGATGAGTTCGACGTATCGGCGCGCGATCGCGTCGCTCACGATCGGCCATGAGTAGGTCAGTGTCAGATTGAGCAGATGATCAAAACGGCTGAAGACGGGGTTCATCCCCGGCGGGACGGTCGTCGGACCACCGCCCCAGAAGTTGGTCACGCGATGACCACCGATCGTGCGCAGCGGCGGATGCAGTTCCGCGTAGAAACTGAACCCCGAACTGAAGGGCGCCCGGAACTTCGGCAGGCCAAACAGCCAGTGATGCGCCGGGAACGGCATGAGCGCCGCCAGCGACATGAGCGTCCACTGCGCCCGATCCCCATGCGCTTCGAGATAGGCCGCCAGCTGCTCCGTCAGCGACGTCGCCAGGCGCGCCTCATCGTGCGCAACCCCCCGTTCGAACACCAGCAAAGGTGATACGAGGTAATTCCCGAACCGCATCGGCGGCGCGTCCTTCGACTCGTGTCCACGAACGCGCATCGGCAGCGTGATGCGATACGCGTCGCCGCTCCAGCCATTCTCTTCGAACAGCCGGTCCAGCGCCCGCACGACACAGACACCCAGGTAGCGCGTGATCCTTGCGGGCCCCGCCGGGACACGCTCCTTCGACAGAATGCGCACGCGCTCCATCGCGTCGGCGTCCCACGTATGATGCGTGACGCGATGCGCCTGCACAGGCGCGTCGGCCTCCGCAAAGGGCGCCCCGATGCGATCACCCGCCATCTCAGGCGCCGCGGGCTGCGATCTCAGCGCCCGCCATCGATCAGACCAGGAGACATCCGCCAGAGGTCGCCACTGACGCGTATCGCCGGCCCCGGGGGCGGCGTTCGACCCGTTGTCGTAACACGCCGCCCAGTGCGCGAGGAACCCCATCGTTCCGGCGGCGTCCATCAGCCAGTGCGGCCAGCGAATGCACACGCGCGACCCGCCGCTCGGCAGCGCGTAGTGCGTCATGCGAATCTGCGGACCGTTGCGAAGGTCCTGCGGATCTTCGCCCGTCGTCGCGATGTCGCCGTCGACGATCAACTCGCCATCGCCCGACGAAACATATTGATAGACACGATCAACCGAACGCTCAGCCGCCGCATGCGGGTCCGCCGGAAGGCGCCAGAAGGGCCAGCCGCCGAAGACGGAGCGACGGAACTTCGCCATGGCCGTCGGGCTCTGCGCCAGGGCGCCGGCGATCGAACGGCGCATGCGCTCGGGTTCCAGCGCTCCGTCGATATCCAGGCACATGAAGGCGATGTTGGGGCCCTGCCGCCGCCGCATGCGGAGAACGTGATCGGTGTACAACAGATAATCGCAGGGATTCAGAAAGACCCGGCGCGAGGAGGGCATCAGGAGACGGCCTCCGGCGAACGGACAACGGCGGTCGATTCATAGCGCGTGCCGCGCCAGGAGACGCTTCGCTTGCGCATCCGCAGGATGGCGGCGCGAATCACGATCACTGTCATCACGCACGCGGCGATCGGCTGCAGGAAGCAGTACACGGCGTGTACACCCGAGATACGATAGACGGAGACGCCGAGGTAGATCGACATCCCGATATGAACGAGCGCCAGCGCCGTGAACAGGCCCGTCAGCAGGCCCGTCGCCCCCATCGCAACGGCAATGCCGACACCGATCATGACGCCGATGGGCGTCAGTGAGACGAACTGCACGCCGATGATCGTCAGGGCGAACTGCCAGAGGCTCTTCAGGCCGCCGATGAGCGTGCGCGTGAGGCCTCGAACAAGGGCGCCGAAACCGCCGTAGAATCGCACGCTGGCGATGCGCGGCGCCATGATGTAGGCGACACGCTGATTCGCCCGCTTGGCGACGCGGAGCAGTTCGCTGTCCTCGTCGTAGGAGCGCACGACGGACTCGTGCCGACCGATGGCCTCGTAGGCCTCGCGCCGGACGATCATGAAGCCGCTGCCGAGGGCGTCGTCGCTCGCCGGGTCGGCAATCTTCGCCGGGTCGCGCCACGCGTAGACCATGGCGCCAAACATCGGAACGAGCATCCGCTCCCACGCCGTCGTCAGATCGGGCCGCGCCATGACGGCGAGCCAGTCGACATCCTGCTTGAGAAACTGTCGCACCAGGGCGCGGACGCAGCCCGGCGCCATGCGAAAATCGCTGTCGAGAAAGACGATGTAGTCGCTGTCGATGCCCTCCGTCGCGGCGTGCAGCGCGTGGGGCTTGCCGAACATGTCGCCCGGAAGCTCTTCGATCTCGCGCAGCCGGAGCGCCGGATAGGATTCGCAGAGACGCCGAACGACATCACCGCCGCCGTCGCCCGAGCGATCGTTGACGGCGAGGACATGTAAATTCGGGTAATCCTGCTTCAGGACGGACTCAAGGCACGAGGCGATGAGGGGCCCTTCGTCCTTGAACGGAACGACGACAGTCACGGAAGGGATCGCGCCGCCCATCGGCTCGTCATCGAGACCGACTTCGCGGTGAATCACCTTACCGCTGTCACGCACCTGCCGGGCGTAAATCAGCAGCGCAAGGACATACAGGAATAACAGAAACCACATCGCGAGGACATTATAGAGGCGGCGAGCGTCGCGGATAAGGCGATCGGTCCGGACAAGGTCCGACTTTGCGCAAAGCGCCAGTGGGCGCGGCCCCGGGCGACGGTCGTGTCGCCGAGCCAGGTTCCGAGCCGCCGGTAGTCATCCGAGCCGCCAGTTGTCATCCGAGCCGCCGCAGTGATGCGGCGGTCGACATGCAAACGCGCACGCCACCCCAAAGACCGAACTGCGCCCGCCAGGAAGCAGGCCAGCGTACGCCGGCATTTCGCACGCGGCTCATCACCGATCGCACCCGCAAACCCACGTCCAGCACAGTCGGCCAACCGCCGATTCACCGCGGCGGGTCGGCGTCTTGCGCGACTTCACATGCTTGCCTTGAAGGGCAAGCATGCCACCCCGGATTCCGTGCCCGCGGCGCCCATCCGTGCCCGCGACGCCCCTTCCGAGCCGCCGCAGTGATGCGGCGGTCGACATGCAAACGCGCACGCCGTCCACCACGCGCAAGCCCCACGCCTTGCGCGACTTCACATGCTTGCCTTGAAGGGCAAGCATGCCACCCCGTCGGAATAGACCGAACTGCGCCCGCCAGGAAGCAGGCCAGCGTACGCCGGCATTACGCACACGGCTCATCATCGATCGCACCCGCAAACCCACGTCCAGCACAGTCGGCCAACCGCCGAATCACCGCGGCGGGTCGGCGTCTTGCGCGACTTCACACGCTTGCCTTTGAGGGCAAGCATGCCACCCCAACCTTCCGAGCCGCCGCAGTGATGCGGCGGTCGACATGCAAACGCGAACGCGTCGACTGTCGAAATCGCACGAAAACAGGGCCGATTCCCGATGCCTGCGCGCTCTGGCGGGCCCGCGCCGCCAACTCTATATTGGGTCGTCTGCGACACACGCGCGGACAAAAAAAACGCCGCCACGCCCTGAGGAGTGAACCATGCTGAAGAAACGTTCGTGGGCCGAACCCTACAAGATCAAGATGGTTGAGCACCTGACGATGACGACGCGACGTCATCGCGAGCGCGCCATCGCCGAAGCCGGTTACAACACGTTCCTCCTTCGAAGCCGCGACGTGTACATCGACCTGCTGACCGACTCGGGCACCTCGGCCATGAGCGACATGCAATGGGCGGCCCTCATGCGCGGCGACGAGGCCTACGCCGGCAGCGAGAATTTCTACCATCTCGAAGACGCGATGCGGCGGCATTACGGCTACAAGCACCTGATCCCCACGCACCAGGGCCGCGGCGCCGAGAACATTCTCAGCCAGATCTGCATCAGGGACGGCGATTACGTTCCCGGCAACATGTATTTCACAACCACGAAACTGCATCAGGAACTCGCTGGCGGCAGGTTCGTCGATGTCATCGTCGATGAGGCCCACAACCCCGACAGCGAGTTCCCCTTTAAGGGCAACTGCGATCTGAAGAAGATCCAGCGCCTGATCGACGAAGTCGGCGCCGAGAAGATCCCCTATCTCTCCCTCGAAACCAACGTGAACATGGCCGGTGGACAGCCCTGCAG
>Ga0116151_10000523_pt1 | contig 35218 bp, 27 predicted proteins | sample AD_UKC117_MetaG_FD_89893 | JGI IMG/M metagenome (GOLD analysis project Ga0116151, IMG submission 89893) | Active sludge microbial communities of municipal wastewater-treating anaerobic digesters from Hong Kong - AD_UKC117_MetaG | ecosystem: Engineered > Bioreactor > Anaerobic > Digestate... | reverse complement strand
GACGACGGCGGTTCTGAAGGTGCCGGACGAGGACGCCAACATTCATGAGTTCACGGCGGAATTGCGACCTCCTCAGATCGACGCCCCGGCCAATGACGGGGCGGGCGGCCCGGAAGGAATGGCGCCGATGTCATGTGGAGATGAGGCGCCGCGCGAGGTTCGGGATGGCGGGACGCCGCGATCGCTGGATACGGCGCTCGGTGGGGCGAGGCGATTGCTCAGGATTGCACTGCCTGAGATCAGTGGCACAGGGCGTCTCACATTCGCACTGCCAGAGAGCAGTCGCACATGTCGCGTGGGAGTTGCGTGATGGCGAAGATCTCGGCCGTGAAGGGAACGCGCGATCTCTATCCGGAGCTGTTCCGGCCGATTCGCCGCATATTCGACGCGTGGCGCCGCGCCTCGGAGCTGCATGGCTTCGAGGAGTTCGAGTCGCCGACGCTGGAGTACCTCGATCTTTATCGCGAGAAGAGCGGCGACGAACTGGTCGGTCAGTTGTATCGACTCACGGACGCGGGCGGCCGGGAACTGGCGCTGCGGCCCGAGATGACGCCGTCCCTTGCGCGGATGGTCGCGGCGAAGATCAACGCGCTGGCCAAACCCATCAAGTGGTACTGCATGCCCAAGCTGTTTCGCGGGGAGAACGTTCAGCGCGGTCGTCTCCGCGAGTTCTTCCAGTGGAACGTGGACGTCATCGGCGCCGAGTCGCCCGTGGCCGACGCGGAAGTGATCCTTGTCGGCATCGAGGCGCTGCGGGATCTGGGGCTGACGGCGTCGCATTTCTCGGCGCATGTGAGCAATCGTCGATTGATCGCGGGGATCCTGGCGGCCGCAAGGATCGAGGGCGCCGACCAGGCGACGGCGTACGCCCTGCTCGACAAGGCCGGCAAGATGAAGCCGGAGGACCTGGCCGCGAAGTGGAATGAGAAACTCGGCGATCGACTTCAGCTTGAGCGACTGCTCGAGTGGATGAGCGCCGAGAGTGTCGACCGGCTGATCGAGTCTGTCCGTGGTTCGCTCGAGATGACGGAAGAGCTCGAATCCGCGGGGCGCCAGACCTCGGAAGTGATGGCCGCCCTGGCGTCGTTCGGTGTCGAGGATTTCTGCAGGCTGGATCTGAAGATCGTTCGCGGCCTGGCCTATTACACGGGGCCCGTGTTCGAGTTCTTCGACAAGTCGCAGAACGAGCGGGCCATCTGCGGCGGGGGGCGCTACGACGACCTGCTCGGAAAGCTCGGAAAGCAGAAGGAACCGGCCGTCGGGTTCGGTATGGGTGACGTCGTGTTGTCACTCCTGCTGGAAGAGAACGGATTGTTGTCGCCCGCGTCCATGAGTTCGCGTATGGTCTTCGTCGCGGACGCCTCCGCGGGGCTCCGCCAGGACGTGCAGCGTGTCGTGGCGGGCCTGCGTCGCGCCGGCGTGCAGGCGGAATTCAATTACGGCGAGCAGGCGCTCGGCAAACAGCTGAAACAGGCGGACAAACGCGGCGCCGCCGCCGTTGTCATTCTGGGCGACGAGACGCGCGAGCGCGGCGTCTGCCAGGTCAAGCGGCTGGCGAGCGGCGAGACGAAGGAAGTCGCCGTGGACGCGTTGCTGGCCGATCCCGCGTCAACGTTTCAATTCGATCGAACCTGATTCGCTGTCGTCGTGGCCGAGGTTCGATTGACCGGACCCGTCGCGATGACCATTAAGCGCAGCCACTATGAGAATGCGTTTGAGGCGTATCTCGCGCTGAGAGGGATCCCCTGCGTTTCTGTCGAGGAAGTGCGCCACACGGCCAAGGCGCGGTCCGGTCTGAAGCTCTTCGACTACATCGTCTATCCGTCCGACGCGCGGGCCTGCCTGATCGATGTAAAGGGCCGGAAATCCAACGGCGTCGGGCGGGACGGGGAGCCGCGGCAGAAGACGTGGGTCACGCGGGCCGACATCGTCGGTCTGGGTGAATGGGGCGCCGTTTTTGGCGAGGCGTACGTCCCGGCCTTCGTGTTCGCCTATCGGCTGACGGCGTCGGCGGGGCGGACGGAGGAACTGATCGACACGGGCCGCTACTTCCGGTTCGCGCGGCGAACGTACAGCTTCTGGCTTGTGACGCTGGACGACTACATCCGACTTCAGCGTCCCCTGTCGAAGCGATGGGAGACGGTGACCGTGGGACGGGACGCGTTTCGCGGGATCTCCAGACCGCTCGGGGCCGTGTGGCCGGCGGCGCCCTGCTGAGAGCGCCGACGGGGGGCAATTTGAGGCCGCTCAGGGGGCCAGGGGCGGTTTTCTTTACGAAGACGCGGGCCAGCCGCTAGAATGGGTATTCCGACGCGAAAGGAAGCGTCCCGCCTGAAACCCTCGTGAGATCCACCCATGTTGAAATACGTATTGCTGTTTCTCCTGCTGGCGGCGTTGTTTGCGGCGCCGGCGTTCGGCCAGATCGAGGTCGGGGACATCCCGCCGGACAACATTGACCTGCTGGAATACAAGCGGGCCATCTGGGAGAACGTGACGGGCGGCATGTTCCTCGTCATGGCGCTCGCGATCGGCTTCAAGGCGAGCAAGCGGGCGCACGGCGCGTAAGACGGACCCGTTTTCGGCGGTTCGCCAGAGATCACCTGACTACCGCAATCCCTGCAAAGGACAGCATTGATGAACAAGCGTACTTTGATCGTGTTGTTGACGGGCCTGAATCTGCTGCTTCTGTCGGCGCTGGTTCTGGTTGCGTTTCCACCCCCAAAGGCGCACGCCCAGGCGGCGCCGCTCGGCCAGAACTACTCGATGGTTGCGGGCGAGATTCGGGACGGCGTCGATGCGCTGTACCTGATCGATCTGCCGCGTCGCCGACTGCACGTTCTCGTGCCGAATCGCGACCTGAACAATCGCCGGATGATCTACGCCGGCGGTCGCGATCTTCAGCGGGATTTCCGGGGCGGTCGCTAAGCTGGCGTTGGAACACAACACGAGACAAGAAAGCGAGCAAATCGCAATGAACGATAATAAGAATCTGACGATCGGCGTCCTCTCGATCACGGCGGTCATTCTTTTCGTGGCCGTCATCATCACGACGTCCATGCCGCAGCAGGCCATGGCCCTGGGGCAGCTCGATCGCGGCGGCGACTACATCATGGTCACGAGCCAGTTCACGGAAAACAGCGAAGTCGTCTTCGTGACGGACGCGGCGGCGCGGCGAATGATCATGTACAGCTACGAGCCCACGACGCGCACATTGACGCTGTGGGACGCCATCGACCTGGGCAAGGCCCTCGGCGGCGGCTGATCCAAGCTGTTGAATCAGGAACACAGGAACGCCGAGGCTCGATTGACGGGCCTCGGCGTTTTTCATTTTGTGTGGCCTGATGAATCCGGGTTGAGGCGACATGGCGGTCGATCAGAGCCTCGCTGTCCTCAGCGTGGCGAGGGCATCCGGCGTATGTAAGTCTCACTCCGCCGTGAGGACACGGCGGCTCTGACTGGCCTCGCCGCGTCCACTCCAATTGAGTGGTATTTGGGGGAATCGATGGCGAACAAAAGAGAAAAGCCGGCGTCGCGCGTGTGATCGCGGCGCCGGCTTTCGCTTACTTATTCGTTGAGGATCGACGCGGGCTTATTCCTCGTCTTCCTTCGGGGCGTCCTTCTTCTCAGTGGCCGGGGGCGGTGTGACGCCGCTGTCGTCTTCCTCCTCCGCCTCTTCGGCGGCGGCGGCGAGGGCCCGCTGCGTCGCCTTCTGAAGGTCCCTGCCCGTGAGGATCAGCGTGGCGTTGCTGCCACCGGAGTCTTCCATGTCCTCGGGATCCGGCGCCTGGAACACGGCGATGCCGATGGGGGCGCCGGCCGCGTTGAAGACGGGCATGCCGGGCTCGAGGCTCAGACCACCGCCGGGCACGAGCATTTCGCGCGGCTTCTTCGTTTCGCCTGCGATGCGGCCTTCCGTGACGACGGGGGCGCGATCAAAGAACTTCTCCATGCGGTTGACGGACAGGACGCGGTCGCCGAGGGCGACATTCTGCGCCTTCGTCATGTCGACGAACTTCAGATTGGCGGGGACCTTCGAGGCGTCCGTGATCTTCAGCCAGGCGAGATCGAGTTCCGCGTCCGTCGCGAGGAGCTTGGCGTCCACGCCGACGGTATCGTCGCCGATCATGATCTTGAGATCCGTCGGCGTCACGGAGCCCATTCGGCGGAACAGCTTGGACGTTCCGAGCTGGACGCCGGCGCAGAGGACGAGTCCTGACTTGTCGATCATCGTGGCCGTGATTTCGCGATCGACGTCGCGCGTGCCACCGGGGCCGGACAGTTTGAGCACGAACTTAACTGTCACCAGGCTTGGCGACGCCGCGTCCAGGACGGCTCGGTACTCAGTGGCGGCCGATTGACCGTCGTTGGGCGCCGCGATGGCGGTTGAAGAGGCAATCGCCAAAGCGAGCGCTGCGGTGAAAATACGTGACATAGTGGCTGTTACTCCTTGTCGGATTCAGTTTCGGCCGCGGATTCGTCGGCCTTCTTCTCTAGTTCGGGTTTCCACTCCGGTTCGACATACTGGAAGCGCGTCAGGGCGCCGCGAAGCACCTTGAAGACAACGCGTTCGGGCTGTTCTTTGCCGATCTTCTTCATCGCCCGCTTGAAGCTCGTGCGACTCTTGATCGGCGCGCCGTTGATTTCCTGGATCAGATCGCCGGGCTGCAGACCGCCGTTGGAGGCCCATCCGCCACCTTCGGCCTGCTCGATGATCACGCCCTTGACGTCCGGCGTCCAAAGGTTGTCGTCGCGATCGAAGAAGGTGATGTTTCGGACTGTCAGTTCGAAATCCCGATCTTCCGTGCGTCGGGCCTCGGCGGGGGACCAGGGGGTCTGCTGCGTCGTGACATCGATATCGATCGACCTGCCGTCGCGAATGACCGTCAGCTTTGCGACGTCGCCGATGCCGAGCTTCTTGACTTCGCGCTGGAAGAGTCCGCCGTCCTGCATGCCCTTGAGCTGGAACTTCTCAGAGTTCATGGCGACGACGATGTCGCCGACCTTCAGATCGGTATCGGCGGCTGTTGTTCGCGGGTAGACGCGCGTGATGCGGAAGCCCGTGTCATCCATCTTGAGGAATCGGGCGAGCTTCTCCACGATCGGCTGCGTCGCAATGCCGATCCACGCCTTGCGGATGTCTCTCGGCGGGTCCTCGGGATCATCAGGCTTCGGCTTGATCAGCGTGAGCTGGGATTTGCCCTGTCGATCGAATTCGATCAGGAGGTACTCGGGCAGTTCGTCCTGATCCATGATTTCGCGATAGCGATCGACGAGCCCTTCGAGGGATTCGATCTTCTCGCCATCGATGCTTCGGATGATGTCGCCGTAGCGAAGGGACGGCTCGGCGAGTTCCGCCGGACCACCGGAGCGCGTGCCGCTGACCATGGCGCCAAGCGAGTCGGGCAGCTTCATGTCGCGGGCGAGCTTGTCCGTGATTTCTTCCGCCGTGACGCCCCAGCCGCGGAGGGACGTCTCGTCGCCGCGATCCTTCGTCAGCCTCACGGTCGTGATCGTCGTTTCGTGCGTCTTCTCGCCGCGCTGGTAGGCGATACTGACCTTCGTCCCGATCGGGAAGTCCGCGATGCGGCGCATGATCTGCGGGATCTGCTCGTTGAAGCGAATCGTGACGGCCTGGCCGTCGAGGCGAAGGAGCAGGTCGCCGGGCTGGATGCCGGCCTCGGCGGCGGGACCGCCGTCCACGACGGAATTGATGATCGCGCCGCGTTCGTAGCCGGTCTTCTGGATGCTCTTGAGGCTGATGCCGATCCAGCTTCGCGGGACTTCGCCGTGTTCAATCAGGTTGTTGACGACCTGCTGGGCCAGGTCGCTGGGGATTGCGAAGCCGATGCCGTTTCCGCCGAGTTCGTTGATGCCGACGATCTCGCCTTTGAGGTTGACGAGGGGACCGCCGCTGTTGCCGGGGCGAATGAGGGCGTCGTGCTGGATCCAGCGCGTGAACAGACCGGTCCGCTGCCCCGCGTCGAGCTCCATTTCTTCCACGTCGTCCCCGGCGCCGCCGAAGACGCGCTCGGTATTGGAGACGATGCCAAGCGTGACGGAGCGAGACAGGGAGTGGGGGGACCCCATCGCCATGACGTAGTCGCCAATCGTCAGTTCTTCCGAACTTCCGAAGTGCGCCACGGGTAGAGGAGTTGCGGGACTCTTGAGTTCGGACAGGTCGAGCTTGATGACGGCGAGGTCCGTGAGCGGATCTTCACCGACCATCGTGGCCGTGATTTCCTGCTTGTCGGCCAGGGTGCAGCGGAACTTCTTGCCCTTGTTCGTGACGTGCTGATTCGTCACGACGTAGCCTTCGGCGCTGATGATGGTGCCGCTGCCGGTCGCCGCGCCCTTGCGCTCCTTGCCGCCCCAGTAGTTGACGGTGGAGACATGGATGTTGACCAGGGCGGGAAAGACCTGGTCGCGGGCGAGTTCGATCATCTGGCGCAGGTCTTCGCGAAGCTGAGTGGCGTGCTCCAGTTGTTCATCCGTTGGCGGCGCGGCGGAGACGAACTGCGGCGCGACGGGCAATAGGGCGATGATGGCGAGGCGGAGGAGGCTGGACGCCCGCCCGATGCGGCGAGGCGAAGTGTGGGTCGTCATTTTGGCTCCTTGACGGCGGTATGGATGTTGTCCCGGCCGCAATTTGTGGAAAATCGAGGCATTAAGAGTGTCTGCGAATCGTTTGGGGTCCGCAAGGCGTGGTTCTCAGAAGGATCGAGCGCTCTTTGTAACAACGGCGTCGGCGCCGCGGATTTTCCCGCGATGCGGGGCATTTTCCCGGTATTGTGCGACGCGTGCGTGAGAAAGCGATGAGTGACGCCGATAGGATATTTAGAATGGGCGCGGACTGTCTCCGTCCCATATTACACGAGGGCATCCAGGTGGGTTGCGGGCGACTTCGGTATTTCAGCGTTCTCGCGGCAATGGGCGTGATGCTCGGCGTCGGCGCCGCCTGCGAACAGGACGATACCGGCTCACTGCGCGCAATCATCGGCGACAGTCTGACGCCGACGGGGCCGGCGGATCCGTGCGTGAAAGCGACGGATGAGGATCGACTCCTGTCCGACATGCTGGAGCGCGTGAATCGCGAACGCCGCCGCCGAAACCTGACGCCTGTCCGTCGAAATGACACACTCGATCGCATTGCCGAGTTCTACGCCTGTCGTCTGATCGACGGCGGATTCTTCGCCCACGAGGATCCGGACGATCATTCACGAATCGATTCTCGCGCCGGCGACTTCGGCTACGCCTTCCGAAAGATCGGCGAGAACCTGGGGGCGGGGCAGTACTCCGTCGAGCAGGTCATGCGCGAGTGGATGCAGTCGTCCGGCCATCGCGCCAACATCCTCGATCCGGACTACACGGAAATCGGTCTCGCCGTCCGGCTTGGCGGTGAACACGGCGTCTATTGGGTGCAGGAGTTTGGTCGTCCGCTGGTCGGGAGAACCGGCGCCAGCGCCGATGACGACGCTTCGCGCGACACGAAGGACGCCGGCGCCAAAGCGACGCCGATGGAACGCATGAAGGAAGTCACGCCCACGTCGAAATCGACACCGGCCGCGGATGACGCGTCGAAGTCGCATTCGCCGGACATGGAGGCGGCCATCATGCGGGACGCCCTGGACGCGGTCGGCGTGTCGTCGGCTTCGTTGGTCGGTCCCCTGTTTGCCGATGACTGGGACGTCGTTCTCGCGATCATTGATTCGGAATAGCTCGCATCGACGCGCCGTTCCCGGCACGCCCAATCCCGTTTTCAATTCATATGCAACACGTCTGACGCGCGGACTGTGTGCGCGGAACGTCCCGATTCGGTCACTGGTGCTCAAGAAAATGGTATGGCGTGATCGGACAGGCTGACTGAAGCGTGGCGCGTGCGCCGTTCGACGCCCCTGTGACGATCGCGGATTGTGCGACGCCGAGAGAGTTGTCCCGGAAATTCAGCCTTTGGTGACGGGCCCTTACTTCTGCGTCTTTCCGAGTTCCGCCCAGAGCTTGGCTTCCGCCTGCTGGTATTTTTCCTGTGTCGCCTTCAGTTCGGCGCGGAGCTGCTCGAGGTCGGGATCGTTGAAGGGAATCATGCCGTTGTGAAGTTCGGACAGCGCCTTGAGCTGCGCCGTCGCGTCATCGAGGCGCGTGGCGGCTTCGGCGAAGCTTCGGGCCGCGTCGAGAATCACCTGCTCCTTGATCTCGTTCGGATCGGGCGGATTCAGGAGACGCCAGGGGTTTCGCAGGACGTATTTTACGCCCGTCTTGATGTGATCGCTCGATTCCTTGAAGTTCACGAGCATTCGGTTGATGTTCTCGCGATTCAGGACCATCACGTCGCGCGTCGTCTTCGTGACGGTATTCATGTCCTCGAGCGACGCGTTGATCTTCACGGACGCCGTGCGGAAGTAGGCCATCAGGCTGTCGGGGCGATCCGGGTCCGTCTGTTCGGAGATGTGGACGCTGGTTTCCTCGACATTCGCCAGGGTGCGCGTGACGGGACCTTCGCTCGTCGCCAGGACGCGCTTGACTGTTTCCAGGCTGCCATTGATCGAATCGATGGCGAAGTGGAGCTTGGTCAGCAGGACATCGGGTTCGCCATCGTCGAACTGCTGCTTCAGGGATCCCGTGACGGAGTTGATGTTGTCGGCGACGCGCTGGATCTTGTCGATCAGTGTGCGGCCGTCGCCGGGCGACATTTCCAGGGCGAGCGAGGATGTCACGCTGTTGATGTCCTCGAGCGACGTGTTGAGTTTGGCGAGAATGGAATTCTCGGCGTCGGGATCGAGCTGCAGCTTGATGGCCCAGAGCAGGCCCTTGGGGTTGTTGGCGTCGAGTTCGGACTGGACGGACGCCATCACGCCGGCGAAGCCCGCCGGATCCGCGCCGTCGATGATTGCGCCGGCAAAGAGCTCCGGCTTCGAACCGAGGTCAAGTTTGATCATGGCGTCGCCACCGAGCGCGGGCGCTTCCGGGACGGCGGCGCAGTCCGTGCGAAGGACGAGGTCCTCGCGGATTTCGGCGACGACTTCGACGAAGAACGCGGCCTTCTCGCCATCGCCCTCGCGGATGAGGGCGGCCGAGACGACTTTGCCGACGGGCTGACCGCCGACGATGACCTGCGCCTTCTCCTTGATGGGCGGCATGATCGGCGTGGGTTTGAAGCGAATCGTGATTCGCTGCTGACCGTCGGGCGCGGCCTTTCCGATCCAGATCAGGATCGTAACGAACAACGCCGCGACGATGATCGTGAAGACGCCGACCATGAATTCGTTGCGTCGCTGTTCGGCCATCAGTGCTTGGTCTCCTCGCTCAGAACCAGCAGTTTCTCGAATTCGCTCAGTCCTTCAGCGTCCGTCAGCGGACCTCGGGTCAGACCGTTAAGGAACTGATTCATGAGTTTGTCGTCGCGGGACTCGAGATCGTCAATGGGCGTATCGCGGAGCCGTTCGAAATCGCTGCGGGGGCCGATCTTCAGGACGCGGCCGTGATCGAGCATGACCATGCGATCGGCGATGCGGAAGGCTGAATCCATCTCGTGGGTGACGACGATGCTGGTCACATTGAGTTTCTTCGAGAGATCGATGATGAGTTCGTCGATGGCGGCGCTCGTCACGGGATCGAGGCCGGCCGAGGGTTCGTCGTAGAAGAGAATTTCCGGGTCGAGGACCGTCGCGCGGGCGAGTCCGGCGCGTTTCTTCTGGCCGCCGGAGAGCATCGACGGCATCTTGTCGCGATGCGGAAGCATGTGGACCTGCTGCAGCTTGAGCGTGACGACGATGTCGATGATCTCTGGATCGACGTAGCTGTGTTCCTTGAGCGGCAGGGCGACATTCTCGGCGAGCGACATCGAATTGAAGAGGGCGCCGGACTGGAAGAGGATGCCGAAGCGCTTGCGGATTTCGTTGAGTTCGGCTTCCGCCATTCCCACGATGTTTCGCGGTTCGTCCATGTCGCGTGTGCGATAGTGGACGGCGCCGGCGGAGATGTCGTATTCGCCGATCAGGCAGTTCAGCAGCGTGCTCTTTCCGCAGCCGGAACCGCCCATGATGATGATCGTTTCGCCGCGATGTATGTCGAACGTCACGTCATGAAGAACGACGTGCTCCGAGCCGTCCCGACCGCGAAAGCTCTTTCGCAGATTCTGGATGGAGATGACGACTTCGTCGGCTGCGGGCATATCCTCTTCCGGTACTGATTCGCCGCGATATGGCGTTGAACGGCGATGCATGATACCCGCCGGGGCGGATCGATCCAATCAGAAGTCGCCAGGGTCGTGGGATCGCCCGGATGCGCGCCGAATCTCCGGCGGACGGGTCGGCGAGAATTGCGCGTGTCGCGCCCGCTTACTTCTTTTTCTTTCGTTTGCGGCTTTTTTCGGCTTCGGCGATGGACTGGTTCATGCTGACCTGGAAGGACAGCTGTTCGAGCTGGACGGCGAGATCGACGGAGGAGATGGCGACCTGGCTGTCGATGTCCAGGTTGACGGGCGCGAAGTTGAAGAGGCCTCTGACCCCCGCCTTGACGAGGCGATTCGCGATCTGCTGGGCCGCCTCGGCCGGGACGGCGTTGATCGCGAGGTGGATTTCGCGGCGCCGGACTTCCTCTTCGAGCTGGTCGATGTGCTGTACGGTCAGCTCAGGATTGGACGTGAGCGGCCGGCCGACCTTCTTCCTGTCCGAGTCGAAGACGGCGACGAGTCGAAAGCCGCGCTTGGCGAATCCGCGGTAGGCGGACAGGGCCGAGCCGAGGTTGCCGGCGCCGACGAGCAGCACATTCCAGGTACGATCCGTGCCGAGGATACGCCGGATGTTGGTCGTGAGTTCGGTGATGTCGTAGCCGACGCCGGCCTGGCCGAATTGTCCGAAGTAGGCGAGATCCTTGCGGATCTGCGAATCCGTCAGTCGCAGGGCCTTGCCGAGCTCCTTCGATGAGACTTTCTGGCGATCGTCCGCCCAGAGCAGCTCAAGCTGTCGGAGGTAGAGGCTCAGTCGGCGGACTGCCGGCGCAGGGATGTTCCCCTCGGGTTTCATGGGCGGCTTCCGGTTTGCGGTATGTCATCAGCGGCGGAGTGGCCGAAACGCCCGCGGATGTTATCGGTTGCCCGCTTGTGCGACAAGCAAGCCGCCGGCGCCGCGGCGCCGAATCGTGGCGCGCGACGATCGCATTCGCCGCGCGGACGCCATGAAGGCGACTCACGTCGGCTCGCATCAGTCGGCGCGGAAGGGCGTCGGATGTCCGCTGTGAGCCGGAAAATCGGACAGAATCCGTCGCCAGCGGCATGGTGAAAAGAAATCCATCCTCCCCTAAGATAGGGCCCGACTTACGAACGCAGGGTGGCCGCCGCGAGGATGCGACGCCGCGCCCCGTTCGAGGGAGAATTCGACGATGAATTCGGTTCTGGCCGAGGCGCCGAATCTGGGGTACGGGCCCATCGCGGTCCTGCTGGGCATCGTGTTCGCCGTGGGCGTTGTGATCCTGCTGCTGACACACTACCTGCCGAAGGCGACACGGCACGGTCCTGAGAAGGACGCGGCCTACGAATCCGGCATGCCGATCATCGGTGACGCGCGTCAGCGATTCAACGTGAAGTTCTATCTCGTCGCGATGCTGTTTCTCATCTTCGACGTCGAACTGATCCTGATGTACCCGTGGGCGATGGCGTTTCTCAAGTCGCGCGGCGGCGACGCGATGGCGGACAACGGACCGATGATCTTCTGGGTCGGCGTCGTCTTCTTCATCATTGTGACTGTCGGATTCATTTACGAGTGGGGCAAGGGCATCCTGCGCTACGACTAGGAGCGAACCCGGATATGCAGCAGAAAAGCGACTACGCGCCGCACTCCATGGGAAATGACGACGTCGTCACGACACGTCTGGACGAACTGGTATCGTTCTTCCGCGAGAACGGTGTGAACTGGGCGCGAAAGCACTCGCTCTGGCCGCTGCCGTTTGCGACGGCCTGCTGCGGCATCGAGCTGATGGCGACGGCGTCGAGCCGATACGACCTCGCCCGATTCGGCGCGGAGGTCATGCGATTCAGTCCGCGTCAGAGCGACCTGCTGATCTGCGCCGGTCGTGTCGCCATCAAGATGATGCCGGTCCTTCAGCGCATCTACAAGCAGATCTGCGAGCCGAAGTGGGTGATCTCCATGGGCGCCTGCGCATCGACGGGTGGTGTGTTCGACACCTACGCCGTCGTACAGGGTGTGGATCAGTTCCTGCCCGTGGACGTGTACGTGCCGGGCTGCCCGCCGCGTCCCGAGACACTGATCGAGGGCGTGATGGCGATTCAGCGCGTCGTCGAGCAGGACGGTGTGCGCCCCAGCGCCGAACGCGGCAAGGGGCTCGGCATGGTGGTTGAACCGATGGTCCAGGTCAACATCGACGCGAAGTGAGGCGAATCGTGTTTCCGACGATTGACAACGATCTCATCTGTGAACGACTGCTTGGATGGAATCTGATTGATCGTGAGCGCGACCTGTGGCGTATGCCGGATGGCACGCCGCACGCGTCGACGGATCCGGAAGCGACGCAGGCGATCGAGTCGGCGCTGGCCGATGCCCTCGAGAGAGAACTCACGGAGGCGGCGGCGTCCACGGCGTGGACGACGCGGTCGGCCGATCCGGATCTCGAGCCGTCGCTGGGGGCGGACGAGGAGTGGATCGCCAATTACCCGCTGGAGTGTGCGATCTCACGGGCCACGCGGCGACTGATCGAACAACGAAAGAACATGAGAAACTAAACGCATGGCAACGACGGAACAGATCATCGAGGCGTTGAAGTCGAAAGTGAAGGGCGTCGAATTCGAGGCGGCGCCGCTGCTGACGCGCGGCGCCGAGCCCGGCGATCAGATGTACATCCGCGTCGAGCCGGATCGCCTGATCGAAACCCTGTCCGCCCTGCGAGACGACGAGACGTGCCGGTTCGAGCAGCTCGTGGATCTCACGTGCGTCGACTACCTGAACTTCCCGAACGCCACGGATCGATACGGCGTGATCTACTCGCTGCTGTCCATCACGCACAACCATCGATTGTGGGTCAAGGCGTTTGTGAACGATCCGAAGCCGGCGGTCCCCAGCGTGACGTCCATCTGGAAGGGCGCCGACTGGATGGAGCGCGAAGTCTATGACATGTTCGGTGTTGTCTTCGAAGGACATCCGGATCTGCGCCGAATTCTGACATGGGAAGGTTTCACGGCGAATCCGCTGCGGAAGGACTATCCGCTGCGAGGCCGCGGCGAACGCGAGAATTACGACATCGTGTCACGCGACAGCGCGTGATTCGCGCATCGGCGCCAGTCGATTCAAATGAAAAAAGCGACGTCCGCATCGGGCGTCGCTTTTTTTTGCATGTGTCGGCGAAGGTCGAGCCCTTCTCGGCGCCGCGTCAGGCGGGCGAGGGGCCCAGGTTCGGCGAATGGTCCGGATGATGCAGCACGAACCATCGCTGGCCCGTCGGCTGCGTCCAGGTCGGGAAGTTGCAGAGCAGACCGGCGCGGCCCGCGGCGGCGTCGATGTACTCGGCCGTGTAGCGCGCCTGGTCCGGATAGATCCATCGATCGCCTTCGTAGTCGAGTTCGCCTTCCATGAAGGTGGCGACGAAGAGACCGTCGGGCTTGAGGACACGTCGCCCTTCGGCGAAGCACTTTTCAAGAACGTTCTTCGGCGTGTGAGCGAAGATCGAGTGCGCGAGCAGGAAATCAAACTGTCGTCGGAAAACGCCGAGATTGAATTCGGCGTTGTAATCGAACGTCGGCTGCTTCATGCGAACGAACTCGCGGCCGAGTTCCTCGCGGATGCCGCCTTCGACAAGCCATCGCTCCGGCTCGATACCGAAGTATCGCCCCGGCAGCAGAAACGCCATCAGCAGGCGGCCTGCGCCAAGCGAGCCGCATCCGATATCGAGCACGGCGTGTTCCTCGCGGAGTCCGCTCTGGCACAACACGTTGAACTGATTCGACGCCGTTGCGTCGTAGGATTCCGCGGGTCCGACGTAGGCGCGATAGTGTCGTTCGCCGATGCGGCGATCAAGGCCGCGTTTCTGGGCTTCGGTGGCGATGAGGATGTCTTGCATGTTCGATTCCATTGCAGTCGGGTTGCGTTCAATCGCTCCAACTTAAACGTCGGAATGCGCAGCGTCTACGCTTGACGCGGTTCCGGCACAGGAGTTTGAACGGGATGGCGGGCATCCAACGGCGTGTCTTTATTCTTGCAGCCCTCGGCTGGTGAACTCCGATTTTAGAAAGAACGCGGGCGCTCCGCAAAAGGCGCACAAGCTGCGCGGCGTCTGGTTATCGGGTAGAGGCCACAGACGCGTTTCAGTGATCGCCATCTGCGGGACGAGCGGGGGCTCTTGCATGCTGACGGCAAGCGTGATCATTCCGACCTATGGTCGGCCGACGAAGCTGACGGCGTGCCTGGAGCGCCTCGGCGAACAGCGGCTTTGCGCCGGCGACGCGATCGAAGTCATCGTCGCGGAGGACGCCGCGATCGCGGAGGGGGACGAACCGTCCGCGGCGACGGACGGGCCGGTGACGAGACTGCGGCTCCCCCGGGTCGGCGTCGCCGCGGCGCGAAACGCCGCCATCGAACGGGCCCGTGGCGCCATCCTCCTGTTCATCAACGACGACTGTTATCCGGACGCGAACTGGGCGGCGACGCATATCGCCGCGCAGCGCCGGGCGGACGCGCCGGCCATGATCGTCGGCCGGACGGACTGGATGGCGTGGCCGTCCCCGACGATCTTCGACGGTCTGGTTCGCGACACGTCAATGATCTTCTTCTACCACGGCATGCGGCATGGCTCGACGTACGGCTTTCGGCACTTCTGGACCTGCAACGCGTCGGTCCCGACGGCTGTCGCGCGGAACGTCGGCGGATTCGACGATCGCCTGCGGCCTTACCTGTTTGACGACGTCGAGTTTGCCTGGCGGGTGGACGCCGAGGTGGGTGGTGGCGTTCAGTACGATGAGCGCGCCGTCTGTGTGCACGATCACCGCGTGGGATGGGACGACTATCTCGATCGAGAGCGATGCCTCGGCCGGATGGCGGCGTGCCTGTCGGAGGTCAATCCCGCCTGCTTTCGCGAGATCTTTGGCTATGACGACGCGCGGCGGATGCGCGATGACTTCGAGGCGTGGCTGGGCATCGACGCCGACGAACATCGCCGCACGGAATCCCGTCTCCGGGAGCTGGTGGCGTCGCCCCTCGACGAGCGCGGGGCGTGGCCGGACTCGTGTGAAATGCTCTACTCGATGCACCTTCCCGTGAAGCGCCGTCATTTCCGCCAGGGGTTTGTGGACGGCTTCGAACTGCGATGGGCCGATCAGTGGCGCCGACGTTTCGAGGCGACGCACGTGTTCTCCTGAGCGATCCACAGGGGCGGGCGCCGAGGGATGTGCGTCAGCTCACATGTATCCGCTGTTGTGAAAACCAGTTAGCGATTTCCGGACCTGTCGGGGGGGACGCATTCCGGACCTATGGGCGGGACCGCATTTCCGCGTTTCCGACGCGCAGGTCCTACGATTTCAGCCCGATTTCAAGTATACTGGCTGGCGCTTCTCTCGATGTCGAAGTGGTGTCGGTCTCAGGGTGTTGGGGCATCGACGACACGTGTCGGGGAGGTGAAGAACCTGGGGTGGAACGTCGTCATGTGAGATGGCGGCGCCAGCGCAATCTTAAGGGAATCCTAACAAATCGCGGTAGCACAGGGTGCGCGAACCGCATATTGTATTCCCTCAGATGGAGGAAAGAAGCGCGATTCGACAATTGTTGCAGCGGTTTGCTGCGCAAGAATGCACCTCATCGGATTCACACCCTGGATTTCGCCGGATCGCGTTGTGCGCTTCGGATATGCAAATAGTTGATTAACACTTGGTGGAAGCATTGCAGGAGGAAAAGATGTTATTCAAAGGTAAGGGACGCTGTTGGGCGTCGGTTTTCTGTTTGTGTACCGCGTTAGGGCTTGCCGCGCAGACGGCGAGCGCCGCGCCCCTCACATCGGATGAGTTTCCCTATCCCGATGGCAATCTCGTCGGCGCCGGCGGATGGACCGCTCACAGCGGCGCGGGTTCCAACCCGATCCAGGTCGCGTCGGGGCAGGCCGTGGTCGTACACGGCTCAGGTTCGCGAGAGGACGCCAACACGACGTTTGCCGCTCAGACCGGCGCCGTGTATTACGGCATCGACATCTCCGTCGATGATCTCGGCGTTCCGTATCCCGCGGGCACGCTGACGTACTTCGCGCACTTCAAGGACGCCGCCACGAATTTCCGCGGCCGGCTGTTCCTTGCTCCGCCGACCGGCGCGGGCAACTACACAGTCGGAATTTCGACGCTCGGCGGAAGCGCCGATGCGACATGGGCGACGGATCTGACGTACGGCGTCGCCTATCGAATCGTCGTCAAGTACGACCAGGACACGAACCAGGCGCAGCTCTGGGTCGATGCAACGATCGAGTCGGATACGTCGATTCTCGGCGCCGACGGTACCGATCCGGGGCAGTCGATGGTCGGTTTCGCGCTTCGCCAGAGCTCCACGACGGCGGCGGAGACCATTCGTGTTGATAACCTCTGCGTTGCGACGAACTTCAACGAAGCGCGCGACTGCAGCTCCGTGATTCCGACGGGCGCCTGTGTGCTCCCGAACACGAGCTGCATCATTACGGACGCGACCGATTGCGGCAGCCAGGGCGGAAGCTACCTGGGCGACAACGCCCAGTGCCCGACGGGCGCCTGTATCCTCCCCGACACGAGCTGCCTGATCACGGAACCGTTCGACTGCACCAGCCAGAGCGGCGTGTACCAGGGCGACAACACGACGTGCCCGACGGGCGCCTGCACCCTGCCGGATACCTCCTGCATCATCACCGAGCAGACCAGCTGCACGACGGCCGGTGGCACGTACATGGGCGACAACACGACCTGCCCGCTGGGTTCGTCGGATCTTGTCATCAATGAGGTCGATGCCGATCAGGCTGGTGTCGATACGACGGAATTCGTCGAACTCTACAACACGGGCGCCAGCGCGATCGACTTCGCGACGTCGCCGCACGTTCTCGTGTTCTACAACGGTTCCAATGACCTGTCCTATCGAGCCATCGATCTGACGGGCTCCGTGGCCGCGGGCGACTACTACGTCGTCGGAAGTTCCGATGTCGCCAATCTCGACCTCGACGCCTGCGCGATGGTCGGCATGGGCTGCCAGGACCTCATCCAGAACGGCGCCGACGCGGTCGCGCTGTACGTCGGCACGTCGGCTTCCTTCCCGGCCAACACGCCGGTCACAGCGGCCAGCCTTGTCGATGCAATCGTTTACGACACGGCTGACGCCGACGACGCCGGTCTTCTCGGCACGCTCACGCCGGGACAGCCGCAGATCGACGAAGCCGCCGTTGATTCGACGGTCGAGTCGATGCAGCGATGTCCGGACGGCGATGGCGGCGCGCTGAACACGGGCTCCTACACGACGGCCCTCCCGACGCCGGGCGCCGCCAACTGCGTTCCCTCGGGCGCCTGTGTCCTGATGGATTCGTCCTGCGTCTTCGTGACGGAGGCGTCCTGCACGGGCATGAGTGGTACCTACCAGGGCGATGGCGTGACCTGCCCGACGGGCGCCTGTGTTCTTCCCGATACGACGTGTGTCATCACGACGGGTGAAGACTGCGGCAATCAGGGCGGCGCCTACCAGGGTGACGCCAGCGTCTGCCCGACAGGCGCCTGCATCGTCGGTTCGGCGTGCACGATCGTCGAGCCGTCGGAGTGCGCGACACTGGGTGGAACCTACCAGGGCGACGGAACGATGTGTCCGGCGGCCACGTCCACACTGCTCATCAACGAAGTGGATGCGGATCAGGTCAGCACGGACTTCGACGAGTTTGTCGAAATCTACAACGCCGGCGGCAGCACGGTCGACTTCGCCGTTACGCCGCACGTGCTCGTGTTCTACAACGGTTCGGACAACGCTTCGTACTTTGCGATCGATCTGACGGGCAGCATTGCCCCCGGCGGCTTCTACGTCGTCGGCAGCTCGACTGTCGCGAACCTGAACCTCGACTTCTGCGCCATGGTCGGCATGGGCTGTGACCAGGTCATGCAGAACGGCGCCGACGCCGTCGCCCTCTACGAAGGCACGACGGCGGTCTTCCCGAACGGCACGGCCGTGACGGACGCCAGCCTCGTTGACGCCCTCGTGTACGACACGGACGACGCCGACGATGCGGAACTTCTGGCCACGCTGACGCCGGGCCAGGCCCAGATCAATGAGGACGAAGCGAACACGGGCACGACGGTGTCGATGCAGCGATGCACCGACGGCGCCGGCGGTCCGCGAAACACGAGCGCGTATGTCCTTCGCGCCCCGACGCCGGGCACGGCGACGATGTGCAGCGGCGCCTGCTGTCTGCCGAACCAGACCTGCCTCGAGACGGACGTCATCGACTGTACGGCTCAGGGCGGCGCCTATAAGGGCGACGGTTCGGTCTGCTCGGCCGGTCTGTGCGACTGCCAGACGATCGATGAGCTCAAGCTCTTCGGCACGCTGAACACCGGTTACCTCCTGTGCAACGTGACCGTCGTCGAGACAGTCAACCAGGGCGGTCCGCGATTCGGCGATCGCTCGTTCACGGTTCAGGATCAGTCGGGTGTCAACATCGGCCCCGGCGGCACGGAGCGCGGCATGCGCATCGTGGGTGATGTCGAAGCCAACCCGGCCCTGATCCCCGTCTTCGACGCCCTGGCGGAAGGCGACATCGTCGACGTCGTCGGTACGCTCGAGGACAACAACGGCATGCTCTACTTCCGCGTCGAGGTCCCTTCGAACGTGACAGAGACCGGCACGGGCGGCGTGTTCAACGTTCCGTTCGTGACGGCGGCCGACTTCGATCCGGGTTCAACGACGGCGGAAAACCTGGAGAGCGTTCGCGTCCATGTGACGTGTCTCGGCTTCGTCAACGGCGGCGGCTCGTTCCTCGCGAACGCGACGTTCCTGGCGACGGACGGCGGCACGACGTTTGACGTCCGTCTCAACGAGGTCGACAACGCAACGATGTCGCTCATCGGCGTAACGATCCCGTCGGACGCCGTTGATCTCGTCGGTGTCTTCGCCCAGTTCAACCTCGGTGGCAACAACTACCAGTTGTTCCTGCACGAGTCGGACGACATCCTTGCTCCGTCCAACTGCTCCGGCGGTGTCGGCGCCTGCTGTCTGGGTGATGGCACTTGTCTCCAGACGTCCTTCGCGATCTGCCTCGATCCTCAGATCGCTGGCTCATTCGTCGGCGGTCCGTGCACACCCAATCCGTGCATCGAAGACGTCGGCGCCTGCTGCGTCGAAGGCGTCTGCACTGAGGGCGTGACGATCAGCAACTGTGCGTTGCAGGGCGGCACCTTCCTCGGCGCCGATTCGACCTGTGCGAATGGCTGTCCGGACTACGGTTCGATCGTGATCAACGAAATCCGAATCGACCAGACGGGCACGGACAACGATGAGTACTTCGAGCTCGCCGGAACGCCCGGCGCGTCGCTGGACGGCCTCACGTACCTCGTCATCGGTGACAGCCCCAGCGGCACGATCGAAGCGGTGGTGCCTCTCGACGGCAACACGATTCAGGCCGACGGCCTGTTCCTCTGTGCCGAGTCGACATTCGGTGTTCTCTTCCCGACGGCGGTCGTTGACCTGACGGCGAACCTGAACTTCGAGAACAGCGACAACGTCACGCACATGCTGGTCGCGAACTTCACGGGCAACGAAGGCGACAACGTCGATAGCGACGGCGACTGTGTCCTGAACGCGGTCCTGCCGTGGTCTGAGATCGTCGATTCGATCGCCCTGGTCGAAACGCCTGGTCTCGAGGACTGCTACTATGGTCCGGCCGAAATCGGTCCGGATGGCACGTTCGTCCCCGGCCATGTCTATCGCTGCACCCTGGATCCGGGAGGCCCCTGGTTCATCGGTCCCTTCGATCCCGCGAGTGGTGTCGATACACCGGACGCTCCGAACGCCTGCCTCACGGGCGCGTGCTGCTTCGACGGCGGCGCTCGCGGCACGCCGTGCGCCTGCCCGGGCAACTTTGACGACTCGGGCGCGAGCATGGGCATTGTTGACCTGGCGGACGTGCCGGGCTTCGTCGCGGCGCTGCTGACGACGGGCGACAACTGTGCGGACATCAACGGCGATATGGCCGTCGATGGTCTGGACATCGCCGGCATGATCACGCGTGTGATCAACATGGAGTCCTGCGTGATCGCCGGCTGCCAGCAGCTGAGCGAAACGGACTGCACGACGATGGGCGGCTCGTTCCTCGGCGCCGGCATTGCCTGTGATCCGGATCCGTGTGGTCCGATCGGCGCCTGCTGCGACACGGCGACGTTTGTCTGTGACGAACTGACGGAAGCGCAGTGCACAGGGTTGTTCCCGGGCCGCACCTACAAGGGCGACGGCACGACCTGTGCGGCGGATTGTCAGATCGACGCGATCAACATCGTCGAGTGCTTCGTGCAGATTGACTGTTCGGCCGTCACACAGTGGTGCGCCTACACCGTCGATCAGGTCGACCTCGCCGGTTCGACATGCATGACGGGCCTGATTCAGCAGGGCGGTGTGATCAGCATCCCGTGCGATGGCTCGTGTGCGGAAGGACCGCTGACGTTCCGGTTCGATGACGGAAACGGCGGTGTCTGCATCTTCTCCGGTACGCGATTCGGCGGCTCGCCGGCGTGTAACGGATCGGCGTTCGGTTCGGCGTTCGGCATCGTGCCGTAAAGCGGGACCGATAGTCCGCACGTCTGAGTAAAAGTCGCCCCCGGCCGTCGCATCGCTTCGGCCGGGGGCTTTTTCGTTCTATAATCTCTTGGAAAAGTCGAAGGATGAGTGTTAGGCTCGCCCTTCGATCTGTCCGTTCGGAGTCATCAGTCGGCGGGGCCGTCGCCGCCAGCGCCTCACGTTTGAGGGGGGAATCGGGGTATGCGTCTACGAGTTCTGTTGTGCATTCTGATTGCGGTCGCGGCGCTCGCGACGCGAGTCGACGCCGATGTTCGCATCTGTACCTACAACCTGCTTCAGTTCTCCACCAGCAGCCTGAACGGCGACACGACGCGAATCAACGCGTTCAAAACGGTGCTCTCCGAAATTGACCCGGACATCCTCGTGGTGCAGGAGATCGCCAACACGTCGGCGGTCGCTTTTCTGAGGGATCAGATTCTCAACGCCGCCGGCGGTCCGGGCGGAAACTTCGGGACCCCTGAGCACTACATCTCGGCCACGTTCACCGATTCGAGCGGCAATCTCGATCAGGCGTTGTTTTATCGTGACGCCGCCTTCGAAGAGGTCTCGGGTTCATACGTGAATCTGAACACCTCGCCGCGCGGCACGCCGAGATGGCGTATCCGGCCGATCAGCGCCGCCTCCGATTCGACGGACCTCTATATCTACTCCATGCACCTCGCGGCGACGGACGCGACGAGCCGCGCGGCGCAGACGTCGACCGTGCGATCGCACGCCAACGGACTGCCGTCGGGCTCGAACATCTTCTTCGTCGGCGACTTCAACATCGACTCAAGCACGGAGGCGAGCTATCTCAACCTTATCGGAGTTGAGGCGGACAACGACGGACGGGGCTTTGATCCGATCAATCGACCCGGTAACTGGAGTGGCGCCAGCAGCTTCGCCGACATCCACACGCAATCACCGCACAACAACAACCCGGGCAGCCCGCCGGGAGGTGTCGCCGGCGGTCTCGACGATCGATTCGATTTCATCCTGATTTCGTCGGGGCTTCAGGACGCCGCGGGATTCGATTACATCCCCGGCACCTATCGCGCCTTCGGCAATGACGGCAATCACTTCAATCAGGACATCAACGACAGCCCCGTGATTCCGGAGGGCGCCGCCGTCGCGGACGCCCTGCATGCGGCGTCGGACCATATTCCCGTCATGCTCCACCTGACGGATCCCGTGACACAGGCGACGATCACACTGACACCGCCGACACTTCTGAGTTTCCCTGACGTGCTGGTAAGTGGCCTGTCGGCCGCAAATCTGACCGTCGCCAATACGTCGACGCCGCCCGCCCTGGACCTGACCTATTCCTTCGACGCGCTGCCCGGGTTCATTACGCCCAACGGAGTCTTCGTGGCGGCGGCCGGAGCGCCCGGCAATGTGCACGGCTTCGCGCTGAATTCCTCGTCGAGCGGCAACAAGCTCGGAATTCTCCAGATCGATAACGATTCGGGGAACGCGTCGCCCACCAAGACGCTGTTGATGTCGGGGACGGTATTCGATCACGCGATTCCCTCCCTCACGCCTGTCAATCAGACGACGAGCGGCGCGATCGAGTTCAGCGGCAATGGCGGCGTTGAGGAACGCGTCGTGCAAATCCACAACGCCGACTTCGATATGTTCCTGTCGGTTCCGCTGAGTGTGACGGACGCCGAAATCACGAATGACGCGTCGGGGCGATTCAGCCTTGTCGGCTTCGCACCGATCGGCGGCGTTACGGACTTCGCCGACTTCACGCTCCGCTTCGACGGTGTCGGCGCCGGTCCCGGCGTGTACACCGCCGATCTGACGTTTGCGACCGCGGACGACTCAGCGCTCGATGGAACGATGGCCCTGGCGGATATCACGCTGTCGCTCAGCGCGACGATTCCGGGGCCGGTCCTCGGCGACTTCAATCTGAGCGGCGACGTGGAGACGGGCGACATCCCCGGGATGGTGGCACTGCTGCTCGACCCGAATGGCGCCACGATGGATCAGAAGACGATCGGCGATATGAACCAGGACAGCGTGAACGACGCGAAGGACCTGCAGCTCTTCATCGACGCGATGACACCGTAAGCGAGGCGCACGCTCGTCAGTGTCGAAGCGCTTCGAAGTCGAAAGCGCTGCGGCGGGGATCACGGATTCAGGTAGGCGTCGATGAATCCCTCGAGATCCGCCGAGTCGAACTGGTAGTCCATCGTGAAATCGGCGCGGGCGTAGGGATCGAGCGCCGGGAACTGAAGGCGATAGGCGTCGTAGCCATCGACCAGCAGCAGGGCGAAGAGGCCCACGTCGGCGTCGTCGATATCGCCGTCGCCATCCAGGTCGCCGGCCGGAATCGCCGGATCATCCACCACATCGAATCTGCCCAGTGGATCGCCGATCACGATCTGGCTCCAGCTGAGCTGCGGAATGGCGGCCCAGGCGGCTTCCGCCCATGTGAATCGGGCGGTCGGCGAACTCGAGAGCAGGCGGGGCAGGAGGAATTCGTTGTCCGCCACGGCAAATGAAAAAGGCTCCCAGACGTTGCCGATGGCGAAGGCGCCGCCGGCGCCGATGAAGTCGGCGACCTGTTCCTGATTGAACAGCGTGCCGAGGCCGTTCAGGGCACGGCCGTTGAACGATTCGATCGTATTGAAGACGGCGCCGGGATCGAAGGTGAAGTCCTCGATATAAGTGCCATTGCCCGGCGGATTCTCACCGCCGCCGGCAAAGCTGTGGTTCTCACCATAGGACGCGTAGCCGAGCAGCGGCGTCATCAGCTCGGTCCCTGTGATGAAATCGGCCGTGTCGTCGTAGATGACATTCCAGCCGAAGATCTGGAGAAGGCTGGTCGTCTCCTCGTAATCGTCGCCCGCGACAAAAGGGTCGCCCGATGAGAAAAGACCATCATCATCGAGTTCGTCTGTCACGGCGGCGACGTTGAATTCGTCGAGCAGAATCGTCGCGAGGGCCTTGTTCGCCAGCAGATGCTGTGAACGCCTGATGAGGGCGATGGCGTCATCCGTGGAATTGCCGTCAATCCGACAGACGAGGTACATGTCACCGGGGGTCAGGCGCGACGGCGCCGTGTCCGTTCCCCACGCGACATTCGCCAGGTTGATGAACGTGTGCTGCTGCCTGATGCGCGAACGCGAAAATGTGTCGATCGGCTGACCCGACGTGTGAAAGGGATTGACGATCATGTTGTCGAGGAGACTGTCGGCGGCGCCGCCCGCTTCGCCGGTCTCAAGGTTCTGCCACAGCAGGACGAGTTCGGCATCGACGGACGCGCATGTCGCGTCGCCGTTGATGAGCTCCGAACCGATCGCATTGACGTTGTCACAGACGGCGCCATTGTCCGTATCGAGAATCCGATGCGGGAAGGGCCGGAGCAGCAGGATCGAGACGATACCCTGCGGTGTCGGGTCGCCGGGCGCGTCGAGGTAATCGCGAATCGGCGAGCGGACCATGGTCGAGAACTGAGTCCACGTCAGATCGGCGCCCGTCAGCAACGGGTTGTTCAGATCGAGAATGTTCTCCGGGGGTAAATCGGGGTGCGCCGAAATGTAGGCGTGCAGGATCTCGTCCGATCCGGCGGCGGCGCTGTTGTACACAACGAGCACCTCGTCAGCGGTCAGCGCCGCGAAGGCGCGGGCGGGTGTCAGGGCCAGCCCGAAGAGGGCGATCGCCAATCCCAGCGCGCGTGGCGCGCGTATGAGCGTCTGCTGTGAATTCCCACTCACCATATCCAACCCCTGTTGATCAGCCGGAAACCGCTCCGCGGCGGCGAAAATCGTCTTCGGAAGGCGCCAGGTCACGATATTGCGTGATTTTATACGGCGCGGCGCTCGATGTCCCGGTTTTGCGCCAACTTCACAGTTCGCGGCGTACGCCGTGTCGATTCAGCGTCGCGTGCGGCGCCGGCGTCGGCTGTGGCGTCGCATCGCGATGAGCCCGGCAAATGACGCGACACATCCGAAGCTGATGCAGGGACCGCACATCGGGATTCCGAGAAAGCTCTGCAGCAGCCAGCGCACGAAGCATGGGTCGAGATCGTCCAGCGTGAATCCTTCCCATGGGAACTGGAACGGCTCGTCAATGATCTCCGGATCCACGCTGTCAATTGGCGTATCGAGGCAGTCGGGAACGCCGTTCTCGTTCGTGTCTTCGTCAGACACGCCGCAGCCGCAATCGCCCGGCATGATCTTGTCGGGATCGTCGGGACAGAGGTCCGCGCAGTCCGGGATCGTGTCGCCGTCGCTGTCCGTGTCCGCGACACCGCAGTCGCAGATACCGATGGATGTCTTGTTGGGATCGCCGGGGCATTCGTCGCACGCGTCGGGCACGCCATCGGCGTCCGTATCGATCGTGTCATCGCCATTCGGACAGATGTCGTCCGCGTCGGCGATACCGTCCGCGTCTGTGTCAGGATCGACAACGATCGTCACCACGAGCGTGTTGTTGGACGCGTCCGGATCCATGGCGCCGACGACGTCGAATCGCACGGTTTGTTTTCCCGGCGCGCCAACGGCGTTGATCGTTGCAGTGATCGTGGCGGCGTCGTCGATCGCGAGGGGCGCGATTCCGCACGTCGAAGGTGTGGGCGTTGTGACACAAGGTGTGACGGCGTCTACCTGCAGTCCGGTACCGGGGGTAATCGTCAATTCGGGCGCCGTTTCGGTTCCGGGGCCGGGATTCCGCACCTCGATCTGAATCTCCGCGCTTTCCCCCTGGAGCAGCGACGTGGGCGCGCTGACGAGTGTCAGCGCGAGATCCGCGGACGCGCTGTCTTCGATGCGCAGCGGCGCCGTATTGTTGTCCGGCAGCGGGTCAGCTGTCGCGCTGGAGACATTCGCCGTCATCAGGTAACTGCCCGTGACCTCCACGCGAAGCCTGAACGTGACGTTGTATTCCTCGCCCGCCGCCAGCTCGGGGAGCGAGCACTTCAGCTCGGTCCCGTTCGCGATGCAGTCGACCGACAGGGGTTCCGGGGCGAACGACAGGCCCGCTGGCGTTTCACAGAACACCTGAAGGCTCGACGCCGTGTCGGGGCCGTGGTTGATAACGCTCAGTTCGACATCAACGAAATCGCCGGCCTCGGCGATGATCGGGCCGGCCGGGTCGAAGACAACTTCGAGATCCGCCTCGGGGGCTGTCACTTCCACGATGTCGCCGGTCACGACGAGGGCGAATCCCTGCGCTGCGACGTTGACTTCACGCGCGATGACATCGACGCGCCACGTTCCGATCTCCGGCGAGAGGCGATGGACCTGTTCGTTGTTATTCAGCGTGTCCCCCGCGCCGCCAACAACGGATTCGAGGCCTTCAAAGACATTGCCGAGGAATATCTGACCGGAGGGGGACGTGACAACGAGGTCGAGATCGTTGACGGGGGCGAACGACGTTCCGACGCTCGATGGCGCGTCGGCGAAGACCATCGTGATCTTCAGCGGGGCGTCGGACGAGAGAACATCGAAGACGTATTGCATCGTGTCGTTCGTGCTCAGACCGTCGTCGTGGCGTATGTCCTGCACGAGCAGGTGTCGAGCGTCGCCGTCAAAGTAAAGGACATCCTCCAGCAGCACGCGGCCCCAGCCTTCGCGCTGGCCGTAGTAGCCTGAGATGCCGGTCATATCGACGGCGGAGTTGATGAGCGCCGCCTTGATGAGCGAGCCCGACGGCGTGAAGCCGTCTGAGGCGCTGGCGGCGCCGCCCGGGTAGTAGCCTTCCATGAAATACTGCCGCGTCAGCGCCGCGAGACCGGCGGTCGCCGGGGCGGCCCACGATGTGGCGCAGGATCGCGTGACGACGCCGCAGTCGGTACCGAAGTTGGCCGACTGCGAGCTGCACGCGGGGACCCAGACTTCCGGCTTGCGACGTCCGTCCGTCGTCGGTCCGGTTCCGCCGGAGCCCGCGTTGTCCTGCGAGGGCGCGTCGCCGGAGGCGCCGACGGCCAGACTGTTCTTGGCGTTCTCGGGGGAGAGGATCGGCGTCGTCGCGCCGCCGTTGATGACGGCGAAGATGACGAGATCGTCTTCGTTCTGAAATGAGAACTCGTCAATGTCGCGCGCCCAGGCGTTGTAGCTGTTGTCGACCGTCGCGCCCCACGAATTGCTGTGAATGTGGGCGCCGTCCGCGTGGGCGACGAGCAGTCGATCGAAGAGGTTGTCGGCCGTGATGATGGCGGCCTGATCCTGAAAGACGATGCGCGCGGCGTAGGCCATGCCCCGCAGGTTCTCGTCCGCCGTTTCGTCAAGCGGATCGCCGGCCAGCGTGTCGACGACGTGGGTTCCGTGCCAGCCGAAGAGCGTGTTCTGATCGAAGCCGTAGTAGGCCTGGATTTTTCGATGCGTCGGGCCGAAGGGCGCGTTGTCCGCGAAGGCGCAGTGGTTCTCGTCGAGATCCCAGTCGATGACGCCCACGAGCTGGTCTTCGCCGTGCAGTCCCTGGTCCCAGACGGATGTGACGCCGGAGATGTTGGACTGCGCAATCCAGGCCGTGGACGCGTTTCGCGGCGTCGCTTCCGGCGCTTCTTCGATGAATCGAACGCCCGGGATGGCGCACAGCCCGCTCACGCGCGACGCGTCGATATCGATGACGACGCTCGATGCGTCGGAAAAAGCGTTGAGGCGCCGGATCTTCGCCGATCTCGTGACGAGGTCGTCCGTCACTTTCTCTCGTCCCGCCGTCGGGGCGAGATGAACGACGAGGCGACGTGCGCCGGCTGACTGGAGTGAGACGCGTTCCGTGGTCGTGTACGCCTTGGTGGCGGCGACGCCGGGACAGAGTTTCCAGGAGGGAGCGAATTCACCCAGCCACGTGACGAAGTCGAGTTTGCGCAGCGCGTCGAGGTCGGCGTTGTCGAGGGTCACGCGCCACGCGTGTCGCGGCACGTAGTCGCCGGGTTCGACGCCGGCGGCGCGAAGCGCCTTGCGACGCGCGGGCGTCATGGGACCATCCAGCTTGATGAGGTAGTCGCCGCCGACGACGGGCGCCAGCTTCGTCGTCAGGAGGGAGGGCTGTTGATGCGGATCGATTGTCGCGGCGCGCAGATAGAGCAGGTCATCGTCAATGTTCTGCGCGATCGCCAGGGCGGCGGTAAAAAGCGGGATGAGCGCCGCGATGACGCGGACGCGAGCGATGTGATAACCCATGATACCCCTCATGTGTGTTGCGCTGCGCGGGCGCCGTGACGCGGGGCCGATTCCAGTCGGCGAGTGGGGCCCCGAGGCGACGCCGAAGCGGCACTGATTGTATGAGGGAGGGCCCCGAGGGGATCAACTCAGACGCGGCTCAAATTCGCGCGTCGCGGTCCGAATACACGAATGTGCTCCGAAAACCAGATGGGGCGGGGCGGAGACAACGCCGGGTGAACAGGCGATTCGGCCGTCCGATAGCGGGGCGGACGGCTGACACGGTCGACGTGGGCGATTGGGATGGCTGCTGGGCGGGGTCGCTCAGCCGTACCAGCGTGAGGATGAGGTCTTCTCGGCGGCCATGCAGGCCCTGGGATCGCCCACGGCGAATTCGGCGCCGATCAGGAAGCCTTCCGGGTGGATTTCACAGTGGCGGACGATCGCGGGCACGCGCGGCGAACAGACGTCTGACCAGAAGAGCTTGACGCCCAGGAGCGTCCCGACGCGAAAGCCGGCGTCGCAGAGGAAGCCCAGCCCCGTGTCCGAGATATCACAGAGTGTGCCGGCGATGTCGCCCGCGCTCTGAACGTCGAGTCTAACGACAAGCAGTGGGCAGTCTCGATGCTGTCGCTGGTTGTGACGCCGGTTCCGATAGAGCAGCTGATGCGTGCCCGCCGTGGCTTCGACGAAACGCTCGATTTCGCGTTCGAAGACCCTGGATAGCGAATTCGCCGTCGTTGTACGCATCGAGAGCCCCCCCAATGGGCGTAGTTCCACCCCACAGCGCCAAGCGCCACTACCGAAACTCTACGATATGGAATGCGATCAAAGTCGCGGATTGCCGGCCCGCCGATAACAAGATCCGGCGTGGCGCCGCGGCGTCTGCGAATCCGGGTTTGGTCAGGGGGTTACCTAATCGCCCAACTCTCAGGGTCCGACATATTTTGCGTGATTCGTGCGTGAGGAGGCGTGATTTGCGGCCGTTAGGGTTAATATTCCGGGGTGGTGGAAAGTCTGCGACCTTCCTTGGGGGCCTTGCGCCTAACGAAGTTGTGGGATTATCGGGGAAAGTGAGCACGCCGCGCATGCGACGCACATTGATCCAAGCATTCACAATTCTCGCAGTCTGCGCCGTAGTCGGCCCGGCCGACACCGCGCGCGGACAGGACAGAAAAGGACCCGGCCCCGTCGTGATCAGCGGCGGGACGATCTGGACGGGCGCCGATTCAGGCGTCATCGATCACGGTGTTCTCGTCCTACGCAAAGGAAAGATCTCTCGCGTGGGCGAGGCGAACCGGCCGACGCCGCCGGCGCCCGGCATCGAGACGATTGACGCGACGGGCAAGTATGTCACGCCCGGCCTGATCGACGCGTGGACGATGCTCGGGATCGACCCGGGCGGTTCGATCGGCGCGGCCGCGTCGCAGAACGCGGCGGACGCGCTCGACGTCTTCGCGACAGATGTCTTCAGTGATGCGCGCAGCGCCGGCGTGACGAGTCTCTGCGTCGAACCCCCCGCCGGAAGCGGCGTGGTCGGGACGGCGATCGTCGTCCGGCTCGCCGACCTGAATGATCTGCGTTCGACGACGACGGAATCGACGTCGCTAGTCGCACGGCTGGGGCTCGGCGTTCGCGGTCCGATCAGCCGACTGGGTGAGATCAAGGGCCTGCACGACGCCTTCGAGCAGGCGGCGGCCTATCGCGAATCGTGGGACGACTATCGCGAGAAGCTCGAAGAATACGAGAAGAAGCTGAAGGACGGCGAGACAGTCAAGCTGAAGAAGGACGAAGAGAAGAAGGAAGAGAAGGCGGCTCCGCGGCGACGCGGACCGGCGCCGCGCGGCCGAGGCCGCCGGCGTGGACCTCGACCTCGTCCGAGCAACTTCGCTTCGATGTCTGACAGCGAGATCCTGGCGTGGCTTGCGGATACGCACGTGCCGGGCGAAGACCCGCTGGAAGACGAAAAGCACAGCGAAGATGAAACGCCGACCGCCCCCGATCAGAAGAAGCCTGAGAAGGGTGACGGCGACAAGAAGGATGGCGACAAGAAGGACAAGAAAGAGGGCGACGAGCTGTCGAAGCCCGAGCGCCCCGCGTACGACGCGGACCAGGAGATCATCGTCCGGGCGCTGAAACGGGAACTTCCCGTTCGATTCGAAGCGCATCGGCCCGGCGACATCGCCTTCGCCCTGAAGATCATCGATGAGTTTCATCTGGACGCAACGATCATCGGCGCCACAGGCGCCTATCGCGCCGCGGAGCGAGTTGCTGAAGCGGGCGTGCCCGTCGTCTTCGGACAACTGACGGGCGCCGGCGGATTCGATCGAAGCCATACGGCCGATTTCGACGCCCAGGCGCCGGCGGCGCTGGCGGCCGACGGTGTCAGCACGATCGTCATCGGCTCGGGCCGAAAGGGTGGAAACGCGGGTTCGCAGTATCTCACGCAGAACGCGGCGATCGCCGTGGGCCGCGGTCTGGATGAAGACGCGGCAATGCGGGCCATCACGATCGACGCGGCAAAGGTCTGCGGCGTCGCTGATACGCTCGGCAGTCTGGAAAAGGGCAAGCTGGCGGATGTCGTGATCTGGAGTGGCCATCCGCTGGCGCCGGACTCGGTTGTCGAGCGCGTGTATGTCGGCGGTGTGGAAGTCTATCGACGGGCGGGGAACTGATGCGATTCTGGCAGCGACAACTGGCATCAATCGTCGTCGTCGCGGCGACGGGCGTCGGCGCGGCCGGCGCACAGGATCGGCTGGCGATCCGAGTGGGCGCCTATCTGGACGCCGACGGAAAACGCATTGAGAACGCCGTCCTGATCATCAGCAAGGGCAGGATCGAGGACATCGGTTCCGAGCTGTCGATTCCCACGGGCGTCGATGTGCTCGATCGGCGTGACGCCGTACTGGGGCCCGGTCTCGTTGATGCGCATGTCGCCATGGGCGCCATGGGACGCACGCGCGACGCGGCGAACGCCGCCGAGCCGAACGCCGACGCGGCCGCCTTGTTCAACCCGAACCACGAGGATTTCGCCCGCGCCGTGAAATCCGGGGTCACGACTGTTGTCCTCGCGCCGAGCGAACAGCAATTCGTCGGCGGTGTGACGGCGGTGGTCAAGACGGGCGGCGCCATCGCGAAGCGCAAGCTGGGGGCGGGACCGCTCAAACTCTCTTTGACATCGAGCGCATTCACGTTGTCTCGAACCCCGACGAGTCTTGAGGGCGCCTTCGCCGAGCTGCGATCCATGATCGCCGCGGCCAAGGACGACACGAAGGACGATTCCGCCTTCGCGAAGTGGGCGCGGGGCGACAGCGCGGCGTATGTGGAGATCAATGACGACGCTGGCCTGACAGCCCTCGCGGAATTCGCCAGGGAGCAGGGCGTCCGATGCGTGATCGTCCACGGCAATCTGGCCGCCGAGCGACTGGACGCGTCGAAGCGATTCGGCGACGGATTCATCCTTGGTACGTATGAGTTCAGCGATCCGCGGCGCTACACGCGGACACCGGCGATTCTCGCGGAGGCGGGACTTCCCGTCGCCCTGACGAGCAACGCGCCGCGCTTCTCGACCGATTGGCTTCGCATTGGCGCCGCGATTGCGATGCGGCAGGGCCTGTCCCGGAGCGATGCGCTGAAGAGCATTTCCTCGACGCCGGCGACCATCGCGGGCGTTCCGAAGCGGGTCGGCGCGCTGGCCAGGGGGATGGACGCGGACTTCGTCGTTTACAGCGGTGATCCGCTCGACCTGCGATCGCGAATTCTGGAAGTGTTTATCAACGGCGAGCGCGTGTACGTGGCCGACGAGCCGCCCGCCAAGCCGGAGGACGACGACGCGTGATGATCACGAATCTCGCGAACCAACGGGGCGTCTTCGGCGTCCGGCGGATGTGGACATTGACGCTGGCGATGGCGGCGTTCGTGACCGCGTCGTCCGGCATGGCCGACGACGCCACACCGATCCTGATTCGCGCAAAGAAGATCTACCTGTCGCCCGAGCGCGTTGTCTCTCCCGGCGCGATCCTTGTGCGGGATGGGAAGATTGATCGCATCGACGAGACGATCGAGATCGCCGACGAGGTTCGAGTCGTGAACCTCGAGGCGGCGACGATCACGGCGGGGCTGATCGACGCGAATACCAACGCCGGCTATCGATTCGGTTACCACGACGCCGAACACGCGTCGGAGTGCATCCCCGAGATGCGCGTTCTGGATACGATCGATCTGGAGAGCAATGACTTCCGGCGGCTCGCCCAGGCGGGCGTCACAACGGTCTATGTCAGCCCCGATTCGGCCAGTGTGATCGGCGCGCAGGGGACGATTGTGCGCACGGCGGGTCCCGTCGAGGCGCGCGTGGTGCAGGAGACGGCGGGCGTCAAGGCGACGCTGGGTCGCGAGCCGATTTTCAAGGCCTCCTTCAATCGTACGCCTTCTCAATTCGGCACGTCCTTCCTGACTCGGCGCCCGACGACGCGAATGGGTCTCGTCTGGGTGTTTCGTAAGTCGTTTCACGACGCGCAGACGTTCGCCCGAGGCGAAACGCCCGGAACACGCGGCGAGGGTTCGCCCTCGGACGCGGCGATCCCGAATCTGATCAGGATTCTCAATAACGAGATTCCCTTCCGCATTCAGGCGCGTTCGCAGCTGGATATCCTCACGGCGATTCGATTGAGCCACGAGTTCAATCTGAAGTTCGTGCTCGAAGAGGGGACGGACGCCTATCGCTGCATCGATGAGCTGAAGGCGGACAACATTCCCGTGATTTACGGGCCGATCTTCGACTATCCGATCGGGTTCCGCGCGGGCACGGGCGAGAGCGATCGCTTCCGCTACAGCGCGCCAGCCGAACTCGTGAACGCCGGTGTCACGCTGGCGCTCAGCGCCGGCGACATCACAGGCGAAGGCGCCCTGCCGATGCAGGCGGGATACGCCATGCGATTGGGACTGACGCGGGAGCAGGCGCTGGCGGCCGTGACGACGATTCCGGCCGGTCTGCTGAATATCAGCGATCTGGCCGGTTCGCTGGACGCCGGGCGGGCTGCGGATCTTGTTGTCTGGTCGGGCGAGCCCTTCGAGGCGACGACCCGAGCGGAAATGGTGTTTATCAACGGCAGGCTGGTCAGCGATCGAACCGTGAAGAAGGGATCGTGACCGGCGGCATGTGAGACTCGGGCGACATTGGGCGCCCGGGGCCTTTGTGATGGGTGATATGGCGATGACGGATTCCCGGATTCCAACAGGTCGGCCTGCGATGCGATGGCGACGAGCGCGTTTCGTCGCCGCATTGTTCTCGCTGGCGATCATGACGACCTCACGCGCGGCGCTGGCGCAGACGATTCTGCTTCAGGGCGGCAAAGTCATTCCCGTCGTCGGCGAGACGATTGAGAAGGGCGACGTGCTGATCAAAAACGGCTTCATCGAGGCCGTCGCTGAGAAAGTGGATGCGCCGTTCGACGCGACAGTCGTTGACTGCACGGACAAGGTGATCTTCCCGGGCATGATCGACGTTCATACCTGGCGGGGCATGGATCAGCCGAACGAGTCGCCGCCGCTCACGCCGTTTCTGAACGTCTATGACGCGATCGACCCGTCGCAGCTCTTCTTCGAGGACTCGCTTCGTGACGGCGTCCTGTCGATTCACATCACGCCGGGTGACGATACCGTCATCGGCGGCATGTCGCGGGTCGTGCACCCCATCGGTCTGACACCGGCCGAAATGACGACGGCGCCGGACATCGCTCTGAAGCTGAGCGTCACGCCGAAGAACGGCTTCGATCGCATGCGACAGATGGCCACGTTCCGCGAGGCCTTCCGCAAGCTCGACGAGGACATGAAGGCGCTCGCAGAGAAGGCCTACGAAGACAAGCTTCGCAAGGAAGACAAGGACCTGGATGTTACGCCGGAGGAAGCGCAGAAGCGCGGTCTCGAACTCCTGAAGCCGGAAGACACGCCGGAGAAGGATCGCAACCTGCTGATGCTGACGCAGGGCAGGCTCCGCGCGTTCGTGCACTGCGACAAGGCGATGGATGTCGCCGCGGGAATTCGCCTGGCGAAGGAGCATGGCTTCTTTGATCAGACAGTGTTCGTGCTGGGCACGGAGGCCTTCAAGGCGGCCGACGCGCTGAAGGCGGCGGGCCGCCCGGTCGTGCTGAGCGCTGAGCTGGTTCATAACGAGACTAATTCGCTGACAGGCGAAGAGTCGGAAACGTTCGTGCCGAAGGTGATTGACGACGCCGGCCTGCATTTCGCGCTTCTGCGAAACTGGGGCAGCGCCATGGGCGAGCGATACCTCTGGTACCAGGCGGCTCGCTGTGTTCGCGAGGGCGTGTCGCGAGATCACGCGCTGAAGGCGATTACCCTGTGGCCCGCCGAGATGGTCGGCCTCGGCCATCGGCTCGGTTCACTGGAAATCGGAAAAGACGCAAATGTCGTTGTCCTCACGGGCGATCCGCTGGACCTGCAGTCGTGGGTCGAAAAGGCCTACGTCCAGGGAATCCAGGTGTACGAGCAGACGGAGGACATCCGCCTGAAGCGGCTGTTCGCGGCCCCGGGCGATGAGCAGGGACCGAGCACGCGCGCCGAGGGCGAGGCGACGACGGAAGACAATCACGAAATCCACAAGAACGAATACAAGGACAAGGACGCGAATCCGGATGAGCGACCGAAGCGGGAGCGACGCGAAGGTCGACGTCCGCGCGGCGATCGACGGCGTCGTCCGCGAGGCGGCGATCCGGAGTAACGGATGGCGGTCGTTGTTGTCTGATCCATGAAACACACGCGTTGAGCAAGCATGCATAGGCGAATCCAACATCTCGGTTTGGCGACGGTCGCGGCCCTTTGGGCGATGTCGAATGCGGGCCTCGCGATGGCGGGCGACGACAGGACGCCGGCCACGTACGCGGTGCGCGCCAAGCGCATCTACACAATGGCCGACGGCGACACGTGGTTCGTCGACAACGGACTCATGCTCGTTCGTGACGGGAAGATCGCCGCGATCGGAGCGGATATCGTTCCGCCGGCCTACACGAAGATCATTGACCTCGGCGAAGCCGTCATTGCTCCGGGATTTGTTCTCGCGAACTCGACGATCGTTCCGCCGCATTCGGCGCCGGACAGCGTGGGGCCGCAGTATCGCGCCATCGACGCCTTCAATCCCTACCTGACCTACGACCGCGTGATCGCGGGTGGCGTGACGACAGCCTATCTCAATCCGGGCAATCATCGACTCGTGTCGGGTCAGGGCGCCGTCGTGAAGCTCGGCGCCGAGGGCGACGCCGCGATCCTGCGGGATGATGGCGATCTCGTGATCAATCTCGGTGAGCGGGCCTTTGATCCGCCATCGATCCAGCACTGGCTTGT
>Ga0116151_10000519_pt1 | contig 35340 bp, 27 predicted proteins | sample AD_UKC117_MetaG_FD_89893 | JGI IMG/M metagenome (GOLD analysis project Ga0116151, IMG submission 89893) | Active sludge microbial communities of municipal wastewater-treating anaerobic digesters from Hong Kong - AD_UKC117_MetaG | ecosystem: Engineered > Bioreactor > Anaerobic > Digestate... | reverse complement strand
GGATTGTGCCTGATCCGCGCGCAAAATCCCACCTCACACGCCGGTCGATCCCGCCTGGTGGACACCCTGTGACGCACCGCACGCCCCGGTATGCCGCGTGGCAGGTTCCCGGGCCGGCCCGCCGGCGGGGCTCTCAGCCGTCCACGAGCGGCAGCAGCGCCTCGACCAGCGCCGGGTTCCCGGCGACGGTGAGCCGCGCGTCGGGGTCACCCCCGGCGGGGCCGCAGACGACTCCCCCGGCCTCGGTGAGCACGAGCCAGCCGGCCGCGAGGTCCCACGGATTGAGGCCGCGCTCGAAGTAGGCGTCGAGCCGGCCGTCGGCGGTGAGGCACAGGTCGATCGCCGCGCTGCCGATCCGGCGGATGTCCCGCACCGCGGGCAGGACGCGGGTGAGCACGAGCGCCTGCTCGGCGCGGGTCTGCGCGGCATACCCGAAGCCGGTGCCGACCAGCGCGTGGTCGAGCCGGTCCAACCCACCGACCGAGATGGGCGTCTCGGAGCCCGAACGCAGGTCGCGCCGCCGCGCGCCGCCACCGAGCCGGGCCGACCACACCAGGCCCAGACCGGGTGCGCACACGGCACCGGCCACCGGTCGCCAACCGGGAGCCGGGGGCGCACCGACCGCGGCGGCGACCGACACGGCATACGACGGGTGGTCGTAGAGGTAGTTCGTCGTGCCGTCGATGGGGTCGACGACCCAGGTGATGCCCGAGCTGCCCTCGACGCTCGAGCCCTCCTCGCCGAGCAGGCCGTCGAGCGGGCGACGCTCAAGGACGCCGGCATGCAGGAGGGCCTCGGCGCGGGTGTCCATGACGGTCACGACGTCGGTCGAGCTGGACTTGGTCCGTGCCCCGAGCGCCCCGAGCTCGCGGGGGCGCTCGTCGTGGACCAGTCGGGCGGCCTCGATGGCCAGCTCGACGGCCAGCCGCTCGAGCTCGGCGAGCTGCTCGGCCCCTGGCACGGGGGTGGGCGCGCTCACCGGTCGCTCCCGCACAGCGCCGGCTTGGCCTCGCGCAGGTTGGGGCAGCAGCCGGCGGCGCAGTCCGACGGCAGGTCGAGCAGCACGGCATCCGGTATGCCGCGGGCCTCCGCCGCCCGCGCCTCGAGCAGGTCGACGAGACCCGCCACGAGCTCCGGCGTGCGACCGGCAGTGGGCACCCGGACGAACCGAAGCCCCACCTCGGCAGCCGTCGCCGCCGCCTCGGTGTCGAGGTCGTTGACGACCTCCATGTGGTCGCTGAGGAAGCCGATCGGCGCGACGACGACCGCGCGAGCGCCCGCCTCCGCGGCCGCGCGGATGGCGGCGTTGACGTCGGGCTCGAGCCACTCCTGGCTCGGCGGGCCGCTGCGGGAGCAGAAGACGAGCTCGCCCGCGGGGCTGCGGCCGGTCGCGGCGGTGACCCGGTCGAGGACGTCCTCGGCCACTCGCAGGTGGGCGCTCGTGTAGGCGTGCCCTGGGCCCTCGCCGGGACCGGACAGCTCGTCCATGGTGAGTGGGATCGAATGGGTGACGAAGAGCACCGCCACCTGCTCGTCGGGCAGGTCGGCGAGCTCGGCGAGGGCCTCGCCGAGCAGCCGGGCCTGCGCGGCGCGGAACGCCGGCAGGGCGGCATACGGGGCGAGCTTGTCGACCTCGACGACGATGCCCTCGTCGCGGGCGGCGGCCCATCCGGTGGCGAGGTCCTCGCGGTACTGCCGGCAGCCCGAGTAGGACGGGTAGGCGCTGGTGACAACGGTGACCACGCGGTGCGCGCCGAGCACGTGCGCCTCACGGAGAGCGTCGACGACCAGGGGCGCGGTATGCCGGTCGGCCCGCAGCACCGGCAGCTCGTGACCGCGCCGGCGCAGCTCGGCCTGCAGGTCGTCGCGGAGCCGGGCGTTCTCGGCGCTGATCGGGCTGGTGCCGCCGCGGGCGCGGTAGTGCTCGGCGACGAGGGCGAGCCGCTCGTCGGGCACGCCGCGGCCGGCGGTGACCCGGCGCAGGAAGGGCATAACGTCATCCGGGCCGGTCGGGCCGCCGAAGGACAGCAGCAGGACCGCGTCGTAGGGCGCGAGGTCCGGCTGCGGCGCAGTGGGCGGGGCGGCTGGGGTCGTCGTCATCGGGTCCAAACTAGTGCGGCGTGGGCGCTTCGCCGGGGCGGGCCGAGATGAGACAGTCGTGGCCACGACAGATGCGGTCGCTCACGGGCCGCGACGACGGAGGCCCTCAGGGCCGCTCGCTGGCAGGGAGACGACGATGCAGGACCTGCGCTTGGTCGGCGTCCACGAGGACGGCGCCCATCTGCTGCTCACCGCCGAGGACGGCACGCGCTATCGCGTGCCCCTCGACGACGCGCTGCGCGCGGCTGCCCGCCGTGACCGACCTCGGCTCGGCCAGCTGCAGATCGAGATCGAGGGCGGGCTGCGGCCTCGCGACGTGCAGGCGCTGATCCGGTCCGGGTTGAACACCCAGGAGGTCGCCGAGCGCTCCGGTTGGTCGGTCGACAAGATCCAGCGCTTCGAAGGGCCGGTGCTCGCCGAGCGTCAGCACGTCGCGGCGACGGCTCGCGGCGTGCGGCTGCGGCACCGGGGAGCCGGCGGCGCCGGCGCGCCAACGCTGGCGGATCGAGTCGGTGAGCGGCTCGCGACCCGCGGGGTCGAGGCCGACAGCGTCGAGTGGGACTCCTGGCGCGGCGAGGACGGGCGGTGGTCGGTGCGCGCGACCTTCCCCGCCGGGGGCAAGCAGCGACAGGCGACCTGGCTCTTCGAGCCGGCGACCCAGGCGCTGCAGGCGCGTGACGACGAGGCTCGCTGGCTGTCCGAGGACGAGCCGGCGGCGGCGACCGTGCCGGTGGTGCGGGACGTGCCGGTCTACGACGTCGAGGCCGACGGCGGGGTCGAGGAGCTGCCCTCGCGGCGGCGCAAGGCTGCCCCGATCGACCTGATGAGTGCGATGCGCGAGCGCTCCGGAGCCCGTGGGCGGCGCAGCGGGCGGCGACGCCTCGAGCCGGTCGCTCTGCCGCTCGACGGTGAGGCACCGCCCGACGAGCCGGACGCAGCGGCCGACGCGGAGGTGGCTGAGGCACCGGAGGCCATCGTGACGGCCGAGTCTGCTCAGGCGGAGGCACCCAAGACCGACGCGGGGCCACCTGAGGCCGAAGCAGAGGGTCCCAAGACCGAGGCGGAGGATCCCAAGACCGAAACGGCGGAGGAACCTGTCGCCGCGGCCACGCGGCATACCCACGACGACGAGGAGCCGAGCGAGCCGGTCGAGCCCGTCCCCGCGGTGGCGACGACGGAGCCTGCCGAGCCGAAGCCGGCTCCCCCGCCGGCAGCCGAGACACCCGAGCCCGAGCGACCCGCCCGTCGCAGTGGTCGGCCGTCGGTGCCGGCCTGGGACGACATCGTCTTCGGCACCCGCTCCGGCCGCGACTGACCACGCCGAGCGGACCATCCCACGCCGAGCGGACCATCCCACGCCGAGCGGACCATCCCCCGCCGAGCGGACCATCCCCCGCCCAGCGGACCATCCCCCGCACGACGAGGGGCTGAGAGATAGGGTCGCGCCGTGGCCGAGCTCGTCTTCTTCACCGGAACCATGGACTCCGGCAAGTCGACGCTCGCCCTGCAGATGGAGCACAACCACACGGCTCGCGGCAAGGCCGGCCTGGTCTTCACCAAGCACGACCGCGGCGGGCAGGCGGTCGTCTCATCACGACTCGGCCTGTCCCACAACGCGATCGAGGTGACCGACCACCTCGACTTCTGGGCAGCCGTCGTGGCCCGCCGCACCTCCGGCCAGCGCATCGACTTCCTCGTGTGCGACGAGGCGCAGTTCTACTCCGCGGCTCAGGTCGAGCAGCTGGCTCGGCTCGTCGACGAGATGGGCGTCGACGTCTTCGCCTTCGGGATCATGGCCGACTTCCGAACCCATCTGTTCCCCGGGTCCCAGCGGCTCGTCGAGCTCGCCGATCGGGTGCAGGTGCTGCAGGTCGAGGCGCTGTGCTGGTGCGGCCAGCGGGCCACCCATAACGCGCGGATCGTCGACGGCGAGATGGTCACCGAGGGCGAGCAGGTCGTCGTCGGCGACACCGCAGGCTCCGGTATGCCGCGGGAGCACGTCGTCGAGTACGAGGTGCTGTGTCGCCGGCACTACATGCGCCGGATGACCTCGCATGCCGCTCGGGCTGCCGCCCTCTCCCCCGACGTGCTGCCGTTCGATCTGGCCGCTGAGCAGGGCACGAGCTGACCCGCTGGTCCACTCGGCGTGCGATGGTCCACTCGGCGGGTGATGGTCCGCTCGGCGGTCAGGAGGCGCGGGCGGGCCAGTGCAGCAGCGGGATGGCCGTCTCGTCGAGCGTCACCGACCCGTGCAGCCCGACGAGGGCGAGCAGCTCGGGCTTGGTCTGCCGCGAGTGCACGACCGCGAGATCCGGCCCGCAGTTGACGACGACGTCGCCGATCCGCGGCAGCACCCGGGGCTCGACCCGCTCGGGGTCGCCGAACAGCCCGGCCGCGACCGCCTCGGCCCGGCTCCACACCGTGGCCCGGTCGCCCAGCCGCTCCCGCCAGGCCGCCGTGACCTCCGGCTCCGCCCCTGCGACACAATGCAGCTGGACCGAGCGCGCCTCCCCCGCGAGGTGCCGCACCCCGCTCATCAGCGCCGGCTCCAGGGCCAGGTCGAGGCGGTCCTCGAAGGCCACGTCGACCATGCCGTGGTCGGCCGTCACGGCGACCGCGGTATCGCTAGGCACCGACCCGACCAGCCGGGCCAGCTCGGCGTCGACCCGCTCGAGCTCCTCCCCCCACTCGAAGGACCCGACTCCGTGGACGTGTCCGGTGCGATCCAGGTCGCCCCAATAGAGGTAGACGAGCGCCCGCGCCGAGCCTCGCAGCGCCGCGAGCGCCGCATCGACGCGCTCGGGCAGCGTGGAGCCGCTCGCGAAGACCGCGCCCCGCAGCGCCGCCGTTGTCAGGCCCGACCCGTCGAAGTGCCGCGGCCCGATCATCGTCACCGCGAGCCCGTCGGCCACCGCCTGCTCGAAGAGCGTCGGCTCGGGTTGCCAGCGCCTCGGGTCAGGCCCGGCATCGGCGCCGTGCAGCCAGGACAGCTCGTTGAGCACCCGGTCGGTCGCCGGGTCGAGCACCTCGTAGCCGACCAGCCCGTGCGCCCCCGGCGGCAGCCCGGTGCCGAAGGAGCCCATCGAGGTCGCCGTCGTCGACGGGAAGCCGCACTCCAGCCGGTATGCCGCGGGCAGCGCCGCGCGCAGGAAGGGCGCGTGTCCCGCCCGCCGGCGCACCAGCTCGAGCCCGAGCCCGTCGACGAGCACGACGACCGCGCGCCGGGCAGGGGCGAGCGGGAGCAGCGGGCGCGCGGCATACCTGCTGGAGCCCAGCGCGGTCAGCACCGACGGCAGCACCGCGTCGAGCCGGCCGACCGCGGCGGTGTCCTCGGGGCGGCCGGCAGGCTCGCTCACCGGCTCACCGGTGGCGGCCGATCGAGGAGGACAGGGTGTGCGCGAAGTGCATCGCCCCGCGAGCGCGGCGTCGCCCTCGGCGTCGGCGCTGATCCGCAGCGAGATGTCGTCGCTGGCGAGGGTGCCCTCCCAGCCGTGGTCGGCCTCGCAGGTCGGGTCGCCGCAGGAGGCGTCCGCGAGGTCGAGCCGGCTCACGGCTCCCCAGCCGAGGGTGAGGGTGACCTCGCGGCCGAGCGACCCGGGCACGTAGGAGTCGGGCGAGGTGACGACGTGGGTCATCATCACGCCGCGCACCGCCGACAGCGGCACGACCTCGCTCGTCGCGGTGGCCACGGCACGGTCGTGGTCGTCGTGGTCGTCGGCGTGGACGACGACGAGCTTGTGCGGGGTGAGCACGAGCACGGTGATGTGCCGGCGGACCGCATCGTGGTCGAAGGTCGTCTCCTGGTGGACCAGGTGCGCGTCGGCCTGGTCGCTGCCAAGGGCCGCGGCGACGACGTCGGCGACGAGCGCCGGGTAGTAGCCCGCTCGCTGGATCTGCGCGCGCAGGTCGGCAGGCAGGGCGAAACCGGGGACGTCACGGGCGGGCTTGCGCATGACCCCATCCTTGCATCACGGCCGGGAGGGTCCGGTCCGGTCGGCTCAGGTCAACGCCCGACGGCTGGCGTCCTTGCGGGTGAGGGCGGGCCGAACGACGATCTCGGCGCCGAGCACGTCGACCCCGTTGGCCCAGCAGTTGACCGGCTCGAGGACGAGCGAGGCGACCGCCGGGTGGTCGTCAGCCAACACGGACAGCCGGGTCACCAGGTCATAGAGCGCGCTGAGCTTGACCGGGTCGCGGCCGCGGTGGCCGGTGAGCAGCGGTGCCGCCTTGACCGAGTGGACGAGGTCGCGCACGTCGACGTCGGTGAGCGGCGGGATCCGATAGCCGATGTCGCCGAGCAGGTCGGTCGGCGGGCCGGCGATCGAGAAGCCGACGACCGGGCCGTAGAGCGGGTCCTCGGTGGTCGACAGCACGCAGGCGACCCCGGGCGGCGACATCGACTGGATCGCGAAGCGGTCGGCCGCAAAGGCGCCGAGCCGCTCGGTGAGCGAGGCGTGCGCCTCGCGGACCGCCTCGGGCGACTGCAGATCGGGCCGCACGCCACCGACCCCGACCTGGTGGCGCAGCGCCGGCGCGAGGGTCTTGAGGATGACCGGATAGCCGAGGCGCTCAGCGGCCGCCACCGCCTCGTCGGCCGTCCGCACGACCGCCGAGGGCCACAGCACGATCCCGTATGCCGCGAGCAGCTTGGTCGCCTCGGCCGGCGTGAGCGCCCTACCGCCCTCGCCGAGGACGGACTCGATGAGCGCCTCGGCGGCGGGGCGGTCGATCCCGTCCGGGGCGACCGGGGTGCCCTTGTCACGCTGCCGCCACTCGGCATACCGAGTGGCTGCAGCGACCGCCCGGACGCCGTCCTCGGGCAGCGGATAGGCCGGCACGACCCGGCGTCGCGGCTCGCCCGGCGTACCGCCGACGGCGAGCTCCTCGACGACCCCCCGCATGCCGAGGAACGTTGTCACACAAGGCTTCTCGCTGCGGCTGGCCTCGTCACGGACGGCCGCGGCGACCTGCTCGTCATCGGTGTAGACCGGCGGGATGAAGGACGTGACGACGGTGTCCACCTCGGGGTCGGCGAAGGCCGCCCGCAGGGCTGCGGCGAACTCGGTGGGCACCGCGTCGGGCAGCACGTTGACCGGCCCGTGGGTGACCTCGAGGTCCCAGCTGCGGGCGGCGGCTGCGGTGAGCGAGCCGAGTGCCTCGGAGTTGGTGACGACGGCGATCCGGTTGCCGGCCGGCAGCGGCTGGTGCACGACGAGCTGGGCGATGTCGAAGAGCTGGTGGATGTTCTCGGCGCGGATCACCCCGGCCTGGCGCAGCATCGCGTCGAAGACCTCGTGGCGCATCGTCGACTCGCGGGTCAGGTGGCCGGCGGCGTTGCCGGTCATCCCGCCGGTCGACTTGACGACGATGACCGGCTTGGCCTGGGCCAGGTGCCGGGCGATCCGGGAGAACTTGCGCGGGTTGCCGGTGGACTCGACGTAGAGGCCGACCGCTGCGGTGTCGGCGTCGTCGATCCAGTACTGCATGAGGTCGTTGCCGGACACGTCGACCCGGTTGCCGGCGGACGCGAAGGTCGAGACGCCGAGGCGCCGGCGGGCGGCCGAGGCGAGCACGGCGATCGCGAGCGCGCCGCTCTGGGCGAACAACCCGAGGGAGCCGAGCGGGGGCAGCTCGGGGGCGAGCGAGGCGTTGAGCCGCACCTCGGGGTGGTTGTTGATGACTCCGAAGGAGTTCGGCCCGACAACCCGCAGGCCGGCGTGCCGGGCCCGCTTGCGCAGCTTGTTCTGCAGCTTCCAGCCCGCCTCGCCGGTCTCCGCGAAGCCGACCGACGGCACGACGATGACCCGGGCGCCCTTCTCCGCGGCGGCGTCGACGAGCTCGACGACATCGGGGGCGATGACGGCCAGCACGACGAGGTCGACCGGCCCGGGGACGTCGGCGAGGCTCGGATAGCAGCGCTGGCCGTAGATCGACTCGGCATTGGGGTTGACGGCATACACGGTGCCAGTGAAGCCGCCGTCGACGATGTTCTTGAGGAAGGTGTGGCCGATCGACAGCTCGCGCCGGCTCGCGCCGACGACGGCGACCGAGGTGGGGGTGAGCAAGCCGCGCACCGAGACCGACTCGGCGCGATGCTCGCGGGCGATCCGCACGGCCGTCGACGCCGCGGTCGGGGTGATGTCGAAGGACAGCGAGATGACGCCGTCCTCGAGCCGGTGCGACACGGCATACCCGGCTTCCTTGAAGACGTTGATCATCTTCCGGTTCTGCGGCAGCACCTCGGCGACGAAGCGGGTCACCCCCGCCTCGAGCCCGATGAGGGCGAGGTGCTCGAGCAGCACCGACCCGAGGCCCTTGCCCTGGTAGTGGTCGGAGATGTTGAAGGCGACCTCGGCGGTCGTGGCGTCGACCCGGTCGTAGCGGCCGATGCCGATGATCTTGTCGAGCACCGTGACGACGAGCGCGACCCGCTCGTCGTAGTCGACGACGGTGAAGCGGTGCACGTCGCGGTCGGAGAGCTCCTTGAGCGGGGCGAAGAAGCGCAGGTAGATCGACTCCTCCGACTGGCCCGCGTGGAACTCGCGGATCCGGTCGGCGTCGGCCGGGGTGATCGGGCGGACGTGCCCGACCGAGCCGTCGCGCAGGACGACGTCGGCCTCCCAGTCCACCGGGTAGTTCGCGGGCAGCCGGTGCTCGTCCCGGCTGAACGAGGCCGAGTCGGCGTTGTCGAGCAGGAACTGCTCGGATGCGGCCTCGGCGTGCGACTCCGACTTCCCCGACATGCCCCCATGGTCGCACGGTGGCCCCGGCCGGGCGCCCCGGGATGGCTCCTGATGGCAGGGTGAGGGCATGGAGCTCGCCGAGGTCGTGCGCCGCCGCCGGATGATCCGCCGCTACCACCCCGACCGGCCCGTGCCCGAGGCTGTCCTCGCTGCGGCGCTCGAAGCGGCCACCCGGGCTCCGAGTGCCGGCTTCAGCCAGGGCTGGGACTTCCTCGTGCTGCGCAGCGCGGCCGAGCGGCAGGCCTTCTGGGCAGCGACCGCAGCTGACCCGGCGACCAGCCCGCCCGATCGCTGGCTGTCCGGGCTGCAGACCGCGCCGGTGCTCGTCGTCTGCCTGTCGGACAAGGACGCCTATCTCGACCGCTATGCCGAGCCGGACAAGGGCTGGACCGACCGGGACGAGGGCCGCTGGCCGGTGCCCTACTGGGACGTCGACACCGGGATGGCCGCCCTGCTCATCCTGCTCACCGCGGTCGACCACGGACTCGGCGGCTGCTTCTTCGGGGTGCCACCGCAGCGTCACGAGGCGCTCAAGGAGGCCTTCGGCGTGCCGTCGGGCCGCCGGGTGGTGGGGGTGGTGTCGATCGGGTATGCCGCGCCGGGGCCGAAGAGCCCCTCGCTGCGCCGGGGCCGTCGTGGGGTGGAGCAGGTGACGCACTGGGGCCGCTTCGGCGGCTGAGCGCCGTGTCGGTGGTATGCCGCGCCCGCGGGCTGGGAGAGGATGGGACGCCCGGCGCTGCCGGCCGGGCGGCATACCGAATCGGCACGCGAGGAACGAGAGTCTCACGGCATGGCCCGACGCAGCAGCACTCCCCCACCGCCTGAGGACGTCGTCGAGCGGATCATCGACATCGACGTCGCCCAGGAGATGAAGGACGCCTTCCTCGAGTACTCCTACAGCGTCATCTACTCCCGGGCGCTGCCCGACGCGCGAGACGGCCTCAAGCCGGTGCAACGGCGGATCCTGTTCTCGATGAGCGAGCTCGGGCTGCGACCGGACCGGGCGCACGTCAAGTGCAGCCGGATCGTCGGCGAGGTGATGGGCAAGTACCACCCGCACGGCGACCTGGCGATCTACGACGCGCTGGTGCGCCTCGCCCAGCCCTTCTCCATGCGCTTGCCGCTCGTCGACGGGCACGGCAACTTCGGGTCGCTCGACGACGGACCGGCGGCCTCGCGATACACCGAGGCGCGGCTCGCGGCGGCCGCGATGCTCATGGTCGCGGGGCTCGACGAGGACACCGTCGACTTCGTCCCGAACTACGACGACACCGAGCGACAGCCCGAGGTGCTGCCGGCCGCCTTCCCCAACCTGCTCGTCAACGGCACGAGCGGCATCGCTGTCGGCATGGCGACGAACATGCCGCCGCACAACCTCGTCGAGGTCATCGGCGCGACCCGGCACCTCATCGACCACCCCGACTGCTCGCTCGACGACCTCATGCGGCTGCTGCCGGGGCCGGACCTGCCCGGCGGCGGGCGGATCATCGGGCTGGACGGCATCCGCGACGCCTATCTCACCGGGCGCGGCACCTTCCGCACCCGGGCGACGGCCCGGGTCGAGTCGATCACGCCGCGGCGCAAGGGCATCGTCGTCACCGAGCTGCCCTATCTCGTCGGACCCGAGAAGGTCATCGAGAAGATCAAGGACCTCGTCAACGCCAAGAAGCTGCAAGGCATCTCGGACGTCAAGGACCTCACCGACCGCAAGCACGGTCTGCAGCTCGTCATCGAGGTCAAGAGCGGCTTCGTGCCCGAGGCGGTGCTCGAGGAGCTCTATCGGCTCACCCCGATGGAGGACTCCTTCGGCATCAACAACGTCGCCCTCGTCGAGGGCCAGCCGCGCACGCTCGGGCTCAAGGAGCTGCTGCAGGTCTACGTCGACTTCCGGCTCGGCGTGGTGCGTCGGCGCACCGAGCATCGGCTGGCCAAGCGCGAGGCGCGACTGCACCTCGTCGAGGGACTGCTCATCGCCATCCTCGACATCGACGAGGTCATCCAGGTCATCCGCAGCAGCGACACCGCCGAGGAGGCCCGCGGTCGGCTGATCGAGATCTTCGACCTCAGCGAGGCGCAGGCCGAGTACATCCTCGAGCTGCGCCTGCGGCGGCTGACGAAGTTCAGCCGGATCGAGCTCGAGCAGGAGAAGACCGACCTCGAGCGCGACATCGAGGCGCTGCGGGCCATCCTCGGCGACGCGCGGCTGCTGCGTCGCACCGTCTCCGACGAGCTCGCCGAGATCGCCAAGGCCCACGGCACACCGCGGCGGACCGTGCTGCTCGAGTCGGCGGGGGCGCCGGTCGTGCCGGCCTCGGCCGGCCGAGGCGCCGCCCTCGAGGTCACCGACGATCCGTGCTGGGTGTTGCTCTCCGCCACGGGCCTGCTCGCTCGCACGGCGAGCGCCGACCCGATCCCGAGCGAGGGGCGGCGGGCCCGGCACGATGCCATCACCGGAGCTGTGCGCACTAGTGTGAGAGGCGAATTCGGTGTTGTCACCAGTCGTGGGCGGATGGTCCGGCTGTCCGCGCTCGAGCTGCCCACCCTCGTGCCGACGAACGACGCGCCGTCGCTGTCGGGCGGCGCGCCGCTCGCGGCATACATCGATCTGACCAAGGGCGAGCGGCCGTTGACCCTCGCCTCCCTGGCTTCCGATGCGCCGCCCTTGGCTCTCGGCACCGCGGCCGGAGTCGTCAAGCGGGTCACTGCCGACCACCCGGCCAAGGGGTCGTGGGAGATCGTCGCGCTCAAGGACGGCGACGAGGTCGTCGGCGCCGCCGCGACGCCGAGCGAGGACGACGACCTGGTCTTCCTCACCACCGATGCCCAGCTGCTGCGCTTCCCGGCCGGACAGGTGCGCCCGCAGGGTCGCGCGGCGGGCGGCATGGCGGGAATCCGCTTGTCCCCCAAGGCTCGGGTGGTCTTCTTCGGTGTCGTCGACCCGACCCGCGAGGGCATCGTCGTCACGTCGAGCGGCACGTCGAGCGCCCTGCCCGGCACTCAGCCCGGCGCGCTCAAGGTGACCCCGTATGCCGAGTACCCCGCCAAGGGGCGCGGCACCGGCGGGGTGCGCTGCCACCGCTTCCTCAAGGGTGAGGACACCCTCGTGCTCGGCTGGGTCGGCTCGACGCCGGCCCGGGCCAGCGCGGCGGGCGGCGGGGCCATCGAGCTGCCCGCGGCGACCGGGCGGCGCGACGGATCGGGGGTCGCCGGCACGGCGGTCATTGCCGCGATCGCCGGCCCGGTCGACGACCGCGGCACGACGAACGCCGGCGTCGCGGGTGGGTCGAACGGCCCTACGGACCCGACCTCGACAGAGGACTCCGACACCCTCGAGCTCGGCTTCGAATGACGAGCCCCGTTGCCCCGCAGTCGTGCTCGGTTCAGCACGAGCAGGCGGGCACGAGCGCCTTCGGCACCGCACCGGTGGCGCGGTTCTGGGTCGTCCTTGAGCAGTCCGGTCCGTGGGGGCGGGTCGCGGCGACCGAGTCACGGCTGCCGGTGGAGATCGGCCGAGCTCTCGACGAGGCCTGTTCGGCGGCCGGCGGCCGGCTCAGTCTGGCCCGCAGCCCCAGCTCGCACGCCGATCGCCAGGTCGGCCCACGGCGAGCCTGGCTCGCGAGCGCCGGCCCAACGGGCTGGCTGCTCGGCGGCCAGATCGACTCTGCGGCAACGCTGCTCGACGTCGACTTCGGCGCGCTGGCGCGGGGAGACGTCGAGTCGGTCAGGGCCAGTGCCCCCTGGGCTGCCCCTGAGCCACCGATCCTGCTCGTGTGCACCAACGGCCGCCGCGACGTGTGCTGCGCGGCGCGAGGGCGGCCGGTCGCGCGGGCCGGCCACGCGGCATACCCAGGGCGGGTGTGGGAGGCGAGCCACACCGGCGGGCACCGATTCGCGCCCACCGGTGTCCTACTGCCCCACGGCCGGATGCTCGGGCGGCTCGACCTGGCGGACCCTGCGGCTGTGGTGCGGGCGGCCGATGCCGGGCAGCTGCCGGAGCACCTGCTCGGCCTGGTCCACGACCGAGGCTGCACCGCCTACTCGAGCCTCGCCCAGACCGCCGAGTCGGCGGTTCGCGCTGCATCCGGGCGGCTCGGACTGAGCGCCCTGAGGGTCGTCGACCTCGTGGTGCACGATGCCGAGCGGGCCTCGGCGACCGTCGACGACGCCGAGACCAGCTGGCGGGTCGAGCTCACCCGCGCGTCCCTGCCGCCGCTGCCGGCGTCCTGCGGGGGCGCTCCCGAGCCAGTGACGACCTGGCTGGTCAGGACGCTGGCGGAGACCGAGGAGTCGGCGTCCGGCGCCCCTGCCGACGGGTAACGATCCGGGCACGCCACGTTCAGACTCTTGACAGCCCCGGGGCAACACACCAGAGTGTAAGCGCTTCCACCACTGGAAGTCGGGAGCGCGTGAGTAATGTGCGCCCGGTAGGAACAGTTCACGGTGGAGCTGTTGCCACGGCAGCCGCTCCGTGACCCCAAGGGAGCACAGCCTTGCGGAAATCCACGGCAATGAAGACGCTCGCACTCGCGGGCGCGGTCGCCCTCACCTCGACGGCGTGCCTCAGCTCCGGCGGGTCCGGCGGCTCGGGCGGCGGCGCGACCGGCACCGCAGCCGGCCCGGGCAAGTCGACCGTCGAGGTCATGTATGGCTTCGGCAACGAGCAGGAGACGGCCTTCCAGAAGGACCTCAAGAAGTTCGCGGAGGCCAACGGCTTCCAGATCAAGTTCACCAAGGCCGGCTCGTGGGACACCGAGATCAACTTGCGTGTCTCGGGCGGCAACCCGCCGGACGTCGGCCTCTTCCCCCAGCCCGGCCTCATGTGTGACCTGGCCAAGCAGGGCAAGATCCTGGCCTACGACCAGGCGACCGTCGACACGGCCAAGACCACCCTCGTCCCTGGCTTCGTCGGCGCCGGCACCTGCCCGGACGGCAAGGTCTACGGTCTGCCCTCGGCGGTGAGCGTCAAGTCGCTGCTGTGGTATCACAAGCCCTCCTTCGAGGGCGCCGGCTACACCGTGCCGAAGACGCTCGACGAGATGGCCGCCCTCACCGACAAGATCAAGGCCGCCGGCAAGACCCCGTGGTGCATCGCCGCCGAGTCCGGCAACGCGACCGGTTGGCCGATCACCGACTGGATGGAGGACCTCGTCCTGCGCTTCGCCGGGCCGGAGAACTACGACAAGTGGGTCAAGGGCGAGCTGAAGTTCAACAGCCCGGAGATCAAGCCCGCCTTCGAGTACTTCCAGAAGATCGCCTTCACCGAGGGGAACGTCCTCGGTGGGACGAAGGCGATCGCGGCGACGAACTTCCAGACCGGCGGCAACTCGCTGTTCAGCAACCCGCCCGGCTGCTACCTGTTCAAGCAGGCGACCTTCATCGCCGGCAAGGGCGGCTTCCCCGACTCGATCCTGGCCAAGGCCGACACCGAGCTCGGTGTCGCCGCCTTCCCGGCCAAGGAGGCGGGCAACAACCCCGTGCTCACCGGTGGTGACCTCGCGACGGCCTTCAACAACGACGCCAACACCCTCAAGCTGCGCAACTTCATCGCCAGCAAGGACAACGGCGTCGAGGTCGGCAAGGCCGGCTACTTCTCGCCGCACAAGACCTTCGACGTGAGCCTCTACCCGAGCAAGATGCTGCAGACGATCGCCAAGGACGTGCTCTACTCCTCGACGGCCGCCCGCTTCGACGGCTCGGACCTCATGCCCGCCAAGGTCGGCGCCGGCACCTTCTGGACCGAGCCGATCAAGTGGATCAGCGGATCGCAGGATCTCAACACGACCCTGACGAACATCGACAACAGCTGGCCCACTCGCTGAGCGTGACAGCCCACTGACGCTGCGGGGGCGAGCGCCGCTCGCCCCCGCAGTGCTCACCCTCCGCACGCCGAGTTCTATCTCCTTTCGAGAGGTGCTCTCCCTTGGCCATCAAACTCATCAACGCCGTGCTCGCCATCGTCGGCGGCATCGGCGGCGCGATGATCCTGTTCTGGATCCTCAACAAGCTCGCCGAGTCGCTCAGGGGGAAGTGGGAGGACCGGGTCAAGCCGTGGATGTTCGCTGGCCCGGCGATCCTCGCGATCGGCACCTACCTCATCTTCCCGGCTCTGCAGACCATCCACGACTCCTTCGCCAACGACCAGACCACCGCCTACGTCGGGTTGAAGAACTACACAGACCTGTTGGGAGAGAAGGACTTCCGAAACGTCCTGGTCAACAACCTGCTCTGGATCATCATCGTGCCGGCGCTCACCGTGATCTTCGGACTCGGCGTCGCGGTCCTGGCCGACCGGCTGCAACCCCGCGCGGAGAAGCTCGCCAAGACGGTCATCTTCCTGCCGATGGCGATCTCGATGGTCGGCGCCGCGACGATCTGGCGCTCGATCTACGAGTACCAGCCGGTGGGGACCCCGCAGACCGGGCTGCTCAACGCGATCATGGGCCTCTTCGGCCGGGACCCGGTCTACTGGTACTCGGTCGACAACCTCAAGCTCAACAGCCTGCTGCTCATGGTCATCCTCATCTGGACCCAGGTGGGGTACTCGATGGTGCTGCTCTCCTCGGCGATCAAGGCCGTGCCGGAGGACACCATCGAGGCCGGCCGGATCGACGGCGCCGGCGAGAAGCGGATCTTCTTCTCCATCGTCGTGCCGCAGATCTGGCCCACCGTCGTCACGGTCTTCATCACCGTGCTCATCGGCGTCATGAAGGTCTTCGACGTCGTCTTCGTCACGACCAACGGCAACTACAACACCGACGTCGTCGGGCGGCGCTTCTACGCCGAGATGTTCACCTATCGCAACTTCGGGTATGCCGCGACGATCGTCGTGCTGCTCATGCTGGCGATCACGCCGGTGCTCGTCTACCAGGTGCGCCAGTTCCGGCGTGAGGAGGCCAACCGATGACCACGACGATCCAGCCCGGAGCCGGCACGCCAGACCGGCAGCCGGAGGGCAAGGACCTCGCCGACACGCCGCAGGTGATCCGGCACAGCAAGGCCAAGAGCGGCCCGGGCAGCGCGTCCCTGGGCGTGCGGATCGTCCTGCTGCTGCTGTGCCTGCTGTGGGTCGTGCCGGTCCTCGGCCTGCTCATCAGCTCGTTCCGCACCCGGGACGCGCAGTTCTCGTCCGGGTGGTGGTCGGCCATCGCCAACCCGCTGGACTTCACCCAGTGGACGATGAGCAACTACAGCCAGGTCCTCAGCGACAACCAGTCGGGCGTCAACATGGGCCAGGCGTTCGTCAACAGCCTCATCGTCACCATCCCGGCGACGGTCATCCCGATCCTCATCGCCGCCTTCGCGGCCTACGCCTTCACCTTCATGGAGTGGAAGGGCCGGGACATCGTCTTCGTCCTCATCGTCGGGCTCCTCGTCGTGCCCAACCAGGTGGCCCTACTGCCGATCCTCAAGCTCTACAACGCACTCGGGCTCAACGGGCAGTTCATCGCCGTCTGGCTGGCGCACATCGGATTCGGCATGCCGCTGGCCGTCTACATCCTGCGCAACTACATGGCCTCCCTGCCTCGGGCGGTCATCGAGTCGGCGAAGATCGACGGCGCCAGCCACTTCACGACCTTCTGGCGGCTCATCATGCCGATGTCCACCCCCGCGCTCGCGTCGTTCGCGATCTTCCAGTTCCTCTGGGTGTGGAACGACCTGCTCATCTCGCTCATCTTCCTCGGTCGCGGTGACAACACCATCGCCACGGTGGCGCTGCAGGGCATGCAGGGCCAGACCGGTCAGGGTCGCGAGCTCATCCCGTCGGCAGGCTTCGTCACGATCATCATCCCGATCCTCGTGTTCCTCTCGCTCCAGCGCTACTTCATCCGAGGGATGACCTCGGGCGCCGTCAAGGGCTGAGCCCGACCTCGATGACCGATCACCTCGCTGCGGCGGCTCCCGACACGGGGGCCGCCGCAGCGGCATACGCACACCTGCGCGGTGGTGGTGTCAGCCTGCTGGTCGACCTCGGCGGTGGGCTTCCCCAGCACGCCGGCATGCCGACCGTGCTGCACTGGGGGTCGGCTCTCCCGGACGAGCTCGACTGTGCGGCAGCGGCTCTGGCGCTGGCGCCGCCGATCCCCCATGCCGCCCCGGACACCCGCCTGCGCACTCCGCTCGTGCCGATGCCGGTCGACGGCTGGCGACTGCGTCCGTGGCTCGAGGGCTCGCGCGCCGACGGCACCGGGTGGTCGCCGCGTCTCGTGCTGCGGGCTCATGAGCATGCCGCGCCGGCCTGTCTGCGTCTCGAGCTCGCCGACGAGACGACGGGACTCGCGCTGGAGATCGACCTGCGGATCGACGAGCACGGGGTGCTGAGCATCGAGCAGACCCTCACCAACGAGGGCGACGAGGACTATCTGCTGGGTGGGCTGCGCGCGGCCCTGCCGCTGCCGAGTCGCGCGGACGAGCTGCTCGACCTCACCGGCAGATGGTGCCGGGAACGCGCGCCACAGCGGCATCGGCTGGCGCTCGGGTCGTGGGTCCGGGAGGGCCGGCGTGGTCGCACCGGTCACGACTCCCCCACCGTGCTGGTCGCCGGCACCCCGGATTTCGGCTTCCGGCATGGCGAGGTCTGGGCCGTTCACCACGCCTGGTCCGGCCAGTCGACCTACCTCGCCGAGCGCAGCCCGGTCGGGCTGGCTCAGCTCAGCGCGGGCGAGCGGCTCGAGGCCGGCGAGGTGCGCCTCGCGCCCGGCGAGTCCTATGGCGCGCCAGCGGTGCTCGCGGCATACAGCGCTGCGGGCCTGGACGGGCTCGCCGCCTGCTGGCACGGCCGCGTTCGCGCTCGAGCGGGCCATCCGCAGACTCCGCGCAAGGTCATCCTCAACACGTGGGAGGCGGTCTACTTCAACCACCGGCTCGATCGGCTGACCGCGCTCGCCGACGTGGCGGCCCGGGTCGGCGTCGAGCGCTTCGTCCTCGACGACGGCTGGTTCGGCGGCCGCCGCGACGACACCCGCGGGCTCGGCGACTGGGTGGTCGCCGCGGACGTGTGGCCCGACGGGCTCGCACCCCTCATCGAGCACGTCACCGGGCTCGGCATGGAGTTCGGCATCTGGGTCGAGCCCGAGATGGTCAACCCGGACTCGGACCTGTTCCGTGCCCACCCCGAGTGGATGCTGCAGGTGCCTGGCCGCACTCCCACCACCTGGCGATCGCAGCATGTGCTCGACCTGGCGAACGAGGCGTGCTTCGACCACCTGCTGGAGCGGCTCGACCGGTTGCTCGCCGACCACGAGATCGGCTATCTCAAGTGGGACCACAACCGCGATCTCGTCGATCCCGGCCACGACGGCGGGCGTCCCGGCGTCCGAGCCCAGACGCTGGCGCTCTACCGGCTGCTCGACGAGCTGCGCGCGCGGCATCCAGGAGTCGAGATCGAGACCTGTGCCTCCGGCGGGGGTCGGGTCGACCTCGGCATCCTCGCCCGCACCGACCGGGTGTGGGCCTCGGACACCATCGACCCACTGGAGCGCCAGCAGATCCAACGCTGGACCCAGCTGCTGCTGCCGCCGGAGCTCGTTGGGGCGCACATCGCCTCGGATGTCTCGCACACGACCGGGCGGCGGCACTCCCTCGCCTTCCGCTCGGCCACGGCCCTCTTCGGCCACCTCGGCATCGAGTGGGACCTCACGACGCTCGACGGCGCCCGGCTCGAGGCGCTGGCTCGCGACGTCGCGGCATACCGACGGCTGCGACCGCTGCTGCACGGCGGCCGGGTCGTCAACGGCGACCATCTCGACCCGAGCAGCCAGCTGCACGGGGTGGTCGCCCACGACGGGGGCCACGCGGTGTTCTCCTACGTCCAGCTGAGCAGCTCGCCGTTCGAGCTGCCGCCGGCCGTGCCCCTGCCCGGGTTGACGGAGCAGACCCGGTACCGGGTCGAGGTGCTGCCCCTCGGCGGCGGGCCCGGCGCCCAGCAGATCGCCGGACCGCCGTGGATCGCGGACGGGCTGATCGCCGACGGCGCTTCCCTGGGTCGGATCGGGCTGCGAACGCCCGTGTTGCACCCTGAGCAGGCGCTGGTGATCGAGCTGACCGAGGTCAGGGACGGAGCGTCGTGAGGAGGGTGGGTTGGCGATGAGGATCGGACACAACCGGGGCAGAGCCCGGCGATCGGGCGACTTCGGTGGGTGGCTCAACTACCCTGCTGATCAGGTGCCCCTGCGGCGCGCGTCCGGCGTCGCGCAGGTCCCGGAGCCGGAGGCCGAGCTGTGAGCCAACCCACGATCACCGATGTCGCGCTGGCGGCTGGGGTGTCGGTCGCCACGGTGTCGCGCGCCTTGCGGGGACTGGACAAGGTGCATCCTGAGACGCGCGAGCGAGTGCTGCGCGCGGCTGCCGAGCTGGACTACATCGCGAGCCCCACCGCGTCGGGCTTGGCCTCCGGCCGCACCAGACTGATCGGCATCATCACGCCGTTCATGGCGCGCTGGTTCTTCACCGAGATGATGAGCGCCATCGAGAAGACGGTGCGGGTTCAGCAGCATCACATCCTGCTCATGGACCTCGAGGAGCCGGAGACGGTCGGCCGGCTCTCGCTGACCCAGGGGATGATGTTCAAGCGGATCGACGGCCTGATCGTCATCAACGTCGAGATGCAGGAGCCGGAGCGGGACCTTGTCGCGCGACTGGGGCTGCCGGTCGTGTCGGTCGGCAGCCGGGTCGACCAGTTCCCGGTGGTCGGCATCGACGACGTGGGGTGCGCCCGGCTGGCGGCCGAGCACCTCATCGGTCTCGGCCACCGCCGGATCGCCTACATTGGCCGGGCCCGGTCGGAGTCGGCGCATCGACAGACGCCGCAGGACCGGCTCCGCGGCTTCCACGACGCACTGGCCGCGCACGGACTCGACGTGCCCGACGGCTGGGTCCTGGAGTCCGACTGGAGCGCCGCCGACGCCAAGGCGGGCGCGCTGGGCCTGCTTTCGCGGCCGGATCGGCCCACCGCTGTCCTTGCCGCCTCGGACGAGATGGCCCTTGGGGTGATCGGCGCGGCGCGGGACCTCGGCATCGACGTGCCGGGCGACCTCTCCGTCGTCGGCATCGACGACCACGACATGGCCCGGGTCTTCGGCTTGACGACGGTGCGCCAGGACGTGCGCGCCCAGGGTGCCGCGGCGGCGACGGCACTGCTCGCCCAGCTCGGGCTGGCCGACCCCGACGAGGCGCGCGACCACACCGTGCCGGTGGAGCTCGTCGAGCGCTCCTCGACCGCCCCACCCGGCCCCTGACCGGACGGCAGGCGCGGCCAGCCGGTTGATCGCGTGGCAGGGCCGGGTTGACCCGATCGTCCGGGTATGCCGCGGATGCCGTGCTCGCGGATATCGGATGCTCCAGCACCGCCCTGATCCTGGTGCAACCAACGGATGCCCCAGTTCTGCCGCGATCCTGGTGCAACCGTGGATGCACCAGCTCTGCCCCGATCCCGGTGCAACCGTGGATGCACCAGAAGGCGTCCCCGTGTGACGCATCCGTTCGTTGCATCAGGATTGCAGGAAGTCGGGAGCATCCGATATCCGCGTGAGCCACCCACCGGCCCCGGCGGCCCAGAGCCTTGCGCCGGCGGCGGCCCGCCAGCTCAGCCGGCCCGCCCCCAGCTCAGCCGGCCCGCCTCACCAGGGCTTGTCGACCGACGGACCCGACGGGCTTCCGCCGTTGGCGGGGTTTTGCTGACCGTCCGGGCCCTGCTGGGCGCGCTGCTGCTGGTTCTGATCGGTCTTGGTGTCCAACTGGTCACCCTTGGCGTCCTGCTGGGCCTTCTGCTCCGGGGTCTGCTGGTCGCCCTGCTGTTGCTGCTGCGGGTTGAGCTTCTGCTCGGCCCGCTTCTTCGCGTTCTCGCCCTTCTGGCCGGCCCCGTCCGCCGGCGGCTGGTCACACTCAGGCGGGGTGGCGGTGCGGACGTCGATGACTCGCTGCCAATAGGCCCCCGCGGCCTGCCCGTCGCCCGACGCCTTCGCCGCGTCGCCGAGCTTCTCCAGGGACAGTGCGAGGTTGACCCGGATCTGGCACGAGTCGACCGAGGTCGGCGGCGCCAGCGCCAGCGCCTCCTCGAAGCTGGCCCGCGCCTGGTCGAAGTCACCGGCCACGACGAAGTAGTCTCCCCGCGCGAACGGCGCCTTGTGCCGCTCGACGACATTGACGAACGACATCGTGTCCGCCGCCGACCGGACCCGCTCGGCGTTGAGGGCGTACCACCCGTCGAGCGCCTCGCGGGCGGCATTCGACATGACGAGCAGCTTCACCGCGATGAGCACGGCCACCAGGACCGGCACGATCGACCAGCCGATGAGGCGTCGCCGAATGGCCAGCCGGGTCGCCTTGGCCTCCCTCGGCTCAGGCGGCAGCGCCGGTCGAGCCGAGCGGACCGCGGACACCGCCCGCTGGCCCCACGTGCGCTTCGGAGCCGCCGCCGGTGGGGTATGCCGCGGCGCCAACGTGGTGCTCATCGGGCCACCTCCTGTGGGGAACGGGTCTCGGGCTGGGTCTCTGGCTGGGTCTGGTTCTTGGTCTGAGGTGCCGCCCGCTGGCCGGTCGCTCCCTGCGATCGGCGCCCGCCACGCGGAGCACCTGGACGCCGCAGCTCCCATAACGCCGACAGGGCGAGCCCGACCTCCCAGGCGAGCAGCGCGGCTGCGGCGAGCAGCGGAATCCAGTAGTACTCGATCCGCGCCCCACCGGTCAGCGGGCCGTCGGCTCCCGGCGAGAGACGGTCCAGGCCGGTGAGGTCGACCTTGTCGACGATGCCGGTCACCGCGTCGCCGGGGTTGCGCTTGAGATAGGGCACGCCCAGCTGGCCGGCAATGTCGGCCAGCCGCGCCTCGTCGATGACCGAGCGCGCCGGCTGACCGGACTTGTCGGTCAGATAGCGAGCCCGGCTCGACGGCACCCCGGTCTCGCGCATCTGGCCGCCAGCGCTCGTGCCGTAGCCGAGCACCATGCCACCGTTGACGAGGGACCGGTCAACCCCCATCGGCTCCGGGCCCTTGGCCGAGGTCTGCTCGCCGTCGCCGAGGTAGAAGACCAAGCGGGCCCGCTCCGGATGCCGACTTTGCGCCAGCGCGAGCACCTCCTGCAGCTTCGGCCCGGCGATCGTCACGCTGCTGCCGCGCGACCACGCCGACGTCTCGGGCAGCAGGGTGTCGGCAGCTGACGCGAGCGCCGCGCCGTCGGAGGTGAGCGGCATCCGCAACACGGCATCCCGGTCGAAGGAGATGAGCGCGAACCGCGCCCCCGCCATCCGTCCGGAGATCGCCTTGATGTCCTCGCGCATCCCCTCGAGACGGGGCCGCCCGTCGTAGTCCTCGGCGACCGACGACACGGTCGTGTCGACGACGAAGAAGACGTTGAGGTCGGACGCGCTGGCCCGCACCCCGAGCCCGCCCGGCACGCCCGGGCGCAGCGCGGCGGCCAGCACCAGGAGCACGAGCAGCGAACGACGCAACCGCCCGAGCAGCGACGGGGTCGCTCCCCCGGGCTGCGGCCACCAGATGAGGGCGGCCGCCGCCAGCACGGCGAGCACGATGGTCGCGGGCGCTGCGATAGGGACCAGGCTCATGCCCGCCACCTCCGCCGGGTCGCCAGCAGCAGCAGCGCAGCCACGGCGGTCCAGGTGATGGCGTTCTCAGGGACGTCGTGGATCAGCGTGATCGGTGCACCCGGAATCCGGCCGGCCTCGCGGGCGGTGACGGCCGCAAGGATCCGGCTCACCGCCTCGTTGGACTTCAACGGGTAGTAGAGCCCGCCGGAGTCCTCGCACACCGTGCGCATCTCGGTCGACTGCGGTCCACCGTTCTGATGCGCCGGGTTGATGCCGTAGATCTGGATGTCCCGTTCCTTGGCCATCTGGCCGCCCTCGGGGAGGGTGAAGATCGTCTTGCCCATCGTGTAGTTGTCGGTGGCCAGGATGACCGAGCGGGCCCGCTTCTTGTCGGTGTTGTCGAAGCTGCGCACACAGGTGGCCAGGCCGTCGCCGATGAGCGAGCTGCCGGCACCGTTCATCGTGCCCGCGTAGTAGCGCCGGTCGTAGCCGTTGAACGCCCGCTCGGCCTCGGCGAGCTGCTCGTCGATGAAGTCGTAGTCATCGGTGAGCGGGAACAGCGGCACCGCCGAGGAGTTAAAGATGATCATCGACAGCCGCTCGCCCTTGAAGCCCTTGGCCAGCTCGCGGAAGGTCGCGACGATGTCCGCATCCGCGTCGACCATCGACCCCGAGACGTCGAGGCACAGCACGACGTCGCGGTTGGCCTTCTCCGGGTTGACGACCGTCGTCGCGACCGGACGGGCTGCCGCGAGCACGGCCAGGACGACGACGAGCGCGGCGGCCGCGGCATACCCGATCGTCACGAGGCGGTGCAGCCACAGGGCATGCACGTACTCCGGCAGGGCGGTGAGGACAGACGTGTTGGCCAGGTGCACGTTGGGCGTCTGGCGGCGGCGCCGCCAGACGAGGAAGACGACGAGCGCGATGAGGGCCGCAGCGCCGAGCGCCCACGGGATGATCTCGGGCTGTCTCAGTGCCATGCGGCCACCACCGCCTTGGCCGCCTCGGCTGCGGGCCGGATCGGGCGGGCCGGATCGGGCCCGAACTCCCCCGGATAGAGCTGGTGGACGACCTGCGAGACGTGCGCCATCCGAGGCCCGCTGCGACCCAGCTCGGAGAGCGTCATCGTCTGGGCCGTGGTGCCGGAGACCTGGTCGACGAAGCCGCGCACGGTGCGGCTGAGCTCCTGATGTGCCTCACGCACGTCGAGGACGCCGTTCTCGGCCTGCCAGACCAGCCGGTCGATGGTGGCCATCGTGTCGTGCTTGGCCCGCACCATGATCCAGCCCGGCGGCGGCGCCAACGGCGCCGGCGGGGTGCGTGGCACGGCCCGGCGGGTCGACCACCACACGAAGGCGATCCAGCCGAGCACCCCGATCAGCAGCAGCACGGCGAGGATGGTCCACCAGACGCTGTAGGTCATCGGCGGGTAGAACGGGTCGTCAGTGCGCACGGCGACGCTGCCTCTCCAGCAGGGTGAACACGGTGGACACCGCCGCCGACGTCGAGCCGACCCAGGCTCGGGTGATCGCGAGCGCGCCGAGCTGGGCGTCCAGCGCCTGCCGACGCGCGTCGGCGGCCTCGAGATAGGCCGTCTGCAAGCGCCCTCCACCCCGCACCGCGGCGGGCAGCAGGCTGCCGTCGCTGACCTCCTGGGCGGCGCGACGCACCTGGTATGCCGTGGGGTCGGCGTCGATGACGCTCACCCAGAGGATCTCGTGCTGGGCGTGGATGCGCCGCAGCAGGGCGGTGTCGTCCTCGGTGAGGGCGGCGTCGTCGGACACGACGAGCACGAGGCAGCGCTTGGTGACGTGATCGGCGAGATAGCGCAGCTGGTCGGCGAACCGGCTGGGCCCGGCGTCGAGCGTGCACGACCGGTCGATCGCCCGCAGCAGCCGCTCGAGGTGCGCCTCGGTGCCCTTGGCCTCGTGCAGCCGACTGCCGGTGGCGTCGCCCTCGACCAGCCCGACGTGGTCGCCGTGCCGGACCGCGAGATAGGCGAGCATCCCGGCGACGAGGATCGCGACGCTCTTCTTCGGCTCGCCGGACTCGGCCACGGCGGCCATCGAGCGGCCGGTGTCGACGACGAGCAGCACGGTCTGCTTGCGGGTGGCGACGTAGCGCTTGACCAGCGGCGACCCGTGTCGCGCCGTCGCCTTCCAGTCGATGTCACGGATCTCGTCGCCCGGGACGTACTCGCGCAGATCGTCGTAGTCGAGGCTGCGGCCGCGGAAGACCGACGCGTACTCACCGTCGAGCAGCCCCCAGGTGCGGCGGTGCGCGACGATGAACAGCTTGGTCTTGACCTTCGCGAGCAGCGATGCCATGAGCGTGACCCCTGTGATCCGGTATGCCGCGTGGCCCGGTCAGGGGGTGCGGACCGCCGCGACGACCGCGTCGACGACCCGCTCGACCGGCACGTCGTCGGCGACCGCCTCGAAGCCGAGGATGATCCGGTGTCGCAGCACCCGGTGGGCGAGGGCCTTGATGTCGTCGGGAACGACGTGGTCGCGCCCGGCGAGCAGGGCCCGGGCCCGCCCGGCCTGGGCGAAGGCGATCGAGGCGCGCGGGCTGGCGCCGTACTCGACGTAGGGCGCGATCGCCGGGTCGAGGTACTCCTTGGCGTGCCGAGTGACGTAGGCCAGCCCCACGGCATACCGGATGACCGTGGGGTCGAGGTAGACGTCGCGCACGAGTCCCTGCAGGCGGCTGATGTCGGCGAGCGTCACGACCGACTGCTGCTCGGCGAGGTAGACGCCGGCATCGATCCGCCGAACCACCTCGGCCTCCTCCTCGAGGGTGGGGTAGTCGAGGACGTCCTTGAGCATGAACCGGTCGAGCTGGGCCTCGGGCAGCACGTAGGTGCCCTCCTGCTCGATGGGGTTCTGGGTGGCCAGCACGAGGAAGGGCTCGGGCAGCGGGTAGATCTGCCCGCCGATCGAGGTCTGCCGCTCCTGCATCGCCTCGAGCATCGCCGACTGGGTCTTGGCCGAGCTGCGGTTGATCTCGTCGAGCAGCACGAGGTTGGCGTGCACCGGGCCAAGGCGGGTCTCGAACTTGGCCGTCGTCACGTCGTAGACCTGGGTGCCGACGATGTCGCTGGGCAGCAGGTCGGGGGTGCACTGGATCCGCTTGAACGAGCCGCCCACCGCGCGCGAGAGGGTGGCCGCGGCCGTCGTCTTGGCCAGACCGGGCACCGACTCGAGCAGGATGTGCCCACCGGTCACCAGGCCGAGCATGAGGGTCTCCTGCAGCCGCTGCTGGCCGACGACCCGCTCCTCGAAGGCCTTGGAGATCGTGTGCATCGTCGCCCGCGCCCAGGCCATGTCCTCGTCGGAGATCGGGGAGACCCGCGGCCGGACGTCGACGCCACCCTGCTGCTGGCGCTGTGCCTCGTATGCCGCGTGCTCACTGCCCGGGGGCGGGCCAGCCGGCGCCTGGCCCTGCGGGTGGGCCGGTGGCGGCGCCCCCCAGGGACCCGCCGGCGGACCGGGTGGCATGGGCGGCATCGGCTGGGTCATCTGCTCCCCTGGGTGTGGCTGGTCAGTGCGGCGGGCGGCTGCGCTCTCCCCGCAGCCGCCCGCACCAGGGTAGACGTCCGACCGGAGCCCCGAGTTCCCCCGCTCGGGCAGATCCTGCGCATCCGGTGCGACTGCGGCTGCTCAGGCGTCGATCCGGCCCCGGTCCAGCGCCGCGGCCGACTCGATGATGAAGTCCTTGCGCGGCGCGACGTCGTTGCCCATGAGCAGGTCGAAGACCCCCGCAGCCAGGGTCGCAGCCTCCTCGGTCTCGCCGAGGGTGACCCGGCGCAAGGTGCGGTGGCGGGGGTCCATCGTCGTCTCGGCGAGCTGGTCGGCGTCCATCTCCCCCAGTCCCTTGTAGCGCTGGGGTGGCTCCTTGATCCGCCGGCCCTTCTTCTCCAGGGCGGCGCGGGTTTGACGCATCTGCGCCTCGCTGTAGGTGTAGACGTACTCGTTCTTCTTTCCCGGCCCACCGACGACCTCGAGCCGGTGCAGCGGCGGCATCGCGGCATACACCCGGCCGTGCTCGATGAGCGGGCGCATGTATTTGAAGAACAGGGTGAGCAGCAGGGTCCGAATGTGCGCGCCGTCGACGTCGGCGTCGCTCATCACGATGACCTTGCCGTAGCGCGCGGCGTCGATGTCGAAGGATCGCCCCGAGCCGGCCCCGATGACCTGGATGATCGCCGCGCACTCGGCGTTCTTGAGCATGTCGGCGACCGAGGCCTTCTGGACGTTGAGGATCTTGCCCCGGATCGGCAGCAGCGCCTGGTAGTCGCTGGAGCGGGCCAGCTTGGCGGTGCCAAGGGCGCTGTCCCCCTCGACGATGAACAGCTCGCTGCGGGCGACGTCGTGGGTGCGGCAGTCGGCGAGCTTGGCCGGCAGGGTCGAGGACTCCAGCGCCGTCTTGCGCCGCTGGGTCTCCTTGTGCTGGCGCGCCGAGATGCGCGCCTTCATCTCGGAGACGACCTTCTCGAGGATGAGGGCGGCGTGCGCCTTCTCCTCCCGGCGAGTCGAGGTGAGCTTGGCGGTCAGCTCCTGCTCCACGATCCGGGCGACGATGGCCCGCACCGCGGGAGTGCCGAGGATCTCCTTGGTCTGGCTCTCGAACTGTGGCTCGGCCAGCCGCACGGTGACCACCGCGGTGAGCCCGGCGAGGATGTCGTCCTTGTCGACCTTGTCGGTGCCGACCTTGAGTCGGCGGGCGTTGGTCTCGAGCTGCTTGCGGAAGACCTTGAGCAGCGCCTGGTCGAAGCCCTGCTGATGGGTGCCGCCCTTGGTCGTCGCGATGACGTTGACGAAGGAGCTGACGACCGAGTCGTAGCCGGTGCCCCAGCGCAGCGCGACGTCGACGCCGCACTCGCGCTCGACCTCGGTCGGCACCATGTGGCCCTTGTCGTCGAGCACCGGCACCGTCTCGGTGAACGGAGCCGCGCCGGTGAGCCGCCACACCGAGCTCACCGCCGGGTCCGGGGCGAGGAACTCGACGAACTCGCTGATCCCGCCGGTGTGCCGGAAGCTGCGCTCGTATGCCGCCTCGCCGGCCGCCGTGGGCCGCAGGTCGCGGACGACGAGCTCGAGGCCCGGCACGAGGAAGGAGGTCTGCCGGGCCCGGGTCTCGAGCTCCTCGAGGACGACCGCGGTGCCCTTGAGGAAGATCTGCGGGTCGGGCCAGAACCGGACCCGGGTGCCGGTCACCCCGCGCGGGGCCTTGCCGATCACGGCCAGCTCGGAGCCGGTCTCGTATGCCGTGAACGGCGCGTCGGGCGAGTGCGGCCCGGCCGGGTCGCGGAAGACGCCCGGCTCGCCGCGGCGGAAGCTCATCGCATAGGTCTTGCCGCCCCGGTCCACCTCGCAGTCCAGCCGGCTGGAGAGGGCATTGACGACCGAGGCGCCGACCCCGTGCAGGCCACCGGAGGCGGCATACGCACCGCCACCGAACTTGCCGCCGCCGTGCAGCTTGGTGAAGACGAGCTCGACCCCGGTGAGACCCGAGCGAGGCTCGACGTCGACCGGGATGCCGCGACCGTTGTCGTGGATCTCGATCGACCCCTCGGCCCCGATGGTGACGACGATCCGGTCGCAGTCGGCGTTGAGCGCCTCATCGACGGCGTTGTCGATGATCTCCCACACGCAATGCATGAGACCGCGCTGGTCGGTGGAGCCGATGTACATGCCCGGACGCTTGCGCACGGCATCGAGGCCCTCGAGGACCTGCAGGTGCCGAGCGGTGTAGCTCGGGGCGCCGTCGCTCGATCGGGTGCTGCTGCGTGCTGCCACTGCCGTCCTCGGTTCTGCGGGGGGATGCGCCCCGAGGCTATCTGCTCCCCCGGACAGCCGAGGGGCCGCTCGTCCGCGTGTCTTGTTTCGGCAACCAATCCGACCCGGGAAGAGGCTCTCGTGCTTGACTGTTGCAACCGGCACGTCCCGTGGAACGTCTTCGGGACATGGCACGAGAGATGAGAAGGCTGACGTGAACGCAACTCTGGCCCCCAGCCTCAGCGCCGCAGACCGCTGCGACCGCTGCGGCGCGCAGGCCTACATTCGCGCCCGCCTTGTGAACGGGGGCGAGCTGTACTTCTGCGCCCACCACGGCCGGCAGCACCTGCCCAAGCTGGCCGATCAGGCGAGCGAGATCCACGACGAGACCGACCGACTCACGGTACGCGCCGAGGAGAGCACCGGGCTGCGGTGACCCGATGATCGGCTCGACCTGGGCCATCGGCCTGCTCATGCTCGTCGGCTTGGTCGGCATCGTCGTGCCGGTCGTGCCTGGTCTGGCGATCACGGTGCTCGCCACCGGCATCTGGGCCTTCGACCACCCGGACCCCAAGGCGTGGATCGTCTTCGGCGTCGCGCTCGCCATCTACCTCGCCGGGGTGGCGCTGCAATATCTGCTGCCCGGCCGGCGGATGCGCGAGCGCGGCGTGACCACCCGCACCATGCTGCTCGCGGTGCTGCTGGGCATCGTCGGCTTCTTCGTCATCCCGGTCGTGGGGGCGATCCTCGGCTTCGTGCTCGGCATCTTCCTCGTCGAGCTGTCCCGGGCGCGGGACTCGCGGGCCGCGTGGGCGTCGACCAAGGTGGCGCTCGGAGCGGTGCTGCACTCGATGGGCATCGAGCTGCTGGCCGGGATCGGGATCCTCACGACGTGGATCATCGGACTGCTCACCCTTGGTCCGGTGAGCTGACGGACGACACGCGAGCGGGCGGCATACCCATCGGTATGCCGCCCGCTCGCGTGGTCAGCTGTTCGCGTCGCTCAGGACTGGTCGCCCTCGCGCTTGTCCCACCGACGCTCGAAGCGCTTGAGCACGTCACCCTTGGCCTTGGGCGCCGGGCGGTGGGCGGGCTGCTCGTCGGCGGGGCGGGCCGGAGCGAAGCCGTAGACGGCCACCCCGACCATCGCGAGGAAGCCGACAGCGCCGAGCCAGATCTGCTGGTTGAGCACGCCGAGCAGGACCAGGCCGAGGCCGAGCAGCACGCCGACGACACCGATGAGCAGCCGACGCCGGCTCCGGCTGGCGCTCTGGGTGCGGATCCGGGAGGCGAACCGCGGGTCCTCCGCATAGAGGGCCTGCTCCATCTGCTCGAGCAGCTTCTGCTCGCGCTCGGAGAGTGCCACGATCCACCCCTTTCGCGGGTCAGGTGCCTCACATCGTCGAGTCACCCGCTGACGTGTCTCACGGTGAACGGACCACGATGTCGGCGGATTCCCCACGGCCGCGCCGTTCGGTTGGAGACCTCGTCTTCAGGATAAGACCCTCACGGCATTCTGGATACCCGAGTCTCGCGAAGATCAACCGTCAGACGGGGGATCCGCCGGACGGGTGCGATCGGTGGGGCGGGTGCGCTGGGTGGGACGCAGGATGCGCGGAGCACCATCGCGCGGGTCGGCCGGCGGCTCGGCCACGGGGTCGGCGCCGGGGGCGGCCCGGGGGTCGGATCCGGAGGCGAACCGGGGGTCGGATCCGGAGGCGACCCGGCGGTCGGAGACGGAGGCTGACCGGGCCGGGCGGCCCTCGGACACCAGGGCAGCCGGGCGGACGGCGCCGGCACCGAAGCGAGCGCTGGCCCGGTCGACGGCCCGGTCGGCGTCGCGCCAGCCGGTCTCGGGCTCGTCGAGGCGAGGCTGCCGAGGAGCACCGGCAGCCTCGACGAGGCCCTCGAGCCGCACTCCGACCAGCCGGATCCGGGCCCGCTGCAAGCCGAGCGAGTCGTAGAGCGCCCGGGCGGCGGCATAGATGTCCCGCGACACGTCGGTGCTCTCCCGCAGGGTCCGCGACCGGGTGATCGTCGTGAAGTCGGCGAATCGGACCGTGATCGTCACGGTGCGCCCGACCATCCCGGCCGCCCGGACCCGAGCTGCGGTGCGATCGGCCATCCGCAGCAGCTCGCGATGGATGAGGACCGGGTCGTCGAGGTCGGCGGCGAAGGTCTCGTTGGAGCCGATGCTCTTCTCCCGGGTCTCGGGCACGACCCGGCGCTCGTCCCGCCCCCAGGCGAGGTCGTGAAGGTGGGCGCCCGAGGCGTCGCCGAGGGCTCGGCGCAGGGTGTCGACCGGAGTGTGCGCGATGTCGGCCACGGTGCGCAGACCGAGCCGGTGCAGCGCCTCCTCGGTGCGCTCCCCCACCCCCCACAGGGCGCCGACCGGCAGCTGGTGCAGGAAGTCGACGACCTCGTCGACCGGCACGACGAGCAGGCCGTCGGGCTTGGCCAGGCCGGAGGCGAGCTTGGCGACGAACTTCGTGGGCGCGACACCGACCGAGCAGGTGACGCCCTGCTCGTCGGCGATGGTGTCGCGCAACAGCTGGGCGATCCGGGCCGGGGGGCCGAGCCGGCGGATCGCCCCCGCGACGTCGAGGAAGGCCTCGTCGAGCGAGAGCGGCTCGACCTGGTCGGTGACCGAGTGGAAGGTCTCCATGACGGCGCGGGAGACCGCGGCATACCGGTCGTGGTCAGGGCGGATGACGGTGGCCTGCGGGCACAGCCGGCGGGCCCGGGCCATCGGCATCGCCGAGGTGACGCCGAAGGCGCGGGCCTCGTAGGTCGCCGAGAGGACGACCGAGCGGCCGCCGCCGCCGATGATGACCGGGGTGCCGCGCAGGTGTGGGTGCTCGAGCAGGGACACCGAGGCATAGAAGGCGTCCATGTCGACGTGCAGGACGGTGCACCCGGTGTCGTCCGGTGGGCCGGTGGCGGACCGGGGTGGGGGGCGGTACTGGCGGCGGCTCATCGGCTCGGCCCGGGTCGTGGCGGTCTCGGGCGGTGCCGGTCAGGGACGGCGGGCCAGCAGGTGCAGGCCGGCGCCGAGCTCGCCGAGCAGCGGGTATGCCGGGTGGCCGGCAAGCGCCTCCTCGAGGGCGAGCAGCTCGGCCCGGCCGCTGTCGGTGTCGACGACCGCGGGGGGCACCAGGTCGGCGAGCAGCCGCACGCCGTGCCAGTGCTCGACGGTGAGCCCGGCCTGCTCGACGAGCGTCCGCAGCCCGGCGAGGTCGAAGCGGCGGGGCAGCGGGTCGTGTGCCCCCCACCGCGCATCGGGGCTGGTGAGGGCCCGGTGGGCCTGGCCGAGCTCGCCGGCCAGGGCCCGGGCCAGCACGGCGGCGAGCCGCCCGGCGACGAGCAGCGAGACGTGGCCGCCGGGCACGAGGGCGCCGGCGATCGCGGTGAGCGTGGCGGCGGGGTCGTCGACGACCTCGAGGACGCCGTGGCAGCAGACCAGGTCGAAGCCGGTATGCCGCCGCTCCGCTGGCCCGTCGGTGCCGGCGGTGTCGTCGGTGCCGGTGGTGTCGTCGGTGCCGGTGGTGTCGTCGGTGCCTGCGGTGTCGTCGGTGCCTGCGGTGTCGTCGGTGCCTGCGGTGTCGTCGGTGTCGGTGGCGGCCCCGTCCCGGTCTGTGGCCGCGGCGGCTGCGCCCCGGTCGACGTCTGCGGGCTGGGCCGGTCGGGGCAGCTGGGCGAGGGCCTCGGTGAGGGTGTCGGCGTCGCCCTGGACGGCGTGCACCCGGTCGGCGACCCCGGCGTCGGCGGCGCGGCGCTGGAGGGCGGCGAGAGCGTCGGGGCTGGGGTCGACGACGGCGACCTGGGCGACGACGTGGGGGCCGAGCTCGGCGATGGGGACGGCGAGCTCGCCGGTGCCGCCGCCGAGGTCGAGCACCCGCAGCGGTCGGCCGCTGCGGGCGGCCTGCTCGTGCAGGCCGGCGCGGACCGTGGCCCACACGGCGGCGGTGCGCACGGCGCGGCCGGCGCGGGCGCTGCGCTGCATCTCGGGCACGGCCTCACCCTAGTGCCCCGAGCTGCCCGGGCTGGCGTGCCACAGCTTGCGTGGAGCACGGCCGTCGGTGGCCTCGCCGGGAGGCTTGACGTCGGCATACACCGACTGGCGATAGCCGCTGGCGTGGACGAGCACCGGGCGTCCACCGGGGGTGCCAGGGCCCGGGGCGACCGGGCGACGGCCACCGCCCATGCCGCCGGCCCGGCTGCTCGTGCCGGCCCGGCTCGGGTCGTCAGCCCGTGCGGCCGGCTGGGCCGGGCGATCGGCGGGCGGGATCCGGGCCGCCCACGGCGGTGGGGCCGGTCGGTCGTCACGGTCGCCGGCGGGCAGGCCGTCGGCACCGTGGGTCGTGTGGTCGTAGGCCTGCTGGGACCAGTCGGGGTCGCCGGGCGCGTCGGCGGCCGGCGCGGCATAGGGCTGGGCGAGGGCGGCGGCACCGGCAGCGGCCCGCTCGTGCGCGGCGGCGTCGGCGGCGGCCAGGGCCTCGAGCAGTGCCGGGCGCCCCCCGGCGGCGAAGGCCTCCCACAGCCCGGAGAGCTCCCACGCGCCGGTGGCGCGCAGCGAGATGCCGCGTCGGCCGGTGCGCCGGACGATGCCGCGGACGAGCAGCAGCCAGGAGTGGAACACCGTTGTGGCGTAAGGGCCTTGGACGTCCTCGAAGAAGGTGGAGTCGGAGGGGCCGGTGCCGTCGTCGAGGGTGAGGAAGACGACCCGACGGCCGGAGCGGATGGGCGGGGTCTGAGTGGCCACCTTGACCCCGGCGACCCAGACCTCGCTGCGGTTGCGGGCCGAGAGCAGGTCTCGGGAGCGGGTGACGCCGAGCGCGTCGAGCATCGGCAGATAGGGGTCGACGACGTGGGCGCTCGCGTCGAGGCCGAGGATCTCCAGCTCGGCGCGCACCCGCTCGGGGCCGGTCAGCTCGGGCAGCCCGGAGCCCACTCGCACGGTGGGGGCCTCCAGGGGCAGCACGAGCTGGGTATGCCGGTCGGCGTCGCGGACCGGCGCCGCCGCCTGGGACTGGGCCGCGGCGAGCAGAGCGGGGTCGAACCGGGCCAGCACCGTCGGGTCGAGGGTGCGCGCGTCGAAAGCGGGCGGGCCGAGAGTGCGCGCGTCGAAAGCGGGCGGGCCGAGGGGGCTGGGGTCGGCGGCGTCGCGGATCGTGCCGGGGCCGCTGCGGATGCCGGGTTGCTGGGCCAGCACGGTGTCCTCGCGGAGCGGGTGGGCGGCGGCGAGGGCTCGCTCATCGGTGACCGGCGCCCCAGGGGCCTGTCCCCCGGGCGCGCGGGCGCTCATCGTCGCCGGCCGGGGGCTCCACCTCGCGGCGGAGCCTGGAGCAGCGGCCCGGCCAGCGCTCGGGCTGCCGACCCGACTGCTCCGGCCGGCAGACCGGGTGCGTGCCGAGCTGCTGGCGGACCATCGATCGAGCTCGGCGACGGCCAGCAGCAGGTCGCGGCGGGTGACCCGACCGCGGGCACCGAGCCGGGTGCGCCCGACCCCGGTGCCTGCCGGTGCAACGACCGGCCCGTTGCTCGACAGCGGGCCGGACCCGGCGGCGGTGCTGCCGGTGCTGCCGGTGCTGCGGGTGTTGCCGGTGCTGCCGGTGCTGTTGGCGATGCCGTAGAGCCGGTCGAGCCCACCGGCGAGCACAAGCCGCTCGAGTACCGGGCGACTCGGGTGTGCCCGACGCGCCAGGTCGGGCAGGTCGGCATAGGGCTGGCCGGCGAGGATCCGCGCCATCTCGGCCTCGGTGATCCCCTTGACATCGGCCAGCGCGATCCGGATGCCATAACCCTCACCCTCGAGTGGAGGTATGCCGCCGGCCTCCAGGCCCAGCCGAATACCTCCACCCGCGGTCTCCACGGTCTCCACGGTCTCCGCGGTCTCCACGGTCTCCGCGGTCTCCACGTCGTCGCTGTCGTCCACCTCGTCGCAGTCGTCGCAGAGGCGCTCCACGGCATACCAGGGCTTGGAGGCGTTGACGTCCAGGCCGAGGATGGCGATGCCGAGCTGGCGGGCGTCGTCGAGCAGCAGTCGCTTGGGATACATCCCCGGGTCGTGGGTGAGCACGCCGGCGAGGAAGGCCGCCGGGTGGTGGGTCTTGAGCCAGGCCGACTGATAGGTCGGCAGCGCGAAGGCGGCGGCATGCGCCTTGCAGAAGCCGAACGACGCGAAGGCGCGCAGCACCTCCCAGATCCGGTCGCAGTCGGCCGGGGAGTAGCCGCGGGCCAGGGCGGCCGGGCGCCACCAGGCCTCGACCGTGGCCTGCCCGTCCCGATGGCCCATCGCCCGGCGCGCCTCGTCGGCCTCGGCCAGGCTCACCCCGGTGGTCTCGGCGACGATCCGCAGCACCTGCTCGTGGAAGACGACCACCCCCTGGGTCTCGGCCAGCACGGGGACCAGCGAGGGGTGCAGATAGTCGGCCGGCGCCCACCCGTGCCGGGCGTTGAGGAAGGGGACGATCATGTCCGACTTCACCGGGCCGGGCCGGAACAGCGAGATGTCGATGACCAGATCCTCGAAGCGCTCGGGGCCCAGCTTGCCGATGAGCTCACGCTGGCCCGGGCTCTCGATCTGGAAGCAGCCGAGGGTCCGGGTGGTGCGGATCATCGCGTAGGTCGCCTCGTCGTCGAGCGGCACCTGCGCCGGGTCGTCGAGGTCGACGGTGACGCCGTCGACCCGGGCCACCTCGGCGACCGCGTGGGCCATCGCCGACTGCATCCGGATGCCGAGGACGTCGAGCTTGAGCAGCCCGAGCGCCTCGACGTCGTCCTTGTCGAACTGGCTCATCGGGAAGCCCAGCCAGCTCGCCTCGACCGGGGTGCGGTCGAGCAGCGCGGCGTTGGACAGCACCACCCCGCACGGGTGGACGGCGATGTGTCGGGGCAGCCCGTCGAGCCGCTCGACGAGCTCGAAGAACAGCTCGTAGCGCGCCGCGGCCAGCCCGCTCACCCGCAGCTCGGGCAGGTCGGCGATCGCCGAGCGGGCGCGCCGGGCGGCGATGTGCGGGAATGCCTTGGCCATCGCGTCGACCTCGCCCGGCGGCAGCCCGAGCGCAGCCCCGACGTCGCGGACCGCGTGCCGGACCCGATAGGTGTCCATCATCGACACGCAGGTGACTCGCGCGCCGCCGAAGCGGGCCAGGATCTTCTCGTAGATCTCGGT
>Ga0116151_10000512_pt1 | contig 35598 bp, 30 predicted proteins | sample AD_UKC117_MetaG_FD_89893 | JGI IMG/M metagenome (GOLD analysis project Ga0116151, IMG submission 89893) | Active sludge microbial communities of municipal wastewater-treating anaerobic digesters from Hong Kong - AD_UKC117_MetaG | ecosystem: Engineered > Bioreactor > Anaerobic > Digestate... | reverse complement strand
TGGGGGTAAAGATCCCGGTGTATATACCGCCAAGTACGAGAGCGGCTATAAGGGCAATGGACCACATTTTTTTGATGGAACCGAAAGTTGATAACAGCGTTTTTTTATCGTGTGATCTTTCGATCTCTCGTGGGGCGAGTTCGGGATTTCGTATGACCTTTATTACGATCATAACTGAAAAAGCCACTGCGGTAAGTATTCCCGGCAGTATCCCGGCCATGAAAAGCTTCCCTATAGACTGGTCTGTGAATATGGCATACACGATAAAACCTGCACTCGGGGGGATCATAGCCGCAAAGCCGCCCGCAGCTGCAATGCACCCCATGGCGAATGGTTTGTTGTATCTATAGCGCATCATTTCAGGAAGGACGATCTTGCCGAAAAGCGCTGCCGTTGCAAGGGATGAGCCCGACACCGCTCCAAATGCTGCACAGCCGAAACAGCTTGCTATGGCGAGTGATCCAGGGAGTTTGCGGGTAAGATCATGAATGCCCTCGAAGGCCTTCTCCGCAAAAGCCCCCATTGAAGCGAAAGCGCCCATCAGGGTGAAAAGAGGCAGGGCACAATAAGAGGGTGTGGCAATTGTGTGATATAGCGTCTGCCCCAGGAAGCTTATTGCCGTGTCTATCCCGACAAGTGCAGATATGCCGACGAAGCCGACTACGAGAAAGTCGATCGCTATGTGGACACCTTTACCCAGAAGGGCAAGGAGGATTAGTATCCCAAGAAGTCCGATCATTACGTTTCCCATCAGTTATCACCGCCGGTCCATTTTGATCCAAGATTTATGATCAATTGAGCAAGGTAGAAAAGCAGACCTGTAAAAACGACGAACTTGGCGGGGTAAATGGGCAAAGGTATTGTCCCCGGGACGGATTCACCTGTCTGGAAAGAGAACAATGCGCTGCGCCATGATGCGTAGAGAGCAACAGAGACGAAAATGACTGCCACTGCGTAATCGAAGGTGTCCGATATTCTTTTCGAACGTCCCTTGAATCGGTCAGAAAAGAACTCTACCCTGAGATGACTTTCCTTCTCTTCACAATGGGAGAGGCCAAGGTAAACTGTGGCTACAAGGGCAAAGACGGCGAACTCGCTGACACCCTGGACCGCCCTTCCTGACAACCTTGAGATAATGTCCAGGATAAGCAGAGCCATTATCGCCGTGACAAGCCAGCCGCTAAGCTCCGCAAGAGCGTTGTTGATCTGGTGAATTATTTGCTTGAACATCTACCTGGCCCCTCCTCGAAAAACAGGCTTGATCATCCCCTGGCTACTGTTTTTTCTCCTTGTCGATCTCTTCACCTATGATCTTTCCAAGAGTATCAAGGAAATGTTGGGGGTCTTTCACTCCCATCGCGGGTGCCTCTGCTGACCATTCGGCCCTTAGGTCATTCCATGCCTGGAGGGACACGAAGTCTTCAATATCTTTATCGGAAGCCCTGACTATCGTTGCGCCCTCTTTTTTCTGATCCTCTACGATCCGATCCCACTCTTTTTCGAAAAGTTCAGCAAAACGGGCAAGGATCGGCTCCTGTGCCTTAAGCATTTTATCGCGGATATCTTCAGGCAGTTTCTGCCAGGTTTTGTTGTTTATTGTCACAAAGATAGGCATCGGCACCCATAACTGCCTTGTTGTGAAGATATGTCTGCCCGGCTCGTGGAGTTTGGTCGCATGGATCCCGTCGAAATTAGTGAAAACGCCGTCCACAGTCCCTGTCTGGAGAGCCATATAGCAATCTCCCCAGGGAACGGAGACGGGGTTGGCCCCCGCTCCCTGAAGGGCCTTCAGGTAAGCCGAGCTGGAGGCGCGGATCTTCATGCCCTTGAAGTCTTCCAGCTTTTCAACCGGCCTGGTGGAGGTCAACGCCATAGGGAGCATAAAGCGCATATAAAGTACCCTCTGATCCCATTTTGATAACTCTTCGCCAAATTCCGGAAGGGTTTCGAAACTCCTTGTAATTGCCGATACTACGTTTTTGAAGCCCGTTGGCCCCTGTGGAAAAAGAGTAAAAGCGTTGTGGACAAAGAGTTGTTTCGGAAAATATGCTGGAAGAACGTAACCCATATCCACCATGCCGTTCTTTACTCCTTCGAGGATCTCTTTGCCCTTGAGAAGCGAACCCTGCCAGAAAACCTCTATTGTTACCTGGTTGTCGGTCGCCTTTTCGATCTCCTCTTTCATAATATTGACGAAAGCGCCCCCAAGTCCCGAGGGGGGACCCGATTCCGCATAACTCAGGGTGATGGTTTTAGCTTCCGCCAAAGTCATGCCACTGAACACTGGAAAAACGGAAATCAGAAAAGCAATTACCAAGACTGTCATTCTGCGGGCGTTTTTGTTGTTGAGCATCTCGTATCCCTCTCTTTCCTGTATTTTTTCGTTCAAGACTTTTTGCCGTCAACGGAGTTCATTGATGATCTGTTTTGACAGGCTGACCCCCAATCCGGGTTTGTCCGTTACCGGGATCCCACCCGAGGCCAGATCGAACTCTTCTTCAATAATGTCATTTTCATAAAGCGGAACAGCTATCTGGTCGTTGTCATGGCACATGCATGCCTGGCTGGCCGCGAAGTGGATGTTGGCCCAGGAACCCAGCCCAGCTTCGATATTGCTCCCCGCGACCGCGGAAAGTCCTGCAGCCTCCGCCAGGGATGCCGTCTGGACTGCCCTGTAAAGTCCGCCGACCTTGGCGACCTTGATATTAAGAATATCCGCGGCCCCTGCCTCAATAACCCTGATCGCGTCCTGCGGCGACGAACAGCTCTCATCGGCCATAACTGGAACTCCTCCGCGCGACCTTATTTCACGCAGCCCTTTTATGTCCCATCTTGGAACAGGTTGCTCTATGCATTCGAGATCCAGGTGGCTTGTTTTTTGCAGGAATGCCATGGTTTCGCGGACAGAAAAACCCTGGTTTGCATCTACCCTGAGCTTGAAGTCATTTCCGTGCTCGGATCTAAGGGCTTTGAGAAGTTCGATCTCCCTGGGAGGGTTGGTTCCGACTTTTACCTTGATCGTTCCGTATCCTTTTTCCAGCATAAACCGCGCTTCCTCCAGGCCGTCCTTTACTTCCTGAATACCCAGTACCCACGCCTGGGGGACGTTTTCCCTAAGTTTCCCGCCAATAAGGCGACAAACGGGAACGCCCAGTGCTTTCCCTGCTGAATCGTGGACAGCGAGATCGATGGCCGTCTTTGCTCCGCTGTTGCCGTGGAGGATCCGGTCCATTCTGGTATGAATAGTGGAGCGGTCATGGATCGAGACCCCGATAAGGGCCACTTTAAGATGTCTATCAATGACCTCCCTCGCTGTATATGCGGTTTCGCCCATGAACGCGGGGGAAGGGGATGCCTCCCCGTAGCCGTAAATGCCATCTTCTGTTTCCACTCTGACAAAAAGGTGAGGGCGGGTTGCTGCGGAATATAGCGAGATCTGCCATGTCTTCCTGAAAGGCATTTCAAGTACCGTCGTAGATATACTTCTTATTCTGCAATCGGACAAATCGATCCCCCCAATGGGTTGTACTCTTATGGGAAACAGGTTATCATATGGGAAACATGACTGTTTATTCCTACCACGGGTCTTGATAATTGTCAATGCTATCTTGTGATCGGGAGGGTTGTTTGATGAACAGTTTTGAGAAGATGGCATGGTTGCTTAAAAGGCTCGGCGAACCCCCTTTCGAGATGGGGCTCTCGGAGATGGCGGGGGAGATGGGTACAGGCCGAAGCGGTATTTTTAAAATAATGATGGTCCTTTTGAGGGAGAACTTTGTTGTTCAGGATCCACTGACAAAAAAGTACTCTCTTGGCCCAGTTCTTTTTCGCCTTGGAAACACCTATAAGCAGGAAAAAAGCATTCTCGAGGTTGCAGAACCCTTCCTCAGGGACCTGGCCTCCCGCTCGGGGGAATCGGTTGGCCTTTGTATCCGTGAAGGTGATATTGCGGTTCTGGCACACCAGATAGTCAGCGACCAGCCGCTGAGGTATGAAGGCAAGATAGGCTCCCGTCTCGGCCCCAATCGTGGAGCCCAGGGTAAATTGATGGCGGCCTATGAGCCGGAGGAAAGAATCAGGGAGGATCTGTTTTCGGGTCCCCTTGAATCCAGGACACCGAAAACGATCACGGATCCGGATGTTCTTCTCCAGGAATATGCCATGATCAGGAAGCAGGGTTTCGCTACCAGCGATGAGGAGAGTTTCGAGGGGATAAGAGCTATTGCAGCCCCTGTCCGCAACAGGCATGGCGAGGTCTGGGCAAGCCTGGCAGTAGCGGGTCCTACTGTACGCCTGACAAATATCCGGCTGAACCAATTGATACCTTTCGTTGTTGAGACTGCTGACAGGATATCCAGCGGTTTTGGTTTCAGGAAGGGGTCTGGAGATCATAATGACAAGGGGGCTGGATAATTATCGTTCCAGCCCCCTTCTTTTTCGGGGTTATCTAACTTCCGGTGGCTGTGTCCGTGTTCCAGAAACCCGGGATCACGCGGCTTGCGACCACTATGGCCAGTGAAAGGCCCGTAAAGAACAGTCCTGTAAGTAGCAGGCCGTGGTTCATTACAAGGATGGGGAGCGAGGCGAAAAGGAACCAGAAATAAAGTGATATTACGGAAAATGCAAGAGACCAGTGGCTGAGGGCCTCGGTCTGGAAATCGGGGTCAACAAGGCGAAGCAGAAGGATCCCGGTAGCCCCGACTCCTGTGCACTGGCCGAAGCTAATAATGCTTCGCTCGAACCAGTCTTTCTCCGGAAGCATTTTTCTTCCCAGGAACATGGTGACAAAAATTGTAACAGCGAGACCGACAGCGCATAGCACCGTTATCGGAACTATGAACTGCCAGACCGCTCTTACTGGAAGAGAGATTATTGCCGCTACCACCAGGTAGTCCACGAAGGTGCCCATCAGCCTGGCTTTTGCTACAGGATCTATCAGCCAGTCAAGTCGCAGGCGGCAGATCAGCATCCAGATAATAGCCATGATTATGATACCCCATGCCCAGGGTGCCACCCGGAACATGACAGTTCCCGTTAGCATGACCCTGAACTTGAAGGCCAGACCGACCGAAATGAGCACCAGGCTCAGGATGAAGGCAAACGGCTCAATAGCAGCGGGATACTGTATCTGCCTTCCCATTGGTTTTGCGTCTTCGGGCTTTGAGTATCCGATGATCATTTCTTTCGGCAACTGGTCGATGCCCTTGAAGCCTGATACAAATCCTTTTTTGGAAGCGTATGTCACCAGCCCTATGCCGATCAATATGCCGCCGATTATTCCGACGGTGGCGGTAGTGAGGCCTACCCCCTGACTGTTTAGCCACCAGTCAAGTCCCATGTCTTTCAGGGAGCTGCCCAACATGGCAGCGGTGCCGTGCCCCCCGGCGAAACCAGCCACAAGTTCGATCCCGAAAGTTTTGTACGTGGAATTCATGAAGACTGCGCCAACAAGCAGACCGACCCCGATCTGGGTCATAAAAAATACGTTCAGGTGCATAAAGTTACGGGCAAGTCCGCCTGCCAGTTCCCCCGGTTTTGGCAGTTTGACCCCCAGCACTGAAGCCGTAATTACTACTGTGATAAGGATACCGGGCAATGCCCCGAGTTCTTTCATCATTTCGGGTGTTACCGGAATTATCCCGAAACCGTTTGGACACAATATCAGACCGATAAAGCCTCCTATAAGGCTTGCCGGGAGGAAAAGTTTCTGTACAGGTTTGAACCAGACACGGACTCCATAACCCGCAAGTAGAAAAATACTGAGAAAAATGAACTGTTCCAGGACCTTTTGCATTTGATTTACCCCCTTTGCCTTTTTATTAGAGCAAACTGATCTCTCCGCTTTCCAGGGCAAGCCAGGCCTGCCATGCAGCCCCTTTGTGCAAGATAGATTCGTTGAAGGTCATTTTGGGATGATGAACCCCGAATTCGCCTTCAACTCCTATCATCAGAAAGCAACAGGGTACAGATTTTGAGTAGAAAGCAAAATCCTCCGATCCCATGAAAGGATCTTGCTTTTCAATTACTTTCTCCTCACCCCAGAATGTTCTGGCAAGTTCAAGGGTTCTTCCGGTAAGGGTGGCATCATTAAAAAGAGTTGGGTAATTGACCTTGTATTCCATGGATATTTCGACCTCATGTGCTTCACTTATGCCTTTAGCGAGTTGTGTCATCCTTTTCTGGACAAGTTGCTGGCTCTGTTCAGAGAGTGTTCTTACAGAACCGCTCATGAAAGCGGAATCCGGGATGACGTTGTAGCATGTTCCTGCTCCGATATGACCGATTGATATAACAGCCTGGTCAAAAGGGTCTGTATTTCGACTGGTTATACTGTTGATCCCCCCGATAAGTGACTGTAGCGCAGGAACCGGGTCTTTGGTCAGATGGGGCATTGATGCGTGGCCGCCGTAACCCTTGATCCGGAAATGGAAACGGTCGCTGCTTGCGGTAAATGCCCCTTTCCTGGTGGTTATTGAATTGTGGGGGAGTATGACCGGCATAATGTGATGACCGAAAAGAAAATCGACGGGAAACTTTTTAAATAAGCCGTCGTCTATCATTTTCTGCGCCCCTGCGTAACCTTCCTCCGCCGGTTGGAATACCAGGACTATCTCGCCCTTGAGTTGCTCCTTATGTTGGGCGATCATTTCTGCTGCCCCAAGAAGCATTGCCACGTGCCCATCATGGCAGCAGGCGTGCATTATTCCTTCGTTGCCTGATCTGAAAGGGAGACCTGTCTCTTCCGCAATTGGCAGGGCGTCCATGTCGGCCCTGAGCCCCCTTGAGGTTCCTGGCAAAACCCCCTTGATCTTTGCCACTACACCTGTACCGCCAATGCCGGTCTCGACAGTGTAACCCAGGGAATCGAGGACATTGGCGACGATACCGGCGGTCCTGACTTCCTGGTATGCCAGTTCCGGGTGGGAGTGAAAATCCCTCCTCCATCCAATGATCCTTTCCCTTGCGTTTTCTGCAGCCTTCAGGAACGCCTCTCTTTCAGGCAATACAGCACCTCCATTTCTCCTGTAGCGAACCGTTTCTCCTATAGCAAAACTTATGGTATTTTTAGCATGTTATACTATCCGCGTCAACCTGTCAGAGAGGGATCGGGATCGGCCTGGATCAGGACCTTTCATAAAAAAGGGGAGACCTCCATAATGAACAGTACGGAAAAGGTGACCTGGATCCTGAAAAGGCTGGGCGAACCCCCCCATGAAATGGGTATCTCCCAGATAGCCGATGAAATGGGTTTCAGCAGAAGCGGTATACACAAGATCCTGTCAACCCTGGTCAGGGAAAAGTTTGTCTCCCAGGACACAAGATCAAGAAAATACATGCTTGGGCCGGCGCTCTCAAGGATAGCTATCGCCTACAGGGGTGACAGGAGCATTATCGATGTCGCTGACCCTGTTATGAAGGATCTTCTGGAAAAAACCGGCGAATCGGTAGGGCTGTGCGTCAAGGAAGATGGGATACCCATTCTTGTCCACAAGGTGGTCAGCAACCAGCCACTGCGTCTTGACAACCAGGTTGGGACGGTCATCAAACTTAACAGGGGAGCTCTTGGCAAGGTCATTGCCGCTTTTGAAGCTGAGGAGAAGATCGAGGCGCTTTTACAGGAGCCGCTGGAAAAGTGGACAGAACAGACAATACTCGATCCTTTGAAACTTCGCGAAGAATATCGGCGAATAAGGGAAAAAGGTTATTCGATCAGTGCCGAGGAGGTTATTCCCGGTATCCTGGGGATCGCAGCCCCGATCTTTGACAGCAGGGGGGAATGCCGGGCTGCAATAACAGTCGGCGGTCCAACGGTAAGGCTAACCCTCCAGATCATGGAAGGTTTTGCCCCGATGGTCCTCAACGCGGCCTCGTTAATAGCAGAAAATCTTGGGGAGAAGTCACAACCCATAAGTCCACCTCGTGAAGCGGCCTGCAACAGTTCAGAAGCCTGGAACAAATGTCAGAAAAACAAGGGTGAAGAGGGGCGGCAATAGACAGCCATCAAATATCAATGACTGTCTACTGCCTGGACTTGATGTCATTTAACCTTGAACTTCTTTTCTGTGTCTGCCTGAATATCTCGAATCGATCTATCTTGATCGTGTCTAAAAGCTTATCGTCTTGCCCGCCTTGTGAATTACAGCCCGTTTGAAGATCTCCTCGGCTGCGACGACATCCTGCACGGCGATGCCGACGGTCTTGAAAAGAGTTATCTCTTCAGAAGATGCCCGACCCGGCTTTTTGCCTTGCGCGAGCTCTCCCAGCTCCCCTGTGATGGAATCGCGGGAGAAGGTCTTCTCATTAAGGGGGTTGATGAAATCGGCCGATTCTGCCAGGACGGCTTCGATGGAGTCCATATAGATCTTGCCTGCCCTGTTCAGTATCCCGGGATCCAGTTCCTGCATCTCGTGAGTGTAGGAGCCGACTCCGTTGATGTGGACGCCCGGTTTGACGGAACCCGCGTTGAAGACCGGTCTTTTGGCCGTCGTAGCAGCGGTAATGATATCGGCATCCCGCACTGCTTCGTCGGAAGTCTCAGCCACGACGAGGCGTACCCCGGAGAAGGGTTCTTTGTCCTTGATGCGTTCGATGAATGAGCGGCAGTTTTCGATGCGTGGATCGAAAACCCGCACCTCTTCAAGAGTCCTGGCTGTGATCATGGCCTCCAGCTGAAACTCTGCCTGACCGCCGGCGCCGAAGAGCGCTCCGATCTTCGAGTCGGGACGCGCAAGGAGGTCTGTAGCCGCACCGCTTGCGGCCCCGGTCCGTATCTGTGTGAGGACTGTACCGTTCATGATTGCTTTGACGAAGCCGTTTTCGGCGTCGACAAGCAGGACAGTCGAGGGAATAGCAGGAAGTCCCTTGCCGGGGTTATCGACATAAACTGAAACTATCTTGATCCCCACCAGGGGGTTTTCTCCACTGATATAGGCGGGCATGAACAGCACATTGCCGTTGTGTTCCTTTACCTTGAGGCTGGTTCTGAGAGGTACATCGGACTTGCCTTCCGAAAAAAGGCTGTAGGCATGTTTTGTCGCCTCGATGGCGTCCTTCATGGGGTAGATGGTGCGTATTTCCTCTCCTGATATTACAAGCATGCTGATCCTCCTCTCTTCCTTATTGATTATTATTTCGTGCAGCGGTCCAGTCTGCAAAGCCCCAGGGCCGAAGGGCAGACAGCCAGGCCGCCCCTTGAAGTGCAGCGAAGCTCCTCCGGGAGCATCCGGCCGACGCTGTCTACGGCGTCCACCGTCTCGTCCAGGGGTACAGGGTTCTCGTATCCGCCAAGCACAAGATCGGCGCACAGGAATGCCTGTGAGGCCAGGGCAGCGTTGCGGCTGTGGCAAGGGATCTCGACGATCCCCTGGATCAGGTCGCATACAGATCCCATCATGTTCTGGAACACCGTGGCCGCGGCGGCACACCCCTGGTCGGCGGATCCGCCGGCCGTTTCGACAACGGCGGCCGCGCTCATGGCGCCTGCGGCCCCGATCTCAACCTGGCACCCCGCCACTTCGGCTGCGAAGGTGCTCCGTCGGTCTAGGGCAAGGCCTATCGCTCCGGCAGCCCACATGGCCATGATCACCTTTTCGCGCGTTACCTCCATGTCCTGAAGCAATGTAGAAACGACACCCGGCATAACTCCTGCCGAACCGCCTGTGGGAGCGGCGCATACAACCCCCCCCGCTCCGTTAATGTGCATCGCCGCCATGGCTCTGATCGCGGCCCTGGCGTGAGGGCCCCCCAGGAACATCTTCCCGGCCTCTTCGGCTTTCATGACCCTGCCAGCGAAAGGCCTCAGGAGCTTCATCTCAAGATGGTCCCCCTTTAGCCCCAGCTCCACGGCTCGAAGCATTATATCGAGGCGGATCCCCATTTCTTCCATCAGTTGTTCACGGGGAAGTTCAAGGAGGGCGCTTTCATACTCAAGGGCTGCCTCGCCAAGGGACCATCCCTTTTCCTTCGCAAGGGCCAGAAGTCCCCCGGTATCGGGGAAAAGTTCTTTACCTCTGAGGGGGTGCATCACGGGATCGGCCTTGTAGAACCCGCCTACACCGGTAAGAGATTTTATAGAGGACAGAAGCGTCTCCTCAGGCTTGAGAAATGAGGAGCCGTGGGCAAAGCCCCTGCCTTTGTCTGTCTGAGCCGCGGCGTCAGGGTCCCAGGTTTTGAGCAGGGAGATGACCTTTTCTGTCGAAGATGCTTCGCATTCGACAGCAAGTTCGTAGCGGTCCCCCTTTATCATAACCGGGAAGCCGTTGATGGAAGCGATCTGCATCGACCCTCCGCCCACTGAACGGGCATGAAGAGTCAGTTCTTCGCCCTCTTCCCCCTTGAGATGAAGGAGAGTGCTGTTGGGGTGGTCCGCCTCTGGAAACGGGGCAAGCCTGAAGGTGGCGTCAAGCCCCTCTTCGAGAGCCATCTCCAGGATGCGAGGTTCGTCGTCGTCGGTCAGCGTGAATCCGAGGAGACCGGCAACAAGGGCGGCATCGCTTCCCTGGTCGTGGAAGCAGACTGCCAGCGAGCTTTTGGGGTCGAAAGTGAAGATGGCCTCTTTAGGTCTCGACCCAAGAAGGTCACGGGCCGTGCGTCCGATCCGCCATGGTCCGGCGGTGTGGGAGCTGGAAGGACCTCTCATTATTGGACCTATAACATGATTAAGAATGCTGACCCTTTTCATGGAATATTCCCCCCTGAGCATTGTAGTGTTCTCGGCAAGGAGAGCGTACTTTTCAAGTATAAGCCAAAGGCGCGGGATCGGGATCCTTGCTTGCCCTTTGCTGATATCTGATATATCATATATCTTAATTTAGAGGAGGTGCGAAATGACCCCCGACTGCCCTTTCAACATGGTGTCTCTCAGGCAGCAGGTTTACGACTATCTTCGGAGCCAGATGAACCAGGGCGAGCTGCGTCCGGGCAGTGCCATCAACCTGGGTGAGATGAGTTCCCGGTTCGGCATAAGCCGAACTCCCTTGAGAGAGGCCCTTCTTCAACTCGAAACCGAGGGTTTTGTCACCATATACCCCCGCAGGGGGATCATCGTGAACCCCCTCTCTGAAGAGGATATCCGTCATGCCTACGAGATCATCGGGGCCCTGGAGGCCTCGGTAGTGTTCAACGAGCGGGATCGCATCACCTTGACCGAGACAGAAGAGATGCTACGCCTGAATCTGCTTATGAGGGAAGCGCTGGACAGGGATGATTTTGACACCTTCTACCGTCACAACATCTCCTTCCACAACATCTACCTTGACCTTTCCAGGAACCAGAGCCTTGTCCGAACAGTCATGACCCTGAAGCAGAGGCTCTACGACTTCCCGAGGCGCAAGGGCTTTGTCAAGGAGTGGGAGATTACATCCACCGGCGAACACGAACGTTTCATCGAACTTCTGGAGACGGGGGATGCAAAGGCTGCCTCGGACTATATGCGAGATGTTCACTGGTCCTTCGAGGTCCAGAAACCCTGGATTCGCAGATACTACAGCGAGCTCGAAAAAGAAAGGAACCTCGAGGGGATCCGTGCGGAGGTTATTAGATGAACGGTAATACCAGGGGCATCATCTTCGACATAAAGCGCTATTCAATACACGACGGGCCCGGAATAAGGACCACCATATTCCTGAAAGGATGTCCCCTGTCGTGCTGGTGGTGCCATAATCCAGAGAGCCAGTCGGCGTTTGCCGAGATTAGCTACCGTGGCGACCGCTGCATAGGCTGTGGAGCCTGTGTGACGGCGTGCCCTGCGGGTGCCATCTCGTTGACGCAGCGCGGTTACGTTGCCGATCCCGACCGCTGCGCAGGCTGCGGCGAGTGTGTACGGGCCTGCCCCGCCGAGGCGAGGGAGATGATCGGCCGGGAGGTCGGCGTCGAAGAGATCCTTAAGGAGATAGAAAAGGATCTCCTCTTTTTCGACGAGTCCGGTGGTGGAGTCACCTTTTCAGGCGGGGAACCTTTGTCCCAGCCCGTTTTTCTTGTGGAGGTCCTCAGGGAATGTTGCAGGAGGGACATCCACACTGTTGTGGATACCTGCGGGTTTGCCCCGCTGGATGTTATGAAGCAGGTTGCCCCTTATACCCGGCTTTTCCTCTTTGACCTCAAGATGATGGACACTTCACTTCACAGGAAGTACACAGGTGTTCCAAACGAGGTTATCATTGAGAATTTTCGTTGGCTTATGAGCGAAAAGCACAATGTAAGAGTTCGGATACCAGTTATTCCGGGAATAAATGACAGCCTTGAGAACATGGAGGCCACAGGTGAGTTCCTGTCGGGTTTCCCTTCGAGACCGGAAGTAAACCTGTTGCCCTACCACGGCTCGGCGACAGAAAAATACCACCGGTTCAGTATTCCCTACCGCATGGCCGATGTTTCCGCTCCCTCGGGGGAACGGATGAAAGAACTTTCCGACCAGCTTGCCCGGTTCGGGCTTGCCGTGTCTACAGGAGGATGAGAGAAATGAATGAGAGGATCGAAAGGCTTCGTACCGAGAGTTTCGAGGCGCCCGTTACCCTTGACCATGAGAGGGCCGGGATAGTCACCGATTTCTATATTGAAAACTTCGGCAAGTACTCAGTTCCCGTGACCCGTGCCCTTGCCTTCAAGGCCCTGTGCGAAAAGAAGAGCATATACATAGGGAAGGATGAGCTGGTAGTCGGGGAGAGGGGGCCCTTCCCCAAGAGCGTCTCCACCTACCCCGAACTCAACTGTCATTCCCTTGAGGATCTGGAGATACTGGACACAAGGGAAAAGAACCCCTACCTGGTTCCGCAGAAGTGCAGGGAGGTTTATCGGGACAAGGTTATCCCCTACTGGCGCGGCCGCACCATGCGCGACAAGATATTCGCCGACATTGGCGAGGAGTGGAAGGAGACCTACGCTGCCGGCTATTTCACCGAGTTCATGGAGCAAAGGGCCCCGGGGCATACAACCCTGGACGGCAAGTTCTACTCTAAAGGCATGGAAGATTTCAAGAAAGAAATTGCCGAAGCCATTGCCTGCCTGGATTTCAAGATCGACCCCGAGGCGACAAAAAAGCGCGAACAGCTCAAGGCCATGGACATTACCTGCGACGCGGTCATCATTTTTGCCGAGCGTCATGCCGAACTCGCAAAAAAGATGGCAGCCGGTGAAGGCGATCCTGAACGCAGGAAGGAACTCGAGAAGATAGCCTCCAACTGCATGAATGTACCGCGCCGTGCTCCCCGGGACTTCTGGGAGGCCCTTCAGATGTACTGGTTCATGCATCTGGGGACCATCACGGAACTTAACGGCTGGGATGCCATGAACCCGGGACACCTTGACCGCTACTTCGACCCCTTCTATCAGGAGGAGATCAAGGCCGGCACCATCACGCCGGAATGGGCGAAGGAACTGCTCAGCGCATTCTGGATCAAGTTCAACAACCACCCGGCGCCCCCCAAGGTTGGAGTTACCGCAGCCGAGAGCGGCACCTACAATGACTTCACCAATATCAACCTGGGCGGCCTCCTCCCCGACGGCACCGACGGGGTTAATGATATTTCCTATATGATGCTCGAGGTTATGGACGAGATACACCTCCTCCAGCCCCAGGCCAACATACAGCTCAGCCGCAAGAATCCCGACAGGTTCCTCAAGGCTGCCCTCAGGGTAATAAGAAAGGGTTACGGCTACCCGTCGGTGTTCAACGCCGATACGGTCATAGAGCAGATGATCCGCGCCGGAAAGACCGTCGAGGACGCCCGCGAGGGGGGTACCAGCGGATGCGTCGAGACGGGTGCCTTCGGCAAGGAAGCCTACATCCTCACCGGGTACCTCAATACCCCCAAGATTTTTGAGCTGGCTCTCAACAACGGCGTTGATCCCGTATCGGGCAAGAAGATCGGCGTCGAGACGGGGGATCCGGCCGGGTTCAAAAGCTTCGAGGATCTTTACGCTGCTTTCGAGAAACAGCTGCACCATATTGTGGATATCAAGGTCAGGGGCAACCAGTTCATAGAGCGCATGTACGCAGACTACGCCCCGGCGGTTTTCCTCTCGGTTCTTACCGACGACTGCATAAAGAACGGCAAGGACTATAACGACGGAGGCCCGCGCTATAACACCAACTATATCCAGTGTGTCGGCATAGGGACAATGACGGACAGTCTGAGCGCCCTGAAAAAACATGTCTTCGAGGAGAAAACCTTCGAAATGAGTGAAGTTGTGGCTTCGGTAGGCAAAAACTTTGATGGCAGCGAGGCCATGAGGTTGACCTTCGCCAACAAAACATCCAGGTGGGGCAACGATGACGACTACGCCGACGACCTGATGAAGAGGGTTTTCAACTCCCTGTTCGACGAGATAGACGGAAGACGCAACACCAAGGGTGGGGAGTACCATATTGACATGCTTCCCACTACCTGTCATGTTTACTTTGGATCAATAACCGGGGCCACCCCCGACGGGCGTCTTGCGGGCACTCCGCTTTCAGAGGGGATATCCCCTGTACAGGGAGCGGATCGGAACGGACCGACGGCGGTCATAAAATCCTGTGGCAAGATGGACCAGATCCGTACCGGAGGAACCTTGCTGAACATGAAGTTCATGCCAAAGGTCCTTGAGGGGGAGGAAGGGATCGACAAGCTCGCAAAACTTGTACGAACCTACTTCCGTTACGACGCGCACCACATACAGTTCAACGTCGTAGACACCGAGACCCTTCGGGATGCCCAGGAGCACCCGGAAAATTACCGAGACCTGATAGTCCGCGTGGCAGGTTACAGCGACTACTTCTGCGACATCGGCCCGGATCTGCAGGAGGAGATAATCTCCCGTACGGCACAGGAAGAGGTATAGGAACCGTGAATCGTGAATCGTGAATCGTAAATCGTAAATCGTGGATCGTGAATCGTGAACCGAATTGGAAATTGGATTTTAAAGTTTAAGTCCAGAAAAGGGTAAGCGTGAACGGGAAAACCTGTAAACAGGCTGTTCACCGTTCACGCTTTTGACTACCCTGGAGGTTCAATGAGAATTTTTTCCTTTATCTCCTTCCTGGTAATAGTCCTGAGCCTGTACGGGGCCCTCAACCTCTACATCTGGCTTCACCTGGCCAGGGTGGTCCCGCATCTGGGGTTACTGAAGATCCCCGTAGTAACAGCCTTCTTGCTTCTCGTAGCGGCCTTCCCGATTGGAAGGATCGGTGGTGCCTTCTGCCGCTGCTCCTTCACGGATATACTTGCTGTTGTGGGGTCATGGTACCTGGGTTTCATGATCTATGTCATGATACTTCTTGCGCTATTCGACATAATCCTCCTGGCCGACAACTGGCTGAGGATCCTTCCCCGTTCACTTTCCGGCAAGGGTGGAAAAACAGTTATTGCGGCCTTCTGGATCGTGATAACCATTTCCGGGCTGATAGTTGCGGCAGGGCGCTGGAACGCGGTAAACCCGGTGATCAGGGAGTATGACGTTACCCTTGAAGGAACCCCCGGGGAGGCTCCCTTGCGGCTTGTAGTGGCTACAGACCTGCATGTCGGTCTCATGGTACGCAATCACTGGCTAAACGAAATGATAGATCTCATCAACGCTGCTTCGCCTGATGTTGTTCTTCTTGTCGGAGATATAGTGGATTCTGATGTGACTCTGGCCCAGGAAGAGGATCTTTCGGGAGTTCTTGCCGAGATATCGGCGCCCTTGGGAGTTTTTGCTGTCCTTGGTAACCATGAGTTTTATTCCGGCCCCGAAGAGGCGGAAAAGTCTTTCGAGGATGGGAGCGTTACGGTGCTTCGGGATGAATCCGTAGTGGTTGGCGGAGTTTTCAACCTTGTAGGCAGGGATGACAGGGCCTCTTCAAGATTGGGGCGAGAACGGCTTCCCCTGAAGGATATTGTCCTGGCCGACAAGGATCTTCCGGTAATAGTTATGGACCACACCCCATCTGACCTCCATGAGGCAGAAGAGGCGGGAGTATCCCTTCAGGTCTCGGGCCATACCCACAGGGGTCAGTTGTGGCCCTTCAATTATGTTACTTCCAGGATCTTTGAACAGGATTGGGGCTTTCTGCAGAAGGGGGAAACCCTGATCTATGTATCTTGCGGGCTTGGGGTGTGGGGCCCGCCAATAAGGACCTCCAGCCGCCCGGAGGTGGTTGTGCTGAAGGTAAGTTTTAAAGGATCGGTTAATAGCGAATAGTTTGGAGAAGAACCCGTGAATCGTGAATCGGGAATCGTGAATCGAAACAAAAGCAAAAGGCGTAAACGGTCAACGGTCAACAGTAAACGGAAAAACCGTAAATCGTGAATCGGGAATCGTGAATCGAATAGTTCAAAAACTACAAACCAGGTTCTTCGTCCCGCTGGTTCTCAGAATGACAAAACCTTGGGTCCCAAGTTCTTACAAAGAAAAGGTTTTGCACTTCTCTGCGTGGAACCACCCTCTGTGTCCCCTGTGGTGAGAAGGGCCGGGGGATCGTTTTATGAGAGTGCGTAGTGAAGTCTTTTCCGAAAGGCAACTCGCCTGAAAGCGTTCGTTTCTCCGCCTGCTTCGGGGCGATCGCACAGTGCCGAGGTGAACCCTCCGGCCGGTGTGCTTTTCCTGCCCCTCCGCGACGGCTGCGAAACTCACCGGCTCCTGAGCCTTCGGTAAAGACTTCACTCCGGCCCTTGGCCTTGCCGCCTCCCGCCTCTGCTTTGTTTCCCGTTCACCGCTGACCGTTTACCGTTCACGCACTTGGAATTAAGGCCCTTGCCCTTCCAGCCTCCAGTCTCCAGCCTCCTGTCTCCATGGTTTTTCGATTCACGATTTCCGACTCCCGATTCACGTATTTTCCGATTCGCGAATTTAAGTTATTTAATATTCCCAGTCGAAATTGGCGACACCTGCGTTAAGGATTCTTTTTTTAAGGTCGCCGGAGTATTCCTTCAGTTCCTCGCGGGTCTTGCCTTCTGCTCTTGCGACTATTACGGGCTGGGTGTTCGAGGCCCTTACAAGTCCCCAGCCGTTCGGGTAGATTATCCGTACCCCGTCAACAGTTATGGCTTCGTGGTCTTTCAGGGCATCCTCCCGTATCCTTTCGATGACCCCGAATTTTTTGTCATCAGGGCAGTTGATCCTTGTTTCGGCTGTTGAATAATAGACAGGGACGTCCGAAAGGATCTCGGACAGTTTCTTTTCGGTGTTGGAGAGTATCCTCAGAAGTCTGCCCGCCGCGTAGAAGGAGTCGTCGAAACCGTAGAATTCGTCGGCGAAGAACATGTGTCCCGAAACCTCGCCCGAGAACAGGGCGTCCAGTTCCTTCATCTTTGCCTTGATCAGTGAGTGACCGGATTTCCACCAGACCACGTTGCCCCCCAGGGTGCTGATCTCATCGACAAGAGCCTGCGAGCTCTTGACCTCGACAATGGCGTCTGCACCGGGATGGAGTGGAAGGATCTCTCTCCAGAAGAGGATCATGAGGATGTCCCCCCAGACCACATCTCCGTTGTTGTCGACCACTCCAATGCGGTCGGCATCACCGTCAAAACCAATACCGAGGTCCGCTCCTTCACGGCGAACGGTCTCGATCAGATCTACAAGGTATTCCCTTTTTGTAGGGTCCGGATGATGGTTCGGGAAAGTCCCGTCAGGTTCTTCGAAGAGCGGGATGACATCACATCCGATATCCCTGAGGAACCTGTTTACCATTGGTCCGGCCGTAGCGTTTGCGGGGTCCGTTACGACCTTCAGTTTGCGTGGCCCGAGAGTTATTTTTGATCGGAGCATTCCAAGGTAATCCTCTGTGAGATCCAGATCAGTTACCTCTCCCGGCCGGGAAGAGGCGATGAGATCGTCGGCCTGTATCATTCGGCGAATTTCCTGGATCTGGTCACCGTAGAGAGTTGTCTTGCCGAAGGCCAGTTTCAGACCGTTGAATTCCTTGGGGTTGTGGCTGCCGGTGATCATTACACCACCGCCGAGGTTCAGGTGAAAGAGGCTCCAGTAGAGAAGAGGGCTTGTTACGGTTCCGAGGTTAACCACGTCGATACCCGCCGATGTAAGTCCTGCAATTATGTCGTGGCGGATCCTCTCCGTGGAGAGTCTTATGTCCCCTCCAACAGTAACCTTCCTGATTCCCTCCCTTGCCAGGAAGGTCCCGAAAGCCAGCCCGATCGCCCTGACGTTGTTGCTCGTGAGTTCTTCTTCAGCGTTTCCCCTGATGTCGTACTCCCTGAAAATGTTGGCAGGAATATTCATGGCGCGACCTCCCCTGATAAAATCTTTTTTTCATGATACCACCTGGAGGTCGTTTTCCCGAAGGGTGGCCTCCAGAGTTTTTTTGACCGCTTCCTCGAACATGGTCTCCGGTTCCCACCCAAGGAGCAATTTGGCCTTGGCTACTGAAGGAACGCGGTCCTGCACGTCCTCATACCCCTTGCCGTAGTAATCCCTGGAGTCGATCTCCCTGAGCTGCGCTCTCTCTGCCTTTTCGGCATGTTGCGGAAATTCCTTGAGGACTCTGATGATCATGAGGGCCAGTTCCTTGATGGAGGCATTGTTGGCGGGGTTACCTATGTTGAATATTTCCCCGTCGGCGCATTTGTTGTCGTTCCTGATAATGGCTTCCAGGCATTTGACCCCGTCACCGATCCAGGTGAAACTTCTCCTCTGTCTGCCTCCACCAACAAGGGATATCTCGCGGTCGTTGAGGATATCGTAAAGGATCTGTGTTATCGATCTGGCCTTGTGGTCCCTGGCATCGGTGAAGGTGTCCAGTCGAGAGCCTATCCAGTTGAATGGCCTGAAGAGAGTGTACCGGAGCCCCTCTTCCTGGCCATAGGCCGCGATGACACGATCCATCATCTGCTTGCTGCAACTGTATATCCATCTGGATTTGCATACGGGGCCAAGGATGATAGGGCTTTCATCCTCCTTGAGCTCCTTGTCGGTGCTCATACCGTAGACCTCCGATGTGGACGGGAAGATTACACGCTTGCCGTGTTTCACGCACATTCGGACGATCTTGAGGTTTGCCTCGAAGTCGAGGTGGAAAGTCATGACCGGGTTCGTAATATAGAAGGCGGGTTTGGCAATTCCAACCAGTGGGAGTACGGCGTCACAACTATTTACGGCTTCCTCTATCCATTCGTCATCGGCGTAGAAATCGCCCTTTCGAAAGGAAAAATTGTCTTTCCCCAGGCAGTTTCCGAGGTTGAAATCCTTTATGTCAAAGCCCTGGATCGTCCATTCTGTGTTCTTCAGAAGGTGTTCACAAAGATGCGATCCTATAAATCCGTTGGCGCCGAGAATAAGAATATTCAAATTGAAACCTCCCCGTTTTCGTGGATCGTGAATCTAGAACTCAAAAAGCGTGAACGGTAAACAGTGAACAGTGAACGGAAAAAACAATTAAAACTTACCCATTACGCTCCTGGCTTTTCTCGTCTACCCTTACCGCGCCTTTTCCCGCGGCTATGACAAGGGGCTCTCTCGATATTGTTGTCCCCGGGGGGTGTACGGTGTCATCTTCCAGGGGTGTTGCCTTCCAGATGAACATCCTGTCCCCGAAAATATCGGTGAAGGCTCCAGGGTAGGGGTGAGTAACGGCTCGCACCAGGTCGCATATCTCTTTTGCCGTCGCGTTCCAGTCCAGTCGGCCGTCCTCGGGTTTCCGTCCGCCAAAATATGTCGCCCTGGAATGGTCCTGGGGTGTTCGCGGTGCCTTGCCAGCCTCAATAAGAGTCAGGTTCCTCAGGAGTATTGTTTCAGCTGCTCCGGCGATCTTCAGCATTACCGTCATCGCTGTATCTTCGGGTTCTATGGAAACTTTCTCCTGATCGACGATGTCCCCTTCGTCGGGGCGTACTGTCATCCAGTGCAGCGTCGGGCCCGTTTCCGTTTCTCCATGAATTATCGCCCAGTTCACGCAGGCCCTTCCCCTGTATTTAGGGAGGAGTGATCCGTGCATGTTGAAAGCTCCCAGTCGCGGGATCTCCAGGATCGAACGGGGGATCATGTCCCTGTAGTAGAAGGAGAAGAGTATCTCCGGGTCCAGTTCCCGGACGAGTTGCCCCCCACCGGTTGATTTCAGATCCACGTCGGTAAATACGGGGATTCCGTTCTCTTCTGCCAGTTCGGCAACGGAGCCGAACCACGTGTTCTCGCCGGGGTCGTCCTTGTAGGTGAAGACGCCCCTGATGTTTGCTCCTGACCGGATCAGCGCTCCGAGGCACCTGTGTCCCACCTCGCTGTAGGCAAAAACGACTGTCCGGGGTCTTTCATTCATCGCCGTATATCCTGTTTATGACATATCGGGGGCGTTTCCGTATCTCCTGAAATATTCTGCCGATGTATTCTCCCGCTATGCCCACGCAGAACATGGTGACACCAAGCAGGAAAAAGTTGATAGTCATGAGAGTGAAGAGTCCCTCCGCCTCTGGTCCAACCATGATTCGCCGCAGAATCATATAAATGGTAAAGATGAAGCTGAACCCCGCGACCAGAAGCCCCAGCATCGTCACAGCCTGAAGAGGAAAGAGCGAAAAACCTGTCATGAGATCGAAATTCAGACGGATCAGTCGGAAGAGGCTGTATTTTGATGTGCCTGTTTCCCTCTCGGAATGTCCTACCTCGATCTCTACGGGGTTAAGGGAGAACCTTTGTGCCAGGGCCGGGATGAAGGTGGTGGTTTCTCCACACCCGTTGATAAGGTCTATGACCCTTCGGTCATAGGCCCGGAGCATGCAGCCGTAGTCATTGAGGTTGAGGCCCGTGATCTGGTTGGTTATCCTGTTGACGATCTTCGACGCGAATTTGCGGAAGAAAGGGTCCTTTCGCATAGATCTTATGGTGCCGACCACGTCGTGTCCCCTGTCGGTCTCGGCAAGCAGCCTCGGGATCTCCTCGGGGGGGTTCTGAAGGTCGGCGTCCATGGTTACCACGACTTGCCCCCTCGAGGCGGAGAACCCCGCGGTTATGGCCATGTGCTGTCCGAAATTTCCGTTGAAATCAACAACTTTTACTCTTCCGGGAAAGCGGTCAACACAACCCAGCAGGATCCCCAGGGAGCGGTCCCTGCTGCCGTCGTTCACGAATATTACTTCCCATTCTCTTCCCAGTGACTCCATGACCGGAAAAAGGCGTTCAAAGAGCGGGGGGAGAGATTCTTCCTCGTTGTAGACTGGAATCACGACTGAAATTTCCATGTTTTTTTCTTCCATAGTCTATCTCCGCCCGCAGATCTCTCTGGTGGCCTCTATTGCTTCCGCGAGGTCGTCGTCCGTCATTGCCGGGAAAAGAGGAAGAGAGACTATCCTGTCGCTGACGTACTCGGCATTTGGAAAATCGCCCCTCTTCCATCCAAAATTGTCGGCGAAGTATGAAAAGAGGTGGATAGCCTGATAGTGGAGCGCCGTGCCGATGTTTTTCTCCCTCATTCTTGCCATGAATTCGTCACGGGAAAAACCCGTTTTTTCGATCATTACAAGAGGGGTAAAGATGTGCCATGAGTGAATATCGCCCTTCCCGGATTCCCCGGGAAGGGTAAGGGTGTCCAGACCTCCAAGTTCCCGGCGATATCTGTCAACTATCTGTCTCCTTCTGTTGTTGAATTTTTCGAGATGAAGCAGCTGGTCGTTGCCGATCGCCGCCTGTATGTCCAGCATATTGTACTTGAGGCCGGGGAAGAGAATGTCGTAGTGTGGGTTGCCCGTTACGGCGTAGCGGTTCCAAGCCCCCTTGCTCATCCCGTGCTGACGGAGAACCGAGACCTTCTCGGCTATTTCCTCGTTCCCGGTGCAGAGCATCCCACCTTCGCCGGTGGTGATGTTCTTTGTGGGGTGGAAGCTGAATATGGCGGCGTGGGTGTCTCCGAGGGCTGTCCCTATCCGTCTTCCCCTGTATTCTGCTCCAAGGGCATGGGCGGCGTCCTCTATCAAAACAAGCCCGTGGTCATGGGCTATGGATTCTATTTCGTCCATTCTGCAGGGTCTTCCGGCAAAATGAACAGGAACGATGGCCCTGGTCCTCGGAGTTAGAACCCTTTCGATATTTTGGGGATCGATGTTAAGGGTGACCGGGTCAATATCGGCAAGTACCGGTTTTGCTCCCACCCAAACGATAGTGTTGACTGTTGCGGCGAATGTCATCGGAGTCGTGATCACTTCGTCTCCGGGGCCGATCCCGAAAGCGAGCATGGCCAGATGCAGCCCCGCGGTAGCGGAATTGACGGCCATGGAGTAGGGGGATCGGACGTACTCCCCGAAGGACTTTTCAAAACGTTGTGTCTTGGGCCCGGTAGTTATCCATCCCGACCTTATGGAGTCGACAACGTCGGCTATCGCTTCCTCACTTATGTCCGGTCTGGCGAAGGGCAGGAACTCACTTCTCATCGGCAGAACTCATCTCCTTGTTTGCGACTACGATTTTCCTGTCGGAGCGGAAGAGGATTACGGGAGTTACGCCGGTTTCCTCAAGGAACTCAAGAGGCTGTTCCTCCCTCATCACCAGGATTACCCTCTCGTCGGATTTCCAGTATCTCTCCAGAAAACCCTGAGTGTCCAGGAACCAGTCCGACTGGTCCCCTCTTTTTGAGCCGAATTCCAGTTCTCCTACCCATTCTACAAGAACAATTCTCTGCTTTAGGTAGAAGGGGAGGCCCTGGTCGTATTCTCTGTACTGGGCGACTATGTCTCCGGGGAGGATATACTCTCTTATAGTGGCAGCAACATCCCGTGCTGTCATGATCCGGTCATAGAAGCCAAACACGTTCTTGAATGTGGCAATGTTAAGGAACGCGAATATGCACAGGGTCAGGACGACCTTCCGCGACTCTCCCCTGGCGTAAAAGATCCAGGAAAGAATAACCAGGAAGATGAGTACTGCGGCGACGGGAGCCACGAAGGGGAGAAGCATTGTACCGTACCTCTGGTCCAGGAACGGATATGCCGCAAGGGCTATCCCGAAGGGGAGAAGGACCATGGTGTTGAAGAGCATTCCCATGAAGAGTTCCCTGGTCTTTCCCCGGTCCATGAGGCCGTCGAGGAAATTGCCCGCGAGGATGGCCAGGGGAGGGATCACGGGTATTATGTAGGGGATCAGTTTTGAACTTGAGAGAGAGAAGAAGGCAAAGATGATCGCAAACCATAGGAGGAGAAAAAGATTACCCCTCTCCTGGTGTGTCGGTTTTGACAGCGTCGAGGGGAATGCCTTCTTGACAGCCCCAGGAATGAATCCTGTCCAGGGGATAAGCCCCACGAGCAGGATCGGGATGAACCACCACCAGGGTTCGAAACGCCCATGCATTTTCGTGGTGTATCTCAGGAAGTGTTCCTGGATGAAGAAGAAGTTGAAGAAATCGGGATTTTCAAGGCATACCAGGACGAACCATGGTGTCCCGATCAGGAAGAAAAGGGCTATTCCTGGAAGGTAGAGGGTGTCCTTTATCACGCTCCATTTACGGGTAAGCACGATCCACCAGAAGGTGACTCCGGCAGGGAGGACTATGCCTATAAGCCCCTTCGTCAGGGTGGCAAGGGCCATGCCGGCGTAGAAGAGGAGGAAGAACCTCCTGTCCCGGCGGTGTCCCATCCAGAATCCCGCCAGCGAAAGGGTCATGAAAAAGGATAGGGGCATATCGGTGATGTTGATTTGGCCGATCGCAAAATAGACAAGGGAAGTTGCCAGTATCCAGGCAGAAAGAAACGCTGATCGGGCCCCGTTCATCCTGTTTGCAAGCCAGTATGTAACGAATACCCCCCCAAGAGCCATTATCGCTGGCCAGAATCGCCCCGCGAACTCGTTCTGTCCCATTACCTTGAAGGAGAGCGCCGTAAGCCAGTAGTGAAGGACGGGCTTCTCGAAGTAGGCCACATAGTTCAGCCTTGGTGTAATATAGTCTCCGCTTTCTATCATTTCGCGAGGGATCTCCGAGTAGCGTCCCTCGTCGGGATCGAGGAGTCCGTGACTGCCGAGGGCTACCAGGTATAGTATTGTCGTCAGGATCAGAAGGAACAGTATGTTTTTCCTGTGGGAAGAGAACAATAGAACTACCTCCAGGTATTGAAAATCTTTGGCCCTTTGGGTCCATGGTATTCGGGTCTGGATTATTATAGCGGTAATGTTCAGTTTATCCCATCCAGGGGGAGGAATGTTTTTTGGACAAGTTGGGGATGCTGATGATCCTCGGATCCGCTTTGTTCAACGCCGCAGCGAGCAGTATGATGAAGACTGGCTTTGGGAACCAGCACGATCTGTTGGAAAAAGGGTTTTGGGGGGCGGTTTCCCGCATTGCGACAAACCCCTGGGCGATCGCGGGTGTGGTGTTTTTCGGGATATCTTTCATGTTCATGAGCGCTGCCCTGACCCGGGTAGACCTTTCTGTGGCCTACCCTGTGATGTCTGGTCTGGTCTTTGTTCTTGTACTGGCGGTGTCGGTCTTCTTCTTCTCAGAGCAGGTAACGCCTATCAGGCTGATGGGAGTGTTTCTGATACTGTCAGGGGTACTGGCGATAAGCAGGTAGAAAACCGTTTACGCCTTTGAATTTTTCGATCCACGATCCACGGCATTTTTCTCTGATTTTTCGTCTCACGTCTAACGTCTCACGTCTCACGTATCTTTAATCTCACGCTTTTGGGAGGTCCATCATGAGAGTCTGCATCATCGGTACCGGTTACGTTGGTCTCGTCACAGGGGCATGTCTTGCCGAGAATGGCAACGACGTCTGGTGTGTTGACGTTGACAGGAAGAAGATCGAGGGTCTCCGTGAGGGGCGTATACCAATATATGAGCCTGGCCTGGAGGATATTGTTCGAAGGAACGTTTCCCAGAACAGGCTGCGCTTTACTTCCGATCTCAAGGAAGGACTTGACGACAGCCTTTTTGTTTTTATAGCCGTAGGGACTCCGCCAATGGAGGATGGATCCGCAGACCTGGGCTACGTGTTTGCTGCGGCCGCCCAGATCGGAACCCTTATGGATGGCTACAAGATAATCGTCGCAAAGTCCACCATCCCTGTCGGGACGACGGAAAGGGTCAAAGAGATCATAGATGAAAAACTCAGAGAAAGAAAAAGTGACATAGAGTTCGACGTTGCCTTCTGCCCCGAGTTTCTCAAGGAAGGCGCAGCAGTAGAGGATTGCCTGCGCCCAGACAGGATAGTTATAGGGACATCCAACGAAAGGACGGCCGAGTTCCTGAAGGAATTGTTTGCCCCCTTTGTGATGAAGGAAAACCGTTTTTACACAATGTCTATTCCCTCTGCCGAGATGACAAAATATGCCTCCAACGCGATGCTTGCGACAAGGATCAGTTTTATGAATGAACTTTCCCGTCTCTGCGAAAAGGTTGGTGCCGATGTTGACCAGGTCCGGGTGGGTATGGGAACCGACAGCCGGATCGGCTCCTCTTTCCTCTATGCGGGGTTGGGATACGGCGGTTCCTGTTTCCCCAAGGATGTTCAGGCCCTGATCCATTGTGCTGCATCCAGTGGGGTAGACCTCTCTATTCTGAAAGCTGTGGAGGAGACCAACAGGGAGCAGCGGCGCATTTTCATAAGGAAAATAACGGGACATTTCGGGGAGGATCTTTCGGAAAAAGTCTTCGCGTTATGGGGATTAAGTTTCAAGCCTCACACCGATGACATGCGGGAAGCACCGGCACTAACTATTGCCGAGGCGCTTCTTTCAAGGGGCGGATCCATAAGGGCTTTCGATCCTGTGGCCATGGACAGGGCGAAGGAACTGCTTCCTGAGGATGGTTCGGTAATATTCTGCGATGATGCCTATGAAGCCCTTGACGGGACCAGTGCCCTCGTCCTTGTAACCGAATGGCCCCAGTTCCGCAGGCCTGACTGGGACCGGATTAAGGAACTGATGAAGCCGGATTCAGCTGTATTTGACGGCCGCAACCAGTTGTCGCCTGCTCGGGTCCGCGAGCTGGGGTTCTCGTATTACGGGATAGGGAGGGTGTAGAGTGGAAACCTCTAAGGCGTGAGAAGTTAGACGTGAGACGAAAAGGCATAAAACAGAGGCGTCAGGAGACAGGCATCAGGCGACAGCAAAGGCATAAGCGTGACGCGTGACTCGAAAAACCAAATTCAAGGGCGTCAACGGTAAACGGTGAACAGTAAACAGTAAAGGAACCTCTGAACAAAACCATTTAAAGATGGCAACAGCAGAACATACAAAGCAAATTACAGGAAGGCCGGGAACACTCCCGGCCTTCCTGTATATGATCTTGCTGTTATTGTTTTTACCGTTTACCGTTCACCTGTCACCGTTCACCGGTTTATTACTTTTTCTTCAACTGCCTAACCACGTCAATGACGGTGCCGTCACGGTATTCCACCACGCCTATGATCCTTTCATCGGTCTCGACGGGCGACATGTTTCCGGTAAGGCCTTTGGCCTTTTCTATCAGTTCGTCCATGGAGACAAGGGGGACGTCTCCTGCTTCCCTGGCAGAATCTATAAGGTCCTGTCTTTTGGGGTTGATCGCAACTCCGAACTCGGTGACAATCGCGTCGACGACCTCTCCGGGTGTGGTGACCGTATAAACCGAATCTACGGCGCAGGGGATCCTCCCGCGAAGCAGGGGAGTGGTGATTATCGTCAGTTGTGCTCCCGCGGCGGTGTCCTGGTGTCCCCCTATTCCGTGAAGCAATGCGCCGTCAGCCTCGGTGTTGACATTGACGTTGAAGTTCCGATCGACTTCTGTGGCTCCAAGAACAACTGTGTCGAGCATGTTTACGGCACACCCTGCGTTCCAGGGGTTTGCGTACCAGTCCGCGGAGATCTCTATGTGGTTCGGGTTCTCGCCGATGGATTTTACAGCAGCGAGGTCGAAAGACTGCACATCCATAAGCCTTTCGAAGAGGCCTTCCTTCATCATGTCGACGAAAAATTCCGTTATTCCACCGAGTCCGAAGCTCCCCTTGATACCTCTCTCCCTCATGGCTTCCCTTACGTAGGCCGCCACTGCCAGGGATATGCCGCCTGCTCCTGTCTGGAAAGAGATACCGTTGCGGAAGTACTGGCTGGATTCGATAAGTTTGGCCGCGTTTCTGGCGATCAGAAGCCTCATGGGGTCCCTGGTTACTCGGGTCGTGCCGCTGACTATCCCCGCTGGGTCCCCTATGGATTCCACGGGAACCACGTAGTCGACGTAGTACTGAGGTATATGGATATTGGGGGCAGGGTACTGGACTAGATTGTCAGTTATTGCGACCACGCATTCAGCGTATTCCGCGTCAGAATGTGCATATCCCAGCGATCCGCAAGCTGATTTTCCCACGGCGCCCGAGATGTTTCCGTACCTGTCGGATGTCGGTGCAGCGATGAAGGCCACGTCGATGACCACGTCCCCACTTGTGACGGCTCTGGGGCGTCCTCCGTGACTTCGAAGCACCACCGGAACCTCCATGCCTCCCTCTGAGGCAAGTTGGCCTATGGGCCCGTTGACCGAGCCCTGGATCTGGCGGATAACCCCACTCTGTATGTGCCTGGTCAAATGTTTGTGGACCCCGAAGAGGGCAGTCGGGAAGATCACCAGGTCCTTGATACCCATTTCGGCGCATGCGTCCATTACGGCGTTGACCACGTAGTCGCCGTTCCTGAGATGGTGGTGGAACGATACGGTCATGCCGCTTTCAAGCCCCGAAGCGCTGATGGCTGCCCTGATATCAGGGAGGATCTTGTCGGTTTTGCTGTTGAAGGAAGCCCTGTTTTTTTTGCCGTAGCGGTTGCCTTCGGGGGTTCTTTTGTCATGACCCTGGAAATGGTTCACTTCCCCGTAGCCCGGTATGGAGTCGGGAATATTCCTTCCCGCCGCGTTAACGGTCATTGTTTTTCACCTCCGGACTTCAGTCCTGCTCTATGCAGGGTGTACTCCGCACGCCTTACGACCGGTTTGTCGACCATTTTGCCGTCAACCTGTACCGCTCCCAGTCCCCTGGAGGCTGCATCGGCCGCTGCATCCACTATCTTTTTAGCCTGTTCGATCTCCTTTGCTGTGGGGGTGAAGACGTCGTGGATCACCTGGATCTGGTTCGGGTGGATCACGCTCTTGCCCTGAAAACCGAGCTGCTTGACCCATTCGGTCTCCCTGCGAAGACCGGCATCGTCGGTAATGTTTGCGTAGACCGTGTCAAGAGCGTCGACCCCCGCGGCATGCGCGGCAAGAACGACCATTCTCCTTGGGCCTATCAATTCCTCGCTGTTTTCTGAACGGGTCGTTTTCAGGTCGGCTCGGAGGTCTTCTCCTCCAGGGCAAATGGCGGCTATTCTTTTCGAGGCCGTGGCAATATCGAAGGCTTTCCATATTCCCAGGGCTGTCTCGAGCAGGCAGAAAACAAGGGTCCTTCCTGCGGGTATCCCCGCCTTGCTCTCTATTTCGGAAAGGGCCTCATCCATAAGGGCCATGTCTTTCGGGTTCTCAACTTTGGGTATGCGGATACCATCTATCCCACAGGGGACGACGGTCTCGATGTCAGTTCTCCAGAGGTCGGTATCCATTCCGTTTATCCTTACGGTGACCTCGCAATTGCCGAAATCGCCCCTCTTAAGTACATCCCTTACCAGTATCCTCGCGGAATCCTTTTCGCTCATTGCTACGGCATCCTCAAGGTCAAGGATAACGCCGTCGGGCTCAAAAAGGTGTCCCCTCAGGAGCATGTTGGGGTTATTTCCCGGCAGGTAGAGCTTGGTTCTTCTCAGCCTCACAGGGCATCCCCCCCTGCAGTCAGTCTTTTGATTGCGGCCTCGACCCTGGCCCTGAGCACAAGGTCGCCCGCGCCGTTGTCCTGGATGGATACAGATACATCCCTTATTCCGAGTTTCCTTGCAGTATCCTTGGTGCTGCTGACTATGGCTTCTCCGAAACGGGCTATGCTTGCCCCTTCCATGGAAACCGTTATGCCGCGCCCTTTTTCGGACTCGCTTACCGTAACAATACAGTCCATTGATTCAAGGGTGCCAGCCTGTGCTGTTTTCATCTTCTTACCTCCCTGCATGAAGCGTCGCACTTCATCTTGCCTTTCTCCGCTTTGAAGCGTCCGGGGCCCACCCGAAGGTGAGCCCCGGGCTCATTGCTATTTCCAGGTTGCCTGTTTCCCGGTCCCGATTTTCGATTCACGGTATTGCAGGTTTTCAGGTTCTGCATTCCCGTTAACCGTTCAGGTCTTTGCGGTTTTCGATTCACAGTTAACGATTCAAGGTTTTCAGTTTCTGTTTTTCCGTTTACCGTTGACCGTTTACTGTTAACGCCTTTTGGTTTTGCCCTTCCGTCTCACGTCTCACGGTTTTTAAGCCAGATGCTCCCAGGCACACATCTCGCGGGCCTTCGCGCAGATTGCGTCGGCCTTCTTGTCAAAGCCGGGGTCGATCTTCCCGGCGATAGCCTTTGCCATTTCGAGGGTCGAAACGGCCTTCTTCTCCCAGTCCTTGTCGGCCTTGTCGTCGCGCCAGATGTCGTAGGTGAGGGATTTGCCTTCTACCAGAACATCGCCCATGGCTTTCTCAAGCCTGGCGGCGTGCTCCTTGAGGCCGAGATAATCGAGCATCATCACTGCCGCTGCAAGCAGGCCGCAGGGGTTGATCTTGTACTGGTGAGCATATTTCGGGACCGAGCCGTGGCTGGGTTCAAAAATTGCAGCCTCCAACCCGATGTTTCCGCTAGGGGCAAAGCCCATGCCGCCTACGAGCTGGGATGCCTCATCAGAGAGAATGTCACCGAAGACGTTGGAGGTGACAACTACCTGGTAATCCTGCGGGTTCTTGATAATCCACATGGCTGTGGCGTCGGCGTTCTCCTCGCGGGATTCGATGTCGGGATACTCCTTGGCGATCTCGAGGAAGCGTTCCTTCATCATGCCGTCGGTAGCGCGGATGACGTTGGCCTTGTTGCAACAGACGACGCTCTTGAGGCCGTTGGCCTTGGCGTACTCGAAGGCGGCCCTGATGATCCTGTCGCAGCCCTCTTTGGAATAAACGCGCCAGGATACGGCTACCTCGGATTTGTCCTTGAAACGTTCCATGCCGGGGTGCAGGTCGAACATCTCTTTGGGAAGCGGGCGCCATTCGACGGCAGCGTAAAGGTCCTCGGTGTTCTCGCGGAACATTTTGATATCGATCTTGGGATCCCCTTTGAGGGGGCACTCAAGGCCGGGCAGAAGCTTTGCGGGACGGAAGTTGATGTAAAGGTCAAATATCTGTCTCATCTGGAGAATGGCCGATTTGAACCCCTTGACTCCCGCCTTGGAGGTGATGGCGGCCATAAGGGCGGCGTCGGCTTTTCTGACCTTGTCGATCGTATCCTGGGGGACGGTGTTCCTTCTCTTGTCACCCTCCGGGAACTCCTTGCAGGATTTCTCCCACATGCACCACCCCATGTCGGCGCGAACCCAGTCGATGGGTGCGTCAAGGGCCTGCATGACGATCATCGCGGCTTCCATTACGTCGAAGCCTGAGTCATCCCCCGGGATATAAGCTACCTGGTACCTGTCCTTCTTCTCCTTAACCTGCATAACGTTCCTGGCCATATTATTGCCTCCTCATTTTTCGTAGATCGTGATCTGGGGTTTTTGCGCTGCCGGAAGATTTTCCCGGAAACGACTCGCCTGAGATCGTTCGCGAACCCGGCTGCTCCGGTGCGATCGCGCAAAGTCGTCCAAAAAACGTACTCCTGCGCTGTCCCTGCCCCTCCGCGACGCCTGGTCCCCTCACAGGCTCCTATGTTTCCAGTAAAGCTTCCGGCAGTTCAAGGTCCTGTCCTCTCACTTCTTACTTCTAACGGTTCAAGGTTTTTCCCCGTTCACCGTTCAGGCCTTTGCGGTTTTCGATTCAAAGTTCACGATTCAAGGTTTTCAGTTTCTGTTTTTCCGTTTACCGTTCAGGTCTTTGCTTTAGACCTTTTCGACTAACGATTCACGATTCACGGTTTACGGATCCATCCGTCTCACGTCTCACGTCTCGCGGGTTCTTGTTTGCCCCGCCTCCTGTCGCCTGTTGCCTGTCGCCTGTCTTTACAGCCCCAGACTCTTCTTGACGTGGGGGATCAGGCCGCCGTCCTCGATGAGCCCCTTCACAAAATCGGGGTAAGGCGGGAAAGAGAATGTCCCCTTCGGCGTCACGATCTCGCTCTTGTCGAAATCGATGGTCACTTCCTGCCCCTTCTCAAGGGCGTCGACTGCTTCGGCTGAAACCACGATCGGGAGTCCCTCGTTGAGAGCGTTGCGGTAATAGATGCGGGCGAAACCCTTGGCGATAATTGCCCCTATTCCGCGCATCTTGATACAGGTCACCGCCTGTTCGCGCGAGGATCCGCATCCCCAGTTCTTTCCGCCCACGATAATGTCTCCGGGTTTTGCGTTTTTGGTGAAATCCTGGTCGAGATCCTCAAGGGCATACTGGCCCATCTCGGCAGGGTCAGAGACAGTGTAAGTGTATTTTCCCGGGAAAATGACGTCGGTGTTGACGTCGTCCCCGTATTTCCAGACCTTTCCGGTGATCTTCATGGTTTTACAGCACCTCCCTGGGGTCGGAGATCTCGCCCTTTAGGGCGGAGGCTGCTACTGTCATCGGGCTTGCGAGGAATATGTTGCTCTCCTTGTTCCCCATGCGCCCCTTGAAGTTCCTGTTGGCGGTTGAGATGCAGGTCTCCCCCGGAGCCAAAATGCCCTCGTGGTTGCCCATGCAGGGGCCGCATCCCGGGTTCCCGATCACGCAGCCCGCATCGAGAAATACGTCGAAAAGCCCTTCTTTCATTGCCTGGCGGTAGACGCTCCAGGATGCCGGTATGACAATGGTCCTTACGGCGACTTCCTTGCCGTTGAGTACGGCTGCTGCCTCACGGAGATCCTCGATGCGTGCGTTGGTGCAGCTTCCGAGGAAGGCCTGGTGTATCTGCGTTCCTTTGACCTCGCTTACCGGTGCATAGTTGTCCACCGTGTGGGGTTTCGCCACGCAGGGTTCCAGGTCGCCCAGATCGTAGTTCAGAACCTGGGCATATACCGCGTCATCATCTGCCCAGAGCGCTTCCCAGGCATCGGTTTTGGCGATCGGGCCAATAAAATCCAGGACCTTTTTATCGGGAGGACATACGGCGTTCTTGGCACCCATCTCTATGCCCATATTGCATAGGGTCATCCTCTCGGCTATCGACATGGCTTCTATTGCAGGACCGTGGAATTCGACGGACATGTAGTCTGCTCCATCGGCCTTTATGTCGCCGATGATCTTAAGGATCAGGTCCTTGGCGGACACGCCTTTTTTGAACTTGCCCGTCACGTTTATTTTCAAGGATTCGGGGACCCTGAACCATATCTGGCCGGTTGCCCAGGCGCCTGCCATCTCGCTTCGGCCGATTCCGGTTGAGAATGCGCCCAAGGCTCCGTAAGTGCACGTGTGGCTGTCGCTTCCCACCATGACAAGTCCGGGAAGGGCGAATCCCTCTTCGCACATGATCTGGTGACAAACCCCGCCCTTGCTGGTAACGTCATAGAAGTGTTTAATCCCCTGTTCCTTCACGAAAGCCCTGATCTGCATGTGATTCTCTGCATGTTTGTCTGTGGGTGCCGGTACCGCGTGGTCAAGGATGAAAACCAGGTGGTCCGGTTTCCATACCTTACTGACCCCGATCTTCTTGAAGGTCTTGGAGATGGGGGCCGCGTTGTCGTGGCTCATGCAGAAATGAGGTTCCACTATTACGACCTGGCCCGCCGATACAGACTCTCCCGCGGACTTGCCCAGAACTTTTTCCGCAAATGTCTTGCCCATTTAGGATCTGTCCCCCTCTCTACTTTTTGGCGGCCTTTTCCTTGAGGTACTCTATGAGGCCACCGGCCTTCATGATGTCCTTCTCAAGGTCCGCTACGGCATCTCCGTGGAAGGTGTTGCCGCTCGTGACATCTTTGATCTCTCCCTTGAGAAGATTTACCTCAAGTTCGTCGCCGTCCTTGATCTTTCCGTCCTTGATCGCCTGGCTCAGCCCCTTGACGAAAAGGACGGGGTAACCGTTGTTGATGGCGTTGCGATAGTAGATGCGTGAGAAAGACTCGGCAAGAATTACCGGTACTCCGGCATATTTCAGGCAGTATACGGCATGCTCACGAGACGATCCGCAACCGAAGTTGGTCCCCGCTACAACAAAATCTCCCTCTTTTACCTCTTTGGCGAAATTCTCCTTGCCAGGCAGGTACTCGAAAGAGTACTGCGGCATGTTCTTCGGGTCTGTCTCGGCCAGGTATTTGTTGTGGTAGATGAGGTCAGTGTCGATGTCATCTCCAAAAACCCAGGCCTTTCCACGAAGGATTGTCTTGTCCATTTCTCTTCCCCCCTATCCGAGGATATCCCTGGGATCGGTCACAACGCCGCGAACGGCCGTGGCCATGGCGGTCATCGGACTTGCAAGGTAGGTGTGGCTTCCCTTGCCGACCTTGCCGATGAAGTTCCTGTTTGTGGTTGACATGCCCACGTCACCGCTGGGAAGGGCCCCGTAGTGCTCGGCAGTGCATAGTGCGCATGTCGGGTTGGTGAAGACAACTCCCGCTTCAAGGAACTTCTGGATATAGCCGGCTTCGGCGCACTGAAGCATTACTTCACGAGTCGACGGAGTGATTATGGCGCGGATTCCGGGGGCGATCCTGAAGTTGGCAGCCTTCAGAACTTCGAAAGCTGCGGTGATGTCCTCGAACCTCCCGTTGGAGCAGGAGCCGATGTGGACCTGGTCGACGTGGGCACCGGCAACTTCGCGAACCTTCTTCACGTTGTCGGGAGCATCGGGGCAGGATGTCATCGGCTCCAGGTCATTTACATTGAATTCCAGTTCCTGGCAGTACACGGCATCTGGATCTGCCGCAAGACTGCTTACACGTTCAAGGACCTCTTTTCCCGCACGTTCCACGAGCCAGTCCAGAACCTTGCCGTTGGGCATGATGAGCCCGATCTTTCCGCTCATTTCTGTCACCATTGAGCAGAGGGTGATCCTGTCGGCCAGGGAAGACTTCTCTATGGTGTCCCCATAGAACTCGACGGAGAGAAAGAACATTCCGTCGGCGTGAAGGGTTCCTACGATGCTGGTAAGGAGATCGCGCATACAGACCCCTTTTTTGAAGGAACCGTTAACGGTTATCTTCATGGTCTCTGGAACCCGGAACCAGTTAGTCCCCTCGAACCACGAGGCCACTATGTCGGTGTTGCCAACGCCGGTGGCGAAAGCACCCACGGCGCCGAGCAGGTTCATGTGGCTGTCTGTTCCAAGGATGACATCACCGGGTTTGACCAGTCCGTTCTCGAGCATGACATGCTGGCCGATGCCCCAGTTAATATCAAAAACTTTTTTGATGCCCTGCTTTTTGGCAAAATCGCGAATTATCTTCTGGTTGGTTGAAACTTTTTCCGAATGTGACGGAGCCTGAAGATCGAAAGTGAAGGCTACCTTGTCAGGATCCCAGACTTTGCCCTTTTTGTCGGTAACCTCTTCGAACTGAAGGACGCAGTTGGCGCCTCCGAAGTCGCGGGCAGTGGAAAGGTCTATTTTGCACCAGACTCTTTCTCCTACGTTGACTTCACGTCCTGCGGCCCGCTTCATGATCTTTTCGATCATAGTTTTGCCCATGGGTCACGCACCTCCCGAATATTTTCTTTAATGCTAAAGCAGTCCCAGGAACGACTTGATCGTCTCGAAGTTGATGAAATCGCACTTGTTGATGACGACGGCCTCAGGAGAACGATGGCCTCCGTCACCCTCTTTGGCGTGGACGGCGATACAGTGACATATACCGGAAGGTATACCGTTGCGCATGGCCAGGCCGACGCCCGAGAAGGGGTGGCGGAGGTCCTTGCCCATCTGGGACTTCACAGCCTTGCCGTCCTTCTTCTCGTACTCCACAAGTTTGCCCACGTCGTGTAGTATGGCGCCGGCGATAAGGGTGTCGTGGTCAAGCTGGAATCCACCGTTGTCCTTGTAAAGAGAGTTGTATTCCTCGAAGATCTTTTTTGCCATTCTCGTAACGCCCCTGTTGTGAACGTTCAATGATGCGGGGCAGTCCGGGATCAGAAGCGTAAAGGGGATCTTCTCCATGTCTTCCGGCTCCCATCCACCGGTCTTCAGGGCATCCTCGACGGTCGCTACGACTTTTGTCCTGAGGTCCTTGTCCTGGATCCAATCGATCTCGGGGATCATTTTGATGATCCTGTCTCTCATGCGAACATCCCTCCAGAAATTTATTTCGAAGCCTTGCCGCTCTTTATTGCTACTTGACCTCGAGGGCCAGTGCTTCCTGCAGAGTCTTGTAGACCCTTTCGATATGGCTGGCCGACAGGGTCCGGGCCCTTGCCACGTCGTGATCTATTATTGCGCCGTAAATTTCCTGGTGCTCCTTGAGGAAGGCTTCCTTGTCGGCCAGAAGGGAATAAATCCGGTCGTGGGTAGCCATGATCAGGTTGAAAGTCATCTTTACTATGTTTACGAAAACAAAATTGTGGGTAGACTCTGCAAGTGCCAGGTGAAAGTCGAAATCGTCCTGCGACCGTTTGCCAACGTTCTCGATATTCTTCTCGGTCCGGGAGAGCACCTTGCGAAGCTTCATCAGATCCGAAGGGGAGGAGTGCATTGCCGCGGCTGCAGCGATAGCGGGGTCCAGAACCCTGCGGGCTTCCATG
>Ga0116151_10000505_pt1 | contig 35867 bp, 36 predicted proteins | sample AD_UKC117_MetaG_FD_89893 | JGI IMG/M metagenome (GOLD analysis project Ga0116151, IMG submission 89893) | Active sludge microbial communities of municipal wastewater-treating anaerobic digesters from Hong Kong - AD_UKC117_MetaG | ecosystem: Engineered > Bioreactor > Anaerobic > Digestate... | reverse complement strand
CGCGGATCCCCGTCCAGCTGCGGGTCGACAAGACCGAGCGCGGGTCGCGGGTCCGGCTCGTGGGGCGCAGCGCCTGATCCGGTGACCGAGGCGGCGAGTCCTGATCCGGGGGTCGGGTGGTGCCGGTCCGCGACGTGCCTGGCCGACGCGTGCGCCGCGCGGTTGTCCTCGATGTTCTCGAGCTCGTCCGGATCGAGCTCGTCCCCCTCGTCCGGCCGGTGCCACGGCAGCTGGCTGGGGATCGGCTCCGAGTGCGCCGGATCAGTGCCCCCAGCCTCGTCATCGCGGTGCAGCTCGTGCTCGAGGGCCCAGCGCAGGTAGGCCTCCTCCGCGACCGGCAGGGTCGCGAAGAGCATGTCCTTGCCGATGACGTCGATGACGCCGGCCCGGTCGAGCGGCTCGTAGAGGTCGTACTTCACCCGAGCCAGCCCGAAGTGGATCCCCCGCTCCTCCAGCTCCATCGCCAGCTCGCGCAGGCTGTCGGCCGCGGTGATGTCGACCTCGACGTTGGCCTCGACGTTGAGGATGAACCAGCGCAGCGGCGCGTCGGGATAGGCCTCGTTCTCCTGGGCGATGAGCCGGTCGATCCGTTGCCGCAGATCGCCGACGTTGGCGAAGAAGAGGGGTGCGTCGTAGCGGTAGAACATGCACCCCGGGATGGTCCGCGCGTCGGGGTAGTCGGCGACGTCGTGCATGCCGGGGATGCCGGGCACCCGGCCGAGCACGCCCTCGTGGGGGCGGGCCAGCCGGTGCAGCATCTCCAACAGGGACAGCGCGATCGCGAAGAGGACCCCTTGCAGGATGCCGATGACGACCGTGCCGAGCATCGCGACGATGGCGAGCATGAACTCGCGCCGCCGGAAGGCCCACAGCCGCCGGAAGTCCGGGATCGACACGAGCTTGCCCGCGGCATAGAAAACGACCGCGCCCAGGGCGGCCGAGGGCAGCTGGGCCATCAGCGGGCCGGCGAAGAAGAGCACGGCGAGCACGCACACCCCGGCGACGAGCGAGTAGACCTGGCTGCGCGCGCCACCGGCGAGCGCCAGGGCGGTCCGCGACCCGGACGAGGAGGACGGGTAGCCACTGAACATGCCGATGACCGCGTGCACACCGGCCATCGCGACGAGCTCCTGCTGCGGGTCGGCCCGCACGTCGGCCTTGGTCTCCCCCTCGGCGGAGCTCAGCGGGAAGCCCCGCGCGATGAGCATGATGTCGCTGTACCCGACGATGGTGATGCCCAGGCCAGCGAGCACGAGCGCCTTGAACTCGTCGGCGGAGACGTGCGGCAGCCCCGGCATCGGCAGCCCGGACGGCACCGTGCCGACGACCTTGACGCCCTGGGACTCGAGGTGCAGCACGACCGAGGCGATGGTGGCGAGCACGACGGCGATGAGCGGGGCCGGCCAGGTCGGGGCGGCCTTGATCAGCACGAGGATGATCGCCAGCGTCGCGGCCGCGACGGCGAGCGTGGGCAGGTGGGTGCCGCCGACGACCGAGAGGAAGCTGCGCAGCTGGTCGACGATGCTCTCGCCGTCAACCGAGGTGCCGGTGACCTTGCCGAGCTGGCCGACGACCATGAGCACGGCACCACCGGCCAGATAGCCGACGAGCAGCGGCGTCGAGAGCAGCTCGGCGATGATCCCGGCGCGCAGCAGCCTGGCGAGCAACGCCCAGCCGGCGACGATGAGCGCGAGCGCCGCCGACAGCGACACGGCGCGGTCGGGGTTGCCCGCGGCCAAGGGCGCGATCGCCACCCCGGTCATCAGCGCGATGGTCGACTCGGGACCGGACGAGAGGATCCGCGAGCTGCCGAACACGGCATACGCGACGATCGCGGCGAGCGCGGTCCACAGACTGGCCACCGGTGGCACGTTGATGATCGCCGAGTAGGCCATCACCTGTGGGATGAGGTATGCCGCGACGGCCACTCCGGCGATCGCGTCCCGGCGCAGCCAGGCGCGGGGATAGCGGGTGGCGAGGTAGGTGATGCCGGGCGTCAGCTGCTTGATGACGGTGGCCGCCATCGACTCGCGGTCCTGATCGAGCTCGTAGTCGTGCGCCGGCCGCGGGCGCAGGTGCGGCGGGATGCTCGCGCCGACCCGCCGCTCGTCCCGGGCCAAGTCACGCGCGACCAGCCGCTGCTCGCGCTTGCGCCCCATCAGGTCACCTCGTGTTCACCCACTGTTCGGACGAGCACGAGGGTAGCAAGGTCCGCTCAGCCCTCGAAGGCCTCCGGCGGCGGACAGGCACAGACCAGGTTGCGGTCGCCGTAGGCCCCGTCGATCCGGCCCACCGGAGGCCAGTACTTCGCCGTCGGGTCGACCCCGCCGGGGAAGGCGGCGGTGAGCCGGCCGTAGGCCCGATCCCACTCCCCCGCGATCTCGTATGCCGTGTGCGGCGCGCCCCGCAGGACGCTCTCGGCGGTGGCGACATCGCCCTTGTGCACGGCCTCGATCTCGTCGCGGATCGCGATCATCGCGTCGCAGAAGCGGTCCAGCTCGCGCTTGTCCTCGCTCTCGGTCGGCTCGACCATCAGCGTGCCGGCGACGGGGAAGGACATCGTCGGGGCGTGGAAGCCGTAGTCGATGAGCCGCTTCGCGACGTCGTCGACGGTGACGCCCGTCTCGCGGGTGATCGCGCGCAGGTCGAGGATGCACTCGTGGGCGACCAGCCCGCCCTCGCCGGAGTAGAGCACGGGGTAGTGCTCGCGCAGCCGGGCCGCGACGTAGTTGGCGTTGAGCACGGCCACCTGGGTGGCCCGGGCCAGTCCTGCCCCGCCCATGAGCCGGACATAGGCCCACGAGATCGGCAGGATGCCCGCCGAGCCGTAGGGCGCCGCCGACACCGGTCCGACCCCGGTGGCCGGGCCGGCCTCGGGGGCCAGCGGGTGGTTGGGCAGGTAGGGCGCGAGGTGCTCACGCACGGCGACCGGCCCGACGCCCGGGCCACCACCGCCGTGCGGGATGCAGAAGGTCTTGTGCAGGTTGAGGTGGCTGACGTCGGCGCCGAACTTGCCCGGCTGGGCCAGCCCGACGAGGGCGTTGAGGTTCGCGCCGTCGACGTAGACCTGACCGCCGGCCGCGTGCACGAGCTCGCAGAGCTCGGTGATGGTGTCCTCGTAGACGCCGTGGGTCGACGGGTAGGTGACCATAATCGCGGCGAGCTGCGCGGCATGCTGCTCGATCTTGGCGCGCAGGTCGGCGAGGTCGACCGAGCCGTCGGCGGCCGTCTTGACGACGACGACCTGCAGGCCGGCCATCACCGCCGAGGCGGCGTTGGTGCCGTGGGCGCTGGCCGGGATGAGGCAGATCCGGCGATGCCCCTCGCCGCGGGCCTCGTGGTAGGCGTGGATGGCGAGCAACCCGGCCAGCTCGCCCTGGCTGCCGGCATTGGGCTGCAAGGAGACCTGGTCATAGCCGGTGATCTCGGCGAGCCAGGTCGACAGGTCGGCGATGAGCGCCCGGATGCCCTCGGTCTGGGTGACCGGGGCGAAGGGGTGCAGGTGGGCGAACTCGGGCCAGGTGATGGCCTCCATCTCGGTCGTCGCGTTGAGCTTCATCGTGCACGAGCCGAGCGGGATCATCCCGCGGTCGAGGGCGAAGTCGCGGCCGGCGAGCCGACGCAGATAGCGCAGCATCGCAGTCTCGCTGCGGTGCTCGTGGAAGACCGGATGGGTGAGGTATGCCGCGTCGCGCTGCAGCGCCGCACTCCAGGCCGGCTCGTCGGAGACGGCCCCGGGGTCGCCGTCGACGACACCGAAGGCTGCCCAGACGCTCTCGATGTCGGCCAGGCTCGTCGTCTCGTCGCACGACATCGACAGGGTGTCGCCGTCGACGAGCCACACGTTGATCCCGCGCAGCCGGCACTCCTGCTGGATCCGCTCGGCCTCGCCGGGGACGCGCACGGTGATCGCGTCGAAGGGCGTGGAGGTGACCACCTCGACGCCGCCGGCAGCGAGGCCGGCGGCGAGCGCGCGGGCCTGGCGGTGGACGCGGCGGGCGATCTCGGCCAGGCCCTCGGGGCCGTGCCACACGGCATACATGCTGGCCATCACGGCCAGCAGCACCTGGGCGGTGCAGATGTTGCTTGTCGCCTTCTCGCGGCGGATGTGCTGCTCGCGGGTCTGCAGGGCCAGCCGGTAGGCGGGCTTGCCGTGGCTGTCGACGGAGACGCCGACGAGCCGGCCGGGCATCGCCCGCTCGAGGCCGGGGCGGACCGCCATGAATCCGGCGTGCGGGCCGCCGAAGCCCATCGGCACCCCGAAGCGCTGGGCCGAGCCGACGGCGATGTCGGCGCCCCACTCCCCCGGTGCCCGCAGGAGGGTGAGTGCCAGCAGGTCGGCGGCAACGGTGACCAGGGCGCCGGCGTCGTGCGCCGCGGCGGTGAGCGCGCTCCAGTCGCGGACCTCGCCGTCGGCGGCCGGGTATTGGACGAGGACGCCGAAGACAGGGGCGTCGGCGGCGGCCCGCAGGCCGGCGACGTCGGTCACCCCGGTGAGGTCAGCGACGACGATCGGCAGGCCCAGCGGCCTGGCGCGGGTCTGCAGGACGGCGATGGTCTGGGGCAGCACCTGCGCGTCGACGAGCAGCACCGCGTCGGCAGCGCCCTTGACCGAGCGCCGCATGAGGGTCATCGCCTCGGCGGCGGCCGTGCCCTCGTCGAGCAGCGACGAGCCGGCGATGGGCAGCCCGGTGAGATCGCTGACCACGGTCTGGAAGTTGAGCAGCGCCTCGAGCCGGCCCTGGGAGATCTCCGGCTGGTAGGGCGTGTAGGCGGTGTACCAGGCGGGGTTCTCGAGGACGTTGCGCAGCACGACCGGCGGGGTGACGGTGCCGTAGTAGCCGAGCCCGATCATCGACCGGGCGACGGTGTTGCGGGCGGCCAGGGCGCGCAACTCGTCGATGACCGCCGACTCGTTCTCGGCCGGCTGCACCCGCAGGGCGCGGTCGGCGCGGATCTGCCCCGGCACCGCCTGCTCGACCAGGGCGTCGAGCGAGGCCTGCCCGACGACGGCGAGCATCGCCTCGACGTCGGACTCGGACGGGCCGATGTGCCGGGCGGCGAACGGAGGCAGGGTGGTGGGCTGCTGCGGCATACGAGGACCTTCCGGACGAGCGGACGCGCGGAGATGGTGCGCCCCCTCTGTCCCGGGCGGTCCAGAGTCGCCTGCTCACGTGGTCCTGATGCCTGAGAGGTTCCGGGGTGGTTGCCCCTTCGGCGCCCCGGGTCCGGCCCCGAGGGGCCGTGGGGACTCTCCCACGTGAGGTGAACGGCTCCTGCAGTCTAGGAGATCCGGCGGGCGCGCCGGGCCGAGAGCTCGTCGCCGGGGTGCGCCGACGGGGCGGTCTCCTCGGCGCGCTCGCTGGGCAGCTCGGCCAGCGAGCCCTCGACCTCACGCCAGACCCGGCCGACGGCGATGCCGAAGACGCCCTGGCCGCCCTGGAGCAGGTCGATGACCTCGTCGGCCGAGGTGCACTCGTAGACGCTCGCGCCGTCGCTCATCAAGGTGATCTGGGCGAGGTCCTCGACGCCCCGCTCGCGCAGGACGGTGATCGCGGCGCGGATCTGCTGCAGCGAGACGCCGGTGTCGAGCAGGCGCTTGACGACCTTGAGCACGAGGATGTCGCGGAAGCCGTAGAGGCGCTGGGTGCCCGAGCCGGTCGCGCTGCGGATCGACGGCTCCACCAGGCCGGTGCGGGCCCAGTAGTCCAGCTGACGGTAGGTGATGCCGGCGGCGGCGCACGCGGTGGGGCCGCGGTAGCCCTCGTCCTCGCGCAGCTCGGGCAGGTCGTCGTCGAAGAGCAGGCCCTGGGTGGGCGGGGTGGGGCGACGCGACGGTGCCTCGCTGCTGGACATCGGCCCCTCCTGGGGATGCTCTGCCGGTGGTGGTGCTGCTGCTGGCTGCTGACCTAGGACGGACCGACTTGCGTGTTCGTAGTTACACGCGTGTCGGGCCCGAGACCTCGACGGTAGGCCCCTGGGACCTCAGCGTCAATCACCCGTCGATGTTTCGTCCCGCGTGTCGCAGGAGTCACACGAGTCACATCACTGTCAACTTGAAGGTGAGAGTTGACGCTCAAGCAGACCTGTCGACGCTCAGGACGGCCCCTCTTACGGCTCCGGTGGCCCCTCGGCCGGGCCCTCGAAGTCCTCGGCCGAGACGTGGTCGAGGAACTCGCGGAACTTCTCGACCTCGTCGTCCTCCTCCGGCGCCATGGTGATCCCGGCCTCCTCGAAGACCTCCTCGGAAACGAGGATCGGGCTGGCGGCCCGCAGCGCGAGCGCGATGCCGTCCGAGGGGCGGGCGGAGATCTCGGTCCCCCCGAGCTCGAGGGTCGCGTAGAAGACCTTGTCGCGCAGGGCGTCGATGCGCACCCGGTCCAGCCTTCTCCCGAGCCCCTCGATGACGTCCTTGAGCAGGTCATGGGTGAGGGGACGCGGCGCCACGACGCCCTGCTGGGCGTAGGCGATCGCGGTCGCTTCGGCGGCGCCGATCCAAATGGGCAGGTACCTGCTGCCGTCGCGCTCGCGCAGCAGGACGATCGGCTGATTGGTGGGCATCTCGACGCGCACGCCGAGGACATCGACCTCGATCACCCCATCACGGTATCCCGAGCGGCAGGCGATCGATGGTCCACTCGGCGATCGATGGTCCACTCGGCGGGGTCAGCGGCCCAGCTGGGCCCGGACCAGGGCGGCGTGCAGGGCGAGGCAGTGATGGACCAGCTCGAGGGTGGGGTCGGTCGGCGCCTCGGAGCCACGCCGGCCGCGGGCCGCGCGCAACGGACCGGCGACCTGCTCGACCAGCCCGACCTCTCGCTCGGCGGCGGTGCGGAAGGCCCGCAGGTGCCGCGCCTCAACGCCGTAGGACGCCAACGCGCCGGCGGCCCGGGTCACGGCCAGGGCGATGTCGTCGTAGTGGCCGGCCGCGTCGGGATGCACCAGGCCGAACTGGCGCAGCGACCCGAGCAGCGCGGCCGTGATGCCGGACGCCTCGACGAGCTCGGCCTCGGTCAGCCGCAGCTGCGGGGTCGCGCCGAGCTCGGCGACGCTGGGCAGGTCGGGATTCTCGGGCGGCGTCGGAACTACCGGGAGCCCGGGGTGGCCGCCTCTCCCGCTCGTGGGGCCGGCCTCACCGGGGGCGCTCGGACCGTCGACCCCGGGCGTCAGCCCCCGATCGAGGGCATCCAGGGCCTCACGGATCACCTTGAGCGGCCAGAACCGGTCGCGTTGCGCGGCCAGGATGTAGCGGAGCCGCTCGACGTCGGCCGGGCTGAACTGGCGGTAGCCCGACGCGGTCCGCTCGGGTGTGACCAGCCCCTCCGCCTCGAGGAAGCGGATCTTGGAGATCGTCAGATCGGGGAACTCGTCTCGCAGTCGCTCCAGGACCACGCCGATGGTGAGGCCGCGACGGCGGGCAGACATGTCGAGGTGCGCGGGGATCAGCCGGCGTAGTAGACGAAGCGGTACTTGCCGATCTGCACCTCGTCGCCGTTGCGCAAGGTCGACTGCTCGGTGGAGCGCCGGTTGACGTAGGTGCCGTTGAGCGAGCCGACGTCCTTGACGAGATAGCCCTGGCCCTCGCGGACGAAGACCGCATGGCGGCGCGACACGGTGACGTCGTCGAGGAAGATGTCACTGTCGGGGTGCCGCCCGGAGCTGACCTCGTCGGCGTCGAGGAGGAAGCGCGCGCCGTTGTTGGGGCCGCGCATGACGACCAGCAGTGCGGTCCCGGGTCGCAGCGCCCCGATCGTCGCCTCGTCCTCGACCGTGAGCCCATGGTCGAGCTCGACCGGCTCGCCGTCGGGCACGCCACGGAAGCGCATCGTCGTGGGGTCGCCGCCCCGCGGCGGAGCAACCCGATGCGTTTGGGCCTGCGGGTCGGCGGTGTAGTCGTGCTCGTCGTGCGGCATACGCAGTGTCTTTCGATCGCGATGACGGCAGAGAGGGGAACCCCGCCGTCCGGGCAGAATACGCCACGCGGGCTGACGGCAACCAGGATTGCCGCCACCTGTGGCGGATCAGCCGATGGACTCCTCGTATGCCGCGGCATCGAGCAGCCCGTCGAGCTCGGCGGCGTCGCTGAGCCGCAGCTCGAACATCCAGCCGTCACCGTAGGGGTCGGAGTTCACCAGCTCGGGGGTGCCGTCGAGCGCGTCGTTCACCGCGGTGACCTCCCCGGCGACCGGTGAGTAGATGTCGCTCACCGACTTGGTCGACTCGACCTCACCACAGGCATCGCCCGCCGCGACCGTGTCACCGACGGCCGGCAGCGAGACGAAGACGACGTCGCCGAGGGCGCCCTGGGCGTAGGCGGTGATGCCGACCCGGACGATCCCGTCGCCCTGGTCGCGCACCCACTCGTGGTCGCTGGTGTACTGCAGGTCGCGCGGGTAGTCCAGCTCGCTCATGGCTCTCCTTGGTGACAGGTGACGGGCGGGGGTGGTGCGGGTGTCGGGGCGACCCTATCGACTCGCCGGTGTCGTTGTGGGCTCGGCCACCGGCTTGGCGACCGTTGGCGTCCGGGCCTCGCGGACGGCGGTGATGGTGAGGGCGGGCACCTGCTCCACCGTGGCCGAGCCGCCCTGCCGCCGGACGGTGGCGACGATCCCGCCGGGGATGTCCATCGCCTTGGCCAGGGTCTGCGGGTCGCCGATCGCGAGGATGACGAAGGGTCGGGGCAGGGTCTGGCCGTCGGCCACCACGGCGGAGCCCGCGTCGGAGAAGCTCGACTCGGCGACCATCCGCACCGACCCGAACTGCACGACCTCGGCCCCGGCGTCGCGCAGCTCCTGCAGCACGTCGAGCAGCATCGCGGCCCGCAGCTTGTTGTCGGGGTCGGTGATGGTCAGCCGGATGCCGGGTCCCCGCGCGGGCACCGTGCCGGCGAGGATGGCGAGCTGGTCGAGTCGCCGCTGGGCCTGCGCGACCGCGGCGGCCGCGTTGTCGGCACCGGACTTGAGCGTGTCCCGCTGGGCCTCGAGCTCACGCACCTGGTTGTCCAGCCGGTTGGAGCGCTGGGTGACGTCGTCGAGCAGACGGACCAGCTCGTCCTGGCGCAGCCCACCCAGGCCGGCGATCTGGTTCTGCTGGATGGTGGTGGCGATCGCGAAGCCCAGGGCGACGGTGAGCAGGGTGGCCAGCAGGTTGGCGCGGGTCAGCCGGGGAGCGCCCATCCGGCGCAGACGGCGCCAGGTGGCGCGTCGATCCTCCTCGGTCGGCGGTGGTGCCGCAGTCGGGGCAAGGGCGACTCCCGTCGAGCCGGGAGCGGCGCTCGCGGGCTCGGCGCGGGGCGCGGAGCGTCGGATAGGTCGGCGGGCCACGATCAGGCCTTGAAGATGTGTCGGCGGATCGCGGCGACGTTGGAGAAGATCCGGATCCCGAGCACGACGACGACCCCGGTCGACAGCTGCGATCCCACCCCGAGCTGGTCGCCGAGGAAGACGATGAAGGCAGCGACGACGACGTTGGAGAGGAAGGAGACGACGAAGACCTTGTCGTCGAAGATCCCGTCGAGCACGGCCCGGACACCGCCGAAGACCGCGTCGAGGGCGGCGATGACCGCGATCGGCAGATAGGGCTGCAGCCACAGAGGCACCGTGGGGTGCAGCAGCAGGCCGATGACCACGCCGACGAGCAGGCCGATCACCGGGATCATCGTCGGGTCTCCGTCGGTCGGGGGCTGGTGGTCCGGGGCGGCGTCGGACGCGTCGTCGCCGAGGTCGAGGGTATGCCGCTCGGCACCGGTTGCGCGTAGCGCAGCTCCGAGGCCGGTGCCGCGGGGCAGGTGAGCGAGTCCCCCGCCTGGATCAGGGTCTGGATGCCGTAGTTGTCGCCGATGGCCTTGAGGTAGGCACCCGCTGCCGAGCTCGCGAAGGTCGTCTGTAGGCCGCCGGCCCGGCCGATGGCGGTGACGACGTAGGGGCGGGTGAGCGGGCGGAAGTCGACGAGGATGGCCTCGCCCGCGAACCGGATGGCCGCGCGGCTGGTCATCCGCTGGCCGTTGATCGCGACCGCCTCGGCTCCGGAGGCCCACAGCCCGTTGACGACGATCTGCAGGTCGACGGCGTTGACCCGACTGGTGCCGAAGCCGTTGCCGGCGCGTGGGTCGGAGTTGCTGCCTGCCGTGTCGGTGGCGTCGTCGAGCGTCACGACGACGCCCGGTCCGGTCACCGCCACGGCGCCGGTGACGATCTGCAGCTGGCGCAGCCGGCCCAGCAGCTCGGCCTGCTCCGGGCCGAGGGCGGCCGCCCGCAGCGCGGCGATCTCCTCGTCGAGGGCTCGGATCCGATCGGCCTGGGCGTCGCCGTGGTCACGCCGTGCGGTGATCTGCTCCTCGAGCTGGGTGCGCGCCTGACCCACCACCCCGCTGGCCGACCGCAGCACTCCGGCCGAGACCGCGAGCATCGCGCCGACGACGATCGACACGACGAGCACGGTGGGGCTGTTGACGCTCGTGGCCCGCGGCTTGCCGGCGGCCTGCCGACGGGCGGCGGCCGCGGCATACGACGGCTCGAGCGAGCCCTCCATGAGCTCGGTGATGAGCGACATCGACTCGTCGACCCGTCGGGTCCTCGGCGGCGCAGCGCTCATCCGAGGGCCTCGCGCGGGCCGCGGGCCGGCGATCTGAGCAGGGCCGCTGCGTGCACGGCATACAGGACGGCCGCCAGCCAGTAGAGCGCGACACCCCACCACGCGAAGGCCCAGCCCACCGCGCGGGCCCACTCCAGCGCCTCCCCGAGCAGCAGGACGGGGAAGGCATAGAGGAGGTTGAAGGTCGCCGCCTTGCCGACGAAATGGACCGGCAGCCCGATGATGCCGACCCGCTTGAGCAGCAGCACGACGACGAGCATGACGAGCTCGCGAGCCAGCAGCAGGGCCACCAGCCACCACGGGATGATGCTGCGCAGCGCCAGCCCCACCAGGGTGCTGACGATGAACAGCCGGTCGGCGATCGGGTCGAGCAGCTGCCCGAGCCGGGAGACCATGCCGAAGGTGCGGGCGATCTTGCCGTCGAGATAGTCGGTGATCGCCGAGCCGGCGAGCACGGCCAGCGCGGCACCGTCCCGCTCGGCGAGGATGAGCCAGAGGAACACCGGCACGAGCGCCAGGCGCAGCATCGACAGCAGGTTGGGGATGGTGAGCACCCGGTCACTGACCACCGGCTGCGCGCTCGGTGTCCCGCTCCCCTGCTCTCCCACCGGCTCAGCGTAACCGGGGAGGCGCTGGACCGGGTGAACGCTGTCAGGCGAAGGCGTGGGTGCGCCCGGTGATCCGGATCTCGGTGTAGCGCTCGGGGTGCGCCGGCCACGGCCGGGACGAGACGGTGAAGCTGCGGAAGGACATCCCGGAGCGCTCAGCCTCCCGGACCAGCTCGATGACGCTGGCTGCGCCGGTGCGGTCCAGCTCGTCGTTCGGAGCGACGTGGACCTGGGTGTGTTCGGCGTACTGCACTGCGGGTGTCTCCTGACGTTGCGTCCCCTCACTGATTGGTATATCACGCATGGCTGTCGGCCCGGCTGAGCCGAACGGGTCGTGTCGGGTGGCCGTCCGGTCACCCGCCGCTGGCCGCCTGGCGTGGCCCGGGGTCTACCGTGGCCGAGTGACCGTCTCGCCTCCCTGTCCCTGCGGCTCCCAGATCGCGTATGCCGCGTGCTGCGAGCCGTGGCACGACGGTCTCCCTGCGCCGACAGCGGAGGCCGTGATGCGGTCGCGCTACGCGGCATACGTGCTGGGGCGGGAGGACCACCTACTGCGGACCTGGCACCCGCGCACCCGGCCTGACCGGATCGACGTCGGCTCGACACAGTGGATCGGCCTGCGCATCCTCGCGGTCGAGGCCGGCAGCGAGGGCGACGCGACCGGCGTCGTGGAGTTCGAGGCGCGGCACAGGGGCGGGGTGCTGCACGAGCGGAGCCGATTCGAGCGGCGACACCACCGATGGGTCTACGTCGATGGCGACGTCATGCTCGACCGCCCGGTCAGCCGCCGTAGGCAGACCGGTTCCTGACCCGATCTGGCAGCCGCGCCGGCAGTCGGTTCGTGAATGTCGGCACGGCTTCTCCGGTGACGGTCTGGGTCTGGCCCGTGCCCTGCGCGCTCTGCGGGCTCGTTGCGGCCCCCAAGGCAGGTGCGGACGCATAGTCGAAGTACAGCCCGGCCCGGTCGGTGTATTGCGACACGAAGAGGGACTGCGGGTAGCACTTCCACGGCCAAACACTGGGATCGTAGGGATAGGGCAGGAAGCACAGCTCGAGTGTCGTGTTCGCGGGCAGCCCGGGGACGCTGAAGGAGCCGTTGGAGGCCGAGAAGGCGTTGTTGTACAGGGCGATCGTGTTGGAGTCGTAGACCCCGACGAAGACATCGCTGAGCGGGGTACCTCCAGCGGTCACCGTTCCTGAGAGCGACCCGCCCGCAACCAGCGAGAAGCTCGCCTGGGTGAGGGCGTTCTGACCTACCCATAGCCAGGTGTTGCCCGTGTTCACCTCGCCCGTCGGCCACATCTGGTTCTGCCAACACTGGCCCACGTAGCCGTAGACGTCCGCGTACGTCCCGTCGACGCAGACGATCCAGCTCGTCGCCGCGGTCGGGAACACGTACAGGCCACTGGGATCGGTGACAGCGTGTGCGATGGGGTCGGTGCCCGGCGCGGTGAAGAGGTAGGGCACCGCGCCGGAGACCGGAACGCCCGTCTGGGACGTGACTCGGCCGATCATGCCGGTCTGCGTTGCTGTTGGCAGCGACTCACCGGTGTAGTAGCCGTTGAGGTCGATGACCAGCTCCGTGCGTCCAGCGAGGTTGTATGCCGCGATCGCGCCAGTAGCGAGGTTGCTCGGGCCCCCGGCACCGAGCCAGGTCACGACGAGGTTGTCGTTGAGCTGCCCAGGACCGCTCGGGAGCAGCATGGCGGCCGTGGGCAGACTCTGACTGGCCGGCCAGAAGGTGAGGTAGGTCGCCGCGCTGTTGTCGGTCGCCGTGGCCGAGAAGACGGCGGAGGTCGCCCCTGCGGGGACCACGCTGGTGAATCCGGACAGATTGGGATTGGCCACCTGAATTGCCCGGGTCTCCTGACCCGCCATCCGGTACTGCGACGGATCGCGGCTGTCGTAGAGCCGGGTGGGAGGCAGCGGGTGGAACTTGCCGCCTGCAGCCGAGTCGTAGTAGCCGCAGATGTCCACCGCGATGTCTGTGGTGACGTTGGTGAAGACAGAGATGCTGCCCGAGGTGCCGACTGCCGAGATCCCCGATGTCACCGTCGTCGAGCGCAGGTAGAGCACGTTGGAGACCACCGGACGGACGCTGCCGGTCGGCCAGACGGTGAGGTAGCCCTCGGCGGCGGGGTCGATGGCCTCGATCTGCACTTCGACGGCTGTTGCCGTGGGCGGCACGCCGAGTGCCGCGCCGGTGACGACGATGTCCTTGGTCGCGCCCCCCGAGAGCTTGCCCGCGCCACCGTAGGCAGGGCGGGAGTCGTAGGCCCGGACCGGACTGACCGACTGGAAGGAGCTCTGGTGCAGGAAACCGCCGGTGTCAGAGAGGTAGAAGCCAACGATGTCGACGGTGACATGAGTGGTGCCGGCGTGGTTGTACATGCTCAACGATCCGTCAGCGCCGAGCGGCACCTTCACGAGGTTGGTCTTGGTCTGCCACGCGGTGAAGTTCAAGGCGGTTGCCAGGGGTCGGGCGGTGCCGCTGGGGTAGACGGTGAGGAAGCCGGCCGAGCTCGGACCGACAGCCGAGACGGCCACCGCTACCGCCGAGACCCCGGATGTGGGCACGCCGTCGTGTCCGGCAACGGGAACCGAGCGGGTCATCCCCGCGGTCCATGGGCCTGCGGCGTCGAAGCGAGAGTCGTAGCGGCGAAGAGGCCCGACGGGAACGTAGTCGCCGGTGCCGGCCACACCCGACGTCGCGACGGTGCCTCGCGTGGCAGGCGCGGACTCCACACCGCCGACGGTTTGGGTGACGTTGATCGTGAAGCTGCCAGCCCCGAGGCCAGCAAGCGTCGGGAAGGCGTCGCCGTCCGGGCCAGCGGTAACGGTGACCGAGCCTGCCGATGCGCCACCAGGCGAGGTGAGTGCCGTCAGCGTGACAGTGGCTCCGCCCTGGGCCTTGACACCGGCGGTGATGGCGCCCGAGCTCGGCAGCAGGGTCAGGATCGTTGGCGGGTTGACCGCTGCGGCGGCGGCCGCAGCGAGCGAGCTGGCAGCTGCTGGTGACGCGGCAAGCGCCGGGGCACTCAGCGCGGTGCCCAGCAAGGTCGCCACACCCAGGACGGCAACGATGGGTCGAGCGATGGACCTACGCATGGTGGACTCCCTCTCCCGCATCCCGCGCGCTGTGCGCCGAGCCCATTATTCGTCGGATCCGCCCTCCGGCGAGAGATGACAGGGAGCCAATCGCGAAGCTCGAACGATTCCGCTGTGACCTGGGACACGTGGCTCTCTGGGGGTGTGAGCAAGGACCGGATGGCCGATGCCGCGGGGCAGGTCCGAGCGGCATCATCGAGGTCACTCCATGTCCGGCCAGCAGAAGGTTGACGCGTGATCTCCATCGCTGTCGAAGTCCGCCCTCATGGCCGCAACCACCGCCGGTCTGCTCGCAACCGGAGTTGCTGTCGCTTCGGCGAACGGGGCCAGCGAGGCCGCGTCGATGACCCAACAGCCGCTCACGGTCCCAACCACGTCGAGCCTCACCACAGCGAAACCGGTGCCGAGCGGCGCGGATGATGACGTCGATGCCGCGACAGAGACCGCCGAACCCGTTGAAGCTGAGGCGGATGGCGCGGGGACGCCCAACCCGGCGAGTGTGCTCAAGGGCGAGAACGGCTTCATCCACTCCGAGGGCCGCAACTCGGTCGGCGACGCCCGTCGCGATGGTCTGCCCAAGCCGGAGCGCACCACCACGGGCAAGGGCAAGGGTGCGAACAAGGGCTCCGACAAGGGCAAGAGCGGCCGCTGACCGCTCCGGAGCGCCGCCCGCTCGCTGCGGGGCAGGCCCCTGGGAGGGCGGCCTGCCCGCAGGAGGACCGTTCACATCGTCGAGGAAGACCGCCAGCGACGTGGTCGGGCTGACAGGATTTGAACCTGCGACCCCTTGACCCCCAGAGCAGCCCCGCCTGTATCACCCTGTCCCGAGCAGTGTTGCGGCGTGCGGGAATCCGCTCGGATCCGGTCCGAGCCGTGACGTCGAGCGTCACGGAATGACGGGCCGTCTGTGACATCGGCCGTGACATCGCTCCCACGGGACCGGCGCTGTTCAGACGTGGGACCGGAGTTGAGCGACGATGCGGTCAGCCTCGTCGGCGAACTCGGCACCTCCCAGCCGAAGAAGCGGTCCCAGATCGGGGAAGTAGACGGAGGCCTCGGCCACTGCGGCACGCGCCAGGGCGACCGCCTGGGCGTATTGCCTGAGCGCCGTGGCCGTCAACTCAGCGGACAAGGCCCGGCCTTGCTCCTCCGACCACTCGGCGACGCTTGGACTGAGTCCGGTGAAGAAGTCGCGACTTGCCGACATCTTCGCGACCTCGCCGATTGCGCGATGGAGTACGTCTTCGACCTTCGTCCGACGTCGCTGAAGGACGTTGACCCAATACGTGATCGCGGCACCGACGAAGACGGACCCGAACGGCACGAGGGCAGAGGCGACGACATCCACGGCCCCGACCCTAGTGCCGTCGGGTCACCACTCCGAGCGGTCGACGTAGCCGGGCACGAGCTCGCGGGCGATGTCGAGCCGGTGTCGCCATGTCTCGGGGGTCTCGTGGCTCGATGGGATGGCGAGGTGGACGCGGCGGCTCGCGTCGTGTGCAGCGTCTGATAGCCGGTCAGCGGTGGCCCAGTCGTTCGCGTCGAGCGCGCCCGTGTACGCCGTGACCGCGTCCCAGTCGGTCGCGAGCTCGTCGACGGCGTCCGGATCTCCCCATCGGATCGTGGGGACGTCCCCGAGGGTCGCCCACCTGCCGGGTGGGTCAGGGAGACGGTTCGCGGCGAGCCGTTCAAGGGTCTTCAGTCGGGCGTCTCGGGTCATGCGCTCAGCGCTTCCTCTAGTCGGGTCAGGCGGTCGTCTACGTCACGGTCAAGGGCGGCGGCGAGGATAACCCGAGCAGCCGAGACGCGGGCGGCTGCCGGTGCGCTCGGGTCCGCCATGACATCGGCGAGGGTCGCGACGGCTTGTGTCGCGGTCGCTGCGAGTCGTTCCCGGGCCTCGGCGACGGTCGCGGCGGTCGCGGTCGTCAGGTGCTGGCGGTAGCCGGGGGTCGCGAGCCACCTGCGGATTGTCCGCAGGGAGACGCCTGCCTCGGTCGCGGCGGCCTGCGCGGTCCCTGCCCCGGCGAGGATCGCGAGTGCGGTCCCTTGTGCCGGTGTCAGCGGGGTGACGCTCGCGGTCACGTCGTGTCACTCCGGAGGCGTGCGCGCTTAGACGGGGACATCAAGGCGAGGTGCCTGGGCCGGATGCACAGACCGTTGCCGCAGACCCGGACGATGAGCATCCCCGGAGGGATGGTGCCGCGCACCGCTTCCCAGACCGCGCGATGCACAGTCTTGACGAGACCGTCCCCGTCACGAAAGCGCGGTTGCCTGCCGTCAGCTCGGGTCGTGCATCCTTCCCAGAGGATGCACTCGCCCTTGACGTGGGAACGGCATCGGACGATCCATGGCAGCGACTCGTGTTCGGCGTCGACGCGACGTCGAGCGGGCATCGGGCCTCCTCTCTGGGTTGCTCTCGCTGGGGTCGGGGAAGGTTGTCCGGCCGACCCCAGCGAGGCCGCAGCGACGGACGCGGGAACCGTTCCACGCGGTCCGCGTCCGGCGCGGTCTACGGGCGGAAGACGCCGGGCCGGTGCACGGTCGGGGTCTGCCGGTAGGGCGGGGTCGACTCGGGCGAGCCGTACCCGAGTTCCACGCGTCGACGCTCGAACGGTTCGAGCTCATACGGGTCCGCGTGGCGGCGGAGGACGTCAACGATTGCGGCGACGTCCCAGACGGTCCGGGTCCGGGATCCTCGCGAGGGCCGAACGGTGATGCCTGCGGCGGAGTCCTGGGCCTCCCGGCTCATCGCGAGTTCCTGGGCGTCCGCTGCACGACAGGAAGGAAGGCGGAGCAGTGAGGATCACGAAGCCGAAGCCGGGAGAGCCGATCCGGCTCACGATGACGAGCACGGGCGACCCCCGGTATCGGGTGACGCTCGACGCGGGCACCCGAGCGGACGGGCGACGACGTCAGGTCTCACGCAACTTTGGGAGCCTGAGCGACGCGCGCGCGTTTGTAGTCGAGACGCGGGCAGCGCTTGCGAAGGGGATCTACACCGCCCCGGACCGGGTCACGTTCGAGGACTTGTGTGAGCGGTGGCTCACGGCTCGGGCCGATGTCCGAGAGGTCACCCGCGCGGGATACCGGCACTACCTGAAACCGGTTCGAGCGTTGATCGGGACGCGACGCGCTCAGGACCTGCGACGCTCCGACATTGAGGGCGTGGTCTCGGAGCTTGCGGGCTGTGGGGGTCGTCGCCACAAGGGCGAGGACGGGCAGACGGTCACCTCGCCCGCGTCACACCGAACGGTCGTCGTCACCCTCGGCACGATCCGGCAAGTCCTCGCCTACGGCGTAAGTGAGGGAGTCGTCGCGTCGAACGTTGCCCGCGACGTCAAGGCACCGAGGAAGCGGCACGACGACGGGGCCGACGTCGTCGTGTGGGAGCCGGGCGAGCTCCTGACGTTCCGTCGTGCTGCCGATGCCGATGCCTGGGCCGTCGCGTGGCGGCTGACCCTGTCCGGTCTGCGACGGTCCGAGGTGCTGGGCCTCGCTTGGGACGCGGTCGACCTTGACGCGGGGACCGTGACCGTCAAGGCCGGTCGAGTCCGGGTCGACGGTGGCACGTCCGATGTCGTCGACGATCCCAAGTCGCGGGCGTCGTGGCGGACGGTCCCCGTCGAAGCGATGCACCCGGGCATCGTGGCTCTCATGCGGACACTGCGAGCGAGGCAGGCAGCGGACCGGCTCGCGGCGGGCAAGGCCTACCGAGAGTCCGGGCTCGTGGTCGTCGACGCGCTCGGGCAGCCGATCCGTCCTGAGGCCTACTCCGACCGGTTCGGCGTCCTCTGCCGGTCGGTCGGTGTCCCCGTCGTCCGTCTCCACTCGGTCCGGCACACGCTCGCCCTGATCCTTCACCGGGCCGGGGAGGCACCCGCCGATGTCGCTGCCCTCCTCGGGCATTCCCTAGAGGTCCACTTGTCGACGTACGTCCCCCGGACTGAGCGCGGCGTCGCCCTCGCAGCGTCACGCCTCGGGACTGTCCTCGCGGGGGCGGTTTGACCCCTCCCGGTTGCATCCTGTGACATCCGCGTGACATCGGCCGCAGGGCGACCGCCTAGTGAAAGGTCCCTGACTTGCGTTTCCGCAGGTCAGGGACCTTTCTCGTGGTCGGGCTGACAGGATTTGAACCTGCGACCCCTTGACCCCCAGTCAAGTGCGCTACCAAGCTGCGCCACAGCCCGTGGCTGCTCGCCGACCCTTTCGGGGGTCCGCAGAGCGAACGAAACCCTACCTCACGGCATACCAGCGCAGCCAATCCGTATGCCGCGTGGCCGGCTACCCGGCACGGTCACCGCTTGCGCTTCTCGCGGACCCGCACCGAGACCTCGATCGGGGTGCCCTCGAAGCCGAACCGCTCACGCAGCTTGCGCTCGACGAAGCGTCGATAGCCGGCCTCGACGAACCCCGAGGCGAACAGCACGAAGCGGGGCGGCCGCGTGCCGGCCTGGGTCGCGAAGAGGATCCGCGGCTGCTTGCCGCCGCGCACCGGGTGCGGGTGGGCCGCGACGATCTCACCGAGGAAGGCATTGAGCTTGGCCGTCGGCACCCGGGACTCCCACGAGTCCAGCGCCGTCTGCAGCGCCGGGACGAGCCGCTCCAGATGCCGGCCGGTGCGTGCCGAGATGTTGACCCGCGGCGCCCAGGTGATCTGGACGAGCTCCTGCTCGATCTCGCGCTCGAGGAAGTGGCGGCGCTCCTCGTCGAGGGTGTCCCACTTGTTGTAGGCGATGACCAGGCCTCGCCCGGCGTCGACGACCTGCTGGATGACCCGGATGTCCTGCTCGGCGATCGGCTCGCTCGCGTCGACGAGCACGACCGCGACCTCGGCCTTCTCGAGCGCTGCCTGGGTGCGCAGCGAGGTGTAGAAGTCCGCACCGCGGGTCTGGTGCACCCGGCGCCGGATGCCCGCCGTGTCGACGAAGCGCCACTGGGTGCCGGCGATCTCGACGAGCTCGTCGACCGGGTCGCGGGTCGTGCCGGCGACGTCGTCGACCACGACCCGCTCGCTGCCGACGAGCTTGTTGAGCAGGCTCGACTTGCCGACGTTGGGCCGCCCGAGCAGCGCGACGCGGCGCGGTCCGCCCGCGGCATACGCGCCACCCACCTGGCTCGTCTCGGGCAGCACCTCGAGCAGCGCGTCGAGAAGGTCGCCGCTCCCCCGGCCGTGCAGGGCCGAGACCGGCCAGGGCTGGCCGAGCCCGAGGCTCCACAGGTATGCCGCGTCGGCCTCGAAGCGCTGGTCGTCGACCTTGTTGGCGGCGAGCAGCACCGGCTTGCCGGAGCGGCGCAGCAGCTTGACGACCGCCTCGTCGGTGTCGGTCGCGCCCACCATCGCGTCGACGACGAAGATGACGGCGTCGGCGAGCTCGATGGCGATCTCGGCCTGCTCGGCGACCCGCAGGTGGATCCCGGTGGCGTCGATCTCCCAGCCGCCGGTGTCGACGACGGTGAACCGGCGCCCGGCCCACTCGGCCTCGTAGGCGACCCGGTCGCGGGTGACGCCGGGCACGTCCTCGACGACCGCCTCGCGTCGGCCGAGGATCCGGTTGACGAGGGTCGACTTGCCGACGTTGGGCCGGCCGATGATCGCCACCACCGGCAGCGGCCCGGCGCCGGCGTCGTCGCCGGACTGATCGTCGGCGGCGTCGAGCAGCGCGAGGTCGGCGTCGTCGAGCTCGTAGTCGACCAGGCCGGCCCGCAGCGCGCGCTCCATCGCGGCGTCGTCGCCCGCGCTCTCGGGGGCCGCGCCGGTGGGCTCGGGGGTCTCGGTGCTCATCTCAGGTCCAGTCCGTGGGGGTCGTGCTCGCCGGTATGCCGCGTGGCCGGCCGCCCGGGCTCCCGAGCCGCTGGCCGACCGCGACCCGCCATTCTCTCCTACCGCGCGTCGAGCTCGCGCACCAGCGACGCCCTCACCCTTGACCACGCCGCCGAAGATCGCGAAGACCTTGCGGGTGAAGAAGGTCGGCCGCCCGTGCGAGACCCTCTCCTGCGCCCCCGGCAGCCCCAGGCAGAGCTCGCGCACCCGATGTAGCAGGGGGTCGGCCTTGTCGTAGCGCGGCGGGTGGCTCATCCCCGGCCAGGCTCCGGCGTGTCGGCGGGCAGCGCCATGCCCACTTGCTCAGCCGCCGCCGTGACATGCCCGGCCAGCCCGGCCCGCAGCTGCTCGGTGGCCACCCGCATCCGCTCGCGCCCGGGCAGCGCCGGGTCGGGGGTCAGCTCGAAGGGCTCGCCGAAGACCGCGACGAGCGGGCTGCGCAACCGCGGCCACGAGCCGCGCCCGGCCCCTGTCGCGCGGGTCCCGAGGCAGGCCACCGGCACCACCCGGGCGCCGCTCTGCAGCACCAGCCAGGTCGCGCCCTGGTGCACCTGAGCGACGTCGCCGCGGCCCCGCGTGCCCTCAGGGAAGACGCCGACCGCTCCCCCGCGCTCGAGCACTGTCCTGGCCGCGAGCAGCGCCCGCCGGTCGCCGATGCTGCGGTCGACCGGGATCTGCCCGACCCGGATGAACAGCCAGCCGAGCGGGCCGTGGAAGATCTGCTGCTTGACGAGGAAGTGCGACGGCCGCGGGGCGACGGTGAAGACGAAGGGCCCGTCGAGCAGTCCGGTGTGGTTGGCGACGAGGACGACCGGCCCCTCGGCCGGCACCAGGTCGGCGCCGATCGTGCGGATCCGATAGAGCGAGTGGAAGAGCACCCGCCCGATCCGCCGGCCGACCCGGGGTCGCCACGACTCCAGTCGCGGCTCGAGCGCGGTCGGCTCACTCACCGACGGCCTCCATGACCAGCTCGGCCATCGACTGCTCCCCCATCGGCTCCAGACCGGCTCGCACCTGGACGACGTCGAGCACCGCGCGGATCGACTCCTGGAAGTCCAGCTCCGAGGTGTCGAGGGTGACCACTCCGTCGGCGGCCGTGTGGAACTGCGACACGGTCGCGTCCGCGGCGTCCCGCTCGATGACCTTGTCCCGTTGCGCTGCAACGGCATCCGAGTCGCTGCGGCCTGTCATCTGCCGCGCGCGACGACGCAGCCGGGCATCGGCGCTCGCGGTCAGCAGGATCCGCACCTCGGCGTCCGGGGCGACGACGGTCGTGATGTCCCGGCCCTCGGCGACGATCGCACCCTTGGCTGCCGCCCCCTCGGCGATGAGCGCCCGCTGCCGCTCGCGCATGTCCGCGCGCACCGCGAGGTTCGTCGCGACGAGCGACACCGTGCTCGTCACCCGGTCCTCCCGGATCTGGGCCGTCACCTCCGTGTCGCCGACGATCACGCCAGGCCGACGCGGGTCGGTGCGCACCGTGAGCGGCAGCGCCGCGGCATACCGGGCGACGGTCTCGTGGTCGGTGAGGTCGACGCCGTCGCGCAGGCACGCCCAGGCGAGGGCGCGATACATCGCCCCGGTGTCGAGGTATGCCGCGTGCAGCGCCTTCGCGACCGCACGCGACACCGAGGACTTGCCGGACCCGGACGGCCCGTCGATCGCGATGACCAGGCCGCGACCCGGCTCGATGCGCCACCTGCTCACTCGTGCACCCGCCAGCCCTTGGCCGCCAGCGCCTCGTGCAGCCGCTCGACCGCGCCCGGCACGACCATGATCTCGGCGAGGCCGAAGGGCAGCCCGACGCCGTGGTCGAGGCGCATGTCCTCGAGGTTGACCCCCGCCTCGCCGACGTCGGTGAGCAGCCGGCCCAACGCACCTGGTGTGTCGGGCACGAGCACCGTCACCGGCCGGTATGCCGCGGGCGCGGCACCGTGCTTGCCCGGGATCCGGGCGTGGCCGGCATTGCCGTGCGTGATGGCTCGGTTGATGACAGCCAGCCCCCCGTCGGCCTCGGCGGCCTGCAGCCGGTCGAGGGCGTCGACGAGCTCGGCGAGGTCGTCCTGCATCCGAGCGAGCACGGCCCGCACCGCACCGGCATTGCCGGCCAGGATCTGGGTCCACAGCCCGGGGTCGCTCGCGGCGATCCGGGTGACGTCGCGGACCCCCTGACCGGCCAGCGCCAGGGCCTCGTCGCCGAGCGAGCGCAGTTGCGCCGCAACGAGACTCGCCGCAACCTGGGGCAGGTGCGAGATCGCCGCCACGGCCTCGTCGTGGGCCTGCGCGTCCATGACGACGACGGCCGAGCCGGCATCCTGGGCCAGCCGGCGCACCGCCTCGACCGCGTCGGGACGCGACTGCTCGGTGGGCACGACGACCCACACCCGGCCCTCGAAGAGGTCTCCCCGGGCATGGCCGGCCCCCGAGCGCTCACGACCGGCCATCGGGTGCGAGCCGACGTAGCGCGCCAGATCGGCGCCCGCCGAGCGGAGCCCGTCGAGGACCGCACCCTTGACCGAGGCGACGTCGGTGACCACGGCCGACGGCCACCGGCTTAGCGAGTCGGCGACCACTCCGGCAGCCACGTCCGGCGGCGCGGCGACGACGACGACATCCGGGTCCGCCGACTGGGCCTCGACGAGCGATCCGGCGCCGAGGTCCCGGGCCAGCCGCTCGGCCGTGGGCGACGGGTCGGCGAGATGCACGGCATACCCCTTGCGGGACAACGCGATTCCGAGACTGGTGCCAATCAGTCCAGTGCCGCGGACCAGGACGTGCGTGCTCACGACCGACAAGGCTATCGACCCGTCGGCGGTGCTAGAGGCCGGCCGCGGCATAGAGCGCGGCGATCTCGGCACGGTTGAGGGCACGGGTCTTGCCGGACTTGAGGTCGCCGAGGCGGATCGGCCCGACATCGGTGCGCACGAGCGCCTGCACGGGATGCCCGACCGCCTCGAGCAACCGGCGCACCACGTGCTTGCGCCCCTCGTGCAGGACGACCTCGACGAGCGCGCGGCCGGGCGCGGAGTCGACGAGCTTGAAGGAGTCGACCGACACCGGGCCGTCCTCGAGCTCCACCCCCGCGCGCAGCTGCCGGCCGAGCCCGCGCGGGATCGGGCCGGGCACGGTGGCGAGATAGGTCTTGAGCACCCCGTATGCCGGGTGCTGCAGCCGGTGCGCGAGGTCGCCGTCGTTGGTGAGCAGCAGCAGCCCCTCGGTGTCGGCGTCGAGGCGCCCGACATGGAAGAGCCGCTCCTGCCGGTTGCCGAGATAGTCGCTGATCGAGGGTCGGCCGAGCTCGTCGCTCATCGTCGAGACGACGCCGAGCGGCTTGTTGAAGGCGAGGTAGACCCGGCTCTCGTCGAGCTGGATCCGCTCGCCGTCGACCTTGACGACCTGCCGGCTGGGATCGACCCGCACGCCGAGCTCGGTGACGACCTGACCGTCGACCTCGACCCGGCCGGCGCTGATGAGCAGCTCGCAGCTGCGCCGCGACCCGACGCCGGCGGCGGCGAGCAGCTTCTGCAGGCGCACCCCGTCGGGGTCGTGGACGTCGACGGCGGCAGTGGTGGGGGCGGCCGGGCGGTGGGGCAGTCGGGTCGGCTGGCCGGGTCGGGTCGAGCCGGCGAAGCGCGGGCCCTTGTCGCGCTTGGGCTGCGACCTGGGTGACTGGTTGCGAGGCGGGCGGCCGGTCATCCTCGGCCTCCTTCGGCGATCTCGTCGAGCAGGTCGGCCTCGGGCAGGAAGGGGGCCAGGGCGGGCAGCTCGTCGAGGGAGTTGAGGCCCATCCGCTGCAGGAAGTAGGGGGTCGTGCCGTAGAGGATGGCGCCGGCCTCACCCTCACCGTGCTCCTCGATCAGCCCGCGGGACAACAGGGTTCGCACGACGCCGTCGACGTTGACCCCGCGCACCGCGCCGACCCGGGCTCGGGAGACGGGCTGCTTGTAGGCGATGACGGCGAGCGTCTCGAGGGATGCCTGGGTGAGCCGAGCCTGCTGTCCGTCGAGCAGGAAGCGCTCGACGGCCGGGGCATAGTCGGCCCGCGAGTACATCCGCCAGCCGCCGCCGCTCGCGCGCAGCGTGAAGCCGCGCTGCGCGGCGGCATACTCGCTCTCGAGCTCGTGCAGGATGCGCTGCACCTCGGCGACCGGCAGCTCGAGGACGGTGGCGAGCGATATCTCGCTGACCGGCTCGTCGACGACCATGAGGACCGCCTCGATGGCCGATCGGGCGCCACCGGGGAAGGCGTCGACGTCGAAGGCGACCTGCCCCTCGGCCTCGGCGTCGGGGGCTTCGGTGTCGGAGGCCTCGGCCTCCGGGACCTCGACCGCCTCCGCGGGGTCGCTGCTCGGCTCACTCATCGGCGGCTCACTCATCGATGCCCTCCTTGCTCTCGTCGAACTCGTCGTCGACCTCGACGTCACCGGCGTCGGCCCCGGTCCAGCGCACGGTGAGCTCGCCGAGCGCCTCGGCCTGCTCGAAGGCGACTGCGGCCTCCTTGAACAGCTCGAGCAGGGCGAGGAACCGGGCGACGATGACCAGGGTCGAGTCGGCATCGGCGACGAGCGACCGGAACGAGCAGGTCCGGTCACGACGGAGCCGGTCGACGAGGATGCCGGCCTGCTCGCGGACGCTGACCCCGGCTGCGTGCAGGTGCTCGATGCCGACGGTCGGGGGCGCCTTGGGGATCATCGCGCGGGCGGCGATCATCGCCAGCTGCTCCGGGGTGATGCCCATGACGAGCTCGGGCAGCAGGCGGGCGAAGCGCTCCTCCAGCCCGGCCTGCCGGGGCGTCATCCGGCCGGCCGTGGCCATCCGGGCGGCGAAGTCGGCGGCGACGTCCTTGAAGGCGCGGTACTGCAGCAGCCGGGCGAAGAGCAGGTCGCGGGCCTCGATGAGGGCCAGGTCCTCCTCGTCCTCGGGGCCACTCGTCGGCAGCAGTCGGGCAGCCTTGAGGTCCAGCAGGGTGGCGGCGACGAGAAGGAACTCGCTGGCCTGCGAGAGATCCCAGTCGTCGTCGGCCCGCTGAGCCGCCCGGATGTGCGCGATGAACTCGTCGGTGACCTTGGCCAGCGCGATCTCGGTGATGTCCAGCTTGTGCTTGGCGATCAGCCCGAGCAGCAGATCGAAGGGGCCCTCGAAGACGTCGAGGTGCACCTCGAAGGGAGTCGGTGCAGACCGCCGGGTGAGCACCCCGCCGGGGGCCGCCGGTGCTGTCGACGCTGCCGGGGCTGCCGGAGCAGGGATCGGCAGCTCCGGCGACGCCGATGCGGGCTGGTCGGTCACGTCTGGCTCGATGGGGTATGCCGCTGGGCCGCAGCGGCGCTCAGGCGGCCGCGCCGCGGGCGATGATCTCGCGGGCCAGCTGCCGGTAGGCCGCCGCAGCACCGTGCCCCGAGGCGTAGGACGTGATCGGCTCCGCGGCCAGGGTTGCGTCCGGGAACTTGACGGTCCGGCTGATGACGGTGTGGAAGACCTGGTTGCCGAAGTGGTCGACCACCGACTTGACGACCTCGCGGCTGTGCAGGGTGCGCCCGTCGTACATCGTCGCGAGGATGCCGTCGACCTGCAGCTTGGGGTTGAGCCGGTCGGTGATCTTCTCGATCGTCTCGACGAGCAGGGCCACCCCGCGCATCGCGAAGAACTCGCACTCCAGCGGGATGATGACGCCGTGCGCGGCGGTGAGCGCGTTGACGGTGAGCAGGCCCAGGCTGGGCTGGCAGTCGATGAGGACGACGTCGTAGTCGTCGAGGACCGGCCGCAGCACCCGGGCGAGGATCTGCTCGCGGGCCACCTCGCCGACGAGCTGGACCTCGGCCGCCGAGAGGTCGATGTTGGCCGGGACGAGGTCCAGTCCCTCGGTGCGGGTCTGCCGGATGACGTCGCGGATGTCGTGGCCCCGCTCGGTCAGCAGGTTGTAGATCGTCACGTCGAGGTCGTTGGGCCGCACCCCGAGCCCCACCGACAGCGCGCCCTGCGGGTCGAAGTCGACGAGCAGCACCTTGCGGCCGAGCTCGGCCAGCGCCGCCCCGAGGTTGATCGTCGTCGTCGTCTTGCCGACGCCGCCCTTCTGGTTGCACATGGCGATGACGCGGGCCGGGCCGTGCGTGGCCAGCGGCTCGGGCGTCGGGAATTCGGGCATCGGGCGCCCGGTCGGGCCGATCTCGCCGGCCTGCTCGATGCCGGCCAGGCTCTCGTCCGGGCTGGAGCCGGGTGGGGTCACCTCGGTGCTCACGGGTGGGTCACCTTCCCCTGTGGGCGGTCGTGCGGTCGGTCAGCGTCGCGCTGATCGCCAGCGACCCTATCAGCGGGCGGACGTTGTCGGGCCGGACGCCGGGGTGGTCGCCGCAGCCGGCTGGGTGGCGGGACGCAGGTTGCCGTCCGGCCCCACCTCGAAGAGCGTCGGCGCTCGACCGCGGTACGCCGCGAACCAGGTGTCCAGATGCCGGTTGGTCTCCTGCTGCGGCCAGTCACACCACCAGTCGGCCGCGAGGAGGGTGCCGTCCCTGATCACCATCGGTCCGGAGCACGTGCTGTCCCCACACTGGATGACCACCCCGTCCAGAGCCCCGGTCGCCGGGTCGGCCCCATAGATCGCGACGTACCAGCAGAAGAAGTTGCCGTCCGGGACACCGCCGTCGTTGTCGCTGGCGAGGGCGTCCCGCAGCAACGGCGTCAGCGCCCGCCCGGTCGCCGCATCCCGGGCGACCGCGGGCAGCAGCGCCGCGACGGTGGCCCGTACCGAGACGGTCCGAGTGATGGTCGGACCGGGCACGGTCACCGTGCTCGTCGTCGTCACCGTCACCCGCGGTGCGCTGGACGATGCCGTGCACGCCGCCGTCAGCACGAGGCACGCGCCCGCGGCGGCGAGCCACGCGGCATACCGGATCCGGCCCATGCCAGCAGTATCGCGGGTCGAGCTCAGCGGGCGCGGGGGTGGGCTCCGGCATAGACCTCGCGCAGCCGCGCCACCGTGACGAGCGTGTAGATCTGGGTCGTCGTCACCGATGCGTGACCGAGCAGCTCCTGCACGACCCGCACGTCGGCCCCGCCGTCGAGCAGGTGAGTGGCGAAGGAGTGCCGCAGCGTGTGCGGCGAGACATGGGCGAGCCCCGCGCGGGCGGCCGCCGCCTGCAGCGCCTCCCACGCGCCCTGCCGACCGAGCCGGGCGCCGCGTGCGCCGAGGAAGAGCGCCGGGGTGCCTCGGCCACGGACGGCAAGCACCGGCCGACCGCGCACGAGGTATGCCGCGACCGCCTCGGTCGCATAGCGCCCGAGCGGGACGACCCGCTCCTTGCTGCCCTTGCCGAAGAGCCGCACCTCGCCGTGCTCGAGGTCGACGTCGTCGACGTCGAGGCCGACCGCCTCGGAGATCCGCGCCCCGGCGCCGTAGAGGACCTCGACGAGCGCCCGGTCACGCAGCGACAGCGGGGTGTCACCGACCGATGCCGCGTCGAGCAACCGCTCGACCTCGTGCACCGAGATCGCCTTCGGCAGCCGCAGCGGCGGCTTGGGCGGCCGCACGGCCTGCGCCGGGTCGGTGGGCAGCCGGCCCTCGATGGCAAGGAAGCGGTGCCAGCCACGGACCGCGACGAGGGTGCGCGCAGCCGAGCTCGCCGCGAGCGCGGGACGGTCCGGCCGCGGAGTGCGCAGGTCGGCGAGGAAGCCGCTCACGTGCTCCTCGCGGACCTCGTCGGGCGTGCTGACACCCTGCTCGGCGAGATACGCGGCATACCGGGTGAGGTCGCGGCGATAGGAGGCGAGGGTGTTCGGTGAGGCGCCGCGCTCGACCTCGAGATGGTCCAGCCACCCCCGCACCTCACGCTCGATCGCGCCGGGTCGCCGACCCGGCGCGCGAACAGCCCCGTCAGTCAGGTCAGCACCTCGGCGGTGGGTCGGTAGGCGAGGTCGAGGTCCCTGGCGACCGCCTCGTAGGTGACATAGCCACCGTGAGTGTTGAGGCCGAGCGCGAGCGCGCCGTCGGCGCGAAGGGCGTCCTGCCAGCCCTTGGTGGCGAGCTTCACGGCATACGGGAGCGTCGCGTTGGTCAACGCCCAGGTCGAGGTGTTCGGCACTGCACCGGGCATGTTCGCGACGCAGTAGTAGACCGAGTTGTGCACCTGGAAGGTGGGCTCGGCGTGGGTCGTCGGCCGGCTGCCCTCGAAGCAGCCACCCTGGTCGATCGACACGTCCACGAGCACCGATCCGGGCTTCATCTGGGCGACCATGTCGTCGGTGACGAGCTTGGGCGCCAGCGCACCCGGGATGAGCACGGTGCCGATGACCAGATCGGCCTTGAGCACCTCCTCGCGCACCGCGAGCGAGGACGAGGCGATCTGGCGCACCCGGTTGTCGTAGCGCCAGAAGCTCATCCGCAGCTTGTCCAGGTCGGTGTCGAGCATGGTCACCTCGGCGCCCATGCCGAGGGCGATGTTGGCCGCGTTCTGACCGGCGACGCCCGCACCGAGGACGACCACCTTGGCGTTGGCGACGCCGCCGATGCCGCCCATGAGCACGCCACGGCCACCATGGGCCCGCATCATCGAGTGCGCGCCGACCTGCGGGGCCAGGCACCCGGCCACCTCGGACATCGGGTAGAGCAGTGGCAGCATGCCGGACGGCAGCTGCACGGTCTCGTAGGCGATGGCGGTGACGTTCTTGGCCATCAGCTCCTCGGTGAGCGGCTTGTCCGCCGCCAGGTGCAGGTAGGTGAACAGCACCAGCCCGTCGCGCAGCCGGTGGTACTCGGAGGCGATCGGCTCCTTGACCTTGAGCACCATGTCGGCGGCGCCCCAGACCTCGTCGGCGTCGTCGATGATCGTCGCGCCTTGGGCGACGAAATCGGCGTCCGCAATGGAGGACCCGACCCCCGCTCCCTTCTGGATGAGCACCTCGTGCCCCGCCCGCACCAGCTCGAGCACCCCCACGGGGGTGATCGCGACGCGGAACTCGTTGTTCTTGACCTCGCTGGGAACGCCGACCTTCACGGTGGTGAAGTCCTCTCTGGCTCGACCCGGCCACGACCGCCGTGACCTCGTCGTCACGACTCGGGCCCCCGCCAGCCGGGGCGAGGACCAGCTCGCATCCTACGGTTGCCGAACCGTCGGCGAAGGGGACCTTCGGTGGTGAAGACGCTGTCCGTGGCCACCGTGACGGGGCGGACCGCACAGCCCACCCCCCGTCCGTTCGGACCATGATGCGTGGCCGGCGGCATGGCATCCTGGGCCCGCTGACCAAGGAGGCACCGTGACCCCCCTCGCCCGCCAGATGACCGTGGCTGCCGTGCTCGTCACTGTGCTGGCCGCACTCGGTTCGTCGCCAGCGCAGGCGGCGGACAGCTCCCGAGTGCCGAAGTCGACCTCGTTCAGCCGCCTGTTCCCGCGCCCCGCCGCCTCCCTTCTCGCCCCGGGGACGACGGTTGATGCCCGGGTCAGCCGCCAGGTCATCGTCGCTGACTACGTAGGGGGGACCCGCGGAAGCCACTGGGGATACCTGCGGCGCTATGAGTGGCGCGGCGCGCTGCGCGGTTGGGTCCAGGTCGGCCGACCGGGCACCACCGTGCGGTTCGGCAAGAACGGCCTGCAGGACGGGCGAACCAGGGTCATGGGCAGCGGTACCACCCCCGTCGGGGTCTATCGGCTGCCCTTTGCCTTCGGTGTCGGCGCCCCACAGGGCACCCGCTACCCATACCAGGTGGTCACTCCGTGCTCGTGGTGGATGGGCCTTGAGGGCCTGGCTACCGGGGAGTTCAACCGGTGGAAGGAGTCCTGCGGCGCGAGCTACCCAGAGTCCGAGCACCTGCAGGACTACGTCGCGACGGGCCAATACGTCCAAGCCGTCGTCATCGGGCACAACTACGACGACCCACGAGTCAGCTCCGGCCCCGGCTCGTCATCGGCGATCTTCGTGCACTACTCCTCACCGGGCTCCTACACCGCCGGTTGTGTTGGGGTCACGGACCTAGCTGAGCTCTCCGACACTGTGGCCTGGCTCGACCCCAGCGCCAATCCGGTGATCGCGATCACCTTCTGAGTGTCGCTTGGGTCAGTGCGGCGCTGGACCAACAGCAGGCCACAGATCTACCCGCGGCGGCGCCCACGTGTGCGACTCCGCCTCCACTTGCGCACCGGAGCGGATGTCCTTGACGGCGTCCTCGCCGTCCTCGCCGCCACCGGGGAACCACACATAGGGGATGCCGCGCCGGTCGGCATACCGGATCTGCTTGCCGAACTTGGCTGCCGACGGCGCCACATCGCACGGTATGCCGCGTCCGCGCAGCGCGCTCGCGACCGCCATCGAGCGGTGCCGGTCTGCCTCACTGACGACCGCGACGAGCACGCAGGCCGGGGTCGCGCGGCTCGCGGCGACCAGGCCCTTGCCGACGAGCAGGCCGAGCAGCCGGGACAGCCCGATCGAGATGCCGACCCCCGGATAGGTGGTCCGCCCGTCGGAGGCGAGCGAGTCATAGCGGCCGCCCGAGCAGAACGAGCCCCACGACTCGTAGCCGACGAGCTGGGTCTCGTAGACCGTGCCGGTGTAGTAGTCGAGCCCGCGGGCGATCTTGAGGTCGGCGACGAGCGTGCCGGGGGCGTGGTCCATCCCGGCGCGGATCACCGCGGCGAGGGCGTCCAGGCCCTCGTCGAGCATCGGGTCGCTCACCCCGAGGGCGCGCACCTGGTCGACGAAGCCAAGGTCGCTCGTGCGGATGGCCGCCAGCTGCAGACAGGCCTGGGCCTGCTCGTCGGTGGCGCCGGCCTCGCGCAGCATCGCGGCCACCGCCTCCGGCCCCACCTTGTCGAGCTTGTCGACGATGCGCAGCGTGCCCGCGACGTCGGTCAGGCCGATCCCGCGGTAGAAGCCCTCGGGGACCTTGCGGTTGTTGACCTGGATCACGAAGTCGCCGATCGGCAGCTGCCGGAACGCGTCGGCGACGACGAGCGGCATCTCGGCCTCGTAGTGGGCGGCGAGCTCGCCGACGTCGACGACGTCGATGTCGCACTGGGTGAACTCGCGATAGCGCCCCTCCTGGGGCCGCTCGCCACGCCAGACCTTCTGGATCTGATAGCGCTTGAAGGGGAAGGCCAGCCGGCCTGCGTTCTCGAGCACGTAGCGCGCGAAGGGCACGGTGAGGTCGAAGTGCAGGCCGAGGTCCGCCTCGGCGCCGCTCGGCTCCTCGGCCGCGTGCCGGCCGAGTCGGGTGATGCCGTAGATCTCCTTGTCAACGTCACCGCCCTGGCCCGCGAGCCGCTCGACCGGCTCGACCGCCCGGGTCTCGATGCTCGCGAAGCCGTGCAGCTCGAAGGTCCGCCGGATGACGTCGAGAAAGTGCTGCTCGACGATCCGCTCTTGCGGGAGGAGCTCGAGGAAGCCGCTGATGGGGGTGACCTTGCTACTCACCCCTGGATTCTCGCAGAGCCGGTCAGCGGCCCGGAGCCAGCCCACGCAGGTAGGGGTTGCGGGCACGCTCGGTGCCGATCGTCGTCAACGGTCCGTGCCCGGGCAGGACGAGCCGGTCGTCAGGCATCGGCAGCACCTTGTCACGCAGCGAGGCGAGCATCGCCTGCTCGTCCCCGCCAGGCAGGTCGCACCGGCCGATCGAGCCGGCGAACAGGACGTCGCCGGAGACGACCGTCGAGCCGACCTCGGCGCCGCGGATCTCAGGGGCGGTGTCGAGGGTGAACATCACCGAGCCCTCGGTGTGCCCCGGCGCGTGGACGACGCCGAGCTCCAGACCGGCCAGCGACACCGTGTCGCCGTCGTGCATCTCCTGGACGATCTCGGGCTCGGTCCAGGTCGCTCGGGCGCCGAACTCGCGCTCGAGCATCGCGACCATGCCGCGGTCGAGCTGGGCCAGCGGATCGCGGAGCCGATAGCGGTCGTCGGTGTGGATGAGTGCCGGCAGGTATGCCGCGGTGCCGCCGCGGCATACCGGCGTCACCGAGTAGACGTGGTCCAGGTGTCCGTGGGTGAGCAGCACCGCGGCGGGCCGCAGCCGGTGCTCGGCGAGCACCGCGGCGAGGTCCTGCTCGATGCCCACTCCCGGATCGACGACGAGGCACTCCTCCCCCGGCCCGGTGGCCAGCACGAAGCAGTTGGTGGCGAAGGCAGCGGCGGGGAAGCCAACGACGAGCATCGACGTAGCCTAGGTCGTGACGCGCGAGCCCGCCGAACGTCATCCCATCGTGACCGGTGGTGCGGGACCTGAGGGACCGGCATGCCTAGACTGGACGACCGGTAGCGCGATGCCGCCCGTCGAGGCGGCCTCAGGGAGGTCAGTGGCAGTGCGGGATTGGAAACCGGTTGTCGGCGTGCTCGCCGTTCTGGCGATCGTCATCGGCTTCGTCGTGGCAGCGAATCAGCTCACCAAGCCCAAGCCACTCGACCCGGTCGCGAGTGCGTCGGCAACCGACTCGACCGCGCTGCCGACGGCGAGCTCCGCGCCCACCCCCACCGTGACTCCGTCGTTGCTCGCCGGCTGCACTCCCGTCCCCGCCGGGCCGACCGCGCCGAAGCGGATGACCACGAAGCCGGACCTCGAGGGAGCCCGGGGCCGGACCTTCATCGCGACCCTGACCACCAACTGCGGTCCGGTCACCGTCGAGCTCGACGGCGCGAAGGCCCCAGCCACCGTGTCCTCGTTCCTGCTGCTGGCAAAGGAGAGCTACTGGGCCGGCACGACGTGCCACCGCCTCACCATCGAGGGCATCTGGGTGCTGCAGTGCGGCGATCCGACCGGCACCGGCTCGGGGCCTGGTCCCGGCTACCACTTCGGCATCGAGAACGCGCCTGCCGACGGGATCTACCCGCGGGGCACCATCGCGATGGCCCGGACCAGCGACCCGGACAGCAACACCGACCAGTTCTTCATCGTCTACAAGGACACCACCCTGCCGACCCAGGGCGGTGGGTACACGATCTTCGGCAAGGTCACCGGTGGCATGGAGATCATCGACAAGATCGCCGCTGCCGGAGTGCTGCCCAGCGACGGGATGACCCCGCTGGCCCCCATCGGCTTCGTCTCCGTCTCCGTCCAACCGAAGGCCTGAGCAGATGAGCGACACCCACGACATCGTCGAGCCCGAGATCGACTCCTCCGCCACCGAGGAGCCGGTCGAGGCAACGGTGACTGAGCACCCCGCGGAGCAGCGTGACGCGGCCGAGCAGCCCGCGGCCGAGCAGCCCGATGCAGCCGAGCAGCCCGATGCACCAGAGCAGTCAACGGACGATGAGGCTGAGGTGCCGGAGGCGGCCAGCGCACCCGAGCCTGCCGACGCGCCCGAGGTCACCGAGGCGCCAGAGGCCGAGGTCACCGGCGAGGTCACCCCTGCTGAGGTCACCGAGCCGCGAGAGGTCGAGGACACCGGCGGGGCCGAGGACGCCGGCGCCTCCGCCGCGCCGGTCCCGGCACCACCCATCCCCTCACCCGCGATGTTCGCGCGGTCGCTGCCTACGTCGGCCTCAGCAGCCTACGGACGGGTCGACGACGACGGCGTCGTCTACGTGCGCACCGCCGATGGTGAGAAGGAGGTCGGCTCCTACCCCGGTGCCAGCCGGGGTGAGGCGCTCGCCTACTTCGCCCGCAAGTACGACGAGCTGGCTGCCACGGTCGAGCTGCTGCACCAGCGGGTGACCCAGACCGACGTCGCCGCCAAGGAGGCCGCCGACTCCCTCGGCAAGCTGCGCGAGCAGGTCGCCGAGGCCCGCGTGGTCGGCGACCTCCCGGCGCTCGACGAGCGGCTGGCCCAGATCGAGGCGGCGATCACCGAGCGGCGGGAGCATGAGCAGGCCGCCCGCGCACAGGCCAAGGCAGCGGCGACCGCGCGCCGCGAGGAGCTCGTCGCCGAGGCCGAGAAGATCGCTGGGCAGCCCGAGCACAAGATCCAGTGGAAGTCGAGCGGAGCGCGGATGCGCGAGCTGCTCGAGGAGTGGAAGACCCAGCAGCGCACCGGGCCGCGGCTCGACAAGGACGTCGAATCGGCTCTCTGGCAACGCCTCTCGGCGTCCCGCAACGGCTTCGACAAGGCGCGCAAGGTGCACTTCGCGCAGCTCGACTCCGAGCACAGCGAGGCGAAGGCCACCAAGGAGCGGCTGGTCGCCGAGGCCGAGCGCCTTGCCTCCAGTCGCGACTGGGCCGCCACCGCCGGTGCCTTCAAGCGCCTCATGGACGACTGGCGACGCGCCGGCCGGGCCGGCCGGTCTGACGACGACGCGCTGTGGGCTCGCTTCAAGGGCGCGCAGGACACCTTCTTCGCCGCGAAGGACGAGGTCGTCGCGGCCGAGGAGCAGGTGTTCTCGGCCAACCTCGTCGTCAAGCAGGGCCTCATCGCCGAGGCCGAGGCGCTCTTGCCGGTGCAGAACCTCGACGCCGCCAAGGCGGCCTTGCGGGTCATCCAGGAGAAGTGGGACAAGGCCGGCAAGGTGCCGCGCGCCGACCTCGAGCGCACCGAGAAGGCGCTGCGGCGCGTCGAGCAGGCCGTCCGGGACGCCGAGGACAAGCGCTGGGCCTCGTCCAACCCAGAGGTCACCGCTCGGGCGTCGAGCTTCGTCGACCAGCTCGAGAAGGCCGTAGCCGGCCTCGAGCGAGACCTCGAGGCAGCCCAGGCCACCGGGAACGCCAAGAAGGTGGCCGAGGCCACCGCGGCCCTCGAGGCGCGAAAGCAGTGGCTGGCCCAGGCCCGTCAGCTCGGCGGCTGAGGCCACCCTCCCGAGCCGGCCGCGGAAGCCCGATTTGGGTCGCCGACGCTCGCGACCGGACTAGGTGGGCTGCGTCGGCCGCCGGCCGGTGTCGCGCGAGACGTCGTAGACGCCGTCGACCTTGCGCACCGCGGCGATGACGTGGTCGAGGTGGCCGGGATCGGCCATCTCGAAGGTGAACCGACTGGTGGCGATCCGGTTGCGGGTGGTCTGCACCGAGGCGGACAGGATGTTGACGTGGTGATCGGACAGCACCCGGGTGATGTCCGAGAGCAGGCGGTTGCGGTCGATCGCCTCGACGAGCAGCTGGACGAGGAAGACGCTGGCCGTCGTCGGGTCCCACTCGACCGCGACCAGCCGGTCCGGTGACCGACGGAGCTCGTCGGCATTCGTGCAGTCGGTGCTGTGCACCGAGACGCCGTTGCCGCGGGTGACGAAGCCGAGGATGTCGTCGCCGGGCACCGGGGTGCAGCACTTGGCGATCTTGATGTAGAGGTCGTCCAGGCCGACGACGACGACGCCGGGGTCGGCGTTGCGGGGGCGCTGGCGGTCCCGGGTCGGGACGGTGGCCTCGGCGAGATCCTCGCTGGTGCCCTCCTCGCCGCCGAGGGTCTGCACCAGGCGGGCGACGATGCTCTGGGCGGAGACGTGCGAGTCGCCGACCGCGGCATACAGGCTGTCGATGGACTCGTAGCGCAGATCGGATGCGATGCCGGTGAGCGTCTCGACCGACATCAGCCGCTGCAGCGGCAGCCCCTGCTTGCGCAGGTACTTGGCGATGGCGTCCTTGCCGCGCTCGATCGCCTCGTCGCGGCGCTCCTTGGTGAACCACTGGCGGATCTTGTTACGGGCCCGAGGGCTCTTGACGAAGGTCATCCAGTCCCGCGAGGGCCCGGCCCCGTCGGCCTTGGAGGTGAGGATCTCGACCGTGTCGCCGTTCTCGAGCACCGAGTCCAGCGGCGCGAGCCGCCCGTTGACCCGGCCGCCGATGCAGTGGTGGCCTACCTCGGTGTGCACGGCGTAGGCGAAGTCGACCGGCGTCG
>Ga0116151_10000503_pt1 | contig 35891 bp, 29 predicted proteins | sample AD_UKC117_MetaG_FD_89893 | JGI IMG/M metagenome (GOLD analysis project Ga0116151, IMG submission 89893) | Active sludge microbial communities of municipal wastewater-treating anaerobic digesters from Hong Kong - AD_UKC117_MetaG | ecosystem: Engineered > Bioreactor > Anaerobic > Digestate... | reverse complement strand
TGCTCGGAGATGTTTTTACGTATGTGCCGGATAGTTTGTTCGACGCGCTGGCGCTATGCTTTTTCGGCAGACCGGACGAAATATTGCCGCTCGCGCGGGAACTTACGTGCGGAAAAACGTTCGTCGTGCAGTCCACAGAAACCCGGCGCGGCTTTTCGCCGGACGGCACGGGCCGGCGCTCAATTACGATCTACGACATGGAAAAGACGCTGAAAAAAGAAGGCATACCGTATACGCTGGAACTTTTTGAGGTCGAACACGGTCAGCCGTTTTGTTCGGCGGACGACGCGGCAAAGTTCTTTAGCTTTTATTCCGGGAAATCTTATACGCCGCAGCAGGTACGGCAATATCTGAGCGAGACGGGAAACAGCGAACTGCCGCTGTACTACGCGCAGACGCGAAAGCTCGGAATGCTCGTGTTCGACGCAGGGCAAATGCGGCGTGTTTGACGCGCCAAAGGGAGAAGCGCATGGACTTGGTTTATCAGGCCGTTGCGGCGGCGGCGGCGTCCGGCGAAAAGGTCATGCTTTTAACGATCGCTGCGCGGCAGGGCAGCGCGCCGCGCGGCGCCGGCGCGTCCATGGCCGTGACCACAGATGGGAAGCAGATCGGCACGATCGGCGGGGGTTCGGTGGAATATGAGGCGAAGCTGGACGCACTGGCGCGCATGAAATCCGGCGAAGGACCGATGCTGCGCGAGTACAGCCTATACGCAGGTGAGAGTAAAGGAAACGACATGGAATGCGGCGGACGCGTGGCGGTTCTGTTTCGTCCTTTTTTCGGCGATACGGCTGTGCGGCTGTTTCACGACGTACGGCAGGTGCAAAGCGGCGCGGAGGAAGCCTGGCTGGTCTGCAGAATAACGGGCGGCGTTCCGGGCGAAACGAAAATTTATCAAAAAACACAGGCGCAAAACGAGCCTGCGCTTTTGCCGCATCTGGGTGAAAGCGCGGTTTGTACCGGCGAAGCGGAGGGGTACTTTGTCGAGCCGCTTTGCGCCGCGCCGCGCGTGATCGTGTTCGGCGGCGGACATGTTTCACAAAAGACGGTGCCGGTGCTTTCGTCGCTTGGCTACCGGGTATGGGTGGTCGAGGACCGCGCAGAGTTTGCCCATGCAGCGCTGTTCCCATCGGCGGAGCGGATACTGAACGAATCGTTTGAACGTGCGGCGGACACGCTCGGCATAACGCGGCGCGACCATGTGATCGTCCTTGCACGCGGACACGAAACCGACTACCGGATTCTGCGGGAAATTCTGAAGACGGATGCGGATTACATCGGCTGCATCGGCAGCAAGATGAAGGTTAAACTCACGCGGGAACGACTGATTGCAGACGGGTTTACAAAAGACGACCTTGCAAGGCTGCATTCCCCGATCGGGCTGGACATCGGCGCGGAAACGCCCGCCGAGATTGCGGTGAGCATCGCCGCGGAGATGATCGCCTGCTGCGCGGCAAAGAAACGGTGCGGCGGGGATGGGGCGAGCTGAAATCGATACTCTTTGGCAAATGCAGGAGTCTTTTTAGCTGAAGACAGGAACTTCCGAAAGATACGGCATAGTGAGCCGTATCTTTTGTGTTTCCTTTGAATTTCGCGGTTCGCGCCCTTGTGAACCAACTTCGTTCATGGTATATTGTAGGGGCGCTGGACTGCATACGAGACGGTTTACGGGCGGTTTTATGCAATACATTACGATGGAGAACGAAATGCAGCTTTACGATCTACATACCCACACCAGCATGTCGGACGCAAGCTTTCCGCTTTCGGAACTTGTGGAAACCGAACAAAAGCTCGGAAACATCCTCGGCGTTTCGGACCATCTGTTCTGCTGCGGAATCTTTACCTTCCGGGATTTGGACGACTACCTTGCAGAACTTTCAAATTATCCCGTTTACCGCGGCGTGGAAGTCAACATGGAGCATCATATCACCTTGCCGGACGCGCTGGACGACCGGCTGGACTACGTGATTGCCAGCGTGCATAATATGCCGGACACACACGGCGGATTTATCCCGCTGAGTCAGTATTTTTCCCGGCGTTCCGGGCACTCGCTGACCTATGAAAAAAACTATTCCTCCGACCTGAACCGGTATTATCTGGCGTATATCATCAAGATGATCGAAAAAGCGTTTTCCAACGAACGCATCGATATCCTCGGCCATGCAACGGTTCTTCCGCCTTGCGACGAACTGCACGGCACACGGTTTTTGCAGCAATGGGAGGACGCGGTGATCGAGCTTTGCAGGAAACATAATATCGCGCTTGAAATTTCCGGCCTGTGGCATGCGCCGGGTATCGACATGATCCGCCGGGCAAAGCAGGCGGGGCTGCGCTTTTCGATGGGCAGCGACTGCCACAACAGCCTGCAGATCGGCGTGATGGACTATGTTGAAAAGGCGATCGGGGAGGTCGGCCTGACCCAGGAGGATTTCTTTGTCCCGCGGCGGGAACTTGTTTGAACCAAATCAAAGCACACTTTTAATTTAAGCGACTGATACGAAAAACTAAACATAAACCGGCTTTAGCCGGGCGGGAGGCTCGCGATGCGTAAGGTCAGGGTTGCTCTTTGGGGATTCGGCGCGATGGGCGGCGGCGTTGCTGAAGCGCTGCTTCAAAAGCGCGGCGTGGAGATTACGGGCGTTTGCGATCTGCATCCGGCGCGCGCCGGCAAGAGCGTTTTTGCTCTTCTGGATGTTCCGCGCGGCGACCATGCGGACGTAATCGTGTCGGACGATATCGACGCGGCGCTGCCCGATGGCGGCGCGGACGTATGCATCGTTGCGACGGACTCGTTTACAAAGGATGTGTTCCCCAAATTGATGCGGGTATTGCAGAAGCATGTAAATGTGATCTGCACGGCGGAGGAAATGAGTTTTCCCGCCGCGAAGGAGCCGGAGCTCGCGGAAAAGCTCGACCGCGCGGCAAGGGACAACGGCGTTACCGTGCTCGGCACGGGCATCAACCCTGGACTGATGATGGACCTTCTGGCTATTTGCCTGACCGGCTGCATGACGGACGTAAAGAAGGTCACCTGCAAGCGCGTCAATTCGCTTTCGCCGTTCGGCCCGGCGGTCATGCGCGAGCAGGGCGTTGGTTTGAGTGAAGCGGAGTTTGAAAAAGGCGTGCAGAACGGCACGCTCGCCGGACACGTCGGCTTTGCAGAGAGCGTGGGAATGATCGCCAGGGCGCTCGGCTGGGAAATCGAGCATTTCGAGCAGCAGATGCAGCCGATCGTAACGGAGGTCGGCCGCCGTTCACCCTATGGGTTTGCGGCGAAAGGACATGTTGCGGGCGTGAATATGACGGGGCAGGGCAGCCGTGACGGCGAAACGCTGATCGACATGATCCATCCACAGCAGATTGAGCCGGAACAGGGCGGCGTGCACACGGGCGATTTTATCACGCTGGAAGGCAGTCCGCCCGTGCATATGGCGATTCAGCCGGAGGTCGACGGCGGCGTCGGCACGATCGCCATGTGCGTTAACATGATTCCGCAGGTGATCAACGCGCGGCCGGGACTCAAAACCATGATCGACCTGCCAGTTCCGCACGCAATCATGGGAGATATGCGCGATCAGATAGAAGCAGGAATTCTGGACTGAAAACATAACGTTTGCGAGGTGTTTTTGTATGGCCGGGAAAGGCGATTGGGTACGGATTCACAGCGTGGTGCTGCGTCCAGACGAGCGTGCGCAGACGGTGCCGGACGACACAAAGCGCGTCCCGCTCGAATGCTGGACGAAGGGATATCTGCTTTCCGGCGCGCAGATCGGCGACGAGGTTACGATCACGACTCGTACCGGGAGAACCGTTTCGGGCACGCTGACGGAGATGAACCCGCATTACGAACACAGCTTCGGCGATTTCGTGCCTGAACTGCAGCAAGCAGGCGACGAGGCGTTTGCGCTTTTGTTTGGAGGCGGCGGGAAATGACGCGGGACACGAGTTACGATGCGGTCATGCGCCGCAGACCGGAGATTATTAAAGCGGCGGTCGGCGTGGATTACACGCAGTTTGAAAGCGGCTCGATTGCGTTCGACTACGATGGCATGATGCGCTCGACCGGCTATACGCTTGAGGACGTTATAAACATTCAGCGTGGGTTTGCAATCGGCAACACGCCGCTGATCGAGCTGAAAAACATTACAGCGCTCGCGCGAAAACTCGCGAAAGGCGGGAACGGCGCGCGCATCTTCATTAAGGACGAGGCGGCGAATCCCAGCGGCAGTTTCAAGGTGCGCCGTGCGGCGACGTCAATTCATCAGGCGAAGCGCATGGGCTACGCAGGCGCGCTGGCCGCAACGAGCGGCAACTACGGCGCGGCGGTCGCGAGCTGCTGCGCAAAAAGCGGCTTAAAGTGCATCGTCGTACAGGAGTGCTACGATTCGCGCGGGGTCGGCCAGCCGGAAATCATTGAAAAAGCACGCAAGTGCGAAGCGCTCGGCGCGGAGGTCGTTCAGCTTTCGGTCGGGCCGGAGCTGTTTTACACGGTGCTGCGCATGCTCGAGGAGACGGGCTATTTCAACGCCTCGCTGTATACGGCGTTCGGCGTGGTCGGCATCGAAACGCTCGGCTGGGAGGTCGCGAACCAGTGCCGCGAACAGATCGGCAAAGACCCGGACGTCGTCGTCTGCACAAACGCGGGCGGCGGCAACCTCACCGGGACCGCGCGCGGGCTGATCAAGGCGGGCTGCAATGCGCAGGTCGTCGCCGCAAGCGTCGATCTAACGGGTCTGCACATGGCGAGCGACACGCAGTTCAATAAAAAATCGTTTACTACCGGGCACACGGGGTTTGGCATGCCGTTTGCGACATGGCCGGACCGCAGCGACGTGCCAAGAAGTGCTGCGCGGCCGCTGCGATACATGGACCGATACGTGACGGTGACGCAGGGCGAGGTGTTTTACACGACCGAACTGCTCGCGCGGCTGGAAGGAATCGAGCGCGGGCCCGCGGGCAACACGTCGCTCGCGGCGGCGATCTCGCTGGCGCAGGAACTGCCGGAGGACGCGGTGATCGTCGTGCAGGAAACGGAGTACACCGGCGCGGGCAAGCACGGAAACGCCCAGCTTTCGTTCGCGCGGCAAAACGGCGTGTCCGTTTCGCTTGGCGACCCGAAGGAAGAAGTGCCGGGCAGAAGTATCGTGCTTCCGGCGCAGCCGGGTTTGCTCAAAGCGAAGGATGCCGATCTCGATCATATGCGCCGCTCGCTGATACGGCATGCGGCGGGCACGGTCGATCATGCGCCGACGGGCGCGGACGTGCGCTTTCTTGCGGAGGAAACGAATACGGACGAGGCGTTTGTGCGCAGCGTTCTGAACGAACAATAAAGGGATTTCCTTTCGATCGATATTTTTTTCGGGAGGGCATATGCAGAGAAGAGAAGACGATTTCAGCGAGCGCCGCGCGCACCTGCAAAAACTGAGCGACGAGGAACTCAAGGCGCGCTTCTGGAGCCTGACGCAGCAACTCGTCGACCCGCTGCTCGAGATGGGCAAAGAAAACACCACGCCTGCGATCGAGCGCAGCGTGCTGCTGCGGATGGGGTTTTCCTCGCTGGAAGCAAAGGCGATTGTAAACGGCTGTATGGAACGCGGCGTGCTCGGCCACGGTGCGGGGAACGTGGTCTACCGCTATGCAAAGCAAAACGGCCTTGAAATCCGCGAAGCCGGGCTGGAACTGCTTGTCCCGGAGCATCTGGACGAGGCGGCAGCCCTGTTTGGAGGCGCAAAATGAGCGAATACCGTCTCCCGCCGGACGAAAACATCGATATTGCGAAAATAATGGAGGACCTCGAACACTACCGCCCGAGAAGGCGCGGTTGGACCTGGCGCGAGCCCGCGCCGGACCTGCATATGGGGCCGTTTACCTATCACGACTGCTCCAAACCGCTCAAAGACGGCGTGCCGCTGCCGCCGGCGCACAACTTTGAGAATGCTGATCCTCAGCCAATGCCGGTGATCACGACCGAAATCGCCAGCGGCCGCTTTGAGGACGACATCCGCCGGATGCGCATGGCCGCGCACCACGGCGCGGACCATATCATGGTCATCCGCACCTCCGGCCAGAGCCACTTCGACGGGCTGATCGAAGGAACGCCGCAGGGAATCGGCGGCGTGCCGATTTCGCGCAAACAGGTGCGCGCGCAGCGGAAGGCGCTCGATTTGATCGAGGACGAGGTTGGCAGGCCGATCAATTATCACAGCTATGTCAGCGGCGTGGCCGGGCCGGATATCGCGGTCATGTTCGCCGAGGAAGGCGTCAACGGCTGCCATCAGGACCCGCAGTACAACGTGATCTACCGCAACATCAACATGGTGCGTTCGTTCGTGGACGCGTGCGAAAGCAAGCGGCTTATCGCCTGGGCGGGCATGGCGCAGATCGACGGCGCGCATAACGCGAACGCTACCGCGCGGGACGCCTGGAAGGTCATGCCGGAACTGATGGTGCAGCATGCGATCAACGCGCTGTTTTCTTTTGAGGCGGGTGTGCCGAAAGGGAACATCTGTCTTTCCACCGTGCCGCCGACGGCGACGCCGGGACCCTGCGTTTACATGGATCTGCCGTATGCGGTTGCGCTGCGGCGGCTGTTTGCGGGCTACCGCATGCGCGCGCAGATGAACACGAAATATATCGAATCCAGCACGCGCGAGGCGACGGTGACGCACGTGCTCAACATGCTCATCAGCAAGCTCACCAGTGCGGATATCCAGTCTACCATCACGCCGGACGAGGGGCGCAACGTACCCTGGCACATCTACAATATCGAAGCGTGCGACACGGCCAAGCAGACACTCGTCGGCCTCGATGGACTCATGGAGATGGTCGAGCTCAAAAGCAAAGGGTATCTGGAAGAAAAGGCGCGTGAACTGACCGAGCGGGCGGTGCTCTTTCTGGAAGAAATGCTCGAACAAGGCGGCTATTTTGCCGCGGTCGAGAGCGGCATGTTTGTTGACAGCGGGTTGTTCCCGGAGCGCAACGGCGATGGTATCGCGCGCAATACGGACGGCGGCGTTGGAGCGGGTACGGTAATCAAACGTGAGCCGGACTATATGGCGCCCGTCACGGCGCATTACGGCTGCAACAATGTTGCGCAATACGGCGGCGATCCTGCCGATCCCGCGGCGCTGATCGGCGGCTGCACGCTCGAAAAACCGGAAAAGATCGTTTATATCGACGAACTCGACGAGGAAGACAACGTTTATCTGCGCATGGAGACCGTGCAGGAGTTCGCACAGCCGCATGCAAAGAAAATCCGTCCGGAGATGGAGTGGCTCGCGGACGGAACGGTACTGCTAACGCTCTGCTTCCCGTCGGAGCGAAAAATTGCGGAAGCCGCGGCGGTCGAGTGCGCCAGGCGAATGGGACTAAAGGAGATCGCGGTGATTTCGCGCGAGGTGCTGCACCGCGCGGAAGGAACGCGCATCGAGCTCAAGGGCAAAGTGGATTTTTCGATCGACGTGGACTCGCTGACCGTTCCCGAGGAGCCGGACGTGATGAGCGACGAGGAACTGCGCGGGGCCGTGCAGGACAGGCCGCTGCGCATCGTCTGCGGCACCATCGGCGAGGACGAGCACAGCGTGGGACTCAGGGAAATCATCGATATCAAGCACGGCGGCATCGAAAAATACGGCATAGAGGTTCATTATCTCGGCACATCCGTGCCGCCGGAGAAGCTTGTCGGCGCGGCGATCGAGCTCAACGCGGACGCGATGCTCGCTTCCGTGATCATTTCGCACGACGACATCCACTATAAAAATATTGCGCGGATCGACCGCATCGCGCGGGAGATGGGCGTACGCGACAAGCTGATTTTTGTTGCGGGCGGCACGCAGGTTGAAAACGAGCAGGCGAAAAAAGCCGGTGCGGACGCAGGATTTGGGCGCGGCACGCACGGCAACCAAGTTGCGACGTTTTTAGTGGAAGAGCGCGAGAGAAGAGAGAGTAAATTGTAATATGTTTTTTGAAACATATTGCTTGGATTGGCCTCGGCACGCACGGCGGCCAAGTTGCGACGTTTCTAGTGGAAGAGCGGGAGAGAAGGGAGAGTAAATTGTAATATGTTTTTTGAAACATATTGCTTGGATTGGGCGCGGCACGCACGGCAGCCATGTTGCGACGGTTTTGATTGAAGAGCGCGAGAGAAGAGAAAGTAAATCATAGTATTATCATCTTGTGTAGATTTTTAAAAGGTGGTTCTTAGGGGCGTTTCGGCCCTGAGCGGAGGTTTGGAAGCGGAGCTTCCAACGTACTCTTTTATCGGGTATCAAAACAAGCCGAAAAGGGTAACGGCGGATTTACTAAATAAGTAAGGAGCGAGGAAGATTTCGCCTATGCGCGCGGACGTTCTGATTGCGGAAATCGGCTCGACCACCACGCTCGTCAGCGCGTTTGACGGGCTTTCCGGCGCGCCGCGTTTTCTCGGGCAGGGGCAGGCGGCGACGACCGTGCTCAGTGGCGACGTACGAATCGGTCTGACAAACGCAATCGTCGATCTGAAAGAACGGCTCGGCGCGGAATCGCTGGAATACGGCGAACTGCTCGCGTCGTCCAGCGCGGCGGGCGGGCTGAAGATGTGCGTCCACGGACTGGTATACGAAATGACCGTCAACGCGGCGAAAGCCGCCGCGCTCGGTGCGGGTGCGATTGTGCGCCAGACCACTGCGGGAAAACTCACACGCCGCGACATAGAAGAGCAGCATAGAATCAAGCCGAATTTGATTTTGCTTGCGGGCGGAACGGACTACGGAGAGAGGGAAACCGCGCTTTATAATGCCGAACTGCTTGCTTGCGAAGGCACCGGCGCGCCGGTGCTCTACGCGGGCAACGTGCAGAATCAACAAGCGGTGCAAGAAATTTTCGCAGCGGCGGGCGTGCCGGTCTATCTGACGGAAAACGTGTATCCGCGGCTGGACGAACTGAATATAGAGCCCGTGCGCAAAGTTATCCACGCCGCGTTTGAAACGCATATCGTCTCCGCGCTGGGAATGGAGCATATCCGCGATATGGTTACAGGTGCGATTCTGCCTACGCCGGGCGCGGTCATGGAAGCGGCGATGCTGCTCTATGAGGAGATCGGCGATCTCGCTGTGCTCGATATCGGCGGCGCGACCACGGACGTGCACTCCGTGACCGTCGGTTCGGAAGAGATTGCGGCGCTGCTGACCGCGCCGGAACCGTTCAGCAAGCGTACGGTCGAGGGTGACCTGGGTTTGTTTGTAAACGCCCGACGTCTTATCGAACTAGTCGGCGAAGACAAGCTAAGCCGCGAGCTTGAAATGGACGTTTCCGCCGTGATGCGCGCATACGAGCCGATTCCGCGTTCCCCGGAGCAGCTGCGCCTGACCGAGCGGCTCTGCCTTGAAGCGGGGATGATTGCAATCGAGCGGCACACGGGCCGCCTCCGGCACTACTACACACCGCAGGGGCGCGCAACCGCCGCGGAGGGAAAAGACCTTACGAAGGTGAAAACGGTGATTGGCACGGGCGGCGCACTGACGCGCCTGCCGGGCAGGGAGCGCATCCTGCGGCGGCTTGCGGACTGCAACGCGGGCAACACGATGCTGTACCCGAAACCGGGCGCGGCGAAGATTGCATTCGACGAAAAATATGTGATGGCAAGCCTCGGCGTGCTGAGTAAAACCCGTCCGCAGGCGGCGAAACGCCTGCTCAGGGACACGCTGCGCTTTGCAGAATAGGACGATACCGGAAGGTACGATATGAGCGAATATCCGCGCATTACGGCGAATCTTAATAAAATACGGCATAACCTCAGCGCGCTGTACGCGCTTTGTTCCGGGTATGGCGTGTCGTTCGCGGCGGTGACGAAGGTCGTCTGCGCCGATGAGCGGATTGTGCGCGTGTTTGAAGAAGGCCCTGCGGCGATGATTGCCGATGCGCGGCTCGAAAACCTGGAAAAAATCCATACAAAGAAGCAAAAGATGCTGCTGCGCGCGCCTGCGCCTTGCGAGGCGGAGGAGACGGTGCGAAACGCAGACGTCAGCCTCGTTTCGGAAACTGAAACCATCCGCGCGCTCGGGAAAGCGGCGGCAAAAGCAGGCAAACGGCACGCAATCATCCTGATGGTCGATCTGGGCGACCTGCGCGAGGGGCTGCTTTTTACAAACCGGGAAGGCATCCGCGCGTCCGCGCTGGCCGCGGCGAAGGAACCCGGAATCGAGCTGATGGGCGTTGGCACGAACCTTACCTGCTACGGCGCGATTATTCCGGACGAAACCAACCTTGGCGAACTCTGCCATGTCGCAAAAGACGTGCGGGAATGGACCGGCCTGCCGGTGCCGGTCGTCTCCGGCGGCAATTCCAGCTCGCTCGGTATGCTCAGGCGCGGGCTGGTGCCCAAAGGCATCAACCACCTTCGGCTGGGTGAATCGATTTTGCTGGGCAACGACACGGCGGCATGCCGCGTGATGAACGGACTGGACGGCGGAGCGTTCACGCTCGGCGCGCAGCTCATCGAGGTGCAGACGAAGCCGTCGGTGCCGATTGGGGTAAGCGGTGCGAACGCGTTCGGCGAACATCCGACGTTCACGGGCGAGGGCGAACAGGTGCGCGGCATCTGCAAGATCGGCCGGCAGGACACCGTCGCGGACGGACTTAAACCGCTGGACGATCAGGTTCGCATCATTGGCGCAAGTTCCGATCATCTGATTGTCGATCTGACGCGCGCAAAACCGTACCGCGTCGGGGACGTGCTGGAATTTACGCCGGACTATGGCGCATTGCTGCGGGCGTACACAAGCCCGTATGTGAAAAAAGCGTATATCGATTAAAAGAGCTTTTGCGGGAATTCCCCCTGCACCCCACCCAAGGGGCAAGTCCCTTGGGAATCTTTTTTAAGCTTCTGTAAAGATGGATTCTTATGGCTTGGCTCTAAGCGGTGGTTTGAAATCGGAGCCTCCAACCGTACTCCTTCTAAACAAAGAGCCGGACTGTTTTCAGCCCGGTTCTTTTGAACGGTCAGGAAAGTTTTGCTCAATAAGCGTTCAGCGCGTCGCAGATACGCTCCAGCGCCTCTTTCAGAACGCTTCTGGGACAAGCGGCGTTGACGCGCATATGGCAGTCGCCGTTGTCGACGAAGTCTTCGCCGAACTGCACGAACACGCCCGCGCGGGAAACGAGTTCCTTGAGTTTTTGCTCCGGCAGGCCGAGCGGGGCGAGGTTGACCCAGCCGAGATAGGTGCCTTCGGGCACATGAAACACGGCTTTGGGCAGCTTTTCGGCCAGCAGACCGGCCATCATGGTGAAGTTGCCGTCGAGGTAAGCGCGCAGCTCTTCCAGCCAGTCTTCGGCCTCGTCGTACGCGGCCATCGCGGCGTCGATGCCCAGCGCCGTCGGCATACTGCAGTATACGTTGGTGTCCCACTCCCTGCGGATGTGTTCGTCCGGGACGATCAGGTGGGAATGGTTGTTCCCCGCGATGTTGAACGACTTGCTCGGACTCGTGCAGGTGATGATCCGCTTTTCTTTCGGAAACAGTTTAGCGAACGGGATATGCCGCTGCCCTACGCGCGTCAGATCGGCGTGGATTTCGTCGCTTACGACGAAAACGCCGTTTGCAAAACAGATTTCGCCGATGCGCCGGAGTTCGGCCTCGGTGAAAACGCGACCGGTCGGATTCTGCGGGTTGCAGAGAAAAAAGAGCTTGCAGTCCGCACGCTTGACTTTCGCCTCAAAATCGTCAAAGTCGATTTCGTAGCGCCCGCTTTCCGTTTCAATCAGGCGCGAATAGAGCGGCGTGCGGCCGTAGCGGCGAAGCGCGTCGTTGAACGGGTGGTACGCGGGCGTCATGAGCAGCACCGCGTCGCCGGGGGCGGACAAATGCTCCACGGCGGCGAACAGCGCGGGTACCACGCCGCTGGAGAAGATGACTTGCTCCGGCGGAACGTCCCAGCCGAAGCGCCGGGACATCCAGCGCGAAACGCTGCGTTTGCCGTCGTTGCCAAGCAGGCTGTAGCCGAGGATGTGTCTGTCGAGCCGCCGGTGCATTGCGTCGAGAATCTGCGGCGCGCAGGCAAAGTCCATATCCGCCACCCAGAGCGGGATGTAGTGTTCCGGCAGGCAGGGGTTGCCCGAGCGCCCGGCTTCGTATTTCATGCTGTGCGTATTCGAGCGGTCGACGATCTGGTCAAAGTCGTATTTCATATAACATCTCCGAAAAAAGTAATAGCATTGCGAAATCAGTATAGTGAAAACGTGAAAGAATTGCAAAATCGCAATCGATATTAATAACAACGCTTGCAAAGTTTAAAACGATTGTTATAATGAAATCGTAAATCACAGTAAAAAAACTTCGTTTATGCGAAGTGTTTTAAAAATGTAAAAAGGAGGCGGCGGCATGAACAAAAGTGTATATTCGCTCGTGCTTTCCGACGAAATCGTGCAGGAAATCGACCGGATGGCGTACGAGTCGGGCGAGAGCCGCTCGGCGCTGATCAACCAGATTCTGGCGGATTATCTTCGGTATACTACGCCGGAAAAACGAATGCGGGAGGTGTTCGAGGCAATCGAGCACATGCTAAACGGCAGTGTGTTCGAGCCGCAGCTGCAGCCGTCGGACTCCATGTTTTCGCTCCGCAGCGCGCTCGACTACAAATACAATCCGAGCGTTCGCTACAGCGTGGAACTTTATAAAAACGCAAGGCCGCTGCTCGGCGAACTCCGCGTGAGCGTGCGCAGTCAAAACAGCACTTTGGTGCTGGCCATGCTCCAGTTTTTCAAGCTCTGGACGCGCATCGAAGCTGCCTATATCGGTCGTGTGGAGTGCGCCATGGACGGCGGGCGGTATATCCGCAAACTTCGTATTGCAGGCGACAGCGATGCGGACAACGAGCAGATCGGCGAAGGGATCGCGGGGTATATCAACCTCTTCGACCGTGCGCTGAAAACATATTTTGAGTACTTAAACGAACCGTCTGCCGCGGTAAAGGGTGTGGAGAAGCAATATGTTTCCTACATCCACGGCGGCGGGGTGATATTGTAGAGGGGGCGTAGAATTATGAACGTCAATCAATTAACGCAAAAAAGCATAGAGGCCGTGCAGGCCGCGCAGCAGCGCGCGAGCGAACGCGGCAATACGGAACTGACGCAGGTACACCTTTTTTCCGCGCTGCTCGAACAGCCGGAGGGATTGATCGGCAGCCTGCTTTCCGGGATGGGCGTGAACGTCGGTTCGCTTGCGGCGGACGTAAACCGTGCGCTCGAAAGCCTGCCGACTTTCAGTGGCGGTTCCGCGCCGGAGCAGGTTTATGCCGCGCCGGGACTCAACAACGCGCTCAACGAGGCGGAAAAACGCGCCAAGGAGATGGGCGACCAGTATGTTTCGGTCGAGCATCTGTTCCTCGGGCTGCTCAAAAAACCGTCCGAAACGCTCAAACGGCTGTTCAGCAAATATAACATCGGCGAAAAGGCGTTCAGCGAGCAGCTCAAGAGCGTCCGCGGCAACCGGAAGGTGAATTCGGACAATCCCGAGAGCACGTACGACGTGCTGAAAAAATACGGGCAGGACCTCGTTGAACTGGCGCGCAACCAGAAGCTCGACCCTGTGATAGGCCGGGACGAGGAGATCCGCAGCGTGGTGCGCATTCTTTCGCGCAAAACGAAAAACAACCCCGTGCTCATCGGCGAACCGGGCGTCGGCAAGACGGCCATCGCCGAAGGACTGGCGCTGCGCATCGTGCGCGGTGACGTGCCGGACAACCTCAAGGACCGCAAGGTTTTTGCGCTCGATATGGGCGCGCTGGTGGCCGGCGCGAAGTTTCGCGGCGAATTTGAAGAGCGGCTCAAAGCCGTGCTCAATGAAGTCAAGGACAGCGACGGACAGATTATCCTCTTCATCGACGAACTGCATAACATCGTGGGCGCGGGCAAGACCGAGGGCGCGATGGACGCCGGCAATCTGCTCAAGCCGATGCTTGCGCGCGGCGAACTGCACTGCATCGGCGCGACCACGCTGGACGAGTACCGCCAGTATATTGAAAAGGATGCGGCGCTCGAACGCCGGTTCCAGCCGGTGCTGGTCGAAGAGCCGACCGTCGAGGACACGATTTCGATTCTGCGTGGGCTCAAGGAACGCTACGAAGTGTTCCACGGCGTAAAGATTACGGACGCGGCGCTGATTGCGGCGGCAACGCTGAGCCATCGGTATATCTCCGACCGGTTCTTGCCGGACAAGGCGATCGACCTTGTGGACGAAGCCTGTGCGCTGATCAAGACCGAGCTGGATTCCATGCCGGCCGAGATGGACACGATCAGCCGGAAGATCATGCAGCTTGAAATCGAGGAAGCCGCGCTGAAGAAAGAGACCGACAAGCTCTCCAAGGAGCATCTTGAAGAAATCCAGAAGGAGCTTGCGGAACTGCGCGCGACGTTCAACGAGATGAAGGCTAAATGGGACAACGAAAAATCGGCCATCGGCAAAGTGCAGCAGCTGCGCGAAGAGATCGAGCGCACCAACGGCGAGATTGCGCGCGCGGAAAGCGACTATGATCTCAATAAGGCTGCCGAGCTGAAATACGGCAAACTGCCGCAGCTCACCGCCGAACTCGAAAAAGAGGAAAAGCTGGCCGAAACCAAGCCGCATGAAAACACGTATCTGCACGACCGCGTAACCGACGAGGAGATCGCCCGGATCGTTGCGCGCTGGACGGGCATTCCGGTTTCGCGGCTGATGGAGGGCGAGCGCGAAAAGCTGCTGCGCCTGCCGGAAATCCTGCATAAGCGGGTCATTGGGCAGGACGAGGCGGTCGACCGCGTGAGCGACGCGATTCTGCGTTCCCGCGCGGGCATACAGGACCCGAACCGCCCGATTGGCTCGTTCCTGTTCCTCGGGCCCACAGGCGTCGGCAAAACCGAACTGGCAAAAGCGCTTGCCGAAGCGCTGTTCGACGACGAAAAGAGCATGGTGCGGATCGACATGTCCGAGTACATGGAGAAATACAGCGTGAGCCGTCTCATCGGCGCGCCTCCGGGCTACGTCGGTTACGACGAAGGCGGCCAGCTCACCGAAGCGGTGCGCAGAAAACCTTACGCCGTCGTGCTTTTCGACGAGGTCGAAAAAGCGCATCCGGACGTGCTCAACGTGCTGCTGCAGGTGCTTGACGACGGACGCATCACGGACGGCCAGGGCCGCACGGTGGACTTTAAGAACGCCATTATCATCCTCACGAGCAACCTGGGATCAGAAGTGATTCTTGAGGGGATCGACCGCGAGGGCAACATCTCCGATGAAGCACGCAGTGCGGTGATGCAGATGCTCAAGGGCGCGTTCCGGCCGGAGTTTTTGAACCGGCTGGACGAAATCGTGTTCTACCGTCCGCTGACGAAAGCCGACCTGAAAGGAATCGTCGATCTGCTGATTGCCGATCTTGGGCGGCGGCTGGCCGACAGGCAGCTCAAGGTCGACGTCACAGATGCGGCCAAGGAATACATTGTGGAAGCCGGCAGCGACGCCGTATACGGCGCGCGTCCGCTCAAACGGTATATCCAGTCCCGCGTGGAAACGCTGCTGGCAAAAAAGATCATTGCCGACGATGTTGCGCCGGACACGACGCTGGTGGTCGACCGCGACGAAAACGGGCTGTTCGTGCGTTGACGCGGACCAAACAAAAAAGGCCCTCCCGAACAAAGTTCGGGAGGGCCTTTTTGCAGATACGCTAAAACGAATCCGGCAGTTCGACCTCGGAATACAAGAGCCGTATGGTCAGATCGTCATACACTTCAAATTCATAATACGCAACGCCGTCTGCGCTGCTGCGAAGGCCGTCCCAGCCGTCCAGGCAGACATAATACATCCGCACGATCGCAAGCCCGGGCGACACGCCCGAAAATGAATTCTCCAGCATGCCGGAAGCGCCCATAACAGCATATGCCTCGTCGTCGCTGTAGGTTTGGGTCAGGCCGACCTCTCCCGTGCTGCCGGAAACGAGCTTCGCAACCCACGTGTAACCGGCGGCCTGATTGCAGGGCAGCGTATCGGTATAGGTCTGCTCTGGAGCCTTGGAGCAGGCGCAAAGACAGGCCAGCATTGCGGCCAGGGCCAGCAAAATCGCCTTTTTTTTCATGCACATACCCCTCAGAACGAGCCGGCGGGCACAAGGCAACCCGTTGATTCGCAAAATTCGTACCTTCCATTCAACGAGTGTATTATCTCATATCATACGCTGAAGTTCAATCATTCGGACGCGAGTTAATAAAATGGTCAAATTCAGGAAGCAATAAAGTTTGAAATCATATTGACAGCGAGCGCAGGATCATATATAATCCTGCCCATAAGCAACGATGCGGAGATAAAGGACGCAAACGACCATCAAGAGAGCGGGGCAACGGTGGGAGCCCTGCGGGAAACGGGCGTTCAAATGGACCGCAGAGCGCGCGGGGGAAAAAAGTATCCCGCGACGGGTCGCGACCGTTACAGCGCGGGGGATGTGTTGGCATTTCCAAAAAGCGCCCGAACGAAATTTCGGGAAACAAGGTGGCACCGCGAGAAAAGACTCGTCCTTGTTCCGGCAAATCAGCCGGAGCGGGGATTTTTTATTGCCACAAATTAAACAAAAAGAAAGGGATTACCCGCGGCCAACGGCGGGGAACGGGAACAAAGAAAATGATGACGTACAAGGATTTCACGAATTATGTCAAGCAGTACCCGACCGACGACGGCCGTTTCGGCGAATATGGCGGCGCATATCTGCCGCCCGAACAGGTGCCGGCGTTTCAGGAGATCGACGACGCATACGAGACGATCTGCCACAGTGCGCAGTTCATCAGCGAGCTAAGGCGCATCCGTAAGGAGTTTCAGGGCCGGCCCACGCCGGTTTACCATTGCGAACGGCTGTCCCGCAAGCTCGGCAAGTGCCAGATCTATCTCAAGCGCGAGGACTTGAACCACACCGGCGCGCATAAACTCAACCACTGCATGGGGGAAGGCCTGCTTGCAAAATTCCTCGGGAAAAAGAAACTCATCGCCGAAACCGGCGCGGGGCAGCACGGCGTTGCGCTGGCGACCGCGGCGGCGTATTTCGGACTGGACTGCGATATCTACATGGGGGAAGTGGACGTGCAGAAGCAGGCGCCGAACGTAACGCGCATGAAGCTGCTCGGCGCGCGCGTTATCCCGGTCACGTTCGGGCTGCGCACGCTGAAGGAAGCGGTTGACGCGGCGTTTGAAGCATATCTGAAAGAGTATGACGACGCGATCTACTGTATCGGCTCGGCAGTCGGCCCGCATCCGTTCCCGAAGATGGTGCGCGATTTCCAGATGGTAGTCGGCATCGAAGCGAAAGAACAGTTCAAGGAGATGACGGGGCTTCTGCCGGATATCGTAACCGCATGTGTAGGCGGCGGATCGAACGCGGCGGGACTGTTCATTCCGTTCCTTGAAGAGCCGGTGGAAATCGTCGGCGTGGAGCCGATGGGGCGCGGCACTGCGGTCGGCGACAACGCGGCCTCCATCACGTTTGGCAAAAAAGGAATCCTGCACGGATTCGAAAGCCTCCTGCTGCAGGACGAAGCCGGAGCGCCGCAGCCTGTCTACAGCATTGCAAGCGGGCTGGACTATCCGTCCGTCGGCCCGGAACACGCGTTTTTGCACGACGTTGGCCGTGTGCGGTACGAAAGCGTGACGGACGAAGAGGCGATGGAAGCGTTTTACCTGCTATGCCGCAACGAGGGCATCATCCCCGCGGTGGAGAGTTCGCACGCGCTGGCCTACGCAGTCCGCTATGCGCGCACGAACGCCAAAGGATCGCTGCTGGTCAATCTTTCCGGCCGCGGCGACAAGGACATCGACTTCGTCTACGAAAAATACGGCGACGGCGAGTGCTTTTTCACGGAAAAGTGACAGCACGTAAAAGTATCATACAAAACACAAAATAGGGAACCGGATTATGGGAGCGGCCGTATATATTGCGGTCGCTCCCATAAAATTTACTTGACGCGGTGAGAAAGGATTCTGTATAATAGCAACGGATTTTTTCGTCCGATAATGGGTGGGCGGTTGGCGGCTTATTATCGGACTCTTCATTTTTGGCAAAGGGGGAATACTTGCGATATGTGCGGCATTGTTGGGTACACCGGTGAAAAAAACTGCGTTCCCATCCTCATGGACGGATTGGCGGCGCTCGCCTACCGCGGGTATGATTCCGCGGGTCTTGCCGTCTGGGACGGCGGGGAAATTTCCCTGCGCAAGGCGAAGGGTAAAATTGACAATCTTACGGCGCTGCTGGACAAATCCCCGGTCTCCGGCAAGTGCGGCATCGGGCACACGCGCTGGGCGACGCATGGCGAGCCTTCCGACATCAACTCGCATCCGCATACCGACAGCAACAAGACCCTTGCGCTCGTGCACAACGGCATCATCGAAAACTATCAGAAACTCAAGGAGATGCTGCAAAAACGCGGATGTGAATTCGTTTCCGAAACGGATACCGAGGTTGTGGCGCAACTGCTTGGATACCTCTACAGAGGCAATCCGCTTTCAACGCTCAAGCAGGCGGTCTCGCTGATCGAAGGTTCGTTTGCTCTGGCGATCATCTTTGCGGACGACCCGGAGACGATCTACTGCACCTGCAAGGACAGTCCCATGGTCGTGGGCCACGGGGACGGCGAGAGCGTTGTTGCTTCCGACATCCCGGCGATCCTGCCGCACACACGCGACGTCTGCTTCGTGCAGGACCGTCAGATTGCGGTGCTCCGCCGGGGCGGCATCTCATATTACGACGAGTTCGGCGTTTCAATCGAAAAAGAAGCTACACACGTCGACTGGGATGTTGAAGCCGCGAAAAAAGGCAATTACGAACATTTCATGATCAAGGAGATCTGCGAGGAGCCGGACGCGTTCCGCAGGACGTTCGAACAGTATGTGTCCGTTAAAGACGACACGCTCAAATCCGATCGTTTCCCCTGGGACGAAGCGCGCGCAAAGAGCATGGACCGGCTCACGATCGTCAGCTGCGGCACGGCCTATCACGCGGCCATGCTCGGCAAGAAGTTTATCGAGCATATGGCGCGGCTCACGGTGGATGTGGACATCGCCAGCGAATTCCGCTATGGCGACACGCTCCTGAAAAAAGGCGAGCCATTCATGGTGATCAGCCAGTCCGGCGAGACGGCGGACACCATCGCCGCGCTGCGCAGGGCAAAAACGCTCGGCTGCGATACATGCGCGGTGTGCAACGTGACCGGCAGCACGATTTCCCGCGAAGCGGGGCACGTGCTCTATACCTATGCGGGGCCTGAAATCGCCGTTGCAGCGACCAAGACGTATTTAACCCAGATCATCGTGATGTATCTGATTGCGCTCGACCTTGCGCAAAAGCGCGGCACGATGACGGCGGACGAGATTTCCGAGCGTATTGTGCAGATGAAAAAAGTGCCCGTTTCCATGCAAAAGATACTGGACGAAAAAGAGAAAATACAGTTTTTTGCGAGTCGTGCGTTCGCGGTCAAGCATGTGTTCTTCATCGGCCGTGGCATCGATTATGCGCTTGCGATGGAAGCCGCGCTCAAGCTCAAGGAAATATCCTATATCCACTCCGAGGCGTATGCCGCGGGTGAACTCAAGCACGGCACCATCGCGCTCATCGAGGAAGGTTCGCTGGTGGTCGCACTTGCGACGCAGCCGGAGCTCCAGCCGAAGATTGCGAGCAATATGGAGGAGGTGCGCGTGCGCGGCGCACATGTGCTGGCCGTCACCAACGGCCGCTGGGACGGCGCAAAAGGCCACTCAAACGAGCAATGGGAGATTGAGGAGACGGACGCGACGCTGACGCCGTTTTCCGCCATTGTGCCGATGCAGCTTCTGGCGTATTACCTCGCCGTGCAGAAAGGCTGTTCGGTGGATCAACCTCGAAATCTCGCCAAAAGCGTAACGGTCGAATAACCGCTTTCTTGAGCGCCCCCAAAAGGGGCGTTCATTTTGTATTATTTTATTCCAACCGGTCTGCTTTGCGGTCGGCTTGGGTTTAGTTTTATAAAAACGGATTTATAGTACACAAGATACGGAGGGGAAATTTTATGGCGAAGTATATTTTTGTAACAGGCGGCGTTGTATCCGGCCTGGGGAAGGGGATTACGGCGGCTTCGCTCGGGCGGCTGCTCAAAGCGCGCGGGCTGAAGGTTGCCGCGCAGAAGCTGGACCCGTACATCAATGTCGATCCGGGCACGATGAGCCCTTTTCAGCACGGCGAAGTATTCGTGACGGAAGACGGCGCAGAAACAGACCTCGACCTTGGGCATTATGAGCGTTTTATCGACGAAGACTTAAACCGTTTTTCCAATCTGACGACCGGTAAAGTCTACTGGAATATCCTGCATAACGAGCGCGAGGGCGCGTACTTGGGCGAAACGGTGCAGGTGATTCCGCACGTGACCAACGAGATCAAGCGCTTTATCTACAGCGTTGCGGACGCGACCACCGCGGACGTCGTCATCACGGAAATCGGCGGCACGATCGGCGACATCGAGAGCCAGCCGTTTCTGGAGGCAATCCGCCAGGTCGGACACGAAGTCGGCCCGGGCAACTGCCTGTTTATCCATGTAACCCTCGTTCCGTATCTTTCCGGCTCGGACGAACACAAGTCCAAGCCGACGCAGCACTCCGTCAAGGAACTGCAGTCCAGCGGTATTACGCCGAACGTGATCGTCATGCGTGTCGACCAGCCGGTGGACGAATCCATAAAACGCAAAATCGCGCTGTTCTGCAACGTCAAGCAGGACTGCGTCATCGAAAACCTCACCGTCGATACCCTATATGAAGCACCAATCATGCTTGAGCGCAACAATTTTTCCGAGGTGGTCTGCCGCGAATTGCAGCTCGATCTGCCCGCGCCGAACCTCGGCGGCTGGAACGAAATGCTCGAGCGTGTGAAAAACTGTAATCGCCATGTGAAAATCGGGCTGGTCGGCAAGTATGTAAAGCTCCACGACGCATATCTTTCCGTTGCGGAGGCGCTCCGCCACGGCGGATATGAAAACGGCGCGGTGGTCGATATCGAATGGATCGACTCCGAACTGATCGATCCGAAAAACGTTGCCGAAAAGCTCGAAGGGCTGGACGGCATCGTCCTGCCGGGCGGGTTCGGCGTGCGCGGCGTGGAGGGGATGATTCAGACCGCACGGTATGCACGTGAAAACAAGATTCCGTATCTCGGGCTTTGCCTCGGCATGCAGATTGCCGTAATCGAGTTTGCAAGGAATGTTGCGGGGCTCTTCGGAGCGAATTCCGGCGAGTTCGACGAGGCCAGCCCGCACAAGGTGATCGACTTTATGCCGGACCAGTACGCCGGCATGCAGAAGGGCGGTACCATGCGCCTTGGAAGCTATCCCTGCAAGGTTTCGGAAGGTACGCTGCTGGAGCGTTGCTATCGGCAGCCGCTGATTCACGAACGGCACCGCCACCGTTATGAATTCAACAACAGCTACCGCGACAAGCTTACCGAGTCGGGATTGGTGCTTTCCGGCACGTCCCCGGACGGAAGGATTATTGAGACGATTGAACTGAAGGACCATCCGTTCTATATCGGCGTGCAGTTTCATCCGGAGTTCAAGAGCCGGCCGAACCGCGCGCATCCGACGTTTAAGGGATTCATAGAAGCGTCGTTGAAGACGAACGCAGAAAAATAACAGGTAAAAAACCGCATCCATCAACAGATGCGGTTTTTTCACAGGCGTTTTGCTGCAGCAGCGCATCCGGGATGCGCTGCAATGCCCTGCAATGAAACGGAATAAAGCGCAAAACGAAACAATTCCAACTGAGTGGCAAAAACGCGGTTCTTTTGTTGCGTTCTAAGCAGTACGGGGGTATCCTAAAGATAAGATGCGGACGCTGGATTCCGCGCAGACAAGGAAACAGAGGATTATGAAAAAAAAAGCAGGCAGAAAGCTGTATTCCATCCCAGAGGCGTATAGCATTACGCTGAACGCTTTTCGCACCGCGTCCTACCTGCGGCGCGCGAAAGCCGCGGGCGAGATGGAGAAGAACTTTATGGAGCGAATCATGCTCGCGGTTACGGAAGTCAACGGCTGCGCCATGTGCACCTATTATCACACAAAGGTAGCGCTGGAATCCGGAATGAGCGACGAGGAGATTAAAAGCATGCTTGGCGGCGAAAGCGAATCCGTGCCGGAGCATGAACTGCAGGCGGTGCTGTTTGCGCAGCATTATGCGGATACGCGCGGGAAACCGTCGAAGGAAGCCTGGGAGCGGATATTGGGCACATACGGCGAAACGGGTGCAATGGGAATCCTCGCGGCGATTCGTATGATCATGATGGGCAATGTTTACGGCATCGCGTGGGGCTCGTTCTTCGGACGCTTCCGCAAAAAGGCGGACGCGCGGAGCAATCTGCTCTACGAACTGGGCATTATGCTCTGCAGTATTCTGTTTGTCCCGATTGGACTGCTGCATGCGGGTATTCTGCGGCTTCTGAAGGTTCCGGTAATAAAGTTTTAGCAGAAAAGCATAAACAAACGTGGCGAGCGTCTGCCCGCCGCGTTTGTGCGCTGAAATACTAGCCGGTGTACTTACCGCAGACCGTACAGCGTTCTGACTTCTGAATGCGCGCACGGTCGATGGAAAGCGACGCGCCGCCGAAAAGAAGCAAATTGCCGTCGGATGGGTTGTCCAAACCAAGCAGAATGTTTGCGCAGGACTGCGCTTCCATGGCGGAAACCATCGAAACGACCGGCGCAAAGCTGGCTGGCGGCTCGCCCGGCATTTTTACGCCTGCGTAGAGGCAGGCAAGGCAGGCGGTTTTGCCGGGACGAACGGTAAAGAGCGTCCCGTTCATGCCGGAAATGCCGCCGTCCACCAGCGGGATATTCCGGCGAACGCAGGCTTCGTTTGCGGTCAGCCGCGCGCCGACCGAGTCGAGCGCAAGAAGCACCACGTCGTACCCGGAGACGGTCTCTGCCGCGTTTTCACGCGTGAGGTGGAAGGGGAGCGGCTCCAGCGTGAGTTCCGGCGCAAAGGCCTTGAGCTTTTCGTATGCGGAACGTGCTTTCTGCCGGCCGATATCGCGCGGCGTATGCAGAAACTGGCGATTGAGGTTCGAACGGGAGACCAGGTCCCCGTCGCAAAAGCCGATTCGCCCGACGCCCATGCCGCAGAGGCAATACAGCAGAACGGAACCAAGCCCGCCGCATCCGACGACAAGCGCGGAAGAGCGCAGCAGCTTTTTTTGTCCGCTTTCGCCTATTTCCGGCAACATGACCTGCCGGGCGTAACGTTCGCCGCTCATCGCTTAAGCGCGGATCCGCGCAATGGTCCTTTCAAATTCCGGCTCGTGCCAGAGTTCGGGGACGGGGTAGATCGGGTTGGCTTCCTTCATCGCCCACTTGATCATCTGCGGGATGTCCTTGTCCTGGATGAAGTCGAATTTATCCTGAATCTTCATGTCGCGGTTCATGCGGCGGATTTCACGGATGAAAGCTTTGGCCTTTTCTTCGTCGTCTTTCCCCTGAATCCCGACAACCTCCGCAAGGCGCGCAAGCTTGAAATATACCGCGGGCCCGAAGTCTTCCATAACGTATGGCAGGATGACCGCGTTGGCCAGACCGTGCGGCGTGCCGTAGAGTCCGCCGAGGGTATGTGCGATGCCATGGACATAGCCGACGCATGCGCGCGTGAACGCCGCGCCGGCATAGAATGAAGCGAGCTGCATGTTATGCCGCGCTTCGATGTTTTTACCGTCGGCATATGCGGTTTCCAGATTGTCGAAAATCAGACGGACGGCTTTTACGGCGAGTTCGTCCGTGTATTTCGGCGCGCGGTGGTTCGTATATGCCTCCACGGCGTGGGTCAGCGCGTCCATGCCGGTCGTGCTCGTGATATGCGGCGGAAGGCCGACGGTAAGCTCCGGATCGAGCACGGCGTACCGCGGGATCAGACAGAGGTCCTGCACGGCGTATTTATGGTGCGTTTTGCGGTCCGTGACAACCGCGGCGATGGTCGTTTCCGAGCCGGTGCCGGCGGTCGTCGGGACGGCAAACAGCAGCGGAATGCGCTTAAGCACGCGCAGCGTGCCGCCCATCTGGCTGATGCTCTGGCGGGGTTTGGCGACGCGCGCGCCCGCGGCTTTTGCACAGTCCATCGAGGAGCCGCCGCCGAACGCGATGATGCCCTGACAATGGTTGTCCACATAAAGTTTGCGCGCGTCTTCAATATTCTCAATCGAAGGATTCGGTTCCGCGCCGTCGAAGAGGACGTACGTAAGGCCCGCTTCGTCGCAGGCGGCAAGCAGCGTGTCGAGCAGGCCGATGCGATGCAGCACCGCGTCGGTGACGATCAACACTTTATCGATTCCCTTTGAGCGGACGAATGCGGGGAGCTTTTTGATGCTGCCGGGGCCTTCCAGCAGTTCCGGCTGTCGCCATGGCATGAGATATTCCGCCGACGTAAGGAAAAATTGAAAAATACGATACCAAATTTTCTTCAGCGTCCACATTTTGCTTGTTTGCCTCCATTATGTAGTTTTGAGAGTGATTTTTTATAGAATCGGTACGAAAAAATCATACCACGTGAAGAACTATTGTGCAATGCGGGAAGCGAGTTTAACATATTTGGCTATGATGCGAAACAGAGAGAAACAGTTTGGTGGAAAGCAAGAACGAAAATATACGACATAAAGGGTCTTACTCAAATACAAAGGATGTGTTTATAAAACAGCTGATATATACAGCAGTGTTGCTTGCATAAAAACTCGAAATAACGCGGATAAGATCGAAATATGTAAGTAAAACTCGAAGAAAATCGAAGAGGTTGTATTTTCAGTTTTTGTAGATTAATGTCTTTTTATGGGGAAAAATTGTATGAGGAGGGATGGATTCAGTGAGATCGAAAATCGAACATGAACTACTGAGACTTGGCGCACCGACGGGACGGCTGGGGTACGTACAAATGGCGATGACGCTTGAACTGATTATGCAGGAAGAGCAGGTGAAGAGCACCACGCGCGTACTGTATCCGATGGTGGCGGAGCGCTGCGACACGAAACCCGCGCGCATTGAGCGTAACGTGCGCGAGGAAATCAAGGCCATCTGGAATTTCGGCAATCAGGAACGGCTGGACCAACTCTTCATCAACCGCGGGAAATATCCGCCGGGCAACAAAGAATTCCTTTATACGCTCGCGCGGTATCTCCAGCAGGACGGATAACGGAAACAACGCCGATCCGGCGATATTAAAGGGAAAGCAAAAATGCTTTCCCTTTTGTGCCGCAAAATATAAGCGTTTGGGCAGGATTGATTCAAAAAGAAACGACCGGTTCGATTTTTTCAGAGCGAGGGTATACGTATTCCATTTTCGGCGGCATAGAGTTGTAGACCCGTTCGATTTCCAGGACGCCCTTGCGGTATACGCCCTTTACGAGGACGGATTCCATCTGCAGGTTCAGGCATAGGATGGAGACTTTCGCGCCGTCCGGAATTTTTTTGAGCATACCGCCGAACGGAACGCCTGCAAGCGCAATCCGGTCGGTCCCCGCCGCGGTGGCCTGCACGACGGGGAACACCACGGCTTTGCCGTCGTCATCGAAATAGGAGAGAAACTTGAGCGATCCCAGTTCGGAAAAGAGCTCCTTGCCGGCGTGCGGCAGCGCGTGGCGGACGCTTTTTTGCACGAACGCTGCTTTGGCGCGCGAAAGCAGCGCACCGAGCACGATTGAACCCATGGGAAGCGGTTTCATCTTGGTGATGCGCGTCAGATCGAGATAGAAAACGCGGTAAAACCCCATATAGGAGTTATAGCGGAAAAGCGGCTTGTTGTTGTAAAGGTCGAATTCCGGCCCGGTGTTTTCCGCGTGCGAATAGACGGCGTTGCCATAGAGATAGCGCTTGTCCGCGCTGAGCACCAGAAATCCGACGTTCGGGCGCTCCAAAATGAACTGTTTGCTCAGCCCGGCTGCAAACTGGCCGAACGTGAGCTGTTTATCGCCGAGCGCCTGGATGGACGAAATAAACGTAAGATGCGGATAGCCGTTTTCGTCCGCGGTGGCCAAAACGCCGACTTTGCTGTCGCAGTCCATCATGCGGACGGCGGCTTCGCCGATGGTTGAAAAGAAGGTTTGTTTCATAAAATCATGCGTCCTCCTCTGAAAGCGCACCCGTTGCGCGGATGTCCTCGCAGGCGCGCGTATCCTGCGCCGCCGCGAGCAGTTGCTCCATATGCCGCTTGGAAACGAGGGGAACGTCCTTGAACGCCCAGTCGATCCCGAGGCGTTTGTACTTGTCGATGCAAAGGTTGTTGAATGCGCAGAGTTCCCAGCGTTCCGCGCCGCCGATCGCGCGGATGCGTTCGCCGACTGCGCGGATGTTTTCAACGCTGTCCGTTGCGCCGGGGATGATCGGCGTGCGGATCCAGAGCCGTCCGCTGCCCTTTGCCCAGAGAGCCGCCGTGCCGAGGTTGCGCAGGATCAGCGCGTTGCCGCGCCCCGTCCAGCGTTCGTGTTCCGCGGCGTCCATGATCTTCAGGTCGTAGAGCAGGACGTCCGTGTACGGCAGCGCGCGCTCCAGCTGCTCGGGAAAAACGTTTCCGCAGGTATCGACGGCCGTCTGAATGCCTTCTGCCTTGAGCAGCCGGAGGAGTTCGACCGCGCCGTCCTGCAGCAGCGCTTCACCGCCGGAAAGCGTGACCCCGCCGTCCCGGCCGAAATACGCCCTGTCCTTGATCAGTTCACGGCAGAGTTCTTCGGGTGTTTCGTCGCGGCCTTTGCCTTCCAGTGCAAGCGTCGGACAGGCGGAAACGCAATCGTAGCAGCCCTTACAGAGCCGCCGGTCGATCGTAATCCCGTCCGGCGTATGCAGCAGCGCGCCGCTTTTGCAGATGGTTTCGCAGGTACCGCAGCCGATGCAGCGCGCGGCAAGCCAGTGCACCTGAAATTTCTTTGCGATGCTTTCGGGGTTGTGGCACCAGGCGCACGCAAGCGAACAGCCTTTCAAAAAGATGGTCGTGCGCAGGCCCGGGCCGTCCTCGCTGGACATGCGCTGAATGTCGAGATAGCGAATCAATGTCATGTTCAATACCGGTTGTGACTTTCCCTTGCTATAATTTCGTTTTGCAGTTCGCGGCCGATGCTCGTAAAGTACGCGTTGTAGCCTGTGATGCGAACCAGCAGGTTTTTGTAGTTTTCCGGGTGCTTCTGTGCATCCTTGAGGATTTCCGCGTCCAGAATGTTGATCTGCAGAGCGGTGCCGCCGTTATGGATATATCCCTTCAAAAACGCCTTGAGCTTTTCACGGTGCTCCGCATCCCGCATGAGCGACGGGGACAGCGTGATGGTGTGGCTTGCGCCGTTTGGCAGGAAGTTTCGTATCACGCCCAGTTCGTCGCGGCCGCCGAGCGCCTTGCCGACGGAGTTTGCGTTGCCGGTCGGGCCGTTGGTGTCCGCTCCGTTGACGGGGCAGATGGCGTTGCTGAGGAACTGTCCGTGCTCGCGCCCGTCCGGCGTGGCCGGAAGCACGAAGCCGGAGCCGATCCAGTAGTTCCAGCTCAGCATGCCGGGCCGGAACTGCGCGTTGGTGGAGACGGTGCGGTGCTTCCAGACTTCGCCGGACCAGTCTTTCATGACGCGCATGGCGAGCGCGTCCGCTTCGTCGTCGTCACGCCCGTATTTCGGCGCGCGGTTCTTTGACTGCGCCTGCAGAATTTCGTATCCCTTCCAGTTGGCCTGAATCGCCTTGATCAGCGTGTCCATGTCGCAGAGCTTCTGATCGAACACGAGGTATTTAACGGCCAGCAGCGAGTCCACCGTCGTGGCGAAAGTAACGCCTTCAACCGTTACAAACGAAAGCTCTGCGCCGCCCTGCGTGCAGTCCAAGCCGGATTCCGCGCAGCCGCGTACGAGACAGCTCAGGTATGGAGTCGGTGCGTACGCCGCGCGCAGCGCGGTCGAGCGCTCGTACAGCGCGACCATCCGGCGGATTACGTACGCAAGCTGGACGGTAAACGCGTCGTAGAACTGCTCGAACGTTTCAAACTTGCGCGGGTCGCCGGTTTCCGGCGCGTCGGTTTCGTCGTCGTAAGGCTTTCCCCAGAGCGCGTCGGTATAGGTGATCAGGTCGTGTCCGTTGCCGAGCACGAGTTCCACGGCCTTGACGAGATTCGGGTTGCAGTCCACGGTTGCGGAGCGGTCGTTGCCGCACATGGTGTTTTCCAGGCACCCGACGGAGGCGTAATCGAACACGGTGTCTTCGTTGATGTATGCTTCCGCGTGCGCGCGCTTTGCTTCCTCCAAAAGTCCCGCCATGGAGCGCTCGTCGAAGTTGAGCAGGAACGGCGCACCCTGACTGGACGCGATCATGTCCACGACTTTGTCGAGCAGTTCGTCCGGCGAATTCTCGTGCAGACGCACGTTCGGCTTGGGTTCGAGGATCGGGCTCATCTCGTCGATGACCTCCAAAAAGACGTATGTCAGTTCGTTGGTCATGTCCGCGCCGTCTTTGCCCATGCCGGAGATATTGAAAAGCTGGCCGTAGCCCGCCGTAATGCCCTGGTTGCCGGTCTGGATCATTGCGTCGTAGGCAAAATTGCAGTGAATCCAGAAGCATTTCAGAATTTCTTTGCCGAATTCGCGGCTCATGCCGCTTTTGACCGACTCCTGCCAGTAGGGCAGCAGGTATTGGTCGATGCGGCCGAAGGAAACGCCCGCGCCGGGATAATTTTCGTCGGTCAGAACGAGCATATGCGTCAGCCAGAGCGACTGCATCGCCTCAAAAAAGTCGCGGGCGGGCTCGTTCGGCACGCGCAGGAGGTTCGCCTGCATTTTGAGCAGTTCCGCCTTGCGCGTCTCGTCCTGTTCTTCCCGCGCGAGGTGAAAACAGAGATCGGCGTATTTTTTTGCGAGCTGGACGGGCATATCGCAGCTTGTGAGCATCGCGCGCAGCTGCGCGCCTTTTGCGCCGGATTTTTCTCCGTCCGAAAGCGCGTCGTATTTTCCCTGCAAATCGGCTTTTACGCCGGAAAACCCCTCGCGCAGGATGCGCGGATAATCGGGGATCAGATGCCCGCTGGTCGCGCCGCAGTTGCCGTAACCTTTGTCCTTAAATTCGAACGTGTCGTTTCGCACGCCGTGCTTGCCGAACATCAGCGCGTTGCGCGCTTTTGCCTCCGCTCTGGTCCAGCAGCGCGAAGCCATCACGTTGAAACGGCCGCCGGCGAGCAAATCGCCCGGCAGAATCTCCTGCGGGACGCGGTTGACGATGATTTCCTTGATGAACCAGGCCCGCCGCTCGGCGATGCTCGCCTCAAAAAATCCCTGCGGCGGATTGATTGCGCGCGCGGACATCAGAAACGACTTGCGGAACGTGGGGAAGAACGAATAGACCTCCGGCACGATCAGAAAGCTTGTTTCGTCGAATACTTCGTCCCAGGGCGTGCCGGTCGTAAACGCGGAAAATTCGTTGTTCCAGGGACGCTTGTCGCCATCAAAATAATACTTGCGAAGCCATTCGATGCGTTTTGAAAGATTGAAGGGCTCCTTCACGCCGGGTTTTTTAACAGCTTCCATCTGAAAGATTCGCTCCTTTCGATGCGGGTATGGACGATGTGCAGCACGTGCGTTGAACAGAATGAATGAGACATGCGGGCGTTGACCCAACTGTTATTATATAACAAGGTAACACAAAAGGGCAATCGCATTGCATGCTGCAAAAAAATTGCGTTTCTTATGATTCGGCAAGCAGGAGGCGGATTTCCCCGCCGTGGCCTTCCGGTTCGTTCGGCGTCTCAAGGATCATCGGCAGCCCGGCAAACGCTTCGTGCCGGACGACATTGCGAAGAGCCTCCAACCCGATAAATCCTTCACCGGCGCGCGCATGCCGGTCCTTTTTGCTGCCGAGACCGAACATGCTGTCGTTGACGTGCAGCGCGCGCAGATACCGGAGGCCGACGATGCGGTCAAAGCGCTCCAATACGCCGTCAAGATCGTTTTTTACGTCGTAGCCTGCGGCAAAAACATGACATGTGTCCAGGCAAACGCCGATCTTTTCGGTCGGATGGATGCGCGAAATCAACTCGGCGACTTGCTCGAACGTCCCGCCGATTTCCGAACCGTGGCCGGACATAGTTTCGATGAGCACGGTTGTGCGCTGCGCGTCCGTGAGGACGTCGTTCAACAGCGCGGCGGTCTGGCGGATTCCCGCTTCAATTCCCTGGCCGACGTGGCTGCCGGGGTGGAGATTATACACCTGATGCGGGAAGTGTTCCATCCGCTCCAGATCTTCACCAAGACAGCGATAGGCAAAATCGCGCGTTTTCGGGACGACGGAACTTGGGTTGAGCGTATAGGGCGCGTGCGCGACCAGCGTGCCGAACGCGTGCGTGCGGCAGAGTTCGCTGAGCGCGTTTGCGTCCGCTTCGTCGAGTGCTTTCATCGCTCCGCCGCGCGGATTGCGTGTGAAAAACTGAAACGTGTTTGCGCCGATGGAGAGCGCGGCTTCGCCCATGGCGCGGTAGCCTTTTGCAGCGGAGAGGTGGCAGCCGAGGAATGGCTGGATTTTGTCCATAAATATGTCCTTTCGGAGGTCGGGAGTCGTTGCAGGAAGCCGCGCTGTTTGCTACAATACAGCGTATGAAGCATACGGTTTTAATCACGGGTTCTTCCCGCGGCATCGGCGCGGCGACGGCGAGGGCGTTCGCGCTGGAGGGCTGCCGCGTGGCGGTCCATTACAACACAAACGAATCTGCGGCGCGCGCGCTGTTCAGCGAACTGGCCGAACAGGGCTGCGAGGTCATGCTTGTCCGGGGTAACATTTCCGACGAAAAGCAGGCGGCCGCTCTCGTTGAAAAGGTGCGCGCTTCCCTGGGCTTTATCGACGTGCTTGTCAACAACGCCGGTGTTGCGCTGCCAGCGCAGCTGATCACGGACACCGCGAGCGCGGACTGGGCGCATGTGTTCGGGGTCAACGTCGACGGAATGTTTTATGTAACGCGCGCCGTGCTGCCGGAGATGATCTCGAACCGGCGCGGCAGCATCGTGAATATCTCGTCCATGTGGGGCGTGAGCGGCGGGTCGTGTGAGGTTGCATACTCCGCGTCGAAGGCGGCGGTAATCGGGTTCACCAAATCGCTGGCAAAAGAAGTCGCGCCAAACGGCGTGCGCGTCAACTGCGTTGCGCCGGGTTTCGTTCCAACGGAGATGAACGCCGCGCTTTCGCCGGAGACGATAGAGGCCATCCGCGAGGAAACGCCGCTGATGAAAATCGGTTCGCCGGACGATATCGCTTCCGCGGTGCTCTTTTTGACGGGAGAGGACGCGTCGTTCATCACCGGACAGACGCTCAGCGTGGACGGCGGCCGCTGTATTTGAGCCGGAACGCGGCTTGCCTGACCCCGGGGAGTATTGTATCACAAACGCGCCGGGCGAATAAATCACGCGCATGTGAAACCGGTGAAAACATGTTTCGTTTGGCAGCCGAAAACGCTTGACAATCGGAGCGCATACGGCTAGAATAAAAAAGCACGTTAAAAAGTGCTTGCGCTTGTAGCTCAGTGGATAGAGTGCCCGGCTACGAACCGGTAGGTCGCAGGTTCGAATCCTGCCAGGCGCGCCAGAAAAGGACAAACCCGAAAGAGTTTGTCCTTTTTTTTGGATTTGCGTGTGGGACACACTTTAAATTTTGTAAAGGGCTTTTCTTCTGTATGAAAAAGCATGATATAGTGTTTTAGTTGATCATATTATAAAGGTTAAACAGACGAATATAATTGCTGTGTTTGTGCCGCAAAGGAGTTCTCCTATGATAAGAAAAGCATCGAATCAGGACATTACCGCCATCTCTGAGCTGGCGCTGAAACTTTGGCCTTATCGTTCGCGGCAAGAATTGAAGGACGAATTTACCGCGGTTATTTCCTCCGAAAACAGCGCGGTGTTTTTGTCGGAAATCGGGTCAAAGGCGGTTGGGTTTGCGCAGTGTCAACTGCGAAACGACTATGTTGAGGGCACAAGAAGCAATCCTGTTGGCTATCTTGAGGGAATTTTTGTCGAAAAAGAAAACCGGCATTGCGGAATTGCAAGAGAATTATTACGGTATTGCGAGCAATGGGCACGGTCAATGGGATGCACGGAGTTTGCCAGCGATTGCGAATTGAATAACGAAGACAGCTTCAATTTTCATCGCAAGGTTGGTTTTGCAGAGGCAAATCGGATTATATGTTTTATAAAGAAATTATAAATACTGCGGGAAACAGGCGTACGTTTTAACCGGAAGTTCTTTGCAGCGGGAAACAAGGCGCGCAAGCTATCAAAGTTTTTTCCGAACTTCGATTACACCGGCGCAAAACGAAAACGGGTGGAAGGCAAGACTGCAAACGGAAGACAGCCGCTCATGCAGTTCGGAAAACACGAAATAGAATTCATCGTCGTCCCATTCGTCCCCGCAGCCGGCTTTACAGGCAAGCAGGTCATTGCGCGTATGGAAGCATACGTCGCCGATCAGGATGGTTCCGTTCGGTTCAAGCAAGCCGAGCAGGGCGGCAATAAAGCGAACCTTCGCATCGTCCGGCAGATGATGGAGCGCATAGGTGCTGATGATAAAATCAAACGTGCGTCCGTCCAGAGACGGAGGAACTCCGCGAGAAAAATCCCACTGAAGCAGGTCGGCTCCGGGCATCTTGGCGGATGCTATTTTGACCATCTCCGGTGAAAAGTCGAGGCCGGTGATGCGGTTGCCGGCGTCGCAGAGCTTTGCGGTTAAAAAGGCGGTCCCGAATCCGACGTCGAGTACGCTTGCGGGAGAAGCCGCCATGACGGCGCCGTAGATCGCATTCATCACGTTGGCGTAGCCTGCAAACGGATACAGGCCGCGTTCGTCCGCACGCAGGACGGAAGCGTCGTAATCGCCGGACCAAAGGTCGAATCCATCGCTGTTCAGCATAAAAAACTTCAAACTTTCTTGTGAGATTGCGTGAAAGGAGAGACTGCGCCCTCCGATCGGCATGACGATTATCCCACATTCCCGGTGCAGGGACAAGTTTTTCACGACGCTTTGCGAAGCGCCGAAGACAGCATAGATAAGGAGAAGCGGTATATGTTTTGGTATGCGGTAAAGCTGCTGTATCGAATGAACGTTTCAGGAGAGCCGAATGCGTCGCTGACCGACGATCATTACAGCGAACGAGATTTGTTTTTTGAAGAGAGCGTGCTGCTGGTGCCGGCCGGTTCATTTGAGGAAGCCTATGAAAAAGCCGAAACAGAGGCGAAAAAAAAGGCGAACGTGTACGAAAACAAATATGGACAGACGGTAACGGTCGGGTTTTATAAAGCTGTCGATTGCTTTAAGCTGTTTGAATCGCCGCAGGCGTTCACGGAGGCGTATTCGGCGATCTTTTGCGAAGAGCCGGAAAACGTTGCGCGGCGGTACGAAAGGTGTACGGCTGAAGAAATGCACGTTCTGCGGCAAAAACAGTTTGCACACCGATAGAAAAACAAGAACTGTTAAGGATTTGGCCTGCGTGCAAAAGCATGTTACAATGATCGAAAGTAAGCGACCAAAGAGTCGTTGAGGCTGCCGCATGACGAATCTATCGAAGCTGTTTTTTGCACGAAACCCATATAAAACGAAAAGCACCGAAGCGTTTCTTGAAGCAGTGCGCGAAAACGTCCGCTTTCAGCAGACGCATTGCCCGGCCTACGCAAAAATTCTCGCACAGCGTGGCTTTTCGCCCGAAGAACTGCAAAGCGAAGCGGACCTTTTTAAAATACCGCCGCTGCCAACGCTTTACTTCAAGCGTAACCGCTTGCTGTCCGTTCCGCAGAGCGAATGCGTTTTAACGGCGGCTTCTTCCGGCACGCGCGGCCAAAAGAGCTTTGTTGCGTTCGACCGGAAAACCATGTTCTACGGAATCGGCATGGCGGTGCGTTTCTTTCAGTATTACCATCTGATTACGCCGATTCCCGCGCACTATGTCGTGCTCGGATACGAGCCGAGCGGACACGCCGACATGGGCGCGATCAAAACGGCTTACGGTGTTACGAAATTTGCGCCCGCGCTGAGCCGCACATATGCGCTCAGGGATGCGGGCGGCACATATGAGCCGAACATGGACGACGTGGTCCGTTCGCTGGAGCGGCATGCAAAGAGCGGGTTTCCCGTCCGGCTGGTCGGGTTCCCGCCGCTTTTATATTTTCTGGTGCGAGAGCTGGAAAGGCGCGGCGTTCAGTTCCGGCTTGCACGCGGATCGAAAATCCTGCTCGGCGGGGGCTGGAAACGCTTCGGCGGCGAAGCCGCCGGTCGTGAAGCGCTGTTTTCCATGGCGGAGCACGCGCTCGGCATTCCTAGGAAGGATATGTTTGAGTTTTTCAGTGCGGTGGAACACCCGCTTGCGTACATGCGCTGCAAAAACGGACGGTTCCACGTGCCGGCGTATGCGCGTGCGCTGGTTCGTGACCCGGCGACGCTGCAGCCCGTTCAAAACGGCGAGCCGGGACTGCTGAACCTGATTACGCCGCTGGTTTCCAGCATGCCGCTTGTCAGCGTGATGACGGACGATATCGCCATCGTGCGTCCGGGGGAAGACTGCGGCTGCGGCAGCGAAAGTCCCTGCTTTGAACTGCTGGGACGCGCGGGCGTGCGCGGGATTAAAACCTGCGCGGCGGGCGCGGCGGAACGTGCGCAGGGAGGCGGAATATGAATCTTGTTAGCGGGAAACAGCTGTCGCGCGAAGATGCGCGCGCAAAACTCGGCGGGCTGCAGGAAACGATTCTCGATTCGCTTTGTAATGGCGTGCTGGAACGCGGGGCGGTCGTCGCCGCGTGCGACGCGCTTTCCGGGCAGATCGGCGGGGACGAACAGGTTTCGCTGCTTTGCGCAGCGGGTATGAGCGAGGAGAAAGCAAAGCGCGAACTGGCGCTGGCAAGGCGCATGCTTTCTCGCGAATATCTGGAAGAACGCGTCCGGCGGGAACTGGGAGACACCGGCGAAAAGGAGTTTGTGCCGTCGGATGGCAAGGAAGCCGTGCGGCAGGTGCGGCGGCCGCTCGGCGTGCTGCTGCATATTGCGGCGGGCAACGCGGACGCGCTGAGCGTGTTCAGCGTGATCGAAGGTTTATTAAGCGAAAACATCAACATCCTGAAACTGCCGGGAGGCGGAGACACGTTTTCCGAAATGATTCTGCTGGAACTGATCCGGCTGGAGCCTCGTATTGCAGACAGGGTGTTTGTGTTCGATTTTCCTTCCGCCGACCGCGAAGCGCTCGAACGTCTGGGCGAGTGCGCGGACGCGGTGGTCGTCTGGGGCGGGGACGCGGCGGTTGCGGAGGTGCGCAAACGCGTAAAGCCGGATACCGCAATCATTGAATGGGGACACAAAATCGGCTTTGCCTATGTTTCCGGCAAAAGCGTTCCGGAAGATGCGCTTTTCGGCCTCGCGGCGCATATCTGCGATACGAATCAACTGCTTTGCAGTTCCTGTCAGGGGATCTATGTCGACACCGGTTCGTTTGACGAAGTACAAGCGTTTGCAGAGCGGTTTTTGGGCGTGCTGGAAGCGTGCGCCGCGCGCGACCCGCTGCCAAACGACCTGCTTCGAAGCGCGCAAATTGGGCTGGAGCTGTATACCGAAGAACTGGAATCCGCCGAAGCGCAGAAAGCCGTTTTCCGCGGCGGAAATGTGGCGGCGATTGCATACGGCGACAGCGAACTGACGGTTTCATACCAGTACCGCACGGTCTGGGTCAAACCGTTGCCGAGGGAGAAAATCGTGCGCATTCTGAAGCCGAATAAAAACCATTTGCAGACTGCCGCTCTGCTCTGCGGCCCGGAATCGGAAGCGGAACTGACGGGAGCGCTTGCCTGCGCGGGCGTCGTGCGGATTACGCGAGGGGACAACATGTCGTTTTCGTACTGTGGCATGCCGCACGACGGCGAATTTCCGCTGGCGCGGTACAC
>Ga0116151_10000501_pt1 | contig 35913 bp, 31 predicted proteins | sample AD_UKC117_MetaG_FD_89893 | JGI IMG/M metagenome (GOLD analysis project Ga0116151, IMG submission 89893) | Active sludge microbial communities of municipal wastewater-treating anaerobic digesters from Hong Kong - AD_UKC117_MetaG | ecosystem: Engineered > Bioreactor > Anaerobic > Digestate... | reverse complement strand
GGCATGCCGTAACGGAACGCTTCCAGGTAAGTCTCGAAAGGTTCGATGGGCAGTCCGGCCTTGTCCAGGGCGGCCAGATAATCGGCGTAGCGGTGCAGGCGCTGCCCGCCGGTGATCAGTTCCGTGCCGCGGAAGAGCAGGTCGAAGCTGTTAGAGTAGGCGGGATTGGCGGGATCGGGGTGGGTGTAAAACGGCCGTTTCCCCATCGGATAACCCGTTACAAACAAAAAGTCACTGCCATGTTCTCGCTGCGCCCACTCGCCCAGCCAGCGCTCGTCCTGCGGGGCCAGGTCCGGCTCACCACGCACGTCCACGCCGTGCAGGCGCAAAATCAGCTCCTGCGCCTCGGCAAAGTGGATGTGCGGGATTTCCGGCGGGACAACGGGCAGATTGGCCGAGAGCAGCGCCAATTCGGGCTGGCAGCGGGCGGCCAGTTCGCCAAAGATGCCGGCCAGCACGTCGCGCACGACGGCCATCACCGTGAAGTGGTTCTCGATGAAGCCAAATTCCACGTCCAGGCTGACGTATTCGTTGATGTGGCGCACAGTGTCGTGGGGTTCGGCGCGGAAGACCGGCCCGACTTCGTAAACGCCGCCGAAGACGCCGACCATAATTTGCTTGTAGAACTGCGGGCTTTGCGCCAGATAAGCCGTGCGCCCGAAATAGTCGAGTTTGAAGACGTTGGCCCCGCTTTCCGTGGCCGAGGCGACGATTTTGGGTGTTTGCACTTCGGTGAACTGTTTGGCGTGCAGCGCGGCGCGGAAACCGGCCATCGCTGCTGCGGACAGGCGGAAGATGGCCTGCCGCTGCGGGTGGCGGTTGGCGACGACGGCGTGATCGAGCAGCACGGGCAGGCTGGCCTTGATGGCCGCTTTGTGCAGGGGGATGGGCGGGGGTTCGGAAACGGCCGTAATCACCCTAATCTTTGGCTGGTGCAGCTCCACCCCCGCCGCGATTTGCGGCGCGGTCACCAGCCTGCCTTCCAGGGCAATGACCGTGCCCAGGCTCAGCCCGGCCAGCGGTTCCAGGTCGGTTTCGCTTTCGGTGACGGCTTGCAGTGTGCCCCAACCATCGCGCAGGATGATGAACGTGACGCCGCCCAGGCGGCGCAGGTTGTGCAGCCAGCCTTTCAGGCAGACCTCTTCGCCGATGTGTGCGGCGGCTTCAACAGATCGAATTTCTAGCATAAATACCTCCAAAAGGTTGCTTGTTGTAGGCAGCGAATACAGCAGAATCCGCTGCCTGCGTAAATAAAAACGCCCTCGTCCTTTTTTGGAGGACGAGGGCGAAACAGCCGCATCGTGGTGCCACCACCATTTGCCAGCGCATGAAACGCGGGCCTCTTTCGGTTCGGATCACAAAGACCTAAACCTGTGCGCGCTAACGGGCGCTCCCGAAGCCGGCTACTAAGTGGACCGTTCACCGGTTGGCTCTGGGGTGTCGTCGGTGGGGGCTGATGACGGCCGTTGCAGCAAATTCGGCCGTTCTCTGGGCATCAGGGTCGCTCACCAACCTGTCCCCTTCATCGCTTTTGTATGTGTTGGTATGGCCGCCAATCATAACAAGGTTGTGGGCGTCATGTCAACCGGTTTTAAATATTGTTTGGCGGCTCACCGGCATAAAAAAAGCCGCATGGCGCGGCTTTTTATCGGTTTATAGCAGGAGGTTGTCGGTTAGGCGATAGATTTAATCTCGAAGGTGATGGTGCCGCCGGGGGTGAGCGCGGTTACCTGATGGCCGACTTTGGCGCCCAGCAGGGCGCTGCCAATAGGCGATTCATTGGAGATACGGCCGTTGGCCGGATCGGCCTCATGGGCGCCGACGATGTAATAAGTTTCTTCCTCGTCATACCCCACCTCGCATACCGTCACAGTGCTGCCGACTCGGACGGTATCAGTTGGGCCAACTTCCTGAATGATTTTGGCGCGTCGCAGAGAATCTTCCAGATCACGAATGCGCATTTCGTTAAAACCCTGCTCCTCTTTGGCTGCATGGTAATCGGCATTTTCCTTCAGGTCACCCTGTTGGATGGCTTTCTCAAGCTTGATCGAGATCTCCTCACGACGAGCTGTCTTGAGCTGCTCTAGTTCTTCCTTGATTTTTTCTAAACCTTCTTCTGTCAGGTAGATGTAATTTTCTTCGTTCATCACCATTTCTCCACGTTACTCGGCTGAAATCTTTGGAGCGGATAACAGTTGGGTTTTCGGAGAATACAATTAAATAACCCCGCGAATTGCGGGGTCAAATGTCAACTATTCCCTTATTTCCACCTACGGAATTGCCTCAAGTATATCTCAGGGCCAAATTTCTGTCGAATTGAGGGCCGAAATTTACCCTGAAAACCGGCGTTTAGAAAGGCATTTTGTAATATGCGCCTAGTATTCTTCGGCTACTTCATACGGTGAGTCGCCGTGTAGTCTTACGAGGTAGTAGAAGGATTAAAAAATGCAAGATGAAGCTGTGGATTTGCGCCAATCAGATAACATTTTTGCTTCGCAGCCACATGAGCCAGTTTCTCCGCAATTAACGTCTCTGGATCAATTTGACAAAACCGATTGGCCTCTCATGGAAGTCAGGGATTATGTAAATGCGTTTGTGCTGAACGAGGCCGGTGAAGCTATGGTCCTGGAAAGTTTTCCGCATGGGAACGCCTGGGGAAGCTGGCAGGTAATCGGCCGGTATATTGGCGATGGAGAGGACCCGTTAACGGCCGTGCAGCACACCTTGTTAAAGCGTACCGGCTACACGGCCGATAAATGGATCTACCTGGGGACGTTTATGGCCGACGACGCCGATCAACTGGGAGTCGGTCACTTTTTCTGCGCCCAAAGCGCCCGGCGTGTCAAAGCCCCGCCGTCCGATCTGACGATCAAATGGGTGCCGCGCCAGCACATCAAGCGCGCCTTGTTGGACGGCCGTATCGCCGTCATTAACTACGCCATTGCCGCGACACTGACGCTGGTGATGTGCGATGATGGCTGGTAGGGAGCCCGCTCAGGCTTCCGAGCCGGCCATCAACAACCCGACCCGTTCGCGGGTGGCTTCTTCGATGGGCAGCGTTTTGACAATACGGCCGTCGAACATCACCGCCACCTGATCCGCCAGGCCCAACACTTCATCCAATTCTGCCGACACAACCAGCACTGCCACCCCCTGATCGCGTTGCGCCACGATCTGGTTGTGGATAAATTCAATCGAGCCGACGTCGATGCCCCGAGTTGGCTGCGCGGCAATAAGCAGCACCGTAGGCCGCGAAAATTCGCGGGCAACAATCACTTTTTGCTTGTTACCGCCGGACAGTTTCCCGGCTGTAGCATTCACATTGGGCGGGCGCACGTCGAATTCCTTCACCAGTTCCGTGCCTTTTTCCACGATGGCTTCTTTGTTCATCACAATGCCCCTGGCGAAGGGTTGCCGGTAGTAATTGTTCAGGACCATGTTGTCGGCCAGAGTGTAGGCCATTACTAAACCATGTTTTTCACGGTCCTCGGGGATGTGGGCCACGCCCAGTTCGGTGATCTGGCGCGGTGAGTAGTTGGTGGTCTCCACATTGTCAATCGTTACTTGGCCCGCCTCGACTGGTCGTAACCCGGTCAGGGCTTCGACCAGTTCGCGCTGCCCATTGCCCTGCACGCCGGCGATGCCCACAATCTCTCCGGCCCGAATTTCCAGGTCCACCCCTTTGACGGCCATATGACCGCGATCATCCTTCACTTGCAAGTTTTCCACGCGCAGCACGATGTCTTCTGGCCGGGCTTGGTCTTTTTCTACCTTCAAAATCACGCTGCGGCCGACCATCATTTCAGCCAGACTGGTTTCGGTGGATGTGGCCGGTTCGGCTGTGCCCACCATGCGCCCGCCGCGCAGCACGCCGATGCGGTCGGCGACGGCCAGCACTTCCTTTAGCTTGTGGGTGATGAAGATGATCGACACGCCCTGGGCGGTGAGGTCGCGCATGATGCGGAAGAGTTCGTTGGCCTCCTGCGGCGTGAGCACGGCCGTTGGCTCATCCAAAATCAAAATATCCGCATCCCGGTACAACGCCTTGATGATTTCCACCCGCTGCTGTGTGCCTACCGGTAAATCTTCCACCATCGCCGTCGGGTCCACTTCCAGCCCATACTGGTGCGACAACTCGTTGACCCGTTTTTCGGCCCGCCGCCGGGCCAGGATGCCGCCCCGGCTGGTGATTTCCGAGCCAAGCATCACATTTTCGGCCACGGTCATAACCGGCACCAGTTGGAAATGCTGGTGGACCATGCCCACGCCGCGGTCGATGGCGTCACGCGGGTTTTTTAGCTCGATTTGCTCGCCTTTGATCCAAATTTCCCCCTCGTCGGGGTGGTACAGGCCGTAGAGCATATTCATCAGGGTGCTTTTCCCCGCCCCATTTTCGCCCAACAACGCGAGCACTTCCCCTTTGTATAGCTTTAAATCCACGTTGTCGTTGGCCAGCACACCAGGGAACCGTTTGGTAATGCCTTTTGCTTCCAGAACAATGGTTGATTTATCTGCGTTGCTCATTTAACCCATCCTCGTTATTCCGGATCGTAAACTTTGCCTTCCGCTGCCGGTGGCCGCGAACGGCCGACAAAGCCGGCCAGGACCACAATGGTCAATACGTAAGGGAACATGCCGACAAACTGGTGGGGGATAAAATCCAGCCCCAGGAATTGGAACTGGGTTTGCAAAGCGGTGGCGAAGCCAAACAGGAGCGCCGCGCCCCAGGAACCCAGGGGCGTCCATTTGCCGAAAATCATCACGGCCAGGGCGACGAAGCCACGGCCGTTGGTCATCCCGCGCTCAAATGACCCCACCGCTTCCAACGTCAGATAAGCACCGGCCAGACCAGACAGGCAGCCGGCAAGCGTCGTGTTCATGTAGCGCATGACGTTGACGCGGATGCCGACCGTATCGGCGGCGCTGGGATGCTCGCCCACCGCGCGCGAGCGTAGCCCCCAGACGGTGCGGAACAAGGCAAATTGGAAGAAAAATACCAGGATGATGGTCAGATAGGTGATGGGCGCGTTGTTGAAAAAGATGGGACCCAGCAAAGGGATATCTGCCAGTGGGCCTAGCGGGATAGGCTGTATCTTGCCCTTGGTAGTCAGCCCGGCTACGTAGAAGAAACTGGTTAACCCCAGGGCCAGGATGTTGATCACCGTGCCGCCGATGATCTGGTCCATCTTCAAGGTGATGGACATCCAGGCTAGGAAGAGGCCCAGCAGCGCGCCAGTTAATACGCCGGCCAGGGCCGCCAAAATCAGGTTGCCGGTGTAGACGTTGACCATGAAGGCGATAAATGCGCCCAGCAGCATCTGGCCCTCAATGCCGATGTTGATGATCCCGGTGCGTTCACCAATCAGGCCGCAGAGGGCGCCCAGGACGATGGGGGTGGATTGGCGCAGGGTGGAGGCGTAAACGGCCGTTGCCTGCTGTGGCTGGATAAAATAATAAGCCAGGGCAGCGATGGCCACCAAAATAATCGCCACACGCCCTACCAGGCCGGCATCCAGCTTCAAGCCTTGTTTTGCCGTAGCTCCCGTTGTCGTAGTCGTTGCCATCTCAATCCTCCTTAGCCGCCCCAGCCGGTGCTGAGGGTTACCTTCTCTTCATCGACGGCCCGCGCGCCCAAAATCTTGCGCACGATTACGTCGGCGGAGACGAAGAACAGGATCAACGCTTTGATGACGTCGATAATCTGGAAACGCACGCCGGCATCGAACTGCATCTGGCTGCCGCCGGCATCCATGGCTCCCAACAGCAAGGCCGCCGGAATAACGCCCAAGGGGTTGGTTTTCGCCAGCAGGGCGATTGTGATACCGTCGAAACCCAACCCGACGTTGAAGCCCGGCTGGTACCGCCCAATCACGCCCAATGTCTCCACCGAGCCGCCCATGCCGGCCAGAAAACCGCTAAAGGCCATCGTGAGAATGATCACCCGGCCCACTTTAATGCCTGCGTACTTCGCCGCCTCGGCGTTCAGGCCGGTGGTGCGAATCGCGTAGCCCCACGTCGTTTTGAACAGCAGGTAATACGTGAGAACCGCCATCAGTACGGCAATCAAAAAGCCCAGCGGAATGAAGCCCCATGAAGGGATAACGGCCGTATCCAGCACCTTCGGCGTCCGGGCAATAATCCCGGTATCCTTCCACGGGCCATTGGCCAGAAAATCAGTCAGGTTGATGGCGATGTAATTCAACATGATCGTCGTGATGACTTCATGAGCGCCGGTGTATGTCTTCAGCGCGCCGGCGATCGCCGCCCACAAAGCGCCCGCCAGACTGCCGCCCAACAGCGCCAACGGCATGTGAATGATAAAAGGCAGCCCGTCGATAGCAAATCCCAAATATGCTGCCACAATACCGCCAATCAACAACTGGCCCTGCCCACCGATGTTGAACAAACCCGCCTTAAACGCAAAAGCCACCGCCAATCCGGAAAATACCAGCGGCGTGGCCTTCTCTAAGGTTCGACCGACAGCTTCCGGGCTGCCCAAAGCGCCTTGTAGCAAGGCCCAATAAGCGCCCAACGGATTAGCGCCCGACAACCAGAGAATAATCGCGCCGATTAAGGCGGCCAAAAATACGGAAAAAAGCGGCACGCTCAAGCTGCGCCAGATCCGCTGAAGAATTTGTATTGCTCGGCCCGATGAATCAGACTTTTCTTCTGTGGTCATATTCACATGCATCCTTTTCGGTGGGAGCTTTCTGATATTTTCACCGATGGTCAGGCTTGTGGCTTGTTAGCTTCCCCTAAAAAAATGTGCGACGTACCAGAAGGCACGCCGCACATTTTTCATTCGTTCACGACAACAAGCTTAACCTCCAGGATTATAGCCGGTTGCCAGGGAGCCATCGGCTAATCCGGTGGCGATTTCGGCCAGCTTGTCTTTGACATCCTGGGGAATCTGGTCCTCAAAATCGTGGAAGGGAGCCAAACCGGTGTCACCGAAGAAGTTGCCGCCGGGGAAGGACCCGTCTTTGGCCAGCTTAATCAGGTCGAAGACGCCGGGGGTGATGAGCTTCATGGCGCTGGAAACCAGGCAGGCATGCGCTTCGGGCACGGTTTCCCACTGGTCGCTGTCTACACCGATGCAGTAAGCGCCTTCAACGCCGGCGACTTCGATGAGCGCACCGTTGCCGGTTTTACCACCTGCGCCAAAGACCACATCCGCACCCTGATCCACCGCTTGTTTGGCCGTGCTGGCGCCCCATTCGGGGTCGGTGAAAGCAACGTCCAGGCCACCGGGGTGGTAAGTGGAGATGATGTTAATGTCGGGGTTGATGTAGCGCGCGCCATTTTCGTACCCTTCTTTGAAGGCGACGACTGGCGGAACCAGGTCGGTGCCCAGAACGGCTGCAATGGTGTTGCTCTTGGTCAGCATGGCGGCCAAAGCGCCCGCCTGGAAGCCGGCTTTGTCTTCATTGAAGACCAGGCCGGTCAGGTTGGCGATGGTGTCGCCCTGGAACTGATCCACGCCGATGAAATCAATGTCGGGGTAATTGGTGGCGGCTTCGATGGTGGCCTCGCCCAGGGCGAAGCCGACGGTGACGATCACGTCGTAGCCGTTTTTGGCGAACAGGTCGATGTTGGCGGCGTAGTCTTTCGCGTCGCCAGTTTCGATATAGTCAACTTTGGCGCCCAGTTCGGAGCCGGCTTGCTGCACACCTTCCCAAGCGGATTGGTTAAAGGATTTGTCGTCGATTTCACCGACGTCGGTGACCAGGCCCACGCAGAAGACGTCGGCGCTGGCGCAGTCGGCTTCGGCGGCGTTATCGCCAGTATTGGCGTTTTCTACGGCCGTTTCATCCATCGATTGATCGGCTGCCGGTTCGGTTGTCCCACCGCCGCAGGCAACCAACAAAAGCGCCAGGGCGAGGAAAACGACTGTGAAGAGTAAAATAGGTTTTCTCATTTGATTCTCCTTGAAAAAATGTTTCTCCAACCTTCGAAATTTGTTGCAGTGTGAATCGCCAGATACACGATGACGTGGGAGATCCCGATACCTGAACTGATTGTGAAACCTGCAACTTAGCAGAGGATTATAGTGGGATTGGCAGATCGTAGCAATACGAGATGGGCTGTTTAAGGTTTGCGTGTGAAGGGCAGGGGATGAGACGGCCGTTTAACGGAGACGGCCGTCTTCTTTCTTCGGCACCAGGAGCGAAGGCGCATTCAACGGCGTCGGCGCTTTCTCGCCAAATTCCGAATGGTCTTCGATAAATTCCAGAATCTTCTGCCACACCTTCTGATGAATCGGCTCCACCGGTCGCATCAATTCATGCCCCACTTTAGGGAAAAATTTCATTTCCTTGTCGGCGGCTCCAATCTTCTGGAACAACTTCTCGGTGTTGCCCGCATTCACCGCCGGGTCGTGGCCGCCCTGGAAGATGATCACCGGCTGGAAAATGCGCGGCCACAGCTTGCGGCCCAGGCCGGCCATCTTGCGCATTTCGTCAATGCCGTCCATCGGCAGCCGCGAAGCCTCCACAAAAAACGCGTCCAACGCCGGGTCGTCGGGGTCCAGGTCGGGATTAAAATCCAACACGCGGCCCACAAAAATATCCCGATCCACGTCTTTGCGCTTCAGCGGATAAAACCAGGGCATAAAATAGCGGCCGATGACCGACAATTTAATGCGCCAATCGGGCACGTCGTACAGCGGCGCCAGCAAAATAAGACCGCAAATATCCTTGCTGGTCTGGGCCAGATGGGCCGATAACACAGCGCCCATGGAATGACCAATCAAAAAAATCTGGTCGCAGGATTGCCCCAGTTTGCGCAGTCCCTCCTCCGCTTCAGCAATCCACTCCTGGCGCGACACCCCGTGAATCTGATAGGGCAAATTGCCGTGCCCTGGCAGCAGCGGGCAATGGACAGTCACACCATTTTCGGCCAGGAATTGGCCCATGTCGCGTGAGCTGTTGGGGCTGCCCATAAAGCCGTGCAGCATCAGGCAGCCAATACGTTCCCAGCCCTCGCGCGGCTGGGCGTGAAATGTGTAGGCTTGTCGATCAGCGGGCACTTCATAAGCTGGTTGAAATGGCATAATTTCCTTCCAATTTGGTCATGTCAGGTGGTTTAGTGATTGGCTGGCCGGATTTGCCGGCCGTTTTCCTCAGGAGTTGTCTGCTTTCTTCAGGACAGCCTATTTCAGGCAGTCACTCTGATAGAAACCCTGGGGCTGTGATTAAGTCGCGGTCATTTTCAAGAGGTTCGATCAGTCCTTCAGTTTGTCTAGCGTCACATCAATTAGAAAGTATAGTGACAAGGTGATGGTGCGGCAAGGTGACGTGGTACAATACGCCCCATGATCCCGTCCAAGAAAATTCACGTTTTGTCCGAACAATTGGCCTCGCAAATTGCCGCGGGGGAGGTGGTCGAACGGCCGTCTTCCGTGGTCAAAGAGCTCGTCGAAAACAGCCTGGACGCCGGCGCGCGCACCATTAACATCAGCGTGCAAGAGGGCGGGCGCAAAAGCATCCAGGTGGCCGATGACGGCCAGGGTATCGCCGCCGACGAAATTGAAATCGCCTTCATGCGCCATGCCACTTCCAAACTGGCCTCTGCCGACGACCTGAACGCCATCCACACCCTCGGCTTTCGCGGCGAAGCGCTGGCGGCCATCAGCGCCGTCAGCCAGGTGACGGTGGTCTCGCGGGCGCAGGACGAACAGTCTGGCACGCGCCTGTCGCTGGCCGCCGCCGCCGTCGCCAGCCGCGACACGGTGGGCGCGCCGCAGGGCACGGTGATCGCCGTGGAAAATTTGTTTTACAACGTGCCCGCCCGCCTGAAATTTCTCAAATCGGTGACCACGGAAAAGCGGCTGATTGATGAATTTGTGACCCGCTATGCCCTGGCCTACCCGGACGTCCGTTTTCGGCTGACCCATAACGGCCGTGTCACCTTCCAGACCGATGGCAGCGGCAACGTCCTGGACGTGCTGGTGGCCGTCTATGGCCCGGAGATCGCCCGGCAGCTGCTGCCCATCGACACGCCGCCGGCCGACGATAGCCTGGCGGCGGACAGCGGCCACCATCGTATTCCCGTTACTGTCTCCGGTTACGTCGGGCCGCCCAGTCTGCATTGGGCCAATCGCAGCCAGATCACCTTGTTTATGAACGGCCGTTTCATCAAAGACGCCAGCCTCACCTACGCTGTCATCCAGGCTTACCACACCCTGCTGCCCACCGGGCGTTACCCGCTGGGCATTCTTTTCATCTCCATGCCGCCAACCGAAGTGGACGTGAACGTGCATCCTACCAAGACCGAGGTGCGTTTTCATCACAGCAACGCCGTCTTTGGCGCGGTGCAAAAAGCGGTGCGCCGCACGCTTATCGACGCCACACCCATTCGCAGCCTGGGCGCCTGGTCGCCGCCCGGCGGCGCGGCGGGTTGGTCGCCCGCTTCGCCCGGCTGGTCGGGCGACCTGGACGAGCACGCCTTTGCGCGCCGCGAGGAGCTGCCGCAGCAGGAGATGCGCTTTGATTGGACGCCGCCGGAACTAGATGCAGCGACCGGGAACACGGCCGTTATCCCGCCTACCCGACCTGCGCCCAATCCCACCCTGGCCGGCGATAAACTGCCCATCATGCGCGTCGTGGGGCAGGTCGGGGCCGCCTACATCATCACCGAAGGGCCGGATGGCGTCTTTCTCATCGATCAGCACGCCGCCCATGAGCGCATTCTCTACGAGCAGTTCATGGCCGCCTGGGAGCAAGATCAAGTGGCCTCGCAAGGGTTGGTGGCAGGCACGGCCATTTATCTTTCGCCGCCCCAGGCCACCCTGCTGGCCGATAATCTGGACGTGCTGGCGGAGTTGGGCTTTCAGATTGAGCCGTTTGGCCCCAATGCGTTTATGGTGCGGGCCATTCCGGCGCTGCTGGCTAAAATGGATCCGGCGCAGGCGGTAACGGCCGTTGTGGAGGATTTAGAACAGGGCGACGCGCCGCTGCAAGGCAAAATCGAAGCCAAGATCATCCTGCGCGTCTGCAAATCGGCGGCGGTAAAAGCCGGCCAGACCCTCTCCACGGCCGAAATGGAGGCGATGATCTGGCAGTTGGAAGCCTGCCAGAACCCACACACCTGCCCGCACGGCCGTCCTACCCTCATCTACCTGTCGGTGGCCCAACTGGCGAAACAATTTGGCCGCATTTAAGCGGAGATTTGAGGCTAGAGATTGGTGCAGTCTCCAATTTCCAGTCCCCCGTTATTCTTCCGGCTCCGGTGTTTCTAGCGTCACGCGCAAATTTTGGAATGTCAGCCGCCAGCCGCCGTCTTCTCCGCTGTCACATGGCTCAAGGCGCAGCCCGCTGATTTCCGGGCTGCCATCCACCAGCATGACGGAGTACGATACGCCCGGCGACATGGCAAAATCGCCGTAGCCGGCCCCTTCTTCCGGTTTGAAACCAGTGAAAAAGTGATCTTCGCCGCCGTCCCAGCGCACCACCACTTCGACGCCGGGCAGCTGGTTCAGCAGGGCGTCTAACGTTTCCACTTCGATGCGCGTGACGGCCGTTCCCCGCTGGCACACCCGCTCCTGCGACAGCAGGCGGTAATTGGGCTGCGGTGTGGCCGTGGGCGCGGTAGTCGGCGTAGGCGTGGCCGAGGGTTGGGGGGTGTTGGTGGACACGGCCGTTGGCGTGGCCGTCAGCGTTGGTTCGGCTGTGGCTGGCGGCGTGGGTGTATCGGTGGCCAGATTGACGTCTGGGGCGAAGAGGGCGACGGCCGTGCCTTCGGCCCCCACCTGCTGCGCCAACTGCGCCAGGTGTTCAATGTCCGCCGCCGGGCGCTGCTCCCGCAGATACGTTTCCAACTGCGCGTTCAGCCGCTGCGGCAGCGCCGGATCGTCCAGGGCGGCCAGCCGCTCGCTGGCCCGCAGCCAATCGCCGTCTGCGGCGTAACTCTCGCTCACCAGATGAATGTATTCTTCCTTGTGGGTTTCGCTAAAGCGGGACGGGCTGGCATCGACGTACACAACCGGCGAGATGACCCAGGCGTAATACAGCGCCCCGCCCAGGCCGATGACCAGACCCAGCAAAAATAACCCGGCCGCGGAAATCTGGCTGCGACGGCCGTTTGGCAGCGTGGTGGCCTGGCGGCGACGGCTCATGGGACGGCAGACTCCGTAGGCGGCGGGAGGAAGGGCTGCAGTGCCGGTGAATCCAGCCCCAGATCATGGGCCAGGCGGGCCAACCGGCCCATTTCCTCATCCCGTTGGCCTTGTAAAATTTGGTCCAGCACAAAGCTGTTCAGAAACGCCTGGCCTCCCTCGCCCAGCGCGGCTAATCTTGCCTGGGCGGCCGGCAAATCGCCATCGGCGGCGTAGACGGTGGCTACCATCCGCAGGTAATCTTGCTTGTATGGTTCGGCCAGCAGCGCCGGATTGGCGTCGGAGAATTCCGTGGGCCAGGCTATCCAGCCCAGATACAGCCCCAGCAAAACGCCGGCGGCCAGCCCCAACGCCACCCATCCGATTGTGCGCATCCAACGTGTCATGGTTTGCCAGGTTCCGTTTACATAAAAAAAGGCCACCGTGTCCTGGTAGCCTGCTTCGATAATTTGCCCGGCTCTGCCCCGGAGCTTATAATCCGCTGCGGTCTAAATGTGGTGCCGAAGGTGGGAATCGAACCCACACTCCCGAGGGAACACGATTTTGAGTCGTGCGCGTCTGCCTATTCCGCCACTTCGGCAAGGCCAAAATGAGTACGGTCGGGAGTATAAAGCAAGCAGAAAATTCTGTCAAAAACAATGGGCGGCGCGCCCATCAGGCGATTAAGCAACGGACTATCTAACGAACCAACCACTGATCCATGGACGAAGCTGCAATTATCAAGCAAGCCCAGAAAGGCGACGTAGCGGCCTATAACCGGCTGGTTTTGCAATACCAGAGCCTGGTTTATAACGTCGTCTACCGCATTATGGGCGAGCCGCAAGGCGCCGAAGACATGACGCAAGAGGCGTTCATCTCGGCCTACAAAGCGCTCAATCGCTTTCGCGGCGGTAATTTTAAGGCTTGGCTGCTGCGTATAGCCACCAATGCCTGCTATGATGAGCTGCGCCGCTACAAGCGGCGACCGCAATCGTCGCTGGATGACCTGACCGAAGACAACGAATCCTTTGCCTTTATGCGCAGTCCGGAGGAAGGGCCGGAGGCGCAGCAGCAGCGCCTGGAAATGATGCGCGCCATCGAGCAGTGCCTGGAGGATTTGCCGGAGGATCAGCGGATTACGGCCGTTCTCCGCGACGTGGAGGGCTATGATTACAACGAAATCGCCGACATCACCTCGTCCTCGCTGGGCACGGTAAAATCCCGCCTTAGCCGGGCGCGCAGCAAACTGCGCGACTGCCTGCAAGGCTTCGCGGAACTATTACCGGCAGAATATCGTCTACAAACTAACAGCTAACCACTTCTAGAAAATAGCTGACGAAATATCATGTTTGACTTTGTAAGAAATCTCAGTAAATCGGCGGCAGAAAAGCGGCAGGAAGCGTTAAGCGCTTACCTGGACGAGGCGCTTTCTGCCCGGCAGCGCCAGGCGTTTGAGCAGCAGCTGGCGGACGACGCCGATTTGCGCCGTGAATTGGAAATCCAGCGTCTCATCCGCCAGCAGATGCGCGCCTTGCCGCAGCGTTCGGTGCCGCGCAGTTTTACGCTGGACCCGGCCGTTTATGGCGCGCCGCGCAAGGAGCCGCTGGTGCAGGCTTACCCGGTGCTGCGCGCGGCCACGGCGCTAACGGCCGTTTTCTTCATCGTCGCTCTCACGTTTAGTCTGATCAACCTGGGCAGCTTTGGCGGTTCGACGGCAATGGCGCCGATGGCCGCCGACACAGCTCTGCAAGAGAGCGAAATCGCCGCCGCGCCGGAAATGCCTGCTCCCGAAGCCGCCGCCGACACGGCCGTTGCCGAATCCGCCTCCGGGGCTATGCCGGCCGCTGAAGCGCCGGTTGAAACGACGCGCATCGTCACCGAAGAAGCGGCTGAGGAGGCCACCGCGGCGGAAATGCCTGCCGGGGAAGCCGGCCTGGCCCTGGCCGCACCGACTGGGACGCTGGCTCCCACTACCACGCCCTCCGAACTGCCACGCCCGGAGGCGACCGTGCTGGCCGACAGCGCCCGTGCGGCTACGTTGGCTCCCTACGAGGCTGAGTCTGCTAACGTGGCTGTGCCGCAAGCCACGGCCGTTAGCCCACTGCCGACCGCGCCATCTCCGACGCCCCCGGTCTGGTGGCTGGCGGCTGCTTCAGGTGGGCTGCTGCTCATCCTGCTGATCCTGGTGCTCTTTGCCCGCCGCCGCCTGTAAGGAAGCCTGGTCCATGCCCGCCACCGCTGCCAGCGGTTCGCCCGTTGATTCTGCCCCCGAAGAATTTGTGTACTGCCCCCGCTGCGCCACGCCGCTGGTCACCCGGCCGGTGATGGATAAGCCGCGCCGCGTGTGTCCGGCCTGTAATTATGTCTACTTTACCGATCCCAAAGTGGGCGTGGGGGTGATGGTGGTGGAAAACGGCCGTCTCCTCCTGGTGCGGCGCGGCATGGCTCCGGAAAAAGGCAAATGGAGCATTCCGGCCGGTTTTGTGGATCGCGGCGAAGACCCGCAGGCAACGGCCGTGCGCGAAGCGGCGGAGGAGACCGGGCTGCAAGTGGAGATCACCGGCCTGGTGGATGTTTATTTTAACCCTGCTGCCCGGCCCAATCAGCCAGGCGCTTCCATCTTCATCCTCTACCGGGCTGACTGTGTGGGCGGCCAACTGGAAGCAGGCGACGACGCCACCGCCGCCGCTTTTTTTGCCCTGGACCACCTGCCGGAAATTGCTTTCGCCAGCACCCGCGACGCCATCGAGCGGCTGCGCGCGGCCCACTCATAAGGCGCTGCGGCTCAGGGCCGGATCACCCACGGCAGATAGATTGCCTGCGGGTTGACGAAAGTGACCACTTTTTTCTGGCCAACGGCCGTTAATCCCCCATCCGCCGCAACCCCATACTGCTCATTCCAGGTCGTTTGCGTGATCGCTGCCTGCCACTGCACCTGCACGCTGGAGGCTGGGGTCAGTTCGGGCAAATTCCAGCTAACGGTTTGCCCGTCGAACCCGTCTCCGCCGCCGACGAAAGCGGCCCCGGTGGGCAGTGTGTTGGTGATGATTAGATTGGTGGCGGTGAGGAAGCTGGTATTGGCAACGGTGAGGGTGTAGGTGAAGGGATCGCCGGCCACGGCCGTTAGCGGCGCGTCGAGGCTGATGGTCAGGTAATTGGCGGCCGTGTCCTCGCTGACCAGATAGACGTGGCCGTCGCTGCCGGCCAGGTAGATTTCGCCGTTCACGTCTTCGCCAAAGGTGGTGATGCGGAAGGGAGCATCGAAGAGCGGCGTTTTTTGCCAGCCGCCGGCGTCCGGCCGCAGGCCCCAGATTTCGCCGGAGCAGAAATCGGCGAAGAGGTACGCGCCGGTCAGCGCCGGATACCAGTTCCCGCGGTAGACAAAGCCGCCGGTAACCGAGCAACGGCCGTTGGTGTGCCCGTACTCGTCGATGGGGAAGGTGTAAACGGCCGTGTTGGTGCTGCAGCCGGTGAGGTTGTACGGGTGCGTGCCTTCATAACAACGCCAGCCATAATTTTCACCGCCGGGGCTGGCCGCCGGTTGATAATTGACTTCTTCCCACGCCCCCTGGCCGACATCGGCGATGAACAGGTCTTGCGTGATGCGATCAAAGCTGAATCGCCAGGGATTGCGCAGCCCGTAGGCCCAGATTTCGTCGCAATCGCCGCCCGGCCCATCGCGCAGGGGATTATCGGCAGGGATGGTGTAGGCGGCCTGGCTGCCGCCGCAGTCGGGCGGCAGGCCGCCGCCATCTACGTCCAGGCGCAGCATGGAGCCGAGCAGTGTGCTGGTGGTCTGGCCATTGTTCAGCGGATCGCCGCCGTCGCCGCCGTCGCCCAGGCTGGCGTAGAGCGTGCCATCGTCGGCAAAAGCCAGGTCGCCGCCGTTGTGGTTGGTGAAGGGTTGGGCCAATTCCAGCAGGATCAATTCGCTGTTGGGGTCGGCGACTTGGGGATCGGCGGAAACCTGGAAGCGGGAGATGCGGGTGTAGAGCTGCCCGCTTTGGGCGTCGGCGTGGATGTAATTGACGAAAAAGGCGCCGTTTTGCGCGTAGTCCGGGTGGAAGGCCAGTCCTAACAGGCCGGTTTCGCCGCCGCTGCTGACGCGGTCCTGGATGTCTAAAAAGGTAGTGGCGTTGTGATCGGGGTAGGGGCGGTCCAGCACCCGGATTACGCCGCGCTGCTCGACGATGAACAAACGGCCGTCGCCGGCGTGGGCAATGTCCACCGGTCCGGTAAACGGCTGGGCCGGATTGATGTCGCTGAGCTGCACGGCTGTAACGGCCGTGGGCTGCGCCTGGGCCGGCTGGTTCAACCAAAGGATCAGGCCGCCGCTAAAAAAGATCACGGTGGTGAAAATCCACAACAGGGAAAATTTGCTTTCCAGTTTCATCAGGTCAGTTTGCCTCCAGATGGGTCATTTGCCGGGTAGATTGATTGTGGGCAGCGGGGCGACGGAGCCATTGTAACACAAAATCAGCGATTAAATTCAGGCAATATCTTGACAAATTCTTTGCAAATGGTAGAATATTTGCATATTTTATGATTATGGAGGTGGAGCATGGGCAAAAAATTACACTTGCAGGTGGGCGATGCGGCGCCGAACGGCACGGCCGTTAGCCAGACCGGCGAACCAATCGAATTGGCCAACCTCTGGGCTGAGGGACCAACATTACTGACGTTTTTGCGGCACTTTGGTTGAATTTTCTGCCGCGAATGGCTGGCTCAGTTAGAGCTATACCGTGAAGAAATTGAAGCAGCCGGGCTAAAGGTCGTTGCCGTGGCTCTGGGCGAACCCAAACACGCTGAGCGTTACTGCGGCAAACTCGCGCCGAGCATTGATTGCTACTGCAATCAGGCCGCCGACGTCTACGAAGCGTATGGCCTGCAGCGCGCCGGCGTGAGCAGCCTGCTGAATCCGGGCATGGCCAAGGCGACGGTTCGCGCCGCGGCGCGCGGCCACGTTCAGGGCAAGGCCACGGGCGACGTTAAAATGCTGCCCGGCACGTTTATCGTCGATACCCAGGGCATCATCCGCTACGCGTATTACAGCAGCCACGCCGGGGATCATCCCGATTTGCTGGAACTCACAGAGAAGTTTAGCGTGAATGCCGCCTCGTAGTTGGTAGATTGGTCCACTCGGGGATGGTTGGACCAATCTAAAATGAGAGCCGTATCAAATAGATAATTTTTCTACCCAGGTCCGAAAGTGGGCCTGGTTTTTTTCGTCTAAAAAGGGATTGTCGAGAGCGGCCTGGCAGATGCGGCGGGCGTCGTCGGGCTGCTGGCGGCGCAGGTAGATGCTGCGCAGGTGTTCGTAGGGCAGGCGGCTGGCGATCTGGTCGGCTACGGCCGTTTCATAAAACGGAATCGCCTCCTCCACCTGGCCGGCCATCTCCAACGCCTGCCCGGCCTGCAAATTTTCGCCCAGGGCGGCGTGCTGTTCCGCATACACCTTGTCCAGGGCATAGAGCCTGGCGCGGCTTTCTGGCGTGGGCGGCTGGCTTTCCAGAGTAGCCATCTCCGCGGCCAGTTGCTTTACGATAGCCTGGCGAGATTGCCCGGCGGCGGCTTGTTGGGCCACCTGCTGGCGTAGGGCGGCTTCGGCGGCGCGAATGTCCTGCATCCGCACCGCTTTTTCTGTTTTTTTCTTGAACGGCCACCAATCCGGCATGGGCTATTCCTGATCGGTCAGATCATCTGTTTATAGGTGATCTTCGGGTACTTTTCCCGGTAATAATTAAATTCGTGCTCGGAGTTGAACAGGCCGACGAGACGGCCGTCGCCATCCTTCGTCTGCATCATGCCGCTGAACCGCCAGGGCAGCTTGGCAATTTCCTCCGGGTCGCCTTCTACAAAGCGGCACAACTGATGGGGCAGCATCTCCAGACGCACTGCCACGCCATACTCTGTTTCCAGGCGTGCTTTCACCACGTCAAATTGTAGCACACCCACCACTGCCAGAATGGGATCGCGCCGTTGGGCGTCCACTTCGTACAAAACTTGCATCGCGCCCTCGGTTTCTAGCTGGTGGATACCCTTGAGGAACTGCTTCTGCTTGCTAACGTCCAGGTTGATCAGCCGGGCAAAGTGCTCGGCGGCGAAGCGGGGGATGGGCGCAAAGTTGAAAGCCTTCTCGGCGCTGATGGTGTCGCCGATGTTGAAGTTGCGGTTGCCCGGCAGGCCGATGATGTCGCCGGGATACGCTTCTTCGACCACTTCGCGCTCATCGGCGAAAAATTTGTAGGGGATAGGCAGGCGCATGGTCTTGCCCGTCCGGGCGTGGTTGACGACCATGTTGCGTTCGAAACGGCCGCTGCACACACGCAAGAAAGCCACGCTGTCGCGGTGTTTAGGGTTCATGTTGGCCTGAATTTTGAAGACAAAGCCGGAAAATTCGTTGTCGCGGGGGTCGATACGGCCGTTATCACTCGGATACGCGCCCGGCGCCGGCGCATAGCGCACAAAATCGTCTAAAAATAGCTGCACGCCAAAATTAGTCAGGGCGCTGCCAAAATAGACCGGCGTCTGTTCGCCGCGCAGAAAAGCGTCCAGGTCAAAATCCATGCCCATTTCATCCAGCAGGGCGATGTTGGTGAAAAAGTCATCGATTTGCGTGGCGTTCAAGCCCTGGGTGATGCGCGGATCGTCCAGCGTGGTGATGGTTTCCGGGGAAATGGTCTGGTTGCGCACCGTGCGGTCATACAGGTGCACTTGCTGCGTCTGGCGGTCGTAAACACCCATGAAGCGGTCGCCGTCGCCCACCGGCCAGTTGATGGGCACAGGCTGCATGCCCAGCACGGTTTCCACTTCGTCCAGCAGGGCCAGCGGGTCCAGCGCCGGCCGGTCCATCTTGTTGATGAATGTGAACATCGGAATGCCGCGCTGGCGGCACACGTCAAACAATTTGCGGGTTTGCGCTTCCACACCTTTGGCGGCGTCCAGAATCATCACGGCGCTGTCGGCGGCCATGAGGGTGCGGTAGGTGTCCTCAGAGAAATCCTGGTGGCCGGGCGTGTCCAGCAAATTGACGACATGGCCCTTGTAGGGGAATTGCAGCACGGTAGAGGTGATGGAAATACCGCGCTCCCGTTCCATAGCCATCCAGTCGGAGGTAGCGCTGCGCTGGTTGCGGCGCGCGCGCACGCTGCCGGCCAGGTGGATGGCGTTGCCGTAAAGCAGCAGCTTTTCGGTAAGGGTGGTTTTGCCGGCGTCCGGGTGCGAGATGATGGCAAAGGTGCGCCGGGCGGCGATGGCCTCTTGGAGGCTGCCGTTGGTTTGGATCAATTCTTCTGTCATGAAAATCTCCCAACATCGTCCAGCAAAAGTTTGCAAACGCCGGACGATTTGGCTGAAGGCGTGAAAAACGGCCACGGGAAGAAGGCGCCGTGACCGTTTTGGGTCGCAATGCAGCCCTGAAGGATAGCATGAAACGGCCGTTTCGGGAAGGAAGCAGCGCGGAAACGGCCGTTTTTCTATTTGCCACTTATCTTTAAGTTGCGTATGATCGCCTTTTAACCAACCACAAAAAATTTCACGTTCCGAGGAGAACATTATGAGCGACGAATCACTCCCCATTAGCCCCGAGCTGTTAGAAATTTTGCGCTGCCCCAAAGCGGTCCAATCGAAAGAATATGGCGATGACCCCGGCCGGCTGGAGCTGGTGCATGGCTGCTGGCTGGTTTCGGCCGATTCTGGCCTAAAATACCCCATTCGGGATGGTATTCCGGTGATGTTGATCGAAGAAGGCGAGAAGTGGAAGGACACGGCCGTGGCCGACCTACCCGTTCCGCCGCCCGCCTGAGCCTTACCCTGCGACCTGGAGTCATATGGGATGAAAACCATACTGCAAATCGAAGACAACCTGGCAAACAAACTGCTGATCGAACGTGTTCTGGAGCCTCATCCTTACCGTCTGCTCCATGCGGCCGATGGCGAAACGGGCGTGGCCCTGGCCCTGGATGAAAAACCAGACCTGATTCTCATCGACATGGGTCTGCCCGACATCGATGGGCAGACCGTCGTCACCCTGCTGAAACAAATACCAGACCTGGAAAACGTACCGATTGTGGCGGTGACTGCCTGGCCGGCCGATACCGCCGAAAAAATGGCCCGTCAATATGGCTGCGATGGTTGCATTACCAAGCCCATAGACATCCGCCTGTTTCCTGCTCAAATTGCTGCGTTTCTGGAGAATGACTGATAGCCTGGCGGTATGTTGCAGCCACTTGAGGCAGTATGAAACTTGTACCGGCCGGTGAATTCTCCTTTGAACAGCTTGTGGATGCCTACAATCAGACACGGGTGGATTATGTTGTGCCCATGCCGATGAACGTAGCCCGTCTGCAAGAATATTCCCGCGTATATGACGTGGACCTATCCCGTTCGGTGGTGGTGATGAATGGCGACGTGATGCTGGGGCTGGGCATGCTGGGCGTGCGCAACGGCCGTACCTGGATAACGCGCCTGGGTGTACTGCCTAACGGCCGTCGCCAGGGTGTTGGCCAGGCCATCATGGAAGAACTCTTAGGCCAGTCTGCCGGCCTACACGCCCAAACCATCTGGTTGGAAGTCATCAAAGGCAATACTCCGGCCCACAAGCTCTTTTGCAAAAACGGCTTCAGAGAAACCCGTGAATTGATCATTGCCCGGCGCGCCCCCAACCTCAAAGCGGAATTGCCCGACGACCTGCGCGTTAAAAGCGTCACGCCCCTGGATCATGAAGACGCCCTCATGTTGTTGTCCCATCGCCGCGAGCGCCCAAACTGGCTGAACGAGATGGAGTCATTCCATCACGTCAAAAATTTGTCGGCGCTGGTTGTGGAACTGCTAGATGGCGGGCGCGGCTGGGTGACCTACCACGCCGGGCTGCTCCAGCTAACCCGCGTTTGTGTGGAAGTCACCGTTGGCGATCCGGCCGAAGTGACCGCCGCCATTTTGCACGTCCTCCACCAGCGGCACAAACGGCAAGACACCATTACCGAAAATCTGCTCGACGATGAAACCTGGGAAGGGTTTAAAACCGCCGGGTACTTTGAAGCCTTCCGCCGGATTGAAATGAATCGCCCCGCACCGCGCAACTAAGTGAACAGTAGAAAGTTTTCAGAAGACCCGAAGGGTTTGAAACCGAGGATACTCGACTCAATTGATGCAAAACCCTTCGGGTCTAATTCCCAAAACCTATTGCGGTTTACTTAACCGCTGGATGGCGAGTCCGGCAACCATAAGATAGACCAGATCCACAACAAACTTCTTCCCGGCAATTCCCTTTGGAAACGCTGGCAGGTGAACGCCCATGAACCAAGCCCCTGATGTTGCTGCGGCCGCCAAACGGCTGGCCGGCATCGCCAAAAAAACCCCGGTGATGACTTCGCGCACGCTCAATGAGCGTACCGGCTGCGAAGTGTATTTGAAGTGCGAAAATTTCCAGCGCGTGGGCGCGTTTAAATTTCGCGGCGCGTACAACGCCGTCAGCCAGCTCAGCGCGGCCGAAAAAGCCGCCGGAGTCATCACCCATTCCAGCGGCAACCATGCCCAGGGGCTGGCTCTGGCGGCCAAACTGCTGGGCGTCAAGGCGGTCATTGTCATGCCGGACAACGCCCCGGCGATTAAAAAAGCGGCCACGGCCGCTTATGGCGCGGAGATTGTGACCTGCACGGCCGTTACCCGCGAAACCGTCACCGCCGACCTCATCGCCCAGCATGGCTACACCCTCATCCACCCCTACGACAACGACCAGATCATCGCCGGGCAGGGCACGGCCGCCTGGGAGTTGTTCGACGAAGTGGGACCGCTGGACGTCCTGTTTGTGCCCGTGGGCGGCGGCGGGCTGATCAGTGGCTCGGCGCTGGCGGCGGCGGCCAAAGCGCCGGACTGCCGCGTGGTCGGCGTAGAGCCGCAGGCCGGCGCTGACGCCAACCGCTCCTGGCGCGAAAACCGCATCATCACTCTGGAAGACGCCCCGGACACCATCGCCGACGGCCTGCGCACCCGCTTCATCGGCGAGCGCAACCTGGCGATTATGCGCCGCCACGTGGCGGACATGACGGCCGTTTCCGAAGCCGACATCCTGGCGACCTTAGAATTTTTGTGGACGCGCATGAAGCTGCTGGTGGAACCCAGTTCGGCCGTGGCTCTGGCCCCGTTGTTCACCGGCCAATATCCGCTGGCCGGGCAGCGCGTCGGCGTCATCCTCAGCGGCGGCAACGCCGACATCCCGGCGGTGGCCGCCCGGCTGTGGGGCGAAGCGCCGCCGCGACCGGAACTGTCGGCGGTGCAAAGCTCTACCTTCCGGCGGCCGGTGGAAAAAACGCAGAAAAAGCCGCGCGTGCTGGTGGGCGATCCGCTGGATGCGGCAGGCATGGAGATTTTGGCCAAAATGGCCGTGGTCGACGTGCGTCCCAGCCTGCAAGAAGCGGATTTGCTGCCGATCATCGGCGGCTACCAGGCCATCATCGTGGGACAAGAAACCCGGCTGACGGAACACGTCATCGAGCAGGGTTACAATTTGCGCGTCATTGGCTGCGCCGGGTCGCGGCTGGATAACATCGACGTCAGCACGGCGCGCAGCATGGGCATCCAGGTGGTCAACGTGCCCAGCAGCAGCTCCATCGCCATTGCCGAAAGCGTGCTGGCCTGGATGCTCACGCTGGCTTACCGCTTCGCCGACGGCCGTCTGGCCGGCAAAACCCTGGGGCTGATTGGGTTTGGGCGGGTAGGGCGCGAAGTGGCCCGCCGCGCCCGCGCCTTCGACATGCGGGTCATCGTCAACCAGCCCCGCCTGACGCCCGAACTGGCCCTCTCCGCCGGAGTGGAAGCCACGGATCTGGTAGCCCTGCTGCAAGAGGCCGATTTTGTCAGCCTGCACGTGCCGTTTAAGGCCGAGACCGACGCCATCATTGGCGCGGAGGAATTGGCGCTGATGAAACCATCCGCCAGCCTGATCAACCCCGGCCACACCGATTTGGTCGACGAGGCGGCGCTGCTGGCGGCCCTGGCCAACGGCCGTTTGTCCGACGCCGCCGTGCCCGAACTGCCCGCCGAAGTGAGTGAAGCCGGAGACGTGGCCCAGGCGCTGCGCGCCCATCCTCGGGCGATGGTGGTGCCCCACGTCAGCACCATCATCGGCAACCGCCAGCGGGACGCGGCCCTGACGGTAGCGCGGCAGATCACGGCCGTGCTGGAGAAAAAGCAGCCCGGCGAAACGCTGTCGCTGGAATTGGTGCCGACGGAACTGGTGATCCCCCACGAGCAGGTGGACGAAAAACGGGTGGCCCGGCTGATGGGCCGCCTGGAGGAAGACGGCCTGCTGGTCAATCCGCCGGTGACGACGTTTTGGAACGGCCGTTACATCGTTCTGGATGGGGCGACGCGCTCTACGGCCTTTAAATGGCTGGGCTACCCGCACCTCATCGTGCAGGTTGTGCCGGCCGACGACAACCGCTTCGAGCTGCACACCTGGTATCACGTCATTTCCAGCGGGCAGAAGGTGGCCAAACGGCCGTTTGCCGAACTGCAAGACCATCTGGCCGCCATTCCCGGTCTGCGCCTGCGTCCCATCCCCGCCGTCGACATCCACCACGCTTTTGACGACCCGGCCGCCCTCTGCTATTTCCTGGATCGCGAGGGCGAAGCGACAGTGGCCGAGGCGGAAAACGCGGCCGAGCGGCTGGCAGTGATGAACGAATTGGTGGCCAGCTACACCAAGTGGGGCAACGTCGAACGCACGCTGCTGACCGATTTGCCGCGCTTGCTGGTCCAGTTTCCACAGATGACGGCCGTCGCCATCTTCCCCCAATTCCAGCCGGAAACTGTGTTTGACGTGGCCAGCCGGGGCGAACTGGTGCCCGCCGGCCTGACGCGCTTTGTCATCCCCGGGCGGGTCTTGCGCCTGAATGCGGACCTGGCCCGACTGAAGCAAGACGAGCCGCTGCCGGCCAAACGCGCCTGGTTTAATCAATTTCTGGAAGAAAAACTGGCCCACAGCCGCCTGCGCTACTACGAAGAGCCAGTTATCCTCCTGGACGAGTGACCAGTTTTTGGCTAAAAGGCGTAAAAAGAGCTTGACGCGGGGAACGGCCGTGTGCTAAGCTAACACGGCGAACACAAAATTAGAAGCTTTCGGAGAAACAGCATGGTTTTTAAGGCAATGCCCACAAATAGATTCGGAAATGCCCCATTTCCTTGTCGCATTGCGCCTGCTGGCCGGTAGCTTGACATAAATTTAGTTATCGAGGCCGCAGCGCACCAATGCCTGCGGCCTTTTTATTTTCCCGGCGCGCCATGTCCCCGGCGCGCCAGAAAAGGGCGCAGGATTGGTTCCAGAGCGCCCTTTTTTTGTTGGGAAACGCCGCTAGGTGGGCGCCATGACGCCGCCAGATTTGCGGCAAAAGGAGACGTGAAGTACATGATTCGAGCAGTGATTTTTGACATTGGCGGGGTGTTGATCCGCACGACCGACCACCGGCCCCGGCGTGAGTGGGAGGCGCGGCTGGGTTTAGCGCCTGGCGAGTCGGAAGAGATTGTGTTTGGCAGCGCAATGGGCCAACAGGCGCAGCGCGGGGCCATCACCGACGAGGCGCTGTGGGCCTGGGTCGGCCAGCGTTTGCAGCTGGACCCGGCGGATCTGGCGGCGTTCCGGCGCGATTTTTGGGCCGGCGACGAACTGGATGCCGGGCTGGTGGCCTTCATTCGCAGGCTGCGGCCGCGGTATCAGACGGCCGTGCTAAGCAACGCCACCGATGGTTTGCGCGATTCCCTGACCCACCAGCACCGCATCGCCGATGCGTTTGACCTGATCGTTGGCTCGGCTGAGGAAAAAGTAGCCAAACCAGACCGGGAAATTTTTATTCGGACGTTGGCGCGCCTGAGCCGCGCGCCGGAAGAAGCCGTTTTTATCGACGATTTTGCCCACAACATTGAGGCGGCGCGCGCCGTGGGCCTGCATACCATCCATTTTCGCCCGGGCACTGACGTGCCGGCGGAACTGGCGCAGTTGGGCGTGACGCCGTAGACAAATCAGGAGAAGCAAATGATTACCGAACAAATCGAACAAGTGCGGCTGCCGGCTGGCTTTACCATGCGCCCGGCTCACATGACAGATATTGAAACGGCCGTGGACCTGTTCAACGCCACGACCCTGGCCCAGTTTGGGCGCAAAGAGTTTACCGTGCCCGATATCCGCTCCGAATGGGAATCCGAGCACTTCCATCTGGATACGGCCACGCGCGTCGTGGTGTCGCCAGCCGGGGAACTGGCCGGTTACATCGAGGTATGGGATACCCGCGCTGTGCCGGTGTCGCCCTGGGTGTGGGCGCGGGTGCATCCCCGATTTGAAGGCTTGGGCGTTGGCACGTCCATGCTGAACTGGGCCGAGCAGCGCTGCCGCGAAGTTTTTGCCCGCGTGCCGGAGGAGGCGCAGGTGACCATGCGCTGCGGCGCGATCAGCACCCACCAGCCCTCTCTCGACTTGCTGGCCGGGTACGGCATGACGCCGACGCGCTCGTTCTGGACGATGCGGATCGACCTGGAAGATGAACCGGAAACGGCCGTGCTGCCCGAGGGTCTGCGTTTCGCCACTCTGGCCGAGCGCAATGACCTGCGCGAAGTGATGCGCGCCTCAACCGAGGCTTTCCAAGATCATTGGGGTTTCGTGCCTGCGCCGGAGGAAGATGAACTGCGACATTGGCAGGAATGGACGGGCAACGATCACCTGTTCAATCCGTCGCTGTGGTTTATGGTTATGGATGGCGACGAGGTAGCGGGAATTTCTCTCTGTCGTATCAGCTCTTACGAAGACCCGGAGATGGGTTGGGTGAACACGTTGGGCGTTAGACGGCCGTGGCGCCGTCAGGGTCTGGCTCTGGCCTTGTTGCAGCACTCTTTTGGTGAATTGTACCGGCGCGGCAAACGCGCCGTGGGCCTGGGCGTGGATGCCGACAGCCTGACCGGGGCCACACGGCTCTATGAGAAGGCTGGCATGCGCGTCGTGCGTCAGTTCATCAATTACGAAAAAGTACTGCGTCCGGGCATTGACCTGGCGACCCGAGAAATTGAGTAAACCGCAAAAAGTTTTGGGAATTAGACCCGAAGGGTTTTGCACCAATTGAGTCGATTATTCTAGGTTGCAAACCCTTCGGGTCTTCTGAAAACTTTTTACTGATCACTTGAGGCTTAGTTATTGGTTGATAAAAAAAGCAGGCGATTTCCGACAAAATCGCCTGCTTTTTTTGGGAGGGACAAAAAAAGAGGAGCCCCAAGTAACCTTCTTGCCTTTACTTTACCTGGAAGAGTGTCATTTCACAGTTGAACCAGTATGTTGGTTCAAGCCCACGTGATAATTACGCTCGTTCCTCCCGAATGTCTGTTTTCAGCTTCAGGAACCCTTCGCGCCTCATCAGCGAGATTTGATTCTTAACAGCCGAAACCCAGTTTTCCGGGTTAGCCACACCTGCTGCGCAAAAAATCCCAAAAATAAATCTCAAATCTAATTCGGGGTTTGTTTGCGTCACCGGGCAGGTATTTTCTTGGTAAAGAGTGCTTTCCAATTTCTCGGAGCTTCCTCAGCACCTTGAGCTATTACCCTCAAGATAGCACCATTATACATGATGAATGTCATGGGAAGACACGACAAATGTCACCCAAAAACCATGACATTTGTCATGAGATGAAGGTCCTTTATGCTACGGATCGCTGGCGCAGCGAAACCCGACGGTGCTGCTGATGAAATCTGGGGTGAGGGAACTGCGATTAGCCGCGCGGACCCGGTCGGCTTCGTTGTTGAAGGGCCAGGCGCCACCGCGAATGACGCGCATCAACCCGGTTTCCGGACCGGTGGGGTTCGCCGCCGGGCTGTCGGCGTAATAATCTTCGCCGTACCAGTCGGCGGTCCATTCCCAGACGCTGCCGGCCATGCCAAAGATTTCGAAGGCGCTTTGGCCGTTGGGTAGGGCGTCTACCGGTTTGAGGTTGTCGAAGTTGTCGCTGTTGAAGACGGCGCGTGTTTCGTTGGGGGCTTCATTGCCCCAGGGATAGAGACGGCCGTCATCCCCCCGCGCCGCATATTCCCATTCCGCCTCAGTAGGCAGGCGCGCACCGACAGCCTCGCAGTATGCCTTGGCCCCATACCAGCTAACATGATTGATGGGATACGAGCCAAAGCCGGTCAGCGGCAAGAATTGCACTTTGCCGTCGCCCTGATCTTCCGCCAGGAGCAGGCTGGTAATGCCAGTGCGGTCCCGGGGTAGGACGCAATCAAACCCCTCGCAGGCTTGCTGGTAAGTGCCCAGGCGGTTTAGAAAAGAGGCATATTGCGCCACGGTGACCTCGTATTGGTCCATGTAAAAGCTGTTGATCGTTACCTCGTGCTGCGGTTTTTCATCGGAGGCTGCCAGGAGATCGTCGTCATTGGAGCCCATGAGGAAGGAGCCGGCGGGAATGAGCCGCAGGGCCATGCCATCTGCTTCGCGGGTGCGGTAGAGGGGCAGGTTGTCGGCGGTGGGCGTTGGGGTGAGGGTGGGTGTGCGACTGGGGGTTGGGCTGGCGGAAGGCGTGGCGGTGCTGGTGGCGGTGGGCGAACTGGTAGCTGTGGGCGGTTGAGTAGCGGTGGCGGTGGGCGTTTGGGCGATGATGGCGGCGGCCAGGGCTTCAGAGGTGAGGGCTACGGCCGTTTCCGAAATAAATCCAGGCGGGTTGGCCGCCTGCTCATTGGCTTGACTGCGCAGCAAGAAACTGCCGATGAAAAACGCCGCGACTAGCAAGAGCAGCAAACCGCCCAGCAGCCAAATCGGCCGGGAAATGGGCGCGGTTTGATACGGCGAACGGTAGACTGTGCGCTCGCTGGTGGCTCGTTCGATGGTGTAGGGTGGCGGCGGGGCGTTAACGGCCGTTGCCGCCAATTTTTGCTGCACCGCCACCACGTCGGCGATGGTCAGATGGCGGATGGCATGTTCGCTGCGCCACGTTTGCAGACCCTGGCGCAGCGCTTTTACCTCGGCCGGATGGCCGCCTGTGAGCTGGTAAATGTAGTGGATGACGTCTTTGACAGTGGAAAAATGGTCCGGCTGCCGGAGGAGGGTGGCCACTTCGGCGGGCATGAGCGGTTTGAGTTCTAGTGTAGGAATCGTTTCAAAAAGCGCCAGCGTCGGCGGGATGCCATCCGGACTGGGATAGGTGAGGGCAAACAGCGAATAGGCGTGGGCATGGGCGTGAATCAGCCGGTAGAAAGCCTCGAAGGTGTTGGCGGCGAAGATTTCAGCGTCGATTTGCTCTAAAACCAGGTTGAGGTTGTCAAAAAGAAAGAGCAGACGACGGCCGTTTAACTGCGCCAGCACCGGCTGCAAAAAGTGATCCTGAAAGGCTTTGTACGGGTTGACCACAAAATCGGCCTGATGGGGGTCTGGGAGGGTGATGCCTTTGGCGGGCAGCAGGTGGATGGCGGTTTGCGCCAGGTCGTGCAGGAAGATGCTCAGGCTGGCGTGCAGCAGCCGGGCAAAGTCGATGGGAATTGTGAGGAAATCGGAGCCGAGACGGCCGTTTTCAATTTCTTGCAGGACGGCCGTTTTGCCCATTTGCGGCGGCCCATACAGCAGTAGCGGCTGGGTGGGCGAGCGGCGGGCCAGGTGCTTTTGCAGCCAGCTAAACACGTCCTCACGGCCGACAAACTCACGGCCGTTGGGCGATGAGGCAGCGCTAAGAAATAAACTGGGGGATTGAACTTGCTCCGTCATCCGTGTTTTGTTGCCTAATGCTGGAAGTTCGGGTGTCGTTTTGTTGGCCGCATTCCCAGCCCTGCTCAGGTCGTGACCACCAGGACAGAATGGGCAATGTTGAAGCCGATGATCTTGGTCTCGTCACCGACTTGCAGGGTGAGCGGGCCTTCAAAGGGGGCGGCCGCCATAATTTGCACCACGGCCCCCGGCGTCAGGCCCAATTCGGCCAGATAACGCAGCATTTCGCTGTTGGCGTCGTCGGGCACACGGGCTATCTGCACTCGTTCACCGACGGGCACATCGGCTAACGGCCGTGTATCCAATACCACCATGCTCCCATCCCGGTCCGGAATCGGGTCGCCGTGCGGGTCAACCGTAGGATGGCCCAGGGCCGCGGCAATGCGCTCCTCCAACTTTTCGCTGATGACGTGCTCCAACAAATCTGCCTGCTCATGCACTTCGTCCCAGCTAAAGCCCAACGCTTCAATCAGATACAGCTCCAAAAGCCGGTGATGGCGAATCACCTCCAGGGCGATTTTTTCGCCGCTTTCGGTTAACGTCACGCCATAATGCTTTTCGTAATTGACCAAATTCAACCCGTCCAGGCGGCGCAGCATGCTGGTCACAGAGCCGGGCTTAACCTGGCGCGCTTCGGCAATACGTGAGGTGCTTACCGGCGTTTCCATTTCGGCCAGGGTATAGATTGTTTTCAGATAATCTTCAATTGCCTGATGGTTCAGGCTGTCACGTTGGGATGAAGAGCTGTTTTCAAGTGCTTCTATACGGGGCATGTTGCCTCTCTCGTCACATGCTTCAGGCGGGTAGGGCGTTGCAAAATAGCAGGTTTCGTGCTGGAAAATTAGCATAATGCCCTGGCCTTGTCAATTGAGGATGGCGCGCTCCTGGCTTTGCCCGGTTGTTCTCGTTATACTCCTCGCCCATGAAGCCCAAACTGGTTGTCCGGCCATGAAACAAATCTGGATAAGCAAAAACGGCCCGCCTGAAGTGCTCCGGCTGCAAGAAATGCCCGATCCGATTCCACGCAGCGGCGAAGTGCGGCTGCGCGTGCAGGCCGCCGGCGTCAACTATGTCGACGTAACCGGCCGCCTGGGGATTTATCCCGATGCGCCGCGCGCACCGTACGTGCCTGGTTTTGAAGTCGCGGGAGTTATCGACGTGATTGGTCAGGGTGTGCCTAATTTAAAGGAAGGCGATACGGCCGTCGCTCTGACGCGCTTTGGCGGTTACAGCGATGTGGTCTGCGTGCCTTACAAGCAGGTCTACAAGCGGCTGGAATGGATGACCCCGGAGGACGGCGCAGCTCTGCCCGTTAGCTACCTCATGGCCTACCAGATGCTCATGGTGATGGGGTCGCTCCGCCCCGGCGACAAAGTGTTGATTCATGGCGCTGCTGGCGGCGTGGGCCTGGCTGCCCTGGACATTTGCCGGATCATCGGGGCCGAGACCTTCGGCACAGCGTCGCCGGAAAAACACGATTTTTTGCGCGCGCGCGGCCTGGATCATCCCATCGATTACCGGAACCGGGATTACGAACGGGTGATCAACGATCTGACCGCCGGTAAAGGTGTTCAGGTTGTGCTGGATCGGTTGGGGGGAAGGGATTGGCAGAAAAATTACCGTTTGCTGATGCCCACCGGCCGCCTGGTGTTTTTTGGCGTAAGCGCCATGGAAAAAGGCAAGATACGCTCCAACTGGCAGGTGCTAAAAACAAAGCTTCAGGTGCCATTTTATACGCCATTTCGATTGATGGCGGATAACAAGGCCGTGTTGGGTGTTAATTTGGGGCAAATGTGGGAGCACGCAGACTTGCAGCGCGGCTGGATGCAGCAAATCATCGCCTGGTATGATGAGGCGCTGTTTCGCCCGCACATCGACAAAATTTTTCGCTTCGATGATGCGGCCGCCGCCCATCATTATCTTCAGGAACGTAAGAATGTGGGCAAAGTGCTGTTGAAGCCTTAAGGCGGGGCTTGTGAGGCCCCGCCTCTAACATGTCAGGTGTGGCTCAGGCTTGTCGCCGGCGCTGCCATTCCAGCCCCAGACCGATGCCAATAAAGCTCAAACCGGCCAAAGCGAAAACGGCCGTTCCCCAGCCACCAGCGGCGCTGGCCGCCGCACCCGATTCCGGCAGTACTGCCGGCGGCTGCACGGGGTAAATCGGATAAATGGGCACAATCGGGTAGTACAGACCGCGCGAAACGCAGAAATTCACATCCAGGGCCACCGTTTTATCCTGATCAATGGCGACGTAAACCGGGTTTTGCGAGGTGACAAACCAATCAGAATTGGGTTGGGCGGTTACGCGCCAGTAGCCAAATCCGGCCGCCACCAGCCCAAACGTGCCGTTTTCCCCGCTGTACAAATTCACTTTCCAGTCGCCGCCGGTGTTCATGAATTCCAGGTTTACATCTTTGACCGGGCCTTCCCCTGGCACGCCGGTATTCACGCACTTGCCATCTCCATTTACGTCCTGGTAAACGGCGCCGCGAATTGAGCCGTTTTCCTGCGCACTGACTGCGCCCACAAAGAGGGCCAGCAGCAGCCCAAGCGCCAGACCGATTGTCCAATACTTTTTCATTTTAACCTCCTTGTTTTGACCAAGTGTCTTGGTGACAAATGATTTTTGAAGCCAACTATTTTGGATCATTTGGTGGATTGACCGGCTGGAATGGGCTTGGCCACGACCACCAGCCGGTGCGAGTTATCGGTGTAAGGCCAACAGGTTACCAGTGTGATGCGCTCGTCGTCGGTTGGGGCAATCCATTGGGCATTTTCCAGGCGCACGTCCAGCGGCTGGCCGCGTTCCAACAGGATTTCCTTATCAGTCACCCGATATTTGTACGCCTGTTCGGCGTCGTACAGAATGACCTCATCGCCCACTTCCAGGTCGATGATGTCGCGAAAAACCTCCCCGTATACGTTGTGGTGGCCGTTTAGCACGGTATTGCCCGGCTGGCCGAGTAGGGCGCTGTTGTCATGCCAGCCGGCGATGAAGTCGTTGGGCACGAGCCATTGGTAATACGTTTCGCCGCCGCTCTGGATAGGGGCAACGCCGATGGGTTCCACCGGGGCGTCCAGTTCGATAGCCGGCACGACGATGCGCTGCGGCTCGCCGAGGCGAGGGCCTTGCTCCAGCGCTTCAGCCATGGTCATGATGTTGGCCCCGTTGCTGGCGTCGTCGGTTAGCGCAGTATCAGGCAGCAGGGAAGCTTCGTCGCGAGTGGGCTGGGGCGCGAGGGTGGGCACGACGGCCACGGCCGCTGGCGTGGGAATCATCAGTTCTTGGGGGAGAAAGCTGTTGACGGCCGTGTACACCGCCCGCGGCATGCTCGTCGGCAGCAGAATCCAGACGGCCGTTACCGCCAGCAAAATGACCAACCCTACACTGATGAACACCATGCTCAGAGGAATACGTGCTTCGTTTTTGGAAGAGGATGATTGCCCGGACATGCCCGTAGTATAAACGACATGAGCGCTTATGTAAAGATTTCGGCCGCGCCGGAAACTGGCGCTTCCGGCCAAACTGTTTGCACTAGCTGCGGCAGGATTTCCCCCGCCGGACCGGTCAAAACGAAGGCGACATGGCGGCTAAGTGGTGTGGTCTGGGGATTGATTTCCACGGTGATGGCGCCTGCCTGCAGCGCCTCTAGGGGCAGGGAGGCGGCCGGCTGTACGATGGCTGATGTGCCCACCGCCAGAAAAACGTCGCAGGCCCGGGCGTCGGCAACGGCCGTGGCCAACGCTTCATACGGCAGATTTTCGCCAAACCAGACCACGTCTGGCCGCAGATAGCTGCCGCAGTGTGGGCAGCGCGGCGGAACTTCGTCGGTGGGCGGCCAGTCGGTGACGAGACGGCTGTCGGCCGAGCATTTGGTGCGCAGGATATTTCCATGCAGTTCCACCACATGCTGGCTGCCGGCGCGGGCGTGTAATCCATCCACGTTCTGCGTGATCAGGGTGAACTCCGGAACCAACTGTTCCATCAAGGCCAGGGCCAGATGGCCGGGATTGGGCTGCGCCTGGGTCACCAGGTCTCGCCGCCAGGCATACCATTCCCATACCAGGCGTGGGTTGCGCCGGAAAGCCGACGGCGTGGCCAGTTCTTGCGGATCATACTGCGCCCACAGGCCGGTTTGCGCTTCGCGAAACGTGGGCACGCCGCTCTCGGCGGACACGCCAGCCCCGGTGAGGACGGCCACCTTGCGCGCCGTGCGCAGCGCGTCGATTAAAGCGTCGGGAATTGATTCTTGCATGGCAACCTCAAATCGCCGTCAAAATCGCTCGGGCGAGCAAAAAATAAATGAGCAAACCGGTGGCGTCGACGATGGTGGTGATCATTGGGCCGCTGATAACCGTGGGATCGATTTTGATACGGTCGGCCAGAATGGGAATGATCGTGGCGACGGTGATGGCCCATACGACTACGACCGGCAGCGTCAGGGCCACGACGAAGGCCACATTAGGGTCGGTGTCGAAGACCCAGATGATGGCCCGAATGTAACCGGCCACGGCCATCACCGCGCCCAGGATGAGACCGACCGACACTTCCCGGCGCACAGCCTGCCAGATATTGCTCAGGCGCACTTCGTCCAGGGTGATGGCGCGGATGATGGTGGCCACCGTCTGCGAACCCGCGTTGCCGCCCGTGCCGATGATTAGCGGGATGAACAGGCTGAGAGAGATGACGACATTGAGTTCGTGTTCAAACAGCTTGATGACGGAGCCGGTTAGGGTGGCGGCGATAAACAGCAGCAGCAGCCAACCGATGCGCTTTTTGACGACTTGCATGACGGACACAGCAAAATAGGGTTGGTCTAACGGTTCGGAACCACCCAGCCGTTGGATGTCCTCGGTGGCTTCTTCTTCGACAATGTCGAGCACGTCGTCGACGGTAACTGCGCCCAGGAAACGGCCGTCTTCATCCACCACCGGTATCGACACAAAATCGTACCGGGCCACCATCTCCGCCAGCTCTTCCTGATCGGCCGTTACCGGCACGGCCACCACCTGATCCACCATGATCGACTCCACGGTGGCCTCCGGTTGGGCGGTAATCAGGCGGCGCAGTGGCACCACGCCAATCAACCGGTCCTCCCGATCCACGACGTAGAGATAATGCAGTGACTCGTCCTCTTCCAGCGAACGCAAGTAACGGAAGGTTTCATCCACTGTCCAAGAGCGGCGCAAAGCGGCTACGTCGCGGGTCATCAGGCGGCCGGCCGATTCTTCTTCGTAGCCCAGGAGTTCCTGCACCTCGGCGGCTTCTTCCGGCTCCATCAGCATGATCAGCCGGTCGGTTAAATCATCGGGCAGGTCTTCCAGGAACTCGGCGGCGTCGTCCATAGGCAGCTCGTCGAGCAAATCGGCCAGCTTTTCCTCGTCGACTTTGTCTAGCAGTTCCTGGCGCACCAGGCTGCCGGTTTCGTCCAGCACTTCGCTGCCCACTTCGATAGACAGCAGTTCGAAGGCGATGACGGCTTTTTCTGGCGGCAGCTCATCTAGCAGATCGGCGATGTCGGCGGGGTGAATGGTAACCAGAAGCTGGCGCAGCCTGTTCAGTTCCAGATTGTCGATAAGCGCTTCGATGTCGCTTACGGTAGGCAGAGTGAGACCTTGTTGTTCCATCGGGAGACCTCCTTTGGGAGAATCAGCAGATTGCCGGGTGCAGACTGTTTGCCGGTGCGCCGCAGCGGCAAACACGTCCAATAAGCGGGCGGATTAATTATAACGAATCCAGACTGGCTTACGAATGACCAAACAAAAAGGCCCGCAGGGTTGAGGATTCCTGCGGGCCTCAGATTAAAAAACAGGTCTGGGCCTAGTTGCGCCAGACGGCGCAGGTTTTGTCGATGGTGTTGCTGTTGGTGAGGTTGCGCGGGTTGGAGCCGTCGCTGTTGCTGACGAACACGTCTCTAACGCCGGCGCCGATGGGCTTGAGGTACAAAATCAGACTGCCGTCCGGGGAGAAAATGGGGTTGAGGGCAGTTGGAATAACCTGGCTGAAACTGCCATTGGGGAAACCGCGCTGCACAGCGTCTCCGATGACGAAGAGGAAGGCGTCGCTGGCGGGCGACCAGCGGATGCCTTCGGCGCGGTCCAGGGAACCCTGGTAGATGAAGGTAAGGGTTTCGGAGCCGGTGGGCCGGACGACGATCGACGTGCCTTCTGGTACGGCGTTGGTGATGACCTCGTATTGGCCGTTGGGACTCTGGCAGACGTCGGTGCCGTTGCCGATGAAGCAGAAGTTGCCGCGATAGAGAGTAAACGATTGGCCGGCGACGGTGGTGGCCGGGCTGCTGCAGGTATCGCTGGCGACGGAACCCACTTCCTGCGGGGCGCTCCAGGCGGGATCGGTGGTGAGTAGGGTGGCGCCGGAGGTGTAGAGGATGCGGCCTACGGCCGTTCCCGCTGCGCCGGTCGCTGCCGGGTCCGGGGTAAAAGTTGGCTGTACCGGGTTTTGGCCGGTGACCGGGCCGCCCTCCAGCGTGGCGCTCGTCAAATCGTCCAGATAGATGCTGCCCTGGCCGGTGTAGGCGTTGTTGTAATCGTCCAGGACAAAGCCGCGAAAGGCGATGGGATAATCGACTGTGTCGTTTTGGGGGCCGCTGATGTGGGTCCAGGGCCAATCCTGCTCGGTGTCGATGTAGCCGGTCATTTGTTTCCAGCCGGTGTGGGTGACCTGGCCGAAAGGAACCTGCCAGGTCTGGCCCTCGGCGTCCTGAATCCAGGCGTTGAGGAAGTGGCCGGAGCCGTCGCCGTACACCCAGACCTGCAGGGCGTTGGGACGGCCGTCGATGGCATTGTTCTGCTGGAACACGACGTAGTCGTTGCCGTCTGTGGCAAAGTTATAGCTGAGTTTGGCGGAGGCTGCGCCGCCGTGGCTTTGCTCGGTGGAGCGGGCGAACGTGCCATTGTCCTCGTCGCCGCGTACCCAGATGCCGAAGATCTCGAAGTTGAAAGGCAGGCCGGGACCGCTGCTGGCGCTGCCGGTGGGATTGCCGCTGCGGGTGGCTGTGGGCGTGGCCGATGGCGCGCGCGTGGGGGTAGGGGCGGTCGTTTGGGTGGGCACGGCCGTTGCCGTTTCCGTGG